>SL_3KL_010_SEDDRAFT_10003313_pt1 | contig 14631 bp, 14 predicted proteins | sample SodLakKL_010_SED_2_FD_10381 | JGI IMG/M metagenome (IMG submission 10381)
AGATATCGTAATGATACCCCTGCAGATATAATTTCAGGAGGATGTAACCCCAGAGCGCCCCGCCAAGGTGCACGATGCGCGCCACATTGTCGCCCGCGGAGATAAACAGCAGGTCGATGGCGATCAGTCCGGCCACCAGGAATCGCGCCTGGATAGGCGGAAAGAAGAGCAGCATGATGGGAATCCGGGGGAACAGCATGGCAAAGGCCACCATCATCCCGAATACCGCACCGGATGCACCTATGGTCACAGTGGCAGGGAAAAACGGACTGAACACAAGGTTGATCAGGGCGCCGCCGATACCCGCTCCGAAATAGATCACCAGGAAATTGCGCGGACCAAGCTGTTCTTCGACCGGCCTCCCCATCCACCAGAGCCAGAGCATGTTGAACGCCACATGGAGCACCGAACCGTGCAGAAACATGTAGGAGACCAGGCGCCAGGGCTGCAGCAGCGAGGTCTGCCAGGTCGGGATGAATCCAAACGTACCGATCAACCAGTTTACTAGCCCGCCCGCGCCAAAGGTGATCAGCAGAGTCTGTACGACAAAGATCACGACATTGAGCAGCAGTATCACCCGCAGGGCTGACGGCAGGCTGAGGTAGCCTCTCTTCAGGGCGCTTCCGAAACTGTCATCGTACGTGGACATGGCCGGTTCTTTTCATTCTCATGGGATCATTTATTGTGAGATCAGATCATTATGGCTGGCGTTCTCACTCGTACCTTCCCCGGATACCCCACAGCCGGATCAGGATGTAGCCGACCACCATGCCCCCCAGGTGCGCGAAATGTGCAATACCGGTCTGCAGGCTGGTAACACCACTGAAGAGTTCAAGCGCTCCGAAGAAGATGACGAAGTACTTGGCCTTGATCGGGATGGGCAGGAAAATAAGGAAAATGGGCCTGTTCGGGAACATCATGGCAAAGGCGAGCAGGATGCCGAATACCGCGCCGGATGCACCGACCATCGGCACGTTGGCGCCGGTAACCAGGATGTGGATCAACGCCGCACCAACTCCGGTAATGAAATAGTACATGACAAACCGTCTTGTGCCCCACAGGTTCTCGATGCTCTGCCCGAACATCCACAAGGCGAACAGGTTGAAAAAAATGTGTGCAAATCCGCCATGCAGGAACATGTAGGTAATGAATTGCCACGGCATGAAATTGGGATGGCTCAGAGGCCAAAGCGCTCCAAGCCCGAAAACATACTGCCCGAGTCCCGGCGTCATCAGAGCCAGGAAGACCAGCAGGTTGATGATCAGCAAATGCTTGACCGCCGGTGGAAACAGGGTAAAGCTGGTGGAATGATATGAATTGCCTTGATAGCTCAAATCAGAGTGTTTTTATTAGTTTGTCAGAAAAAATTGCAAGAAAAGTAATATAGGACTTATTCACGGAAAATGCCCGCATGTGACTGCTCGTAAACCACCCGCCAGTAGGCATTGATGCCACCGAGTGTCACGCCCGGGATACCCTGTCCGGGATATACCGTATCACCCGTGAGGTACCACCCTTTGAAAGGTGTGCGGGCCGGCGGCCAGTCCAGCAGCGACCGTTTCATGCTCTGCGGGATGCCCCCCACTCTGCCGCGGTGACGGTGGACCCAGTTTTGCCAGGTGACCGGGGTACCTTCAAACTGCACCTGGACGTTATCCTTCCGGAACCCGGGCAGCCTCTCTTCGAGAATGGACAGTATGGCTTCGGAGGTTTCTGCCTTGGCGTGGTCATACTCCTCTGGTTTGCCAAACCAGACGTCTGTTTCGGTGTGGCAGGAGATATTGAGCACCCGATACCCCTCCGGCGCCCTGGCCGTATCGCCACTTGCGGAAATGCTGACAAATAGTGACTCGGCACCGGTATGCGGCATGGGCCTGTCCAGATGGATCTGATGGTGCAGCGTCAGATCCGGCGGAAACTCATCCTTGACGGCAATACCCATGACAAACGCCCCCCAGGCGTGCCGGAACCGGGTGGCCTGTTTATCAAACCACTCTTTCCTTGCGCCTGTCGTAATGGCCGGCAGATTCCATACTGGCAGATTGGTGACGATGTTGCGGGAAAAATAACGGGAGGATGTGGTGCTCACCACATAACCGATATCCCCAAGTTCCCCTGCCCTCGTTGCCCCGGCTCCTGCTGCATCGACCCCCGTTGCCCCGGCTCCTGCTGCATCGGCCCCCGTTGCCCCGGCTCCTGTTGACGCGTCTACTGCTGACCCGGCTTCCGCTGCATCGGCTCCTGCTGACGCGTCTTCCGCTGCCCCGGCATCCTTCTCCTGCAGATATTCCTGCTTTGTCTGGATGCGCACGACCTTGCTCCGGCACCGCACTTCACCACCCCTGGAACGGATGTATTCTTCCAGGGTTTGCACCATTTTCAGCAGACCGCCCGGCACATAATAATTGGTGCTGCTTGTATACGTCAGACCGGGCGCCCCGAAAAGAAAGGGGGTGTCGTCACTTTTGCTCTGTGCCGTGATCATGAGCTGCTCGTCAATGAACGAGCGGAAAGCAGGGGTATCCACCCCGCAGGTCCGCATGACTTTTCTTACGGACTGAAAGGCGTACCGCAGGATCGGGATATCCTTCAGCCGGTTCCTCACGGCAAGCTCCAGCCATTCACGCACATTTTGCGGCGGGAAGTATATATTTTTTTCCGACACACGCCAGACGGTGTCACTGACACGAAAGGCAAGCTCCCAGAAGCGGCGCTGACCCTCCTCGTTGCCAAATGCGCGTATGGCTTCGGCAATCCACTCCTCGCGATCGGTATAGCGGGTGATCACCTCGCCGTTCATGCGGACGGTCATGGGCGGATCGATGGGCTCTTTGGGAAGCGTGATCCCGAGCATCTTTTCCAACCGGGCCAATGGCTGGTGCTCGTCGAAACCGATCAGCGTAGTGGCACCGGATTCAAAAACAAACCCTTTACGCGGATAGGATGAGCTGCACCCGCCGGGCAAATGTGACGCTTCCAAAACCAGCACGCGGAAGCCGTCCCGTGCCAGAAGCGAGGCCGTGGTGAGGCCGCCCATGCCGGCACCTACAACAATAACATCATAAACTGGATAGCGCTGTGTACTCATGCAGAAGTAAACACTCCCGGCCCTTTTCCCGTTCGGGTGCAACAACTCATGCGGACCGCGCCGAAGCGCCTGAACAGATGTGACAATCCGTCACGGTTACTCTGATATTCCGGAGCAGAATTACGGTTTGATTATACCGTTGCAATCCGTTGCAATGGCAAGATTGCACTGCAGCGACAACATGATTACTCCGACGCAACGGCATGGTTGCCATTGGCCAGCACCGGTTCATTCACTTTGGTGTCACTTTCGATCTTGCCGTCAAACAGGTTGATGATCCGGCGGCTGTGCCTGGCCACGTCCTGCTCATGCGTCACCACGATAATCGTATGACCGGCATCGTACAGATCCTCAAACAGTCTCATGATCTCTTCGCCGGTTTTGGAATCGAGGTTACCCGTGGGCTCGTCGGCAAGAAGGATGGATGGGTTGTTCACCAGCGCCCGGGCTATCGCCACCCTCTGACGCTGTCCGCCTGAAAGCTCATTGGGTTTATGGTCGACACGGTCCGAGAGTCCCACCCGGTCCAGCACTTCCAGCGCACGCTTTTTCCGTTCCGAAGATCGGATGCCAGCGTAAATAAGCGGCAGTTCCACATTGGCAAGACAGTCGGATCGCGGCAAGAGGTTAAAGGTCTGAAAGACGAAACCGATCTCGCGGTTGCGCACAGCAGCCAGGTCATCATCGGTCAGATTGCTTACATCCTGCCCATTCAGGTGATACGTGCCCGCCGTGGGCGTATCCAGACATCCGATGATGTTCATAAGGGTGGATTTTCCGGAACCGGACGGACCCATGATGGAGACATATTCGTTTTTCCTGATGTCGAAATCGACTCCTCTGAGGGCGTACACCTTCTGGGTTCCCATGACGTATTCTTTCGTCAGGTCACGGATGGATATGATGGACTGCTGATTCATGGCAATGGACGGTTTGGTGATGGTCAATAATGTCTGATTCGGTCGGTTTATGTCGGATGACGTCAGGGTGTGTTAGAGATGATGTCAGGTTTATGTCGGATGACGTCAGGGTGTGTTAGAAATGACGTCAGGTTGCACATGAGATGACGTCAGGTTGTATAAGAGATGACGTCAGGTTATTCAAGAGATGGTTCCAGGTTGTATAAGATAGTGTGTCTCGTTATTTCGGGTTATGTCAGTCTAATCGCGGGTTCTGGTCACACGAACAGCGTCGCCGTCCTCCAGGACTCTGGAGAGAATCCGGTAATTCCCGGAAACAATTTCATCCCCCTGCTGCAGGCCGACGATGACCCGGATGTAGCGATCGTCGCTGATGCCGGTTTCGACAGGCACCATTTCGGCTTTGCCATCGGTGACACGGAATACGACACGGCGCAAGTCTTCACGACCCACGTTTGCGGTATCGGGGTTGGTCTGGCTCATATCACGCATGGTCACCGCCTGCAGCGGTACGGAAAGTACATCTATCTCCCGCAGCGTTTCAATATCCACTGTTGCTGTCATTCCGGGCTTGAACCGGGCGATGGGCTGCGGAACGGTGACTTCGCTGCCGTTGAGCTGTATCTGCTCTTCCGGAAACTGTTCCGAATCTTCGGCCGAGACATTATGCGGACTGATGATGCGTATCTTGACCGGGTACTCGGTAATCTGCTCGGCGGACCCCTGGCCTCGCATTACTGCGGAATTGGCAATTTCCGTCACCACGCCTACGAACTGCCGGTCGGGGTAGGCATCCACATCGATCCGGGCCGTATCGTTTTCGGAGACATAGACGATGTCGTTTTCATTGACGTTAACACGCACTTCCATCTGCTCCATGCGCGCCACCCGGAGCATTTCGGTTCCCGCCATCTGAATGCTTCCGACCACCCGCTCACCGCGTTCCACATCCAGCCGGCTGACCGTGCCTGTCATCGGGGCGCGGATGGTTGTCTGGCGGAGCTCTTCCTCGATCCGGCGCAGCTGAGCACGGGCGTTTTCTACCTGGAACGAGCTGGCGTTGAAACTGGCCTGCTCGGCTTCGTATGAGCGGCGGGAGTTTTCATACTCGAGCTGTGAGACCATATCCCTTTCAAAAAGGGTGCGTTTCTGCTCGAATTCGTTTTTGGAACGCAGCTTGGAGGCGCGGTTCTGCTCCATTCGGGCTTTCATGCCAAGCAGATTGGCGTTGGCTTCATCAAGACGGGCCTGGATGATGTCGGGGCGGATGCGCAAAAGCACGTCATCTTCGTAGACAAAATCGCCTTCGCGGACATTCAATTCGACGATTTCGCCGGAAACATCAGGTGCAATCTTGACCTCCACTTCCGGCTCGATACGGCCGGTTGCCGTCACGATCCTGGTGATGGTCCGGTCATCGGCAACGGAAGTTTCAACGGGATGACCGCCGGCTTCTCCGCCAATCCATCCCGCTGACCGCCCTATGACAGCCAGAAGTGCAAATGCCAGTACCAGGCCGGCGATAATGAACCAGAATCTTTTGCTTTTACCTTTTTTCGAACCCATAGTGGTCAATCAATTGTGTTACGTTCTGTTACTCTTCCGTCTTACGTGAAGTTCTCACGTATGTTACAAAAAAAAGACCCCATCCGGCGGAATAGGGTCTTTGAATAATTAACCATTCAGATGTTACTGAGACAGTCCCCTGATTTCAACATCTTCCGTAAGTCGTCCCAGGAAGAAATCCAGCACCTTTTCCTGGAAAATGAACTGATACATGGCCTGGATGCGGTTGGAGCTGGCGCGAATGAACTCGTTGTTGGCGTTGGTCAGCTCGATCAGGGTTGCGCTGCCCACATTATAGCGTTCCTGCTCCGTTTCAAAGGCCTTTTCGGCTGCGATAAGAGCTTTTTCCGTTGCTTCCAGTTCCTTGGCATAACCAATGTAGTCATTATAGGCCTGCTGAAGCTCGAGGAACACTTCCTGGCGGAGATCTTCAAGACGCAGTTCGGCGTTGCGGTAATCGATCCTGCTCTGCTCGACCTGGTTGCGCGTCTGCCAACGGTTGAAAATGGGGATGCTGACCCCGAATCCGATCGCCCGGTTGATGTTAATGTCGAAGAACTGATCGGAGAATGGCAGAATTGTGCCCTGGATCGGGTCGCGCTGCTGGTCACGATAGGCCGTTGAAAGCGAAGCATTGAGGCTGAGCTGGGGGACCCGTCCGGCCCGGCTGATGCTCAGTTCATGACGCGCCTGCTGCAGTTCCAGCTCCGACGCGCGAAAATCCCTGCGGTTCATCAACGCCAGACTGATCATTTCGCTCAAATCGTAATCCTGAATTATGATTTCATCCTCGTCAATACCCGGTGTGACGAATTCAACTTCTTCGAGCGGGTCAAGTTGGAGGAGTCTGGAGAGGCGCAGCTTGTTCAGGTTCAGTATGTTTTCACTTTGGATGACACTCAGTTCACTGTTGGCAACCACAGACTCCTGGCTGAATTGATCCACGATAGGACGCATCCCCACTTCCACCTGTGCCTGTACCTGTTCCAGCTGCTTGAGGCTTGTCTCGAGGTTATCCTGATTGATCTGAAGCAATTCATTTGCCAGCAGCACATCAAGGAAACGGGCGGCGGCCTCAAAGATGATGATTTCGCGGGTGCGCTGATAACGCTCCTCGGCGCTTTCCATGCCCAACCGGGCACTGCGCAACTGGTTGATATTCCGGAAGCCATTGAACAATACGACATTCGTCGAAATTCCGGCATTGAGATTGTTGGTGGTAAAGTCGTCAAATGCTACTGCAGCAGGGTCAAACTGGCGTCCAACAGTACGAGTGCCACCGAAGTTGGCATTCAGGTTTGGCAGGAACTCGGCACGCTGGCGGCGGTACTGGCTTTCGGACCGATCGATGTTGCTTCTGCTCAGTTCGATCTCAATATTATTCTCCAGTGCGATTTCAATGGCCTCTTCCAGTGTGATGCTGCGAACTTGCTGAGCAGCTGCAGGTAGCGACATGCATAAAACAAGTATGACGACTAATGGTAAATTGGGGTTCATATTTTCTTCCTTATAACGATGGGTGATTCTGGGTATAATTCAGATAAAGCTGGTGATGGTGATGCTATCTTAGACGATATCGAACACAATTGGTTGCAAAAAAGTTACCGGATCTGTCATTCCTCTTTTTTGCTGCGTTCTTCAAGGGCCTGTTCCACTCTCTGCATCACGTAGCGCACGGCGCGCTGGGTGGCCATTTTTTTCAACTCGTCCATAAATAGAGAGGAAAAAGTGTTGTCAGAGGACTCTTTGACGGTAACTTCCGTTTCCTCCGGAATTTTTTTTGTGGAATCTCCCTTCCCTCTCCTTGCAAGCATGAACCCGGCCAGCAATGCCGTCCCTATGAGATGCAACGGGTACCTGTCCACCCAAAAGCGAAAACGGACACGGTCCGTCATACTGTGGCGTACTTCCCTTAGAGAGGATTCTATCTCGCCCTGGATCTGCTCCATCTCCTGCTTGAGTGCTATTTTCCGGGCCTTGAGCTCCTTCATATCCCTGGAACCTGGGTGTTTCTTTTCCATCCTGCCTCACTCATTTTGCTTTTGGGATTCACGGTCCGCCTGATGACCACGGCTGCTCTCTTCCCCCGAATCGGGGCCACCTTGCTCGCTGCCGTCAAACTGGCTTAACTGCTCCTGCATGTCTTTCATGAATTGATGAAGCATTTTGTCACGAGTGGCTATGACCATGGAGCGGGGCCGTCGCAAAAAGAACATGATTCCCATTATTATGACGGGCAACGCCACCAGGATGAAACCGAGTCCTTCATTGCCTATCAGATCACCGACAAGTTTGGAGGCGGCAAAAAGGATGAGGATGAGTCCAACCGAGAGAAACAGGATCCCCGTCACCCGGTACATGGCATGGGCTATGAGGCCGGAGATGCGTTCACCCATTTCAAGGGCAAAAAGCTCTATGCGCTTCTCCACGAGTGCCTTGAACTCAGCTGGCAGTTTTTTAAGATTGTTGATGAGGGAATCGAATTCTTCCGGACTCATTCTTACCTGCTCCTTTTGGTCAATTTTCCTATCAGAAATCCGGCCGCCAATGCTACGCCAATGGAACCGGCGGGATTTTTCCTGACCATTTCGGCGACCCGGGCTTTGACTTCGTGCAGCCTTCTTTGAAAGGCTTCGTCTTCCCAGGTTTCCTGCGCCTTGTGTACAAGATTTTCGAGTGTTTCAATGATGGGATTCATGTGTTTGTTTTTTTTGATTTCTGATGACACATGCAATGTCCATGACAATTATCATCATGCACCTGTTTACCGGTATGCCGTCATGGACAATTCATAATAAATAACTTGTTTTCTTGAGTTGAGCCATTTCCACGAACATTGTGCTGACGCATAAATCGCCCGTAGGCGCAATTCCGTGACATCAAGCAAAATACAGAATTCAGCAACAAATGCTAACCCTGGAACTTTTGGAAACCATCTCAAGCGGCAGGCATCACTCAAACCGCAGACTTTCGATCGGATCCAGCCGGGCAGCTTTCCATGCCGGATATACACCAAACACCACACCGATGATCGTCATTCCGATAATTCCCGCCAGAATGGCGAAAACGGGCAGAACAAAGGTCGTATCCATTATGATAACAAGGATATTCCCGGCCAGAATACCAAGGAACATGCCAATCAGTCCGCCCAGCTGGCAGACAATCACAGCTTCCGTAAGGAACTGGATCACAATACTTTTCCGGTTGGCACCCACAGCTTTTCGAATCCCGATCTCCCTGGTTCGTTCGGTCACCGAGACCAGCATGATGTTCATCACGCCGATGCCTGCCCCGAACAGTGCGATACCGCCGACCACAAAACCAAACAGGTAAAGTATGCCTGTGAAATCGTCAAAAACACCCCTGAGTGATTCGTTGGTCTCAATTTCGAAGTTGTTTTCACGGCCGGGCGGAACCTGGCGAATGATCCGCAGCAGGCCTGTGGCCTCATCCACCGTCTCATTGATCATCATCACGGAGGGAGCCCTGATCTGGAGAGTGATACTCCGATCCCGGCCATATATCGAGGCAAGGCGGGTGTACGGGAGCAAAACAAAATTGTCGAGAGACTGACCAAAAGCGGAGCCCTTGGCTTCGATGACACCAACCACTGTATAAAATTGCCCGTCAATGCGTATCCGCTCTCCAAGGGCATTTCGGTTGCGGAACAGATTGTCGCGCACATCGGAACCGATGAGCACAAAGGGACGCGCATCCTCCACATCGTCCCGGGTCAGGTCGCGTCCTTCCTCAATACTGTAGGCGTTATTGGTGATCCAGAATTCGTTGCTGCCCCGGATCTGGACATTCGGTTCGGTGGAATGTTCCCCGTGGTAGACACGAGTGTTGCGGAAAACCACATTCGGGGATACGGAACGGGACAGTTCGGCCAGGTCCCGGTAGCGTTCAAACTGACGGAAAGTGATGGGTTCACGGGTAGTGCGGCCGTGCTGGTTGCCAACGAGAACCATAGGGCGTGTGGTCACGTTGATCACATCGCTGCCCATGAGCGTCATGGTATTCTGGAAAAAGTTGTCGATCACCTTGACGGCTGTCGATGCGCTGATCACGGCAAAAACCCCGACCACGATGGCAAGCAGGGTCAGCGACGCACGGGTCTTGTTGGATCCGAGTGCGCCGAAGGCTATTTTTATGGTTTGCCAGAGATGCATATTCGTTTCGTTTCTCAGAAATGGCGAAGGGATTCAATGGGATCGGATTTGGCGGCCTTGTTGGCGGGCAGGAAGCCGAAGATCATGCCCGTGATGGTCGTGATGACAAACGCGAGGATGATGGTCTGTATGCCCAAATGAGCCACAAAATACTGATTGATGATGTACACGGCCAGTCCGGAAAACATGATACCGATGATTCCGCCGATGAAACAGATCACTACCGACTCCACAAGGAATTGCAGCAGCACTTCACGGTAGCGGGCGCCGACCGCTTTCCGGATGCCTATTTCACCCGTTCGCTCCTTGACCGATACGTACATGATGTTCATCACACCGATGCCGCCGACAAAAAGGGAGAGCGCTGTCAGGAAGATGCCTACTCCGTAAATGGCGCCGGTCATGGCCCGGTATTGCTGCTCGAACATTTCAAGCCGATTAATGGCGAAATCGTTGTCCTGTTCGGGTCCCAGCTGGCGGATCTGCCGCATGATGCCCTCTATCTCATACTGTCCCTCCTGCAGAGCGGCGTCGTTTTCAAACTGGACCCGGATGGCGATGCCGTGCCTGAGGCTGTACATGTACCGGTAAGTGCCGATGGGAATGATCACCATGTTGTCAAAACTTTGCAGTCCCAGGAAATTGCCCTGCCTCTCGAGCACACCGATCACCTCGAAACGCCGGCCTCCGATGCGGACCCGCTGTCCGATCGGATCGCGCCAGGTGAACAGGGCCTCGGCCACATCATGACCGAGGATCACGACGTTTCGCCCGTTGTGGTCTTCTTCCTCGGTGAAAAACCGGCCGTCGGCAATTTCAACCGACGAGGTGAGCTCATAGCTTTGCGTTACGCCCTCGATCTGCACCCCCTCGGCCACCCGGTCCCCGAAGCTGACCTGCTGATTCGAGCGCGAAGCTTCGGCGGATACGGCCGTTGCCATCTGGCTGCGACGGGCAATTTCACCGGCATAGGCGACCTGCATCTCACGGCGGTTGACATAATCCCACCAGCGGTACTCTCCTCCAAAACCCCAGGGCCACTTCTGGATAAAAACCACATCCTGCCCGAGCATGGACATGCTCGACTCGAAAGAGCGGTTGATGCCATCAATGACGGTTACCATGGTGGTGACCATGACAATCCCGATGACGATGCCGAACGTAGTCAGCGCCGAACGCATTTTATTACTCCAGATCGCGAACAGCGAGAGCCGGACGCCTTCAATGATGCTGCGGAAAATCATACGTAATCTGTAAGGTACATCACACAGTTTGCAAAGCTTACGTAAAAAAAGCGGATTCGTTGCAAAAAAACACGACATAATTTCAAAACTTTTACAAACAATGCGCAGTCCAAACATTCTTGTGGCTGCATACAGCTCGAAAGGAAAACACGGCATTGCATAAAAACATGGCTTTTCGGACATTGCTCTCCAAAGAGCGGCAACATTAAATACAATTTTGGACCATCTCTCATGAAGCTGGATGTTCTGGCCATTGCGGCCCACCCCGATGATGTGGAATTATGTTGTGCCGGGACGCTGGCAGCCCTGGCCCGGTCCGGTAAGAAGGTCGGTGTGCTGGATCTGACGCGCGGGGAAATGGGTACGCGCGGCACCCCTGAGCTGCGGTTGGATGAGGCCCGAAAAGCCGCTGACATCCTCGGGCTGGCCGTCAGGGAAAATGCGGGACTGCCCGATTGCGGACTCGAAAACACGGTGGCTCACCGCGAGGCGATCATCCGCTTCATACGCCGTTTTCGGCCTGACATCTGTTTTGTGAATGCGCCCGAAGACCGCCACCCGGATCACCGGAATGCGGCGCGGCTTGCGCTGGATGCCCTGTTCTACAGCGGTATCGCCAAACTTGAAGTTCCCGGAGCTGATCCGGAGCCTTGGCGGCCGCGGCACATCCTTCATTTCATGCAGCACTGGCCGTTTGAACCAACCTTTGTGTTTGACATAACCGGCACGATCGATATCAAGGAAAAAGCGATACGGGCATTCGCATCGCAGTTTGATGCGCCGGAAGACGATGACGGACCGCAAACCTACGTATCCAGCAAACGGTTTTTTGAAGCGCTGCGCGGACGGGCACGTGAATACGGACAGCAGATCGGGGTCGAGTTCGGGGAACCCTACCTCTACTACGGCGGACCTGTGCCTCTGAATAGCCTGGATGTGCTGTTTTCATCACAACCCGAGCGATGAATCAATCGGGATCGGTTTCGCCTGATCTGCTTCTATCCCAGCGGCTCCTTCGATCGGTATCGTCCCGGGAACTTGGGTCCATACGGGGCGCATAGCGCTCCTGCCATGTTTCCATCTGTTCTTCGGACAGGATTTCGGAAAGATCACTTTCCAGCTGTTCGCTCAGCTCCATTTGGCGCTTACGCAGTTCCCGTTGCGGGATGATCACCTCCTCTCGCATCTGCCGGCGGTGCGATTCCAAAGCGCTGAAGAACTCCTCAGCCACTTCATCCGAGAGATTCAGGTCGCGGATCAGCCTTAGCCGGTATCGGCTGAGCGCTGTCTGCTGTCCTTCGTCAGTGCGCGATCTCCATACAGTTCGGCGATCTCGCTGTTCTTCTTCCTGCACCTCCACAGTGTCCTGCGTTACTTGTTCCTGGCTGCGATAGCGTCTTGAGGGGCGTTCTTCCGGCTGCTCATCGGCATTCAACCTTCGCTGGACACGAGCTTGTTCAACCGCTTCCGGTTCGTCACCGATCACCTCCACTGAGGTATCGGCATCACCACGTTCTGCTTCCACCCGATATCCCTGACCCGTCCCGGGTCCATCTCCAAGGGCCCGGCCGGCTCCTTCACCCGCACGCTCTCCGCCACCGGTACCTCGCCGCTCCCTTTCGGGTGCAAACGGTTCTTCCGTTTCCGGAGCACTTTCTTGTGGCGCCGGCACGGGGGAAATCTGTTCCAATCCGCTGATTTCATCATCAAACAGTGACTGCGCACCGGATTGTGAGTGCATCGTTCCGCAGAGCAGATACCCCGCACCTGTTCCCAGCAGGAAGGTTAGCACAAATGCCAGTGCGATAGTGACTTTAGGATTCTTGCTCATGGTTTTCTCAGTTTTGTAATACTTATCGTAATGGTAATTATGTTTGCGGCATTTTCCAGCATGGGCCCCGATTGGGATTACAAGTCCTCATAAAGCCAGTGATTCAGTTCCGGGACCTGCTGCTGTTCCCATCCAAGATAGTGGGTCGTCATTTCGCGAGTATCGGCGACTGCTTCATCGGTGGATCCCATCTGCAGCCCGGTGAACAGCACGATCAGTATGATGCCTACGCTCAGCACATAACGGCGAAACAGTTGCCAGACCAGGTATTCCAGATCCGATTCCGATCCACCAGTTGCCTCTCGCCGCTGATGGAACCGACGGATGGCATCATCGGCCGGCGCCTCTTCACGCAGGCCTTCAAACAGGCCCTGAATGCCGGTATCGGACCGTTGCATCATCCACTGATGGTCTTCCCACAGCTTCGGATCGAATGCCAGCACCTGTTTTTTGAGCTGCTCCAACTCATGCGGGGACAAATTCCCGTCCTGTGCATCGATGAGCCGCTCCCTGATTTCTTGCTCTGTCCGTTTTCGGTTCATAAGGATGATTCCTCTGTTTGGTGCTTCACTGTTCTCAACTGTTCTCAACTTTTCTCAACTGTACTCAACTGTTCTTAACTGTTTTCAACTATTCTTCTGATCCGGGATCCATTCCCAGTTTGATCAATTCGTCTTTAAGTCGCTGCCGGGCTGTGAACAGCCTGCTTTTGACCGTGCCAACCGCGAGATTTTCGACTTCGGCGATTTCATCGTAGGACATTCCTTCAAGATCGCGCATGGTGATGATGAGGCGGTCTTTTTCGGAGAGTCTGGACATGGCGCGACGAAGAAGCTGTTGCTGCTCGCGCCGGTCCAGGGCTTCGTCGCCGGATTCGGTTGCCTTGAAATCGTCCGGTTCGGTATCGGTTTCGCTCCACCAGAAAATCCGCCGCTGGATTTTATCGCGCCGCAGCGCATCCAGCACCGTATTCCGTGCGATCTGATACGTCCAGGTATATAAACTGCTGCTGCCATTGTAGAGATGGCGTTTCTTGTACACTTTCAGGAAACTGTCCTGTGTGAGATCTTCCGCATCCAGGCCGGTGCCGTACACCATGGAACGCACCATTCGGTAGATCCTCGGATAGAAATCCGGGAGCTGCCGATCCAGTTCGTATTCCGTAAGTGGCGTAGGCCGCATCGTTTTGCTGTATTAATAGGTATCATCACAGGATGTTCCGCTTATGTCTTGGCCGCTGGTGTCAGCTGATTCCGGTTTGTGCAAGCTGTCGCCTGCCGTTGCCCACCGTTGCCAGCTGTTCCCAGCCGATGTCATGCCAGCTGTTTTCAGTTTTTTTCAGCCTGCTTCAGCCGTTTTCAACTGTTGTTTGATGCTGCCTGTTATTTGCCTGGCGGGTTGACTTCAACCGGCCTGCAATGTGTTATACGATCGTGCTTCGGATCGGTTCGCAACATTCGGGAAAAAAACCGCTCCGGTCTCACGGTCTCAGGCATTGTCCATCAGCCGCCAGCTGACATAGTCATAGCGAGAACCTCCTGCATTTTCTGGTGATTGTTCTGTATTGAAAAAGTTTTGCGAAACAACTTTCAGGTTTTGTGAAACTGTTATCAGGCATTGTGAAACAATTGTCGGGCGTTGTGAAACTGTTATCAGTTTTTGAAACAATTACCGGGCTTTGTGATACCGCTATCGGGATTTCAGATATCTTTCCGGGATGATCTCCCTGATTTTCCGGAGCTGAAACTGGTGGATGTGGGTGTTGCCCGTCACAATGCGCTGGCCAAAAAGCCAGTCGTCGCCGCCGGTC
>SL_3KL_010_SEDDRAFT_10003315_pt1 | contig 14628 bp, 15 predicted proteins | sample SodLakKL_010_SED_2_FD_10381 | JGI IMG/M metagenome (IMG submission 10381)
CGACTCACTTTATGCCGGCAGGGATGGTGTCGTTAGTTACTCTACAAGACGGAAAAAGGGTTTTGATGGAAAACAACGTCAAGCGAAAGTAGTTACTATTATTTAACTGCTTTCCTAATAAACTCGATAAAAAGAGGATGACCCGTAAGAACCTTTGACTTGAATTCCGGATGAAACTGCACTCCTACAAAAAAGGGGTGTTTTTTTATCTCTACAATCTCTACCAGATCGAGTTGGGGGTTTGTTCCTGCAATAACAAGTCCGTTTTCTTCTAAAAGCTTCCGGAAATCATTGTTTACTTCAAAGCGGTGTCTGTGTCTCTCACTTATTAATGATTTTTTGTAAGCTTTGCGGCTAACTGTATTATTTTTTAATTGACAACTGTATGCTCCAAGTCGCATTGTTCCTCCGTAGTTTTGCTTTTTTAACACCTCTTTCTGAGACTTCATAATACTTATTACGGGATACTTTGTCTTTTCGTTGATTTCAAGAGAAGAGGCACCGTTAAGGCCACAAACATTTCGTGCATACTCAATAACTGCAAGCTGCATTCCAAAACACAATCCCAAAAAAGGAACCTTCTTTTCTCGACAGTACTTGATTGCTTTAATCTTTCCTTCCGCTCCCCTTGCGCCAAACCCTCCAGGAATCACAACACCATCGTAAAGAGAAAGTTCCTTGACCAACTTATTGTCTTTTTCGTATTTTTCAGAAGAAAGCCAGGATATCTCTTCTTTACATCCCATTTTCCAGCAAGCGTGCTTTATTGCTTCAATAACAGAGATATAAGAATCTGTCAGAACAAAGTCTCCTGTTTCAAAATACTTTCCGACAAGTGCAATTTTTATCTTTTTTTTCGCCTTTTTTGATCGCTGAACAAATTTTTCCCAATCGTAAAGCCCTTTTTGGTTTCTCTTTTCTCGAACATTGAGTTTCTTTAAAATACGCTCTCCTATTTTTTCCTTGTTTAGAAGAAGAGGAACATCATAAATAGAATCTGTATCTGGTGCCGAAATAACGTCTTTGGTATCGATATTACAAAAGGTTGATATTTTCTTTTTTCTTACCTCGTCTATCGGAGAAGAAGATCTTCCCACGATTATATCCGGCCGGATACCTGCCTCGTTTAACAGTCTGCTGGCACTCTGTGTGGGCTTTGTCTTCATCTCTCCGATGGTTTTTGGTACCGGCAGATAGCTAACCAGGACGACCAACACATCATTAGGGTTTTTAAGATGCATCATTCTTGCGGCCTCTAGGAAAAGAAGATTCTGATACTCCCCTATTGTTCCTCCTATCTCGATTAAAACAAAATCGGAGTTCGTCGTTTCTCCTGCTTTTTTAATGCGAGAAATCACTTCGTTGGGAATATGAGGAACAACTTCCACACACTTGCCTCCATATTTGAGATTCCTTTCCTTGTTAATTACTGTTTGATAAACTTTTCCTGTGGTCATATAGTTCTTTTCTGTAATACTTTCCTCAGAAAATCTTTCATAGTTCCCAATATCTTGATCACATTCGGCGCCATCATCGGTTACAAAAACTTCCCCGTGTTCTACGGGGTTCATTGTACCGGCATCTACATTAACATAAGGATCAATCTTCATTGCTGTTGCACGATGCCCTTTTGCTTTTAAAATTCGCAAAATGGAAGCAGTGGTAATACCTTTTCCAATTCCGGACATCACACCCCCCGTAACGAAAATATATTTTCTACTCATCACGATGCTAATTTATTTTTCCTTGCTTATTTTTAGTTTTATCTCTGCCGAATCGGCGTGCTTAAAGTTTATCTTTACCCGGTAATCTCCAAGTTCTTTAATCGGGCTATCGATGCCTACTTGTTCTTTCTCTATATCAAAACCCTTTTCTTTAATTTTCTCGGAAATTTTCTGTGCACCGATAGATTCAAACAACTCATCTTTTTTCCCTGCTTTCACTTTTATTTCCAAAGAAACGTTTTTTATTTTTTCTGCCGTTTCCTTTTCTTCTTTTCTTTGTTTTTCCATTTCAATTTCCTCTATCTTTTTCTTTTTTTCTATCATCTTCTCTTCTGCATGGCCGGCAATTTTAGCCAAGTTTTGTCGTAACAAAAAGTTTCTTCCGTATCCGTCAGAAACTCTTTTTATCTCATCTTTTTTTCCTAAATTCTTTACATCCTTGAGAAGTATTACACGCATATTTTAATATTTTACAATCTTTATTACTGCTTGATAATTTCTATTGCTTTTTCAAGCTGAGGATCTTTTTCTTTCTCAATATCTTTATCGGTAATTTCGATCTCAAAATCTGGAACAATCCCTTCTTTGTCAATCACTGTTCCTTCCGGAGTAAGGAAATGTTTTTCAGTGATTTTCACTACAGACCCATCGCTAAGGTTGTGCATTCTTTGAATTGACCCCTTGCCAAACGAATTAATACCGACAATCGGAGCATTACGCTGATCTCTCAATGCTCCGGCAACAATTTCAGAGGCAGACGCCGTTCCCTCATTAATCAGAATTACGACGGGATAATCTAAAAAGACGGGGCCTGCTCCGATTGTTTTAATCATTTTAAGATCATCTTTTTCTGTTCCTTTCTCAATTACAACAACTTCTCCTGATTCAATAAACATGCTGGAAATACTGATTGCTGCACTAAAAACTCCTCCCGGATTGTTACGGAGATCAAGAATAATTTTTTCCGTTGGGCCATTTAAAATTTCTCGTGCAACTTTAATAAAATCTGCATGAATATTATCGTGAAAATGAAAAAGTTGTATGTGAGCAATATTCCTTTCTATGACTTCCCATTCGATTGAAGGAATCTTGATTGTGTCACGAACAATGCTAATTTCTTTTGTTTCATTGTTGCGCAAAACCTCAAGCGTCACCGACTCTCCTTTTGGCCCTCTAATTTTAACAACGGCCTCTTCGAGGGATATGTTTTCGGTAGACTCTTCGTCAATAGCGACAATAACGTCTCCGGCACGCATGCCGGCACGATAAGCGGGAGTGTTTTTAAGGGGAGAAATAACCTGTAATTTTTCGTTACGAATACCGATTTCAATACCAACTCCTTCAAACTCTCCTGAGACATCTTCCAAGAATATTTTACTCTTCTCCGGTTCAAAAAAACTTGTATGAGGGTCGTCCAGCGCCTTCAACATTCCTTCTATAATTCCGTAGACTAATTTTTCTTCGTCAACCTCATCAAACCCCGGAAAATTTTCTTCAAGCAAATGATACACTTCTCCGAGAAGTGAAAAATCAATTTTTTCGGAAGGATTAACAATAACAACTTCTCCTTTTCCAAAATGAAAACCGGCGGCAAAGATGGATGCCCCAAGAACAAGTCCTAAAAATAAATTTGCTATTTTTCCAAGTTTCATCGAAAGTAATATATCATAATAAAAATTAAAAATCAAAAACCAAAATCTCGATTTAGATCTCCCGGATCCTTCTTACTATTTTTAATGCTTTTTTAGCACTCTTTTCTTTGTCTTTTATTTCAAGCATTAAATCAAAATCAATCATCTTGGTTTTGGCGATAAAATTCTTGAAATCTTCTATATTGACGGTTGTGGCGTGTTTTCCTTTTCTTCCGAAAAATTCTTGTGAGCTATAATCAACCATCGGCAAACCGTCCTTTGCTTCCCATGTTTTGCAGGCCATTTTAAGGGCTTTTTCTGTGCTCTCGCCGTTGTTTAGACAAAGATGATGAAATACATCAAATAAAACAGGGACACCCACTATGGCGGATATTTTGATGCAATCTTGAAGTGAATACAATCTTTCATCATTTTCAACAACAAGTCTTTCTCGAATAAGTAGAGGGAGCTTTTGATAGTTTTCAATGAATCTTTCTACTGAACCCTCTTTGTTGCCATAAACACCGCCTACATGAATCTGAACTTTCGCCTTTTTGTCTAATCCCATTGCTTCCAACAGCTCACAATGCCACTTTAAATCAGAGATGCTTCTCGTAACCACATCTTTCCTGGGAGAATTAATTAGAGTAAACTGATCGGGGTGCATTGAGATTCTCATCCCGCTTTCTTTGATATATCCACCGATTATTGCAAGTTTTTTTCGGAAGTGTCTCTTCCAATTAAAGTTGCAGATTGTGTGACCCGCAAAGGGAACTAAATCAGAGCTAATTCGAAAAAACAACAGTTTATTTTTTCTGTTATAACGAAGTATGTTTTCCAGACAACAAAGATTATTTTCAACCTTTTCAACAAGTTTCTCCCTTGAAAAGTTTACAATTCTAAATGTTGAGTTCGGAGTACATCCTATTTCCGTATTTATACAAGGATAACCTATTTTCATTTGAAAAAGTAAATTACAACAAGAGTCGAATTAGTGTGCCCCCGGTAGGATTCGAACCTACGACACTCGGCTTAAAAGGCCGCTGCTCTGCCGGGCTGAGCTACGAGGGCATAATACTTGTGCATTATACTTATTTTTTGTTGAAAATCAAATAGATTTAACTTGAAAAAATCTTAAATCCCCTCTTTTTTTAGCTCTTCTAGTAGTTGTTTTTGTTTTTTATTTAGTTTTTGTGGAACCGTAACATCAATCGTCACATAGAGATCTCCTTGTCCGTATCCGGAGACAAGCGGAAGGCCTTTTCCGGAAACACGGAATCGTTTTCCTGGCTGAGTTCCTGCGGGAATTTTTAAACCGAGTTTTTTCCCTGACAATAAGTTTATATCAATTTTATCTCCAAGAGCGGCTTCAATGAAACCTATTTTAGTTGAATAGTATAAATCTTCTCCTTTGCGCTCAAAAGCGGTTTTATTCTCAACAAAAACATCAACGAGAAGATCGCCGGAAGGAGCTCCTTTTTTTCCCGCATTTCCCTGCCCCTGTAGTCGTAATGTTTGTCCTGAGTCGATTCCCGCGGGAATCGTAAATTTTATCTCTTCGTTCTTCTTTACTCTTCCCTCTCCGTTACAGTTAGAGCATTTTTTGTTCGATGTTTCTCCTTCCCCCTCGCAATCGGGACAGATTGAAATTTGTGAAAAAGGACCGATTGCACTCCTAACTTTGCCTTGACCTTTACATGTTTGACACTTTTCTTTTTTTGAATCAGGGGCACTTCCCTTTCCAGCACAGGAAGAGCAACTAACCAGTTTTGATAAATTAATCGTCTTTTCTTCATCCTGAATTACTCTCTGTAGTGTTGTGTTAATTCGAATGCTAATATCCTCTCCTTTTCTTCTGCTTCTTTTCCGATTAAAACCAAAACCAAAACCGCGGAGAATATCTTCCATGTCAAAATCAGCTTCCGAAAATCCCCCAAAACCTCCCCCACTCCAACCGGAACCAGTACCGGAAGCCCCTGCTCCCGGTCCGGATCTTCCAAAACGATCATAGTGCTCTCTTTTTTTATCGTCTGAGAGGGTGTGGTATGCTTCACTTATCTTTTTGAATGTTTTTTCATCTCCTCCTTTATCAGGGTGGTGTTTGTGAGCCAGCTTTCTGTAAGCTTTTTTTATTTCTTCTTTTGAGGCGTTTCGGTTTACACCAAGAATTTTGTAATAATCTTCCATAAAAAACTGATTTTACACTATTACTTCTCTTCATACTCTCCTTCTTGGGTGTCTTTCTCATCGCCACCTTCTTGCTTTCCTTCTTCTGTTTTTTGCTGAGCCTCATTTTCCTTTTGCGACTGTTCGTGAATCTCTTTTCCTACTTCTTGTACAATAGAGTTTAGTGCTTCTAACTTTTCTTTTATTTTTTCGACCTCCTCTTCTTTTTGTACATCGCGAGCCTCCTTGAGAGCTTTTTCCAGTTTTTCTTTCTTTTCCTCAGAAATTTTATCGCCGGAATCTTTTAACATTTTTTCTGAACTGTAGATAACTTGATCGGACTGATTTCTGAGATCAATCAACTCTGATTTTTTCTTGTCATCCTCCGCGTACTGTTCCGCCTCTTTTTTCATTCTTTCCACCTCTTCATCGGATATTCCGCAAGTACCTTCAATACGGATAGACTGTGATTTTCCGGTACTTTTATCTTTTGCGGAAACATTTAATATCCCGTTGCTGTCAATGTCAAATGCTACCTCAATTTGAGGAACACCCCTTGGTGCCGGAGGAATCCCGTCCAAAATGAATTGACCCAATGATTTGTTGTCCTGTGCCATTGATCTCTCTCCCTGTAGAACATGAATTTGCACAGAGTTTTGATTGTCCGTTGCAGTCGAAAAAACTTCTGTTTTTTGTGTAGGGACAGTTGTGTTTTTTTCAATAAGCACAGTGTTTTTGCCTCCGAGGGTTTCGATTCCGAGAGAAAGAGGAATAACATCCAAAAGAAGGACATCTTTTACATCACCACCCAAGATACCACCTTGAGTTGCTGCTCCAACCGCAACAACCTCATCGGGATTAATTTCTTTGTTTGCTTCTTTTTTAAACAGCTCTTTTACTTTTTCCTGAATTTTCGGCATTCTTGTTTGTCCACCAACGAGAACAACTTCTTCGATATCTTCAATCTTAATCTTTGAATCGGCAACTACTTTTTTGGCAAGTTCCACTGACCTATCAACGAGATCTTCAACCAATGACTCGAACTTTGCTCTGCTCAAACTGTAGTTAAGGTGTTTTGCACCTGATTCATCGGATGTTATAAAAGGGATGTTGATGTCGGTCTGCATCGTTGTTGAGAGCTCTTTTTTTGCCTTTTCCGATTCTTCTTTTAGTCTTTGCAAAGCTAGAGAGTCCTTAGAAAGATCAATTCCGTAGTCATTTTTAAAGCTTTCAATAAGCCAGTTTACAATTCGATTATCAAAATCTTCTCCTCCCAGATAACTATCCCCTCCCGTTCCCTTAACTTCAATTGTGTCGTCGCCGACATCCAAAATGGATATATCAAAGGTTCCTCCCCCAAAGTCAAACACTACAATTTGATGATCGTTTTTTTTGCTTAAGCCGTATGCAAGTGCGGCTGCTGTTGGCTCGTTAATTACGCGACGAACATTGAATCCAGCAATTTCTCCAGCTACTTTTGTTTCTTTTCTCTGAGCATCATCAAAGTAAGCGGGACAAGTAATTATCGCATCAGTTATTTTTTCACCTGTTTTTTCTTCCGCATCCTTCTTTAATTTTTGCAAAATCATCGCCGATATTTCTGCCGGTTTGTGCCATTTTTCACCAAGTTTAATCTCAACTCCGTCTCCTCCTTCCTCTTTTCTTATCTCATAAGGGAGGTTTTTCTTTTCGTTTTGAACCTCCTTATCATCAAATCTTCGCCCGATAAGGCGCTTAACAGCAAAGACGGTGTTTTCCGGATTGGTTACTTGTTGACGTCTAGCGATAGTTCCAACTAAGCGCTCACCCTTCTTGCTAATCGCCACTACAGAAGGGGTTGTTCTTCCTCCTTCTTTGTTTTCAATTATTTTTGCCTCTCCGCTTTCCACAATTGCCATGGCGGAGAAAGTTGTTCCTAAATCGATACCTAATATTTTTGACATATTTGTTTATTTTATTGTTTTTTAATTTACTACTTTTACTTTTGCTGGCCGCAATACTTGGTTTTTGTATAAATAGCCCCTCTGTAACTCTTCGGAGACGATACCGCTTTCTTGGGATTCTGAATCTACTGTTTCGATTGCTTCGTGATAAAAAGGGTCAAACTCTTTACCTTCCGCATCAATCTTTTCAACTCCCTCCTCCTTAAGAAATCTCTCTATCTGTTCCTTTATCTTTAAAAATCCTTCGATTAGGTGATCTTCTTCTCTTTTTTCTGCCTCTTTTGCCGCTCTTTGGAAGTTATCCAGGACCGGAAGAATTTTAGTTAACATCCTTTCCTTTTCGCGGTCAATCATTCTTTCCGTTCTTCTGAGTTCTTCTTTTTTATAATTTACAAGATCGGCCTTTGCTCTTTTCCATCCGTCAAGATAATCATTTTTTTCTTTTTCACAATCCTCTATTATTTTTTTAATTTTTTCTCGTTTTTTTTCTCCTTTCATTTAATCTTCTAATAATTTTATAACAGACTCTGCCAACTGAATATTACGATCATAGGCCATTCTTTTTGGGCCCATAAAAGCAAATATTCCTCTTCGTTTTAAAACCTTGCAGGAAGACACCATAACACTAAAATCCTTTCTCTTGGAAAAAGGAGCCTCGCTGCCAATGTAGATACGAACGCAGTCAGGTTCTTTGTCGGAAAGAAAAGAATCAATGTGCTTCTCAAAATCACCGACCATCCCCATAAAATCTCTAACCTTTTCAGCATCGTCAAATTCCGGGTCACGAAAAACCTCTCCCCACCCCTCTTTCAGTAAAACATTTTCACGCGGAAAATAGGAAAGAGTGAGATTAGACGATGTGTGAGCTAGTAGTCTTGTAAACTCGTGTAAAAAACGAACTCTGCCATCAACCTTTTCCTTCATCTCTGTAACTTCTTTGATGATTCTTTTTTCCAACTTTCTGATTTCCTTTTCGGTCAAAATATCAACAAAAAACCGGTATCCCTTATCGGTTGGGACGCGTCCGGAAGATGTATAAGGCTGATAAAGGTAGCCTCTTTCTATCAGGTTGTAAAGCTCCGCTCTGATCGTTGCGGGCGAAACGTTCAATTCATATTCTTCCTCGATATACCGCGAGCTGATCGGTGCCGCATTTTCGATATATTCACGAATAACAATCTCCAGAATATTTTTTTGTCTTTCTGTTAATTCTTCCATGTTTTTCTACGCTATCAGAATAATAAAAAATTAGCAAGCTTTTGTCAAGAGTGCTAACTACGAACATCCTTGAATTATTTTTTTAGTAATTACTTATAGAAAATTCTATCTCCAAAACGAAGATCGATATAGTCTAAGTTTTTTCGTCTTTCCCTATCAATCTCTTTCACCACAAGAGGAAAATTTGCCAGTTCTTTGTCTATGTTGTCTAGAGAAAAATGTATCTTCCAGCCCTCATCAACATGCATCACGATTGTTTTGGCAGTAGGTATTCGTGAGTAATTTACAACCACACCTGAGCGTAAAAGTTCTCTTTCTGCCAGGGAAAGTGTTTGCAGAAAAGAGTTATCAACAATCACTTCTCCCAAAGTCACTTCCTTTTCTTTAATAAACAATGGCAGTTTTCTCGGAATTGCATCTGCTTTTTGAAAAACAATTCCTTCTTTATTTAGGTAATAACAGCTCTTTTTGTCTGCTGCCCCACACCAGACTGCAAATGGATCCCTTTCTTTTATTTCAATTTCTATTGTTGCTGGAAAAACTTTATTAATCTTCACGTCTTCGATTACCGATGTTTTTCTTAAAAGCTCTCTTCTTGTTTTCTCGCTTGAGATAAGAAGGATGCTTCTAGAACTAAATAAAGGAAAATCCTTGTTTATTCTTTGTTCTACAAAATCAAAAAGTGCTTCTTCTTTTAAATTCTTTGCATTTTTAATTACAATAGATTCTGTCTGAAAGAGAGGATAAAAAGTAAAAAAATAAAAAGCACCACACAAAAACAGAACAAATAGAAAAAAACCTCCCACGATGTTATTTTCCAGAAGTGGCTTTTTCTTTTTGATTCTGTGTTTTTTGCGCAGAGCCCTCTTTTTTTTCATTGCACTTATTTTTTGTTTTTCCAAGGGGATTCTTGTCTGATAAGAAGCTCTTCCGCTCGTTCCGGATCACGCATAATAGCAAAAACAATCCTTTCCATCCTTATCCCCTGTGAACCCTTGACAAGAATTATATCTTTTTCGAGAATTATTTTTTCAAGTTCGTCTATTACTTGTTCAGATTTTGAAAAAACAAAGATATTTTCTTCTTTCATTCCCGCGTGTATTGCCGCTCTTTTTATCTCTTCTTTCCACTCCCCTACTGAAAAAATATAATCACAAAATTCTGCAGCAAATCTGCCGATCTTGCGGTGTTCTTCATTTGAGAATCTTCCAAGTTCCAGCATATCCCCAAGGACGGCTATTTTTCTTTTTCCGGGTAGATCTTTTAAGGCCCTTAAAGCGGACATCATAGAAGAAGGGGCCGCGTTATAACTCCCATCCAAAATAATAGTTTCCTTTTTTCCTTTTATTATCTGTTGCCTTCCATTTGCTGGGCGAATTTTTGATAACCGTTTACTTAGTCTTTTCGGTTCTATGCCGAGAGAAATTCCGACAGCAAAAACAGATGCGGCAACGTATGCAAAAGAATCACCGATACATTTTGAAAGAAACAGTGGATAATCTTTTCCTTGATACGAAAGTGTTAGCGAAGAACCATCAGTTGAAGTTGATTTAAAATCTTTAATGACAACATCAGCATCTTTTTTAGTTCCGAAAGTTATTTTTTCCGCTTTTGTTTGCATTTGAGAAACATAAGGGTCGTCGGCGTTCAAGATTGCTTTTCCTGATTGAGAGAGTGCCATAACCAGTTTTTCTTTTTCCTTGGCAACTTCGTCTGCGTTTCTGTAGAATTCGATGTGCACGGGAACCTTGCCTACGGCCGTGACAACAGCAATATCGGGCTTAATGAATCCGGAAAGATACTCGATATCTCCCGGTTTATCGGCAGCAAGTTCGGCAACAACAATTTCAGGGTAGTCTTTATCTCTTTTAAGAAGAAGAAGTAACCCCTTTAGAAAAATCAAGGCCCACTCTTTTATGCCCCTTCCCGCTCTTTTTTCTCCCAAGAAAACCAGCGGAGCACCTATCTCGGTATTTAAATTTCCACTGCTTTTTCTTGTTCTCCGCCAATCACAAAAAGCTTCGTAAACTCCATCTTTAGTTGAGGTTTTTCCAACACTTCCCGTTATAGCGATTATTGTCGGTGAGTATTTTCTAACAAGAAGAATCGTAATAATTTTAAGTAGAAATTGAAAAATTTTTTTCATCTTTGCAATGCCTCCTTGGCCTTTTTAGTAATTTTGTAAGCAAGATATTTTGTTTTCCTTATCGGAAAGTCTCTTCCTTCCGGATAAATCAGTTCCTTACCACCAAAACTTTTCTTATAGCTGCTAACCCCGGGAAACCTCTTTTCATCAACTCCCCAAAAATCATAGTCCTTACATCCTTTTTCCTTGGCAATCTTGATTGACTCAAAACGAAGAAACGCGGGTGCGTTTAATTTTCGTTTTTTGTAATCAGAGGCGGAGTGTAAGAAGTTTACCGTAGATCCAAAATACAAAAGAATAATTCCAGAGACCACTTCTCCTTTATGTACCGCTAATACCAGATCACAATTATTTGTCTTTAAAAGATCTCGGAAATAATCCTTCCGGTAAGAGTTAAAGCCCTGTCTTGCTTTTGTTTTCTCTAAAAGATTAAAAAAAGCGTTAATATCTTTTCCTCTTTTAATAGTGACACCTTTTTTTTGTGCATATCGAACATTGTAACGTGTACCACCTTTAAATTGTTTAAGTATCTCCGAGGAGCTTTTTTCAATATTTGAAATCAATGTTTTTTGTGGTTGTATTCGTGAAAATGGCTTTCTCCCGATACCTATTTCTTGAAGGGGTTCCGTTCTAACAAACATCTTTTTTTCTCTTTTTGCAATTCCTACGACTTCAGAGCAAAGATCTTCTCTTACTTTCCTTTTTTGAGAAACCGGTCCGTGCGGAATATAAAAGTAGCTTCCAAAAAGAGAACTTTCTTCGAAAAACTGACAAACCCCCTCTATTTTCCCATCTTTTCTTGCTTCAATTTTCTTGACTTTTTGGTAATTTTTCTTGAAATCACCCCATCTGGTAGACTGCAAGAAGGTACCACCGGCTTCCAGCAAAAAATTATCCCACTCTTTTTTTGATTTGATGGGACCAATTTCCATAAGGAATTAATAATATGTTTTACTTGCAATATTCTTTTAAAGCCCTAAATCGTTGCTGATTTTTTTCATAGCGGAAAGTCCAATTCCTATAAAATCTTCTAGCTCTATTCCGATCTCATTACACGCCGCAATCACTTCTCTGTCTGCTCCTTTTGCAAATGCTTTTTCCTTGTATCTTTTTAAAACCGACTCGGGTGTAAGGTCGGATAGTTTCTTTGACGGCAAAACAAGAGTACTTGCCACAATAAGACCGGTTAAAGGATCGGTGCAGTAGATTGCTTTTTCAAGCAGACTTTCTCTTTTTTGTCCCGTTTCTTTGTTGTGTGCAAGGGCAGCATTGACAACCTCCGTCCTTGCTCCGTTTTCTTTCAGTATTTTCGCTCCCTTTTTCCCATGATTTTGTGGATCATTTCTGTAGTCTACAACTTCCATATCAATATCATGAGCAAGCCCCGCTAAACCCCAGACATCTTCATCTTCCCCAAATTTTTTTGCTAAATCTCTCATAACCGCTTCAACTGCAAGCATATGTTTGACACTGTTCTTGTTTTTTACATATTTTTTGACTAGAGCTAGTCCTTCTTTTCTATTCATATTTATTTTTTTCTAAATTTTTTTAATAGCGATTCTGTTCTTTGAGATAATTCATTCCTCGGTCTCATTAAAGGGAATATTTGACATTCTCTGGCGGGCTTGTTCATCAGGAAGCTAAAAAGACGCTCTGAAAGTCCGAACCCGCAAGTTGGAGGCATTCCGTATTCAAGAGCTTCAACAAAATCGTAATCGAACATTTGTGCTTCTTCATCTCCTTGGTCTCTTAGTTTTTGTTGCTGAGCAAACCTTTCTGCTTGTTCTATTGGATCGTTGAGCTCACTGTAACCGTTGCCCATTTCGGAACCTCCAAAGATCACTTGAAATCTTTCCGTAACATCCGGATTTTTTTCGTTTCTTTTTGCTAGCGGAGAAACATCTGTTGGAACGTTTATTAGAAATCCTGGACCTCCTATTTTTTTGCGACAATATTTCCACAGAATGTCAACCGCTCTTCCTTTACTGAGCCCTTTTTTTTCATAATCAATACCTAGTTTATCAAGAGCTTTTGTTACCCCCTCCAGATTAACTTCAAAAATATCAACCTTTGTTTCGCCTAGTATTGTGTCTCGAAAGTCATATCTTTCCCACTTTTTCGAGAAATCAACATCAAATTCTCTAATTTTAAACTTTAAGGTACCAAAAGTTTTCTTAATTACATATTTATACATTTCTTCCACAAACTTCATCCCCTTTTTATAATCAGCGTATGCCCAATAAAACTCCATCTGTGTATAATCTTGTAAGTGCTCAGGAGATATTCCTTCATTTCTAAACTGTCTCCCAATCTCAAATGTTTTTTCAAATCCCGATACCATTAACTTTTTTTGCCACAACTCTCCCATTGAGATACGAAGGTAAACATCGATATCAAGTGCGTCGTGGTGTGTCTTGAACGGCTTGGCATCAGCCCCTCCGGCGGTTGTCTCAAGAACAGGTGTTTCCACTTCTAAGAATCCTCTTTCTGTTAAAAACTCTCTCAGTGAGCTCCAGAAAACAGTTCTTTTTCGAAACATTTCCTTAATTTCTGGATTAAGCAAAATATCCAAATATCTTTTTCTTAACCGCTCTTCTTCATTTTTCAAGCCGTGCCATTTTTCAGGCAAAGGAAGAATACTTTTACTTAACATCTTTAGATCGTCGGCATCCAATGTTTTTTCTTTTTTCTTTGTTAGAAAGAGAGTTCCCCTTACCTGTATAAAATCACCAACGTCAAAATAATCAGAAAAGAATTTAAACATTTTTTCCCCTAAGGCATCCTGTCTTAAAAGTACTTGTATTGAAGATGTTCCGTCTTCAAGGTCAATAAAGCAAGCCTTTCCGTGCCCTCTTTGGGCCCTAATTCTTCCAACCAGAAACACTTGCTCTCCGGCCTTTTTTAATGAATTGAATTTATCGAGTGCCTCCTTATTTGTATAGCTTCTTTTTGTTTTTCCGGGGTAAGGAGAGTGTCCTATTTTCTTTAGGTTTTCGCTTTTCCTTATTCTGTTTTCACGTATTTCTTCCTTTCTACTCATTGTTTTTTTAAATAATTTTTAAAATTTTGTATGTCTTTTCTCCTGAGGGGGTTTTCACGACACAAGTATCGCCACTTTTTTTGTTTAAAAAAGCTTTTCCCATCGGAGAGTCGCATGATATTTTACTGTTAACCGGATCTGCTTCGGCTCCTCCGACAATTTCAAGTTCTTTTTTCTTTCCATCTATTTTAACCTCTAGCCGAGATCCGACATGAACACGATCTTCACCCTCCTTCTCTTCAATTATTTTCGCACCTTTTATTGTTTCTCTTAATTTTGAAATACGGGTTTCCAGAATATTTTGTTCATTTTTTGCATCATCATAGGCAGAGTTTTCGCTTAAGTCACCAAACGAAGCCGCAAACTTTAATTTGTCGGCAACTTCTTTTCTTTTCTCTTTTTCAAGATAAATCAACTCTTTCTTTAACTTCTCCAGTCCTTTTTTTGTAAAACAGTTTTCCATTTTTTAATTATTCGTTAGAATTTTTAATCTGTTCTTTATCTTCTGAAAAATACTCCATCATTATATCACGTGCAAGGTGAGTTGCTACGGGCGTCACACCTTTCACTCCCTCTATGATAACGGTAATTACGATTTCCGGATTGTCATAAGGGGCAAAAGCGGCAACCCAGTTGTTGTTAATCCCCGGTCTTGATGTTTGGGCCGTTCCGGTTTTTGCACCTGAATCCACCGGGAGAACTTGTAGAGACCTTGCCGTACCAATTAACGTTGTTTGCTTCATCCCTTGTTTTACGATTT
>SL_3KL_010_SEDDRAFT_10003316_pt1 | contig 14626 bp, 9 predicted proteins | sample SodLakKL_010_SED_2_FD_10381 | JGI IMG/M metagenome (IMG submission 10381)
CCGCCGCACCCAGGATTTTTTCATCGACGGAAGCAATCCGGGCAAGGCGTGTATCGCGGATGTCTATCGCTTCCTCGTCGAGATGGCCGATGAGAACGGTGAGGTTCGCATGTCGCTGAACGAACTCTCCGATCGTCTTGGATCCAGAAACGGGATGATGGTCAGCACTTCCGTCAACCTGCTCACCCGGCTCGGCGTTCTCGAGCGGTTTGATATTCCGGGAGAGCGCATTCGCGGAACCCGGCTCCTGAAGCCGGACATCACCCCCGAGGAACTCCCTCTCGATGCCGCAGCACTCGCGGAGAAGGAGCGACGCGATCGCGCCAAGTTGCAGTCCGTCATCGACTATGGGTACGCGCGCGCCTGCCGGCAGCAGTGGATTCGCGGGTACTTTGGCGAAGCGGATCCGGATCCGTGCGGGGTTTGCGACTTCTGCCGCGCCAATCACCCGGACAATCTTCGCGAACCGCGTGAGGAGGAATGGGTCATTCTCCAGAAGGCGCTCAGCGGGGTCGCCCGCATGTCGCACCGGGGCGGTGGCGACGCGTGGCGCCCGCGCTTCGGCAAGGGCCGGATTATTCTCATGCTCTCGGGAAGCCGAAGCGAGGGCATGCGGCAGTTCGGCCTTGATCGCCTCTCCACCTACGGTGTGCTCAAACGCGAGAGCAGCCGCTATCTGCACGCGCTCTTCGATGAGCTGCTGCGCGCGGGATTGCTCCGGTCGACGGGCGGAGACCGGCCCCTGGTGACCTTGACCGCTCTGGGGGAGGCGGTGATGAAACGGGACGCGTCCGTGCAGTTGCTGTGGCCGGAGCGGGAGTCGGCCGGCGCGGCGCCGACCACGGGGGCGCCGGATGGTGCGCCATTACGATTGGGCGCCGAACCGGACGGCGACCTTCTCGAACACCTGAAGAGGAAGCGCGCTCAGCTCGCGGCAGCCCAGGGCAAGGTCCCTCATTACCGGATCTTCTCCAACGCCGTGTTGGAATCGCTGGCAGCACAACAGCCGCAATCCGAGGAGGAAGCGCTCAGGATCCCAGGGATCGGTCCAAGCAAGGCACGCACTGTCCTTCCGGCTTTCCTGAAGATCATCCGGGACCGTGCGTCGCCGTAGCAGGCCTCGATTGCACCCTACGCGCACATCGAAATTCCTTTGACAAACGTGCGTTTGGGAACAACCATAATGGATTGGCTTCTGCAAGAGGATGCCAACCACCAGCAACTGTACACACAACCACATCCTGTTAACTATGAACAAGAAACTTACACTGATTGCATGCATTGCCATGGCCGCGATAGCGACTCCCGCGTACGCGGACGGCTTGATCGGAGAAGATTACGCCTATGTAGGTGGAGGTTACCGAAATGTCGAAAGCGGACCCAATGGTCTACTTGGGACTGTTGGCGCCAACTTCGCCGTGCATACCGGCCCGGAATATGGAATCGATGTCCATACCTCATACGGTCAGGTGCACCTCAGCACCATGGGCGACAAGTTCCGCAGCCATGTGCTCTCCGTCGATCTGCGCGGGCATACCGTCATGGGAACCACGAAGCCGTTTGCAGAGTTCAACACCGGCTGGCAGTGGGACCGCACGGTCATTGGCCCGACCAAAACCACTGCCGATTCCCTGATCTGGGGATTCACTGTGGGCTCGGAGTTCGAGCTCACCGACGCCGTCAGTCTCACGCCGTCGCTGAGCTGGATCCGATGGGACGACTTCCGGGCGAACCAGTTCTCGTTTGAACTCGCCGGGCACATGTGGGTGACCGACACCCTCGGGGTGGGCCTCGCTTATACCCTTGGAGAGGGAAGCGACCTGACCCACACCGGTGAAGCGACGGTAACGTTCCGCTTCTAGTCGCGACAATTAACGCAGGGGCGGGAGCCGGTCGAAACACGAACCGCTTCCGCGATTTTGCCGGGTGAGCGCAAGCTCACCCGGTTTTTTTCGGTGTGCTATTCCAGTTGGGATTGACGCGGATGCAACAAGCGTTGACTTCCACGTTGACCGGTTCAGAATGCCGTGTGAATCCGTTTAGATGCGGAAGGGGAATGCTTGGGGTAGGGGGAACTGTGAGCAGATTGCCCCCATCCGCCGCCATCAAAGCAATCGAATGAGAGCCTTCCGAGCTAGCATCGCCGTCGCATACGGCGTCATCGCCTGCATGATCTGCGCCCCGCTCGCCGCGGTACAGATCAATGAGGTCATGTCCTCCAACGGCGGTGTCGTGACGGATACGGCGGGCGACGCTCCCGACTGGATTGAGCTCTACAACTCTGGGGACAATGCGGTCTCCCTGTTGAGCTGGGGCTTGTCCGACGATCCGGATCGCCCCTTTCAGTGGGTCTTTCCGAATGTCGAGATCGCTCCCGGTGGATTTCTGATCGTCTGGGCTTCGGGTGAGGGGCTGAGCCCGGGTTCGGATGCGGTGCACACGAACTTTGCGATCAGCCGCGCCGGCGCCACCCTTGCGCTCACGAAGCCTGACGATGTCTTGGCTGACTCCGTGGCCGTTCCCGAGCTTCCCCGCAATGTTTCATGGGGTCGCCAGCCGGACGGAAGCGCGACCTGGCGCTACTTCGACGAGCCGACTCCCGGGAGTGCGAACACCAGGCCGGGGTACGTTGCGGTCCTCGATCCACCGCAGTTCTCCCATGCCCCGGGACGGTATCCCGAGGCGATCACCGTAACCGTCACCGGCGAGCCGGATGCGGTGCTGCGCTATACCGTGGACGGATCGATTCCCGATGAGCATGCTCCTGTGCTGGACGACGCGCTTCCTTTGGCCGGACAGACCGGGGAGCCGTACCGGTACGCCGGGATTTTCACCGCGGGGCCCAATGAACCGTTCGAGCCGCCCGAGGGCGAGGTCCGGCAAGCGCACACATTGCGCGTCCGGGCGTTCCGCGAGGATGCGTTGTCCAGCCCAGTTGCCACGGCGACATATTTTGTCGGTTCCGAGTATACAGATCCGTTTGAATTGCCGGTTGTTTCGCTTGTGACCGGACCCGATGGCTTCTTCGATCGCGAGGTCGGAATATACGGAGCCCGGCAACCCGATGCTTCGCAGGCCAGCAATTTCTGGAGACGCGGGCGGGAGTGGGAACGGCGCGTGCATGTGTCCTATTTTTCGGAGGCGGGGGATCCGTTGTTGGAACAGGACGCGGGTGTGCGTATCCACGGTGGCCTGACTCGTGGGTACCAAGTGAAATCGCTGCGGCTGTACGCGCGACGCGATTACGGCGAACGCTGGTTTGATCACCCGTTTTTTGGAGACGATGGAATGCCGCGCTACCGCAGGATTCTGCTGCGCACCTCCGGGAACGACTCCAGCCGGGGCACGTTGTTTCGGGACGCCTTTATTCACCGACTTGTGGGGCACATGCGCTTTGACACGCAGGCCTACATGCCGGCCATCCTTTTCATCAATGGGGAATACTGGGGAATTCACAACCTCCGCGAGCGCTACGACCGCCACTATCTTTCCCAGGGGTACGACGTTCCCGAAGACAACATCGATCTGCTCACGGCCAATTCCGAAGTCAAGGAGGGCGAGGGCGGCGCCTACGAGGCGCTCCTGGACCTGCTCGAAGATCGCGGCCCCGATGATCCGGAACTCGCAGCCGAGGTCGAGGCCAGGATGGACGTCGACAACTACCTCGATTACGTGATTGCCGAGATTTTTCTGAACAATACAGACTGGCCCCACAGCAACATTGATTATTGGCGCACCCGGGGTCTCCCTCCGGGTCGATCGTACAGGCCCGAGCATGACGGGCGTTGGCGCTGGCTGTTCTACGACCTCGATTTTGGGTACAACCTGTGGTATGACCGCGAGTCAGGGTTCTTTTCCCATACGTTCAACACGCTGGCCCACGCCACCGCGCCGGAGCAGAGCTCCATGGCGAATCCGCCCTGGTCCACTTTCCTGCTGCGCAGCGTATTGGGGATTCGCGCCTTCAGGGACCGGTTCCTCAACCGCTATGCCGATCACCTGAACACGACGTTTCGCACGGATCGCGCGCACCGGATCATGGAGGAGATGGCGGATCGGATGCGCCTGGCCGTTCCCGAGCACACGCGGCGTTATCCTGCCCTGTTGTCGGAGGAGTCGTGGGAACGATCCCTCGAACACAAACGGATCTTCGCGGTGGAGCGTCCCGGGATCGCGTGGGCACACCTGCTCGAACACTTTGACATTTCCGGAACCGTGATCCTTGAGCTTCATGTATCGGACCGCTCCGGAGGGACCGTCCTTGTCAACGATCACCTGCTGCTCCACCCGGACGCTCCGGGATTCGAGGAGACCAACCGGGTGTTTCCGTGGACGGGTCGTTATTTCCGGGGCGTGCCGATTCGCGTCGAGGCTCTGCCTGCGCCCGGATACCGGTTCGAAGGGTGGGCGGATACCCCCGGGTCGGATCCGGTCCGAAGCCTGACGCTCGACGGGGATCGCGTCCTTGCCGCAGTGTTCATTCCGGACGAGGAGGCGGACGTCGCAGCGCATCCGCTTTCAGAGGGACCGTATTCCTTCGCCGAATGGTCGCCGGACGCTCCGGTCGGATCGTATCCGCCGTTCATGCAATTCGTTGAATCCTCCTGGCCCGATCCTGATCTGCGTGCACCGCTGACCGGGGTCTGGACGCTCCCGTACAATCTGAATTCGCGCAGCCGCGTCGTCGGCCTGGACGAGGAGGGCGTCGGATTCCGCAACACCTCCAACCCGCAGCCCGACGATCGAAGCGGCTATGTCGCGGGGGCGAAGCTCGCCGTGGACACGCGCCGCCTGGAGGCGGCTCGCCTCGCGTGGACCGCGGGGACCGCGTCCCCCGCCGACCGCCGGTATCGATGGCGCCTTCAATACCGGGTTCTCGGAACGGGGGATTATGTCGACTTTCCGGACGGTGCCGGAGAACCTGTCGAGGTCTGGAGTGCGGACGAACCCTGGGCACGCACCGCGTGGAACGGCCTGGAGTTTCCGGAGGAACTGCTCGGTCAGGCGCATGTGGAGTTGCTCTGGCGCTATGCGTCGTTTGATGACGGAGCGAGCGGTCCGCGCCCCGAGCTGTTTCTCGCCGATGTTCGGGTTACGGGCGAAGCGAAGGACGTTCCGGATCTGCTTCCCGAGGGAGCCTTTTGGCGTTCCTTCGATTACCGCGGCGACAATTTCTTTAGCGCCCCGTGGTTCGGCCGGGTCTTTGCCGGTCATTCCCCATGGTTCTACCATGAATTGCACGGGTGGCTGTACGCTTACCCGTCGAACGGTGACGCACCGCCATGGTGGTGGGATCCGAAGATGGGGTTCGTTTGGACCGCTCCGGGACTGTACCCGCACCTCTACGCCGCCAGCGGCGGGTGGGCCGGGTGGTTCTTCTATCGATGGGGGACGCAGAGTCCGCGCGAGGTGTATTCATACGAGGAGAATCGGTGGATCGCATGGTAGTTCTTTGTTCTTCTCATCTATTTGAGGCGCAGAAGCATGAACCGTCATGCTCCGATGTTACGAGGGGTTCGTCGATGCCGCGCCTGGCGCTGGACGATCCGGAGGAATCCCGTGCGCCGAACCCCGCGCTCCGCGCCCGGTTCGACGCGCTGGCGCGGATTTTCTCGAGATCGTCGCGCGCGCCCAGCGCGCCTCCAGCATGAAGGGGAACCCCGTGCCGTTGGATGACGAGGAACTCTACCGTGCCTTGTAAGCGGTGTTGTGAATTAATGATCCCGATGCTTTACATTGGCTTTTTGTGATTTAAGACTATCCGTATGGAACTCGATGCCAGTAACCGAACCTTCCCACCATTCAGTCTAAAACGCCTGCTACAGACCTCCTTTGGTCCGGGGCAGGGCGAGCGGGTTTGTATTCTGATCGACCTCCCCGATCCGAAATCAATCAAAGACTTTGCGTTTCGCGACGACCCGTCCCTTGCGATCCAGAACTACGGCTATGAAGTCTTCTACAAAGGACTGCAAGACGGCGGTCTCGAGGAGATGAACTACACCGGCGGCGAGATTTTTGCCTATCGCGAGGTCGGGGGCAGCAATCTCGACTTGGACGATGACTGCTACGATCCGGAGGGACGGGAGTTCAGCTTGGAGCGCGATATCTATCCGAACTATCAACTCGTGCTCGTCGTCTCCACTTACTCGGCGACGGCTCCCCTGACGGCGCAGGCCAAGCGTTTCGGGTTTCGCGGCGCCACCCTCCATGGCCTGAACCAAGTCATCCTCGATACCGGCCTCTCGGTCGACTACAAGCAGGTCAGCGCGGATGCAGAAAAGCTCCGCCGGGGGCTTACACGCGCCGATCACTTCGAGCTCGATTTTGAGTGCGAGGGCCAGAAGACAACCTTGAAGCTCTTATGCAATGGGCAGGAGGCCCAGAAATCCCACGGTCTCTGTCCGCCCGGAACGCCGGACGTTGCGAACCTGCCTGCCGGCGAGGTCTACTTCGTCCCGGAGGGTGCGGAGGGGAAGTTTCCCTTTAAATACGGAGAGGAGACAGTCGGCCTGCTCGATGTGGAGGGAGGCAAAGTGGTGAGGTCGACCCTCATCTACGGAGATTACGAACGAATCCGCGAGCACAACGAACGCCTCGTCGACGATCCCATGGTCGGTGCGATCGGCGAACTCGGATTCGGGACACAGGTGCTTCCTTTCTCCGGCCGGGATATTCAGGATGAGAAAATCCTCGGAACGGTCCACGTCGCGACGGGGCGCAGCGACCATCTCGGTGGTACGCTGACCCCTGATTTGTTCAAACAGAGAAGGAACGCCTCACACGACGATGTTCTTTACGCGCCCCATAAGACACCCGAGGTGCGCTTGCCCGAGGTGCGCATGGTGCGGGGCGGCGAGAGCACGGTGATACTTCAGAACTACAAGCCGGCCGATTATCTGATCGGCCTGCTCGAGAACGATCGAGCCGCCGCGCAGCCGTGAGCGATCCATCCAACGATTACGAATCCGGGGAACTCCTCAGTCAGTACCTGATATTTCACTACGGAACCACGGAGGACCGCATGCCCTGGAAGTTCGGTCCCAGGCTTACGGAATCGTTCCCGGAGTCGTGTGTGCGACTACTTTTGGAAGCCGGACTCCGGCCGGACGGCCGGGCGCTCGATGTCGGTTGCGCAGTTGGCGCCGCGGCCTATGTGCTCTCCAGGAGTATGTCCGCGGTTCGAGCTGTAGACACCAGTCAATCGTTCACCGCGGCGGCCGAGCGGATCGGGCGGGAGGGTCGGCACCCGGTCGACCTGATTTTTTCGGGCGATATCAGTCGACGGATCGACGTGGTGCTTCCGGTGGGCGCTCAGCCCGAACGCGTCCGGTTTGAGACGGGCGACGCCCATGCGCTTCCCGAAGCATGGTGCGATTTCGACGCCGTTCTGGCGTGCAACCTGCTCTGCCGCATGGCGCGCCCTGCGGCGTTCCTCGAACAACTCCCGCACCTGGTTCGTCCGGGAGGGTTGTTGCTCCTTACAACGCCCGGGACGTGGCTCGAGAGCTGTACCCCGCGTGAATTCTGGATCGGCGCCACTCCTGAACGCGGAGCGCCGCTGGAAGCCCTGAAGGCGGCCCTGGGCGACGACTTCACTCTCGAGCAACGCGTGGACCAGCCCTTCTGCATCCGCGAGCACCTGCGCAAGTATCAGTGGAGCGTGGCGGAGGCGACCCTCTGGAGGCGGAAGACGTAAGGCGGAAGGCGGGAGGGGATCGGGGTCAGGCATGAGCGGCAACGGCTCGGGTACATGCACCATCCCACGTCAAACTCCACCGGCCTACGGCGCCGGGTGACCGCCCCGGCGGCGACGGGGCTGCGATTACGAGTAAGAGTAAGAGAGCGGCTTGCGCGCTCCAGCAAAGAGAACCGCATCCCGGTCGTATGGGCGGGGGACCGGGATGCGGCATTTAGGCAGATGGGCGGGAAAGCTATCGGATCAGGATTTCCTTTGCGGAAGATCCGGCCTGGATGAACGGCATCACGTGCTCCGTATAGGGAACGATGACGTTGAGAAGGTACGGGCCGTCGAACTCAAGCATCTCCCTGACCGCCTCCCGAATCTCATCCTTGCGGATCACGCGGCGTGATTTGACACCGAATCCTTCACAGATGGTGACCCAGTCGGGATAGAGTCCGGCTTCATTATCCGGGCTTCCAATGTTTTCGGGATCGCAGAGGATCGTCTGTGCCCGCACGCCTTCATAGAGGATATCCTCCCATTGGACGACCATTCCGAGGTGCTGGTTGTCAAGAAGAAGGATCTTCACGGGTATGTTCTCGCGCACGGCCGTGGCGAGTTCCTGCACGTTCATGAGGAAGGATCCGTCGCCGTCGACATCGATTACAGTGCGGTCGGGATGAGCGATCTTGGCGCCGAGGGCGGCGGGCAGGCCGAATCCCATCGTGCCGAGCCCCAGTGAGCTGATGTAGCTGCGCGGCTGGTGGAATCGGTAAAACTGGGCGGCCCACATCTGGTGCTGTCCCACCCCGGTTGTAACAATCGCTTCACCTTGAGTCTCTTCGTAGAGAACCTGAATCGCCTCCTGGGAGGTGATATGTTTCGAGTTCTCGTACGAGAACGGGTATTCGTCACGCCACCCGTACACCTTACGGTTCCATTCAGAAAGATCCGGCTTCTCGAAACCGTGCTCTTCCGCGAGCTTGCACAAGCGTTGCAAGGCATATTTGATCTCCGAGTGAACGGGGTATGGAACCACCTTGTTCTTGTGGTGTTCGCTCTTGTCGATGTCGATATGCACCACGGTTGCGTCAGGAGCGAATTTGGCGATGGCTCCCGTGATGCGGTCGTCGAAGCGAACACCCAGCGCGATCAGAAGATCGCTCTCGCAAACCGCCCAGTTGCCGGCGACGGTGCCGTGCATGCCGAACCATCGAAGGCTCTGCGGATGATCCTCGGGGAAGCCGCCCAGACCCATCAGGGTCGTGGCCACCGGGATGCCGGTAAGGTCCGCAAACGCGCGCAGTTCCCTATCGGCGTCGCCGGATACAATCCCACCGCCGGTGTACAGAACCGGGCGCTTGCAGCCCTGGATGAGATTGAGCACCTCGATCAGTTCGTTATCGCTCGCTTGCGGCGCCGGCTCGTATCCGGGGAGCTCCATCTCCTGGTCCAGTTGAGGCTCGAAAACCTTTTGCTGCACGTCCTTTGGGATGTCGATCACAACCGGTCCCGGGCGGCCCGTCCGGGCGAGGTGGAATGCCTCCTTGACGATGCGCGGCAAATCCTCGGCTCGGAGAACCAGGTAACTGTGCTTCACGATCGGCAGGGTTATTCCGAAGACATCGGTCTCCTGAAAGGCGGTCTTTCCGATGAAATGCTGAAAAACCTGACCGGTGATCGCTACGAGCGGAATCGAGTCCATGAACGCGTCGGCAATACAAGTGACCAGGTTTGTGGCCCCCGGCCCGCTCGTGGCCATGCAGACTCCCGGCTTGCCTGTGGCGCGCGCGTACCCGTGCGCCATGAACCCACAACCCTGTTCGTGGCGCGGCAGAATCGTCCGAATCCGCGAGGGGCGGGTCAGCGCCTGGTGAATCTCCATCGATGCCCCGCCCGGGTACGCGAATACCACGTCGACACCTTCCCGCTCGAGGCAGCGCACAAGGACGTCGGCTCCGCGCATCGGCGTTGCGACATCGGCTTTGGATTGGTCGGTGGCGGCTTTCGTGGTCATGTTGGTTCTCTCGTGTCGGATGTTTACGTGCAATGAAATCAGTGTGGGCTCGTGTGACAAGAATTTATCCAGGCAGCGGCTGCCTAAGGGGTGCTGGGCGGCTACGAAACGGGACAACGGACAGCGTCCGATCGCGTTCAGCCCGCGCTTGCGAGTCGACGTACTACCCCTGCGCCGACGACATCACCAGCCCGAGCCGAAACTCGATCGGCGGACCTTTTCTCAAGGCGTGTTGCGGGGTTCTTGCGCATAATGACCAATAAATTTGTCGGTTTTCGGCGGTGTTGTCCACCCTGAAATGCACCCGAACGAAAAATGAACGCTGCGTCCGTTGTTGTAGGAGGCTTCGATTTTTTTTCTATTCCGCTGTGGTATTTGCGGGGCGGGTTTCATACCGTGGCCCGATGCAGAGAGTGCTTTTCATTGGAGACATTGTTGGTCGCCCTGGTCGGGAGATCGTTATGCGGCGCCTCGGTGAACTGCGCCGCGAGGAGTCGATCGACCTGGTGGTCGCAAATGCGGAGAATGCGGCCGGGGGTGCCGGACTTACCACGGCGATCGCTCACGAGCTGCTCGCCTGCGGGATCGACGCACTGACCCTGGGCGATCACATATGGGACCAGCGCGGTTTTCCGAGTGAGATCGGCGAGCTGGCGAGAGTCTGTCGGCCGTACAACCTGGCGCCGCAGTGTCCCGGACGCACCCATACGGTGATTGAAAAGGGCGGTTTTCGCCTCGGCGTGGTCACGGTTCTCGGACGTCAATTCATGGACAAGATTCATGCGGATTGCCCCTTTCGCGCTGCCGACGCCAAGCTGCGGGAGCTGCGCGACCAGACCGATGCCGTGTTACTCGAGGTGCATGCCGAGGCAACATCGGAGAAAATCGCCCTCGGCTACTACGTCGACGGCCGGGCCGCTGCGGTCCTCGGGACTCACACGCATGTCCCCACAGCCGACCCATGCATCCTTGCGCGTGGGACTGCATACATCACGGACGTGGGGATGACCGGTCCGTACCACGGTGTGCTCGGGCGGGAAATGCAACCGGTGATCGCCCGTTTTCTCGATGGCATGCCGCGCAAATTCCCCGTCGCCGATATGGATGCTCGTCTCTGCGGCTGCATTGTCGGGATCGATCGGGATTCCGGACTCGCCCTGGAAATGCGCTCGGTGTGCCTCCGGCAAGAGCGTGAGCGTGACACGGGAACGTGACGGAGCGGGTGGCACGGGAGTGCGGAGGGCGCAGGGATTGAGAAGAACGCGGATTCGCGCGTGCGACTTGCTGATGTCGGGCTTGTTGATCCGGGGCTTCCGGTTCGCTTTCACTCCTCCGGTTGCGAGGGCGAATGCCGGCGGAGTTCGAGGCGGACGCGGGCGCGGAGGAGGATGGCGTGATCGAGCGAGCGCTCCTCTTCGTCTGTAAGTTCGTACGAGGCTTCGATTTGCCAGGTGCCGGGGATGTTCCACTGCGCGGAGCGCTCGCGCGGGACTTCCCAGATGATCCCCGCGCGGTATGCGTGGGCGAGGCGGTCCTCCATCGGTTCGTCAATGTGTCGGAATGTGTATTGAAGCACGTATCCCAATTCGCCCGGCATATAGATCACGCCCGGGATGACTTCGGCGATGTGCTGGCGGGTCACCTCGCCGGGATCCGGGCGGCTGTGGCCGGGGGGGTTGAAGGACCGATCATAAACCAAGTTGAGTACGAGGAAGATCCGTTCCTCCAAAAAAGGGCGCATCAGTGCGAGGCGCGGTTCGACATGGGCGTAGCCGTCGATTAGGTCGGTCGGTGGCCGTCCAAGCGGCGTGCGTCCGTAAAGACTGAATGTTGCAATCGGCACCTGCTCCACGCGGGCGTCCAGGTTATAGCGGAATCCCAGACCCGCTTCACCGGGACTCCACTTCCGGCCGTCGCCGCTGCGAAACGGATTCGGCGTGACCGGCGTCCAGCCCGAGATTATTTCGAAATCATCGGTCCAACCGTAGCGCAGTTCCATCGGGAAACGGATGAAATGTCGGCCGACAAAATCGCCGAGGCGGGGACGAATGTCGAGGGCCAGATCGAATGGATCCAGGGTTCCGGGCAGGGTCGTATCGAAAAATTCGTTGACTCGAAACACCGGGGCCGCCCAGCCGCCGAGATTGTCGAGAAGCCGTGCATCATCCGGTGCCGCCGCGTCATCGGCGGATGTGGACGGCATGGCGGCAACAGAAAGGGCGAAGAGGGCAATGATTGCTTGAAATAGAAGCGTACGGGGGGTCATTCCGATTCGAGCAGGCTGTGGGATTGTTCGGGATTATGCTCAAAAACATCCCTCTGGCAAGACGGGAAACCTGAAATGTTGGTGCCGGATATCCTGCTGCCCGAGCAACATTCCCGTCACGCCCCCGTCCCACCGTCCCCCTCGCGCCGCCATCCCAGAAGAAACTCACGGTTGCCGTCGGCACCGGTAATCGGGGAGAGGATCCAGCCGAGTTCGCGGGATTGAGGGAGGTTGGTGCGTGCGAATTCCCGGATCTCGCCCATGATGCGCTCGTGCACGGCCGGATCGCGGATGACGCCACGGCCCTTGTCAGCTTCCGCTCGCTCGGCTTCAAACTGCGGTTTTACGAGTGCGATCAGATGTCCCCCGGGCTTCAGAAAACGCCATGCCGCCGGGAGAACCTTGCGCAGCGATATGAAGCTCAGGTCCATGACGACGATGTCGTAGAGGGCATGGGGCAGCGCGCCCGGCTTGAGGTTGCGGGCGTTGGTTCGCTCCAGGTTGGCGACCCGGGGGTCCGTGCGCAATGTGTAGTGCAACTGCCCATACCCAACGTCCACGCACGTCACGTGGGCCGCTCCGGCCTGCAGGAGGCAGTCGGTGAATCCGCCCGTCGATGCACCGATGTCGAGCGCTCGGATTCCGTCCAGGGGAACGGCGAAGCGCTCGAGAAATGCCGCGAGTTTGTCGCCTCCCCGTCCGACGTAGCGCGGGGGCCGGATGACCTCCAAGGGCAGATCTTCGCGGATGCGCTTCCCGGGCTTGTCGAGTACCGCGGTTCCCGAACGAACCTGGCCGGCCAGAATCAGGTTTCGCGCCCGAGCACGCGTTTCGACCAATCCCCGCTCAACGAGCGATTCGTCCAGACGCACGTTACGCTGCCCCGAGGCCATACCCTAGAACCCGAACAATTCCGTTCCCAGGGCAAGGATTTTTTTGCTGCGGGATTCACGCGACGCAAAGCGCCCGGGTGAAATGTGAACAACCTGTGAGCAGGTGGCCCCGCTGTCGCCGGGCGTTACGGGAAGAACGCGCCGTGCCCATGCAGCGATAGGGCCAGCTTATTATCTAAGTATCTGAATAAAAACCCATTACAATCGAATGGCTGTCCACCGCATGCATGAAGAGCCGGTGCGTGCCGGATTCAACACGTTAGGTAGCGTTGTTCACATTCGTCGACCGGGATACGCAAGACACGGTCAATCTGAGAGTTAGAGAAAAAAATTGGGGGATATGGCTTGACTCTCGGGGGCAAAATGGTGGAAAATGGTAGAAATTGGGGTAATTGAGTCATGGCGGGCATCATAACACAATCGTCTATTGAGACCGATTACGTGGGGGAATTCTCCCATCAGCTCGACTCACGCAACCGGGTTACCATTCCGTCGCATTGGCGTGCGGAGGGGGACGATCAGAATTATTACATGGCGTGGCCGCATCCGGACGGTTGTATCGCCGTCTATCCTCCGCGGATGCAGCGGGAGTTTCTGCGCGTGGCGGAGTCGATCAAGCAGAGTGATGCGCGTGGGCAACAGATGCTGCGCCAATTTTTTGGCAAGGCGCACAAGTTCGGGTGTGACAAGCAGGGCCGTGTGCTGTTGCCGGAGCCGCTAATCCGGCACGCCGGGATTCAAAAGGGCGTCGTCCTGGTCGGTCTCGGGAACAATTTCCAAGTGTGGAGCGCGGAGCGCCACAGTGTAACGGAAGAGGAAGACTTCAATCTGATACAAGCCATGACCGACCTCGGGCTGTAGCACGGTATGCGATGCCAGCTCGAACCGACCCAACCTCAAACGTTAAAACCGCTATGAAATGGACAGATAACCTACCCCGCACCGGTCTCCTCGACGATGGCGAGGCGCGCCACTATGGCGCGTGGGAGATGCCATCGCTTCCGCGTCTGAATGCGGTTCCCAGCGGCCCGCAGCATCCTACTCTCGAGCTTTGCCGAAAACGTAACGCTTCCCGGGTTCAGGGGAGGAGGGGTATGCGATTTCTCCATGCGCTGTACCACGCCCGATAGATCACTTGGCGTTGCGGTTGTGATGCCTGGACATCGTCCCGTCCTTTTGCACGAGGTGGTCGATCTGCTCGACCCGCGTCCGGGCGGGCGGTATCTCGATGCCACGTTTGGGGCCGGCGGGCATGCGCGGGCGCTGCTGGAGCGCGCTCCGGATGCACACGTGACGAGCGTCGATCGTGATCCTGCTGCGGCGAACCGGGCGGACGAGCTGGCGGCAGCGTTCCCGGGCCGGTTTCAGTTTTACGATATGGACTTCCGGGATCTGGCGGAGCTGGAGGCGGAATGTTTCGACGGCATCCTCTTCGATCTCGGGGTCTCCTCGTTTCACTTCGACGAGGCCGGTCGCGGTTTCAGTTTTCGATTCGACGCTCCGTGCGACATGCGGATGGATCCGCGGCGGGGGATCTCCGCAGCGGAGTTCCTCGAGGGGGCCTCGGAGGAGGAGCTCGTGCGTGCCGTGCGCGATTTCGGCGAGGAGCGGCGGTGGCGCCGCGTGGTCTCCGCGATCCTGCGTGCGCGCGGAACGGGTGCTCTGCAGCGGACCGGTAGTTTCGCGGAGGTGGTTGAGCGCGCGCTTGGCTCGGCGCCGGCACGGCGCATGGTACGGATCCATCCGGCTACCCATACCTTCCAGGGAAT
>SL_3KL_010_SEDDRAFT_10003317_pt1 | contig 14625 bp, 9 predicted proteins | sample SodLakKL_010_SED_2_FD_10381 | JGI IMG/M metagenome (IMG submission 10381)
ATCGCCAAGCGAAAATGGAAACCGCAGAGCCTGAGCAACATCTTCCCCGGCAATATCAGCTAATATTTCCACCATCGCTTTATATCCCGGATTGTTTTCCAGCGAATCAAAAACAGCCACAACAAGTCTGCCACCGGATTTTAACACACGATTCATTTCCCGTAAAGCACGTGGTTTATCTTCAAAAAACATCAATCCAAACTGGCTGACAACAACGTCAAAAGAGTGATCATCCCATGGCAACTCTTCGGCCGCACCTTCACGCCAATCAATTCCGGGTGATAAATTTTCTGCCACAGCTAACATCCCGGGGTTCACGTCCAGCCCTGCAGCAAGCTCATTGTCACCTGTTCGTTCGGCAGCAACCCGGGTTAAAACACCTGTTCCACAGGCAACATCAAGTACCCTGTCTCCGGGTTTTATATTTGCCTGATCCGCTACCTGTTCTGCTCTTGCAACAAACAAGGCCGGGACCATTAATTCATGATAGTTCGACGCTGTTTTTTCCAGTGTTTGTAGACTTAATTTACTCATGACTTAAAAGAATGATTTTTTTAAAGATGAATGGTTATTCGGTTAAATTTGAAATCCTTCCACGACGGGTAGTGTGTCAACCCGGATTAATCTAAATTTTCGCAGAAATACATACCGATTCCAGCTCTACCTTTTTATCGAACTCATCGAATGCCGGATCTTTTTTACGTTCAACTTTTGCAATTTTAAACCCGTTTGAGATTAAAATTTCTTTCCACATCGTAACCGTATAGAGGTTGAACCCATACTTTGTGAATGGAAGATCCAGCATAGAACGTCGTGTCCTCATCCCGGTATAGAATGTGCCCTCCGGCTTCAGTACTCGCTGTATCTCATTCAAATGTTCTTCCGGGTTTTCCCAAAAGTAGATCACCATGTTGCAGAATAACGTATTAAAAGAATTATCGTCAAAAGGGAGCTGGTTACTGTTCCCTGTATATAATTCGATCTGACCCGACTCCACATACCGCTTATTGTTTAATGTGGCCAGTTCCGTCATTTCGGGAGAATAATCGATCCCGGTAAGATTAAGATTATTGGCTTTTGACAGCAGCTCCCGGAAATGAGTACCGCTGCCAAAGCCGATTTCCAAAATTGAGTCTTCATCCTTGAACGTTATTGACTCCAATGTCAGATCATAGAGTGGTTTGTTTCCAACACCCATTTTTTCGGCTATTTGCGGGGCAAAATCGCCCGAGGGCTTTCGCAATTGGCCCGCAATAAATTTCAAGTCTTTCATTTCTACTCCTTTATCTTATTTGCAGATCATTATTGCTCAGCAAGAAATCCCTGTGCCTCATGGATTCCCGGACGGTTAGTCTCCCCTGTACTGGCCAGAAGCCGTTCATAATATCTTTGTGCTGATCCATTATCACCGGCTTCTTTTGCTGCACGGGCAGCCCCAAGGAGCGTGTTATATCGTTCCGGCCAGATTGCATCTGAAGCCCTGTATGCCTCAAGGGCTTCTGCGGGACGATCAAGCTCCATTAATAAATCACCAAGGGCTTCGTTTGGCGGCAATAGCGCACCCGGAGTAACAGGATGTTTTTCGGTATTTCCTTCCAGCTCAACCGCTGACCGTAATGATTCTACAGCTTTTTCTGCATTACCGTCTGCTTTTGCAATCCACCCATCCAATATTCGCCGCTCAATTTCGATGTAGTTAGCCATACCCATCGCATCTTCTGCTTTGGCATGATCCCTGAGATCTTTGAGCCTTTGTTCGGCATCACGAGCTGCATCAACATTGCCGGTGTGAACGGCTCCCAGCCCTTTTGCGAGCCAGGTCATCCCCTCGGCCCACTGGGAAGCATCCCAGGGCAGGTATTCTGGTGACCGCGGCTCAAGGCCTGCTGCCTTCTCCCAATCACGCCGCTCAACGGCTAACCGTGCAGGAATCGCGGCAAAGTGAAATGCACTTACAAAAGTTTCCTGGTGTGGATCTTTACTCCATGCTTTATCCAGTAACGGGTCGATGTTATCATCCTCTCCACGCTGCAGATAGGCATACACCATGTAGTCTATTGCATGGATGTAGTGGTGGGAAACCGCCCCATTCACCGAATGATGAAGGGCTGCCTCGGCGGATGCACTGTTCCAGTCTATAACCTCCGGCCAGTCTCCCAGGCGCACATAAATATGGGATGGCATGTGCAGAGCGTGAGGGTTATCGGGGGCAATTTGCCCATACGCCTCCACCATATCGAGTGCGTTTTCAGCCCTACCATCCACATCCGTGGCATGAATACTGTAATGAATAGCTCCCGGATGAGTTGAAACTTCTTCATAGATCTCTCGCAGTATGGCCTCTGCCTCATCGTGATACGGATCTCTATTATCGGCACGCTGAGCAATTGTAAGGCGTGAAAGGCTGTATAAAGAGGCCACCTCTATATCATTCGGGTATTTCTCATACGCTCTCTCCAAACCGTCTGCCCATCGCTCAATCCGTGTCCAGAATCCGGCCGTTTCGGGCTCCTTAAAAAATGCAGCCGTAGATTCTATCAAATATTTTTCCCGCTCTGAATCGACAAGCTCCAGGGCCTGCTCTATATTCTTTTTCCCGTACCGAAGATCTTCGTCACTCGGGCGCGTTCCCCAAAGTGGCTGAAAAAGAGTTGTTGCAACTCCCCAGTATCCCATTGCACAATTTGGATCTTTTTCAATAACCTCTTCGAACCGATCACGAGCACTTACATAAATCATGTTATGCAACCTCGCCAGGGCGTCATCAAACGTTGCCTGAACGGCCTCATCACAAGCAACCTCAAAATTTACCTCTCCATGCTCTTGAGCATTTATCTCTTGTAGGGGTGAAAGAACAAATCCAATACAAACAGTTAAAAATAGAATAACCTTTATTAATCTCATTGCGACCTCTTTCTTCTCTGTTATGATTTTATTTTTAAAAGTTGCTTCATAAATACATTTATTTATGCACAGTTCAGTTGTTTACATGCATTTCTTTATTTATTTATAAATGTATTTCGGTTTGTGATTTAGTTTTAAAGCAACCATCTATTAAGTAAAGCCGAAAAACAAGAGACACATTATCACGTTTTCTTAAAAAACGTGATTAAAAAAGTGAACGAAGTATTGAGAGAATGGATAAATCTCAAATTACAACGCTTTTAAAAGCTCACGCTTCCGGCGATAATGAGGCAATGGAGCAATTGATGCCGCTTGTATATAGTGAGATGCGCAGAATGGCGCATGGCCGATTGATTGGAGAGCGGCCCGACCACACCTACAGTGCAACTGCACTGGTACACGAAGCCTACCTTAAACTGGTGGATTTCGATCGTGTGGACTGGAAAAATCGAAACCACTTTTTTGGAATTGCCTCTCAGATTATGCGCAATATTCTCGTTGATTACGCCACGAAACAGAAAGCTCAAAAACGCGGGGGTGACAGAGACAGAATAACCCTCGGTGAAGAGCACATAAAAAAGGAGATAAATCTGGCAGATATCATCTCAATAGACCATGCGCTTACAAAATTAGTAGAGCTTGATGAACGTCAGGCCAGAGTGGTGGAGTGTCGATTTTTTGGAGGGTTAACTATCCAGGAAACCGCAGATACACTGGGCATATCCAAACCCACCGTAAGCAGAGATTGGAAGGTTGCCCGGGCATGGTTAAACCGGGAGCTTGGAGCAGAGGGCTGAGCGCATGGCGCATGTTGCATGGCGAAAGTTGATAAAAAAGTGTCAGGTTTTATGAGTTTTTGGTTCATATAAGTAGAACCTAACAAAAACTTATATGGATATTATTATGGCAAAGTTCAGATTTGAGGATTTAGAAATTTGGAAGCTGGCAATTGAAATAGCTGATAGTCTTTTTGATATAGCAGATCACCTTGAACGGAAAAGGCTTTACCGATTTGCCGATCAATTAAGAGGAGCAGGCATGAGTATGTCAAACAATATTGCTGAAGGTTCTGGCTCGAGATCAAATAAGGTTTTTATTCAGTACCTGGAATACGCAAGAAATTCAACATTTGAAAATGCGAATATACTGATATTAATGAACCGAAGAGGCTTGGTTTCTGCATCAGACAAAGAAGTGATCTCAGAGGAACTGGATAAACTCTGCAGAAAAATCACAAACTTCCAAAAATCATTAACACGCTAAGCGCATGGTGCATAGGGCATGGCGTAGGTTGATAAATAAGTGTAAGATTTTATTACTTTTGGTTTATGTAGGTATACAGTCAAACAATAACTTGATAAACTCAGCAGGATAATCTTAACGCTTCAAATATTGTTAACAAGTTGAAAACTTAGCTTCAGGCGCGAATTACGCTATGCGCCTATCGCCATGCACTCTGCTATGAAAAAGTGGAATAAAATAAAACGGATTTTATCTAAAGCGCTTGAACTGGAGGGCGAGGAGAGAGATAAGTACGTTAAAAAAGCCTGTGAAGATGACAAAAAGCTACTTGATGAAGTCCTCTCACTAATTGCCGCTCACGAAATGACCGGCGCGCTCGACCAACCGTTGGATGCCGTACGAGTTTCAGCCATTGAGCAGGCCAAGAGAGAGCGGATGAGAGGAAAGCGTATTGGTAAGTTTAAAATCATTAAAGAGTTGGGGTACGGTGGAATGGGGAGCGTATATCTGGCCGAAAGGGCAGACGGAGAGTTTGATCAGCATGTAGCTCTGAAACTTATTCACAGCCCTTTTGCCACCGAGGCCGATGTCCGGCGTTTTAAAAGTGAACGGCAAATTCTCGCATCTCTCCAGCACGATCATATAGCCCGGCTGCTTGACGGTGGGGTTACCGATCAGGGCCAGCCNTATTACGTGATGGAATATGTAGACGGAAAACCGATTGATGAGTATTGTAATGACCACCGTTTAACGATAGATGAACGCCTGAATCTTTTCATAGATGTGTGCCGTGCCGTTCAGTATGCCCATCGGAAATTAGTCGTCCATCGGGATTTAAAACCATCTAACATCCTGGTAACCCATGATGGTAGTGTAAAACTTCTTGATTTCGGCATCGCCAAAGTGCTTGGCGAGCGCCAGTCAAACAGTGATGCACCCATAACCCGGCACGGCCTGCTACCACTAACTCCCTCTTATGCCAGCCCGGAACAGGTGTGTGGAGAAGATGTAACAACCTCTTCCGACATCTATCAGCTTGGCGTTGTTTTATACGAACTTCTCACGGGGAATCGTCCGTATGGTATTTCCGGTCTATCTCCCGGCGAGATAGAACATATTATTTGTGAGGAACTCCCAACGCGCCCCAGNATTGCGGTAACCACAGGACAAGCTGATAAAGAAGANCATGCAAAAAGGCCGACTCAGTCAGANCCGGTTCAGCTCAAGAAAAAGATCCGGGGAGACCTGGATACCGTTATTCTAAAGGCACTGCACAAGGAGCCGGACCGTCGATACGAATCTGCCGAACAACTGGGGACTGATATCAAACTCTATCTTTCAGATCGGCCTGTTTCCGCGCATCCCGATTCTCGCACCTATCGTGCCAAAAAATACATACGTCGCCATCAATGGGGCGTAAGTGCTACAATTGCCGTTTTTCTATCTCTCATTATCGGCATTGGTACTGCACTCTGGCAAGCCCGTGAAGCCGAATCCGCACTGGCTAAAACAGAAGAGGCATTAAACCGGGCAGAAGCTCTCCACGGATTTTTAACTGACCTTTTCCTTCCCGGGGCACTGGATCGGCCGGCCGATCAGCTGCCCGACACTGAAGAACTGCTTGAAATGGGAGCAGAAAAGGCCCTTAAAGGAGATATTAGTGATCCCGCAGAACGGCTGGGAATGTTGGTTACCTTAGGCGGCATCTATATACAGAGAGGGTGGCCCGATGAGGCAAGGCCGCTTGTAGATGCAGCCATTGAATTGGGGTATGAACATAAAGATGAATGGCCACAGGATCTCGCCCGTGCTCTATTCTATCGAGCCAGGCTTGCCAGCTGGGACGGTGAGCGTGATAAAAGTGAACAGCTTTATCTGGAAGCAGAAGATCTGTTGAACGATTTGGACCAGCACTGGGAGCTTTATGCCGAGGCAAAATCCGGGAGGGGATATTTAGAATATTACCGGGGCAATTATAACCGGGCTCTTGCCATTGCAGAACCACTGCATGATCAATTGGAACAACAAACTGAGCCGGATCAACACCTGAAAAACCGCATTTTAAATCTCCTTGCCATCACCTATGGATATTTGGGAGAGCTTGGAAAAGCCGATCAGTTTCAAAACAAGGTCATTAACAATTATAAAGAGCTTGATGGTGATGACAGCAGAACTTATGCGATCAGTCTAACCAACAGCATTAATATAAAATATAACCTGGGAGATTTTGAAAGTGCGGGCAAAAATGCACGAGAGGCTATCTCCATTTATGAAAAAATCTACGATAGTCCCACCAGCGTTTTAGGGGTAACATATGGGGGGCATTCTGTTTCAAAGCTTTTTGAAGGCCGGTTTAATGAGGCACTATCTACCGTCGAAACGGCAGGCAGACATTTTGCACATGTAAGAAATAAAGATTTTGAGGAGTGGGGAGTGCCGAAAATCTACAGGGGAATGATGCTGGCAAAAATGCAGCGCTGGAGCGAAGCGGAACCATACCTCGTCAACAATCGGGAGTTTTTTAACGACGTACACCACTCCATGTTATTCACCACTCTGGATGGTCTTTTGGCCGAAACACTTTGCCGATCAGGACGGATTGAGGAGGGAATGGGTGTATTGTCAGGACTTAACGACAAGAATGATGGTTCACCTCCAGATAACCCGGTTTACGCAGCGCAAATCTATGAGGCCGCGGCACGATGCCATTTTGAAGAGGGCAACCCTGACAGGGCTCTTCAGGATATTGAAAAATCTATCAAGGCGATGGATTATCCCGGCCGCGCCATGGAGCGGGCAGAACGAAAGTTATTCCATGCCGAACTGCTTGCCGACAGCGGTCAGCATCTCCAAGCGCAAGAGGAGCTGGAAAAAGCTGAACAGCTCTTTCTGGATCTCGGTATGCCAGACCACCCGTTTATGGATCGGGCAAAGCACAGGAGCAGTCAGCTTATAACCCAGCAGGAATAGTCATCAACGATCTCAAGACGTAGAGTGCCGTAGAATATATACCGGTTTTTGGGTTACGATGTTTGTGCCGCCAATCTCTTCCGCATTCTTGCCACCAATGCCTTCTGCCACACTTTTATAGCCGCCACAGCTTTTGTGGTTTCGAAATAGACGATGGGAATCAGAAACAGCGTAATAAGAGTTGATACGAGCAGCCCGCCGATTACTACCCTTGCGAGAGCCGCCTGAATTTCAGCGCCCACACCAATTCCCACGGCAAGTGGCACCATAGCCAAAATGGTTGTGAATGTTGTCATTAATATGGGGCGCAGGCGCAATTTAGATGCGGCTATTATAGACTCTAAAAGCCCGGTTGATTCATCACGGCGCCTCATCAAGTTTATGTAGTCGATTAAAACAATGGCGTTGTTAACAACAATTCCGAGCAGCATCAATACCCCCATCAAGCTCTGCATATTAATGGTAGTGCCGGTAATCATCAGCGTGGGCACCACACCAATCAGCGCAACGGGAACCGAAAGCATAACAATCAGCGGATCTAAAAATCGCTCAAACTGCGCTGCCATCACCATATAAACCAGCACAAGTGCAAAAATTATCGCCATGGTGAAGTCATTCTGTGCCTGCTGTAACTCTTCGTACTCACCTCCAAAGTAGACCGAATACCCTTCGGGAAACTCCATGGTAGAAAGCTCCGCCTCCATACTTGCCACGGCATCACCCAGCGTCACATCATCATCCAGGTTGGCATTCAGATACATCACACGCTGGCCATCCACCCGGTTTACCGATGTTGGTGCTCGCGAACGCTCCTGCTCAATCACCGTAGAAATTGGCACAATCTGATCATCCCCCGAACGAATGCTAATATTCCCAATATCGTCCATCTCAACGCGATCTTCGGGCCGCAGGCGAACCATAATCGGACGCTCTTCTCCATCAACCCGAAAAACCCCGGCCATGCTACCGGCAATATTGGTTTGGATGGTGCCTGCTACATCATCAACCCCAATTCCTAGTTCAGCAGTTTTATCCCGATCGATGGAAATATCTTGCTGTGGACGGCCTTCGGACTCCTCAATTTCTACATCGGTAACTCCGGGAAGTGGTTCCAGCCGGTTTCGCACACTCCGTGCCAGCTCTTGAGATGTTTCCAAATCGTACCCCCGAAGCTGAAAACCAACCTCGGCATCTTCATCGCCGCCTCCCGTGCGGAACACTCGCCGCATAATCCATAAACCACCGCGAGTGCTAACCCGCAGATCGGCACCGGGCAGTACATTTTGTAAACTCCCTCGTATATCGGCGGCAATTTCATCAGCTGAACGGTCCCGCTCATCCTGACCCACCAGGTTGATATCGATCCGGCCGTCACCGCCCCAGCCGCCTAAATCTTTGGTGTAATATTCTACTTCATCAGGATTTACAAGTTGGCTCACAATTTCATCGAGCTCTTCGAAATAGCTGTGGATCACGGCCATATTCAGCCCATCTTCCATTCTCATACTTACCCGAACTTCATCCGCTTCGGTTTCAGGCGCCAGCTCAAACGGAATGCTTGGAATCATGTAAACGGAGACTCCAAAAAGCACGGCAGTTAATCCCAATACCGCCCACTTACGCTGTACGGCACCTTTCAGCATATCTGTGTATTTGTTATCAACACGCGCAAAAAATCGATCTCCTTTGCTCTGCTCCTCTTCTTTTTCAGCCAGCGGCTTGATGGTCATAAATCGGCTGGAGAGCATCGGTACCAGCGTTAGCGCCACAAGCAGTGAGCAGAAGATAGAAAAGACCACCACAATTCCGAGTTCCTGGAACATGCTTCCGGTTGTGGTCTGCATAAATACGAGGGGGAGAAAAATAACAGAGGTGGTTAAAGTTGCGGCAACAATAGCGCCGGCCACCTCTTTCGTCCCTTTGTTTGCACTCTCTATTAATTCCTTTCCCTGCTCCCGTTTTCTAACAATGTTCTCGAGAACCACAATGGCGTTATCAACAATTAACCCGATACCCAGGGCTAACCCTCCAAAGCTCATCTGGTTTAGCGTAAGACCGCCGAAATAGAGCAGGCCAAATGTGGCGATAATTGAAATGGGAATAGAAACTCCCACAATTAAGGTGGTTGAGGTATTTCGCAGAAAGGAAAAAAGAACAATCACCGCCAAAATTCCGCCCCAGATGGCGGCGTTTTGAACCGTATTGATGGAGTCTTGAATAAACTGGCTCTGATCGGTAATTACCATCAGCTCCATATCACCCCGGATGTTATTAATTCGCTCCACCTCGGCTTTTATATCTTCGGCAACCGATACGGTATTTGCGCCGGACTGTTTTTGAACCGCTAACCGCAGCGTAGGAACGCCATCAATCTCAACATAACGGCCGATATCTTCGTAACCGTGCTGCACATCCGCAACATCCCCTACACGAATTGGGCGACCGTCTACATTCGTAATAACCGTCTGACTTATCTCCTCGATGGTCTGGAATTCGCCTTGGGTCCGTACATAAAAATCACTGTAGCCATCTTTAATATCCCCACCGGGAAGGGTAATATTATCGCGGTTCAGGGCGGCCATTACATCATTTGCCGTTATGTTTGATGAGAGAAGCCGCTCACGATTCAGGTCTACCTGGATTTCCCGGTCGATGCCTCCCCATACATCAATCGTACCCACACCGGGAATCTGTTCGAAAAACATGGAGACTTCCCGCTCCAGAATTTGGGTCAGCTCTGCGAGGTTTCGGTCCGATCGTACACCTAAAATTACAATGGGAAAATCATCCGGCCGAAATTGGCGAATTCGTGGTGCATCAGCCTCCACGGGCAGATCATCCCGCACCCGATCAAGGGCATCCCGCACGTTATTTGCTGCTGCATCGAGGTTGGTGCCTCTTGAAAACTCCAGGCTGATGCTGCTCGATCCCTCGCTTGATGATGAGCTCATCTGCTCTACATTTGGAATGCCGGACAGCGCATTTTCAAGCGGATCGGTTACGATCAACTCCATCTCTTCGGGCCCCACATTATCGTAGCTTACACTTACTGAAAGCTGTGGCGATTCGATCTCCGGAAGCAGATCTACCGGAAGGTACCGAAACCCAACAAACCCGACCAAAATAATGATCAGGAATACCATGGTTGTGGCGACAGGCCGTTTAATGGACGTTGATGTCAGTGACATATCTGGTTATTTGATTTATGGGAGGTTTTGAAAAAAACATTTCGACTCCACTCCGTTGCGCTCAATGTGACGTTTAGAGTCATACTGAGCGCAATGAGGAGCGGGGCGACGAATGAAGTCGAAGTATTATTTTTTTTCCAAAACCTCTTTCTGTTTAATTACTCGTTGTTATTTCCAAAAATGATGCTCTCCATATCGCGTGCCTGCCTGTTCTGCAAATCCATAACATGCTCCCAGCTTACCTCTCGAACAAATGCTTCATCTCGGTCCCATTCTGCGATTTGATGTTGCCCGATTGTTACCACCCAGAGATCTTCGTCATCAATTCCTGAAACGCCGGCTACACCGCGTCCTTCGGCAATAACTTCAATAGGGAGGAACTGAATCGGCACTTGGGAGGGGGTTACACGCAATTCCTGCTCTTCATCTTCGTCAAATTCAAATTCCGTTTCCACGCCACTCATATCCGCCACATAGACGCCGGTTAGGCCCTCTACGGGGTGCTCATAAATAGCAGTTTTGGGGATGAGTGTGGCTTGATCCGTTTCGCCATAAAAAATATCAACGGTTACAAACATTCCGGCCCGTAAATTCGCGCTGTTTTCATGAACTTCGAGCTGGGCGATGGTGGTGTGCGTTACCGGATCAAGAAAGGGGGAGATCCGCTCAACAGTAGCTTCAACGGGGTTGTTATCTCCCGATGATGAAACAAGCTCGGCCCGATCTCCCTGCTGAATGACGCCGCTCATATTTTCTGTAAGCATCACATGAATCCGCATATTATCGGTATCTCCAACCTGGAACAGACGCTCATTGGTATTTGCCTGCTGGCCAACCTCGGCATCTCGGTTTCCAACCATTCCATCCACAGGTGATTGCACTACCGTATTCTCTAAATTGCTGCGTTGCTCTTCAACCTCTGAACCTGATCTCTCCATTTGCGATCGAGCCAAATCTACGCTCGCTTCGGCTGCATCCATATCTGCTTCGAGCGTTTCCAGTTCGAGGGCAGTTTCAAGGTCTCGCTCCTGCAGTTCCCGCACCCGTTGAAATTGAGCCTCCAACCGTCTTAAATCTGCCTCAGATTGGCGAAGCTGAGACTGTGCAATCTCATAATCATACTGCGCCTGGTTTAGCTGCTCTCGAATTTGATTGTCGCGCAGTTTAACAAGAGTATCACCCTCACTAACCCTATCCCCATCATTCACAAAAACATCTGTAATACGGGCAGTAATTTCCGGATAGATATCAACTTGATTGCGCGCTCGCATTTCGCCCGTAGAACGGTGAACAAGCGGCAAACTTCCCATACGTTGATCTACAGCCTCCACAGTTATGGAATCTGAGAGGTCGGTTTCATCTACATCTTCATCCTCCGAACATGAGATAAATAACAGGGAAGAGATAACAACTAACAGTACGCTAAGCCTGCTAAAGTAAAATAAAGTACCACACTTGTTCATCGTACACTTTTATCGGTTAAAAAATTTAACGGCGCTTTGTTAACATCAATAAAAGGAATTACGTTTTACGAGTTATTGCTTTTAAAATCCTTTAACAACTACATTACAATTAGTTACTTCAATCTCTTCTCAAAATCTTTAAACCGATCGGTATAATTTCGCCGCCAACGGCCACTCTTCTCACGTAAAGCCTCTCTCAGCCAAACAGAATATTTCCCGAATTATTCAGGAACAAATATTCAAATCATCTCTAAACATGAGTCTCTCGATGACCTGATTTTCGGAAAAGTTCAGTACCCGATTTTTGCAGATACATCATCCCAAACAGGTGAAATTCATATTTAATAAGAAGTCAGAACTCAGCACCAATGGTTAAATCAACTTCCAAAGAAACATCATCCCCGGCCATAACATCAAAAAAGGGACTTTTCGGTTCGTTCAAAACAGATTTGGCTATCGATCTCGGAACAGCCAACACATTAATCTACCTGCAGGGCAAAGGCGTTGTTCTGAATGAACCCTCTATCGTGGCGCTAAACCCCGGAGGCGAGGTTATTGCCGTGGGGAGCGAGGCACAATTGATGCATGAAAAGACGCATAAAAATATTCGTACCGTTCGCCCGCTAAAAGGCGGCGTGATTGCAGACTTCGACATCGCCGAAAAGATGATGCGGGGAATGATTAAAAAAGTAATGAAAAGGCGGTGGTTTTCGCCCGTAAAGCGAATGTTTGTTACGGTACCGAACGGCATTACAGCAGTGGAGCGGATGGCCGTTCGCGACAGCGCCGAAAATGCCGGGGCCAAAGAGGTATTTTTGATCGAGGAGACCATTGCCGCAGCCGTGGGGATCGGCCTTGATGTTAGAGAGCCCGTGGGAAATATGATTGTTGATATCGGTGGCGGAACCACGGAAATCGCCATTATTTCGCTCGGCGGAATTGTCTACTCACGGTCTATTCGAATTGGCGGAGAACGCATGAATGAGGAGATTGTGAACTACGTCCGCCGTAAATATAACCTGCTGATTGGCGAGCGTACAGCCGAAAAAATTAAACACGAAATTGGCTCTGCCGTACCGCTTGATGAAGAGCTTACCATGCAGACAAAAGGGCGGTACCTGGTAAGTGGCGTTCCAAAAACCATCCAGATTACATCCGAAGATATTCGCGATGCGATCCAGGAGTCGGTAAACAGCTGCCTGAACGCCATCACAAAATCACTGGAGAACACACCCCCGGAACTGTCGGCAGATATCTTGGATCGCGGAATTACCCTAACGGGTGGAGGGGCGCTGCTGAAAGGGATGGACACCCTGATTTCCGACTCTATTATCCTTCCCGTCCACATTGCTGAAGATCCATTGACCACAGTCGTCCACGGAACCGGAATTGTGCTGGCAAACTACGAAGATTACCGGGATGTACTGATTTAATCCTTCACAGGTGTCTGTTTTTTCCGGGCTGATGAAACTAATCCTTTAAAAATTCGGCGCTGACGGGCCACCTGTATCATATACTCCGGGTGCCACTGCACGCCGATTACAAAATCATATTCTGTATGTTCAATCGCCTGTGTGATATCGGTGTGCAGCTCTTTTGCCACAAGTTGAACGTCCTTGCCCGGCGTATCAATCGCCTGGTTGTGGAGCGCATTGACGTTGCAAATATGAGTTTGCAACAGCTCCTGTAGTTTTGATCCATCCTCTATGGTAACCCGTTTCTTCGGAAAAATGGAGGCGATCTGCGGCTGCTCCGTGTAAAACCCGCTGATGTCTTGATGGAGATTCCCTTTAAAGTGAACGTTCATCAGCTGCATACCGCGGCAAATTCCCAGTACCGGCTTTTGTTGTTCCAACGCGTCGTTCAGCAGCGTAAGCTCGAGTTTGTCGCGCTCGGTATCAATCGGGGCCGTTTTGGTGTGTTGAAAATAGCGGGCCAGCCAATAAAGCGGGAAAAAGAGGATAGAGAGGATCCACTCAAAAATGGTGCGTGTATCCTTGGCAAGTACGGCCCGTTCAATTCGCTCCTGGCCATATTGCAGAGGCTCTACATCGGCTCCACCGCCCATAATCAATCCATCAAGATCGTCCATTTTTTGGGGTGATTCTACCGTGACCCGAACCGGTTTTCCGCCGGCAAGCCGAACAGACAGCGCCGTAAATAGCCACGCGCCGGTTCCACCCTCATCGGGACCCGTAACACCAATTCTCGGTTTTTTACGAAACATTATTCACCCACCGATCCATCAACTTTATCCATTTCGCTTCAAATCCAATCATCGTTTCCCGCTTCATTTTCAAATAAGCCTTCGCGTACTGTTTTAGTGAACGTTTATCATGGGCAAGTTTTTCCACCAGCACCCATCTATTCCATTCATCCGCCAGCTTCCAGTCGGGATCTTCAATCGAGCAGTTCGGCAGCCGGTAGTGATAGGTTGGCCGCGAGGAAGTGATAGCATCATTGAGCAGGGTTGATGTGTGCCCTTCATCCAGATGCATAAACAGCGGCAGCATATCGAGTGGTCGATTCCGCGAGTTGCCGTACGTAAAGTAGTCGCTGATCAGCTCCTGCAGTGATGGGTTGTACCCCGAACTAAACAGCAGGCTTTTATACCCCTCCTTGTACTCATTAATATACGGCGTGATTCGCCGGCTCATGTTGATATCCGCATCGCGCCGAATCCACGGATCCAGCAGCATATACGCCCTCATATGATTTAGCAGGCTTTGTGGCGAACCGTCCGAAATCTCCGGGTTGATGTGCAGCCCAAACGCATAAAACATCGAACTTCCGGTCCCTTTCGCTTTCCATTTGCGTAGTTCATCAAGCAGGCGGTTCAGCTCCTCCATTTTTGAAAG
>SL_3KL_010_SEDDRAFT_10003318_pt1 | contig 14624 bp, 13 predicted proteins | sample SodLakKL_010_SED_2_FD_10381 | JGI IMG/M metagenome (IMG submission 10381)
GTAAAGACAAAGATCCTATCAAATACAAACTCGCTTTATAGGTGACTACGCATTGTGCTATCGCATTGCGTTGCCGTCGGCTTATTGAGAAGTTACTGCTCACCTTCAGCAGTTGTGAAATCGGTTCCGTTATGGATCCGATTATGTTGAGCGGAAGTCTTTCCATGGCGCTGGATTCGGTTTCCGGAGACCTCACAACCGGAAACTATGATCTTCAAACCCTTATAAACCCGATTAACATGTCCGTTAAAGATGATATGGGCATGACGAATTATTTAGGTGTTCTGGCATACAACAGGAAATCCAGCGCCGGAAGACTGACGGAGCAGGTCATCATTGATGCGAATCCTTTGACCATATCCGATGCATACACATTGACGGTTCATCAACTTGACTTGTCTGCCATCCGGACGGTTTCAGGCGCATTGAACATCGGCGTCACCGGGGAGCAGGGGTCTATCGAAACAGGCATGATCACCGGGCGCCTGGCCATAAGGGTGGAATTGCCGGTTGCCATCAGTGCAATGGATGTGCCCACAGCAGGCAAACTGCGGGTTTTGGCGCAGGATAACAGCTGCCTATTCATGACGTTTGACAATGGATTTATGGATATTGAGGTAGATACGAATGGGAACGGTGAGATTGATGATTCCATGCGGGTAGAATGGGACTGATGTCAATCTCCGACCGTTTGCAAAAGGACTGCCTGTGCTCAACGTATTAATTACGCAGGGGTTGCCAAACCAGACAGTATTCCCAAGTCTCCCGAAAAATGCACCTTGAATCTGGGGATGTGCTTCGCAGTCTAATCATTTATAACTGACAGAGGAGACAAATGAAACAAATCTCATTCGACGAATTTCTTAAGGTGGAGCTACGCGTCGGAAAGATTGTAAGTGCTGAGGTCTTTGTCGGAGCAAAAAAGCCAGCATACCTTTTGGAGGTTGATTTTGGCGAGGATATCGGCATCCGGAAATCCAGCGCTCAAGTTACCGATCTATATTCTCCAGGCGAATTGGTTGGTAAGCTGGTCGTAGGAGTCGTGAACTTTCCCAAAAAACAAATAGGCTCCATTATGTCGGATTGCTTGATTACAGGGTTTCATAATGAGCAATCACAGGTCGCATTATGTGTTCCAGACAGGCCTGTTCCTTTGGGGACGAAGCTCCTCTAAAATTCAGATAATGCTGCCTCACTTGGAACGGTATTTCGCGGCCCCTGCAATCCGGCAGGATAGGCGATCGTTGCAGAAAAATTGCAACCGAATAGAATATTCATGAATCCCCGTAAATTTGCACCTTGCATACGCCAATCTGCTTCGGGTTAAAATTTGCATTACTGGAGGGGCATAGCCGCATTGTGCAAAGGTTAAGGCAGATCCTCAATAGGCTTACCGTTGTGCTGGGGTTAACCGCACCATACATCATTTCCCTTATACGGGGGACGGTACGGAAAATGAAAGTCAAGATTTTCTGACTTTTCCCTAAAGTTTGTCAGTTCGTCGGTCGATATATATTAAAATGCTGACGGCTACCAACTGATAAAATCTTTGCAGGGAGGCAGGATCATGATAGATGCAGCATGTGGCAATTTGCTCGGATCACAAATGTATTTTAAAGACAATCAATCCACTGGAACCTGCAACGGTAACGGGACAACCATCTTTTCCAACCCGGAAAACAGATTACTGACGAGCCATTCAGTAGAGATCAATTATCGCATGGAATCAAGCATTACCTATAATCGTTCAATGACGGTTTCAGGAAAACCCGTTGACGGTTTTGAAATGTTGCGAAGCCTTGTTTTGGATATTTTCAAACAGCAGGGGCTTGGTTCTAAAGTTGGTCCGGAAGAAGCATCTATAGATATTGGTACAATCAGCCCGTCAGCAGTCCAGGAGTTGGTTTCAGAAGACGGATATTTCGGGGTAGAGCAAACATCCGAGCGTATCTTTCAGTTGGCCCTGGGTATTGCCGGCGGGGATATCGGAAAAATCGACGAAATCCGTGAAGGTATAGAAAAAGGGTTCCAAGGCGCGCTGGATGCTTTTGGCGGGTGGCTTCCGGATATATCTTACGATACTTATGAGTCGGTTATAAATAAACTCGACAATTGGGAGTCGGAATCGTTGTAGTTCACGATACGGCCAACCATTTAACATACCGGAAATCAAGCTTCCTGCGGTATCAGTATTCCCTGGCCTCTTGAAATTTGCACATAGCACCTGGCAATATGCTCCATTCCAAAATTCACATTACTGTCGCGGTCTAGCCGGAATACATACTGACGATGCAATCAAGTTGGGAGCATATAAAATTTGTTCCGGGCGGTCATCTTATAGTGCCTATCTTACATAGGTTCCGGTCGGGCTCAAAGCGCTGACATACTAAGTTAGATAAGTAGTAACAATATATTGATGTTTTTGTTTCACCCTTACATTTTGCGACAGCAATTTTGATGTTTTACCGGTCCTGATGCTATAAAGATCTGAATCGAAATGATAAACTCATATTAAATTTTCCTTGATTTTCATGGTTTCGTCAAGAATGGCCCCNTGCAGCGATGAATTTGCCGATAAATATCGTAAAAAATCCGGCACGCGTAGGGAAAAGGAAATCCGGAGCATGGCCCGGGCCTCCCTGGACGCGTTGGTCATGATCAACGCAGAGGGCGTTGTGGATTTCTGGAACCCTGCGGCGGAAAGGCTTTTCGGATACTCCGAAAAAGAGGCGATTGGCCGTTGTCTCCACACTCTGCTTGCATCGCCAAAAGATCAGCACCTGGCCCTCGAAAAGATGCCGGAATTCGCACGGACGGGCAAGGGACCAGTAATCGACACTGTCCACGAACTTCAGGCGCGCTGCAGAGATGGCACCCTCGTGGACGTCGAGCTTTCGGTGGCCGCCTTTGAATTGGATGGAAAATGGCATGCCGTGGGAGTTCTCAGGGATGTTACCGAAAAGAAAAAAACACGCGAGGCCCTTGGAGATGCCTTGCACAAGGCGGAAGAAGCCAGTCGTCAGTTATCCATGGAGCTGGCATCATTGTCTGAACTCCAGCAAAGCGTCCTTCCGGCATTGGCTCACACCTCATGCTACGTATCCGCGCGGGGCCTTTTCCAGCCCTCTGGATTGGCGGCCGGAGACTATTTTGATTATCTGTCCTCTCCCGGCGGCGGGCTTAGATGTATCGTCGCCGATGCCTCCGGGCACGGCGCCCGGGCGGCATTCATTATGTCAATGGTACGCACCCTTTTTCATCTCAATGAAAACCGGAACCGGCCCCTGTCGGTCATGGTGGAACAACTCAACCGGCAGCTTTTGCAGACAGTAGGAAAACAGGGAGACTTCGTCACATTGGCGATTATGGACATTTCTCCGGAAGCCGATTGTATCCAATATATTAACGCCGGCCATTGTCCGGGTTTTTTCAGGGATGAAGACAGCATGACCGAAATCGCTGCCACCGGACCTTTGCTGGGGGTAACAGACGGGGATTATCCGCATCAAGAGCTTGCATGTTCCGGAGAATGGGAAATCCTGCTGTATACGGATGGATTTTACGAATGCCGGGTCAGGAACGGAGACATATTCGGGTATGATCACTTCAGAGAACTATGCTTTTCTCTTATGGGCCGAGGTGTGCTGGACGTGGACCGGCTGCCCCGTGAAGTAGCCGCCTCCGCACCCGGCATCGTCGGCTTTGAAGATGACCTGACCGCGCTCCATGTCACGGGACGCCCGGAGTCCGGAGCAAAGCGTCTGTAACCAATAAAACAAGAGGGGACCATGGACATCGAGACCCGTTACGAAGGATCGGCCCTGCTGGCGAAGCCGCTGGAAAAAAGACTTGATGCGGGGAACGCTCCCGCGTTTAAAAGCCACATGGTAAACTATATTCTCGAAGACCATCTGCATATTGCCATAGATTTATCAGAAATCGAGTTCATGGACAGTTCCGGCCTGTCTGCCCTGCTTTCCACCCTCAAGACGATCGGCAGCCGGGGGAAGCTGGTATTGTTTGGCGTCGGCAGGAACGTCGGCAAGCTTTTTTCCCTTACCCGGCTGGACAGGGGGGTGTTTGAAATCCATGAAGATAAACATAGCGCGTTGCAATCCTTGAACAAAGCGATATAGAAACGTGGAAGAGCCTGGAAAAATCAAATTGACCATACCCTGCCGCCTGGATCATGTCCATCTTGCGGGGCATGCCATCAAAGGAGTTCTTGCCGAAACAATTAAGGATAGCGAGCTTGTTTTTTTGATTGAACTTGCGGTCTGCGAAGCCGTTTCTAACAGTATGCAGCACGCACATGGCTGCAATGCGGATTGCAATGTCGAGGTATCCATATTCCTCTGCAACTCGGAGCTTGTCATTGAGGTAACGGACACAGGAGCCCCGTTCAACGCAGATTTGCTGAAAAACAAACAATGCCACGACCCCGAAGATGCCACCTGCGAAAAAGCAGCAGAGGGCGGGAGGGGGATTTTTCTGATTTGCAGAGCCATGGATGAAGTCAAATACAAATCTTTTGCAGACAGGAATATACTGACCATGAGAAAAACAATCAAGCCCACGGACCGGGATGGTGAGCCCTAAATCCAGACAGTATCTATTATTTGCCGGCTTGCTATGCCTGCTGCTTGCAACGGTGCCCTGGGCATACACACGCATCCACCAGGATATTGTACTGTTTCACAAGGCACAGCAATCCTTCATGGCCAACGATTATGAAAAAGCCGCTAAGCGCTATCGCATGGCCCTTGCAAAGGGAATGGACAATCCGAGGCTTTTGGAGCGTCTCGGAGATACCCACCTTGTTCTGGAAGAATTCGACAAGGCCCTGGATGCTTTTATGAAACTCGGTCAGCAAAAACCGGAAGACCTGGCGCTTCAATTGAAGCTGGCCCACATGTATTCCCTGAACAACCAAACGGACAAGGCCCTCGCGGTCATTGACCGGGTCCTGGAAAAAAAACCAGGATGGGAGACCGCCCTACTGTGGCAGGCCCGAATTCTGGCCCGGCAGGGGCGCTTCCGGGAAGCCATCGATATTTATTACCGAATTCTTGGAGAAGAACCATGAAAGCAGCCAAAATCTCAATTTTCATGTCGATTGCCTTCATCGTGCTGGCGTGGGGGGCTCCCGGCATATCCTTTTCCTTTTCGCACGCGCCTGAAGACCCAAAGGACGCATTCCTGGAAGACATACCGGACTGGCAGGCGCGCCTTGAACTCGCCCGGCTGCTCAGCTACACCGAACGCTACGAAGACTCCGCGGCCCAATACAAAAAACTGCTGGAGCAAAAACCCGGACTGGTTGAAGCCCGTCTTGAACTGGCCCGCGTGCTTTACTGGAAAGGGGACATGGTCGAAGCCGAAAGGATTTTTTCATCGGTTCCCGAGGACGAATTGTCCGCCGAAGCCCGGCTGGAAATGGCCGATATTTACGTGGCCCGTGGAGAATATGAGCCGGCAGTAGAAATTTATAACCGGCACCTGGAAAAATATCCCGGCGATCACAAAGTCCGTCTGAAACTGGCCCAGGTTCTCAGTTGGAAAGAAGATTACGAGGCTTCCGCCGAAGCGTTCCGAACCATTCTGAAAAAAAGACCCGATGATATCCAGGTACGAAGAAAATACGCGCAGGTCCTGATCTGGTCGGAACAATTCGACGAGGCTATCAAGGAGCTGGAAAAGACACTTACGGATTAGCCGCCGATGAACCCAGGAAAACACATAAACAAACTTTTGATAGTGATTTTCTGTCTTACATGGCTGATCCTGCCCGCAGTACCATTAGTTGCCCAAGACAAAGATTTTGTCCTGCTGCACCCTGACAAAACCGAATCCTCCATTGTGCCGCAAAGCGAATCAATAAGCGACTATCAGGCCCGTCTGATGCTTGCTGATCTGCTGCTGCAAAGCAGGGATCCGGAGCGTCTGACCAGGGCGGATGCCGTCATCGAAGCACTGGCCGCCCTTCGGCCGGACAGCAGCAGGGTAAAGCTTTTACGCATCCACTTGGAATACCTGCGGGAAAACCGGAGCAGGGCCATTAATCTTGCCGAAGCCTTTCTCGTATCCGCTGATTTTGACGCGGATGCATTTCTTCGGCTGGCGGACCTGTTTGCCGATTTCGGACAGTATGACCGGTGTCGGGATGTGTACCGGAAAATCCTACGCAAGACGGACGGTGATACGAAAGAAAACGCCCGTCTTGCTTTCGCGGCCGGGGCAGTTCGCTGGGGGAATTTTCACCTGGGGGAAACAATCCTCCGGGAACATCTTGAAAAAGACCCCGGCAACAAAGAACTGCACCTGCGACTGGCCCGAAACCTGAACGCCCAGCAGCGATATGATGAAGCCCGGAAGCATTTGCTGCGTGTCACCGGCCAGGGGAATACCCAATCATCCGCATTATCCCCGGCGTTCGACAACGGGATCGCCCCCGAAACCTACTATGAAGCATGGGCGGAAAGGGTAACGACCGGGTTACAGGAAGGCGACTATCCAACAGCTGCGAGTATTACGGATATCTTTGTCGAAACCCACGGGCCCAAAGACGTGATACTCATGCCGGGCGCGCGAAGTTATTATCTGGACAATCGCCCGGCCGAGGCCGAAACGCTTTACAAAAAAGCCGTGGATGAACCCCGCCAGAAAGCTGGAGCGCTTACAGGTTTAGGCCGGATAAAGGCGGAGCAGGGAGAAAAAGAGGAAGCCGTCGATTACTGGGAACGTGCGCTGGCCGTTGAACCAGACGCTGCCCTGCCGAAAATTTTATTGCTTGATGCCACGGGAAAGTCCCTGCCGGATTACGTAGAAAGGATTATTCAGGACGAGCCGGGACCCAAGCGGCTTTCCGATTTGGGCGCAGCACTCGCGATGCTGGGGCATCGCGGACTGGCGGCATCCTGCTACGATAGCGCTTACGAAAAATACCCGGATCATTTTCCTTCCGGTATGGGGCTTGCCGAAACACACGGTGCCGCCGGCCGGTATCAGAAAAGCCTTGCCGTTTTGGACGCCTTGCTCGGTGATTACCCGGAAAGCGACAAGCTTGCCCTGACCCGGGCCAGGGTTTTGGCCTGGTCCGGAAATTACCGCGAATCGGTGGATGCCTATGAAGCCTTATATCAAAAAAACCCGGAAAACCCGGTCGTTTTGAAGGAGGCGGCCCGCGCAGCGTACTGGGGTAAAATGGCGGATACCGGAGATGATTATTACCAGCGGATATACACACCCTCCGTTGACGAACTCCTTTTCGAACGGATTCACGAAATAGGCGCTGCCGCCGATGAGCCGCTGCTGAAAAAGGCATCCGAAAAACTGGCCCGGCATGTAGAAAGCCGGTCGGTCTACACCGGGTATGAAGTTTTTTTTTCCTGGTACGAAGAAGAGGGGCACCGACTCCGGAAAGTCCACCGGGAAAACATTGAAAACGCCGGACAGGAACTGGATTACCGCTATCGAATCCAGAAAAAGGCATTTCTGGAACGCCAATCCAAAAACCTCGCCTATCACCGTCGTTTTGCGCCAGCCGGACGACGCCTTGAGGAGCTGACAAATCTTGATCCTGGCAACCAGGAAGCACTGTTTGAACAGGCCCAGGTTGCCTGCGCCCTTGGCCTTTGCGACCGGGAAAGAAAATATTACGAACAACTGCTGGCCATTGATCCGCTGCACGGGCAGGCCGCCACCGCGCTTGAAAGGCAAAAGATTCGCGCCCGTCCGCGGGTCTTTGGCGAATACAGCCTGTGGCGGGAGAAAGGCCGGGGAAATCTCGCCCGGATGGCCCGGCACAGAACGGACCTGGGGATTGAAGTGCCGGTGAATTGCCGGCACCGGCTCACACTGGTCGCACAACGGTATTTCGAGTCCCCGCTCAAATACGGTGACACAGTTGAAGCATCCGGATTCGGCGTCGAAGGGACAATCGTAACCGGGCCCTATGTTTCTTTTTCCGGGGGTATCACCCGCAAAATATATGAACAGGATCTCAGAATAACCGGCTTTTCAAGGCTTGCGGGCGACGATGCCGTACGGGATTCTTTTCGGGTGGATCTCGAGGATCTGACGACGGGATATTTCAATATTACCGCAAACCTGGACAATTATGCCCGTCTTTTGCTTGGCTACGAAAAGAAGGAAGAGCTTGCCAACCCGATCGCCCTGGCCCAGGGTATTTATTCCGAGACGGTAAAGACCCGCCTGGAAATCTACCCGGCCTGCAGGGTTGAAATGGGGCTGGATGCGGCCTATAAAAACTACAGTGACGACAACCGCGGTTCCGTATACCGCGCCGACGCCGGGTATGCCCTTACCGATCACCCCAGGGAAGTCAAGGGCATGTTGTCCGCCGAATACCGCGATACTGCCGATCCCTACGAGGCCTGCTCCGGTCCCGGCGCGCAATGCTCCATCATCGATGATTTCCTCCATCCGTACTGGACCCCCGAAAAATACTGGAAGACCGCTCTAACGGGCGTGTTTCGCCATGACTTGGCAGAGGAGTTTTTTTGCGGTGCCAGGGCGCATTTTTATGAACTGCGGCTTTCGGTGGGAACGGACAAAAACCGGAATCATTCCATGGAGACACAAGCTTCGTGGCAAAGGGAAATAAGCGACCGGACGGGCGTGGATGCTTCCGCCATGTGGCACTATTCAAGCGAATGGGAGGCGGCTGCATTGTCGCTTACCCTGTTTTTCAGGTTTTAAAACAATGGGCGCTGCACTCATGGAAAAAACAAAAAAAAGCCGCCTTGCCGGGCTGACCCTGTCCCTGATCGCATTTACGCTGTTTATCATTATCATTTACCTGATATTCAGAATTCTTATATTTATTGCCGCCGATTATGCCTGGTATGAAAAGTTTTTCGGCCTGCTTTTGCTGCTGGCGCAGTTTTTTATACTGACGCACGGATTCGGCTACTTCCTGAACCTGTTCCGGGTAATCCGCTCCGAGCAAAACACCGCTTCCGGCCAGCAGTTGAAATCCATGGAATTGCAGGACTATCCGCCGGTGGCGATTATCGTTTCCTCCTTCCGGGAGCCCGTGCATGTTGTGCGGGACACCCTGATCAGTTTCTACAACCTGACCTATCCCAACAAGCGCATTTATTTTCTCGATGATACCCGTTATGATCCTGAAAGCTGGAGCTCCAGGGAAAGCGCTGATGCCTACCGGAAACAGATCGACGATATGTGCCGCCGCATCGGCGTTGACCTTTTCCGGCGCAGATGGCGGGGGGCCAAGGCCGGAATGATCAACGACTTTATGCATTTTCTCGACGGCAACCCACCGGAGGGTTTTTCCTATATTTCCCATTCTCACGGGGAAAGCACCAAACCGGGCGATGAAAAGTATATCATCGTGTTTGACGCCGACCAGAACCCCTTTCCGGACTTTGTCGAGCCCCTGGTTTCCCGGATGGAAGCCAACCCGGAGCTGGCTTTCATACAGACTCCCCAGTATTACACCAATTTCGAGGACAACCGGGTGGCCAGGGCCTCAGGGCTTCAACAGGCGGTCTTCTACGAATACATATGCGAGGGCAAAAGCATGCAGGACGCCATGTTCTGCTGCGGGACGAACGTTGTTTTCAGAAGAGAGGCGTTAACAGATGTCGGCGGGTTTGACGAGTCCTCCGTGACCGAGGACTTTGCCACCTCCCTGAAATTTCACCTCAAAGGATGGCGTTCCGCATACCTGAACAAGGTCAGCGCGTTCGGGGACGGTCCCGAAGATTTGGGGGCGTATTTCAAACAGCAGTTTCGTTGGTCCCTGGGTACCGTGGGCCTGTTCCGCACGATCGTGGCCACTTTTCTGAAAAATCCGGGGCGGCTCAATCTCTACAAATGGTGGGAATATATGCTGTCGGGCACCCATTATTTTATCGGGTGGGTCCTCCTTGTTCTGATCATATCTCCTATATTATTCATTTTATTCAATATTCCATCCTATTTTGCCAGGCCCGAACTCTACTTCATGTTTTACGTACCCTATATTATCCTGTCCTTCAACCTGTTCCTATGGTCCTTGCGCCAAAGACGCTACAGGGTTTTTGAAATTCTAAACGGTGTGGTGCTGCAAGCGCTTTCTTTTCCGGTGTACATGAAAGCCTCCCTCCTGGCTGTTTTTGGCTACCGGGGCACATTCAAAACCACACCCAAAGGCCAGAGCCTGTCATTGCCCCTTTATACCCTCTGGCCCCAAGTCGGCCTTGCCCTGTTGTGCTTTACGGCCGTACTCTGGGCCGGTATGCGGATTTATTTCGAAAGGGAGCTGGTGCTGGCTTTGGTGGTGAATTCCTTCTGGTGCCTGTATCACTTTGTGATTCTTTCTTTTGTGGTTTACTTCAACCACCCTCTGGAAAAGGAGCCTGAGCCCAGGTGATATCGAGGATACCCCCAAAAGCGTGTTTAACACTTGTTCTTTTGTTTCTTCTTGTGATTGTCCTAATTCTGGCAATATACACGGCAAGGGAGCAGAAACGCGGCGGGGAGCAAAACCGAAATTTCTATTTTGGCCTGGCCGTGCACGGCCTGCCGGAAAGCCATGAAAAAATCAAAACGCTGGAGTCGGAAACGGGCCTGCCTGTGAGTATGGTCAACTTTTTTCTGCAGTGGCCGGATGATCCGCATCGGGACAATTTTCCCGAAAAATCCTTTGCCGCCATACACCAGGCCGGGGCCATGGCTTGTTTGACATGGGAACCGATGTACTATGAAAATGGCCGGGAGAAGATGGTTCCGGCACGAATGATCGTAAACGGAGAATATGACCCGTATATCGATCATTTTGCAAAACAGATCCGCAGGCTGGGATACCCGGTGTTCATTCGTTTTGCACACGAGATGAACATCCAACGCTACCACTGGGGCGGTGAAGCCTCGGAATACGGGCCGGATAGCCCGCAGCGTTACCGGAAGATGTTTCGCCACGTGGTAATGCGATTTGAAAAAATGGATGCGCAAAACGCCTTTTTCGCCTTCTGCCCCAATGCCGAGTCCCTGCCCCATCCCGAGCGGGACCCCGAGGCAAACTGGAACCGGCCGGCCAACTACTACCCGGGGAACAGCTATGTCAACGTACTGGGCATGGACGGGTATAACTGGGGAAAAACCCGGACCCTTGAAGAGCATGGGTGGGAAAGCCGCTGGCGTTCCTTTGAAGATATTTTCTCCGACATTTACGAACAACTGCAAAGAATCGATGCAGATAAACCGATATTCGTTTTTGAAACTGCATCCGTAATGCAGGAAGGAAAGGACAGGGATCGGTGGATCGAGGATGCCTTTCTGACGGCAGCCCGCTGGAACATACAGGGGATCTTCTGGTTCCATGCAGACAAGGAGTCGGACTGGCGCCTTAAGGCGGATACTGCCGGCGTTTACCGCGCTCCGGTTCGCAGAAATCTTTTTTCCCCGATGCCCCTGTTTAACAAGAAATAAATCCGGATCAAAGGCTTCTCTGATAAAGGATCACCAGCGTGTTGTAATTGTTGTAGCCTTTTTTCTCCAAGGTCTTCAAGGCGCCAAGGTAGCGCTGAATCACGTCCGAGTCCAGTACGGCGCTGAAAATATCCACGTACAGCTCGGATTCCATTTTGCCCCGGATCTCGTCAATGTCAAGCCCATCCAGAATTTCCCGTTCAGATTTCGCGCGCAGGGCGACTGCATAAACCTCTTGCAAATATTTGAGATTCTTTTTCATCTGCGCCTGGATATCATTCATGACGATCCGTCGGAAGTCATCGTATTCCTTACCGGAGAACCGGCTCACCCGGCTCAGATACGCCATCAGGTGTCCCAAATATATGAGAAGACCCCGCTTCAGCAAAACAGCATCTTTTAATACTTTTCGGGTGATGTTTGCAATATTTTGCCCAACGGTCAGGTTGATGACCGCTTCACGGGTATGAAGGGAAATGTATACCGGGTAGGTTTCGGGAAAATGCCTGCTCAGGGAAATACCGCAGTACTGGGCCTCTATATGCGGATCCCAGTTTTCCCATGCAACGTGACCCTGGTTTTTACTGCGCCCGCGGAGCTGGTAGGGAAGGTGAAGATTCACCGCATCCCCAGCATAGAGCCTTTCCCTGCGCTGAACCCATGAAGGTATGGTAATGCGCACGCCATTTTCGCTTAAATCATGGACCAGGTATTGAAAGGGCTGAAAGTCCTCCTGCCTGGAACCCAAAAGGGGAAGTGTGGCTGATTCCAGTGGCGTACGATCTTCGGCGCGATTCTCTATCCCCTTCATTTTTGGCCTCCAGCATTTTGTATTCTAATAAAATTCCTTTTTTTTGGGCCGGCCTTTATCAAATGCACATTGACCCGGGCAGCCCGGCCAGCAGTTGCAGCCATCCGGCTCCTCTTATAACGCCCCTTTTCATGTCGGGGCCTTGAATCTTGCGCCGTAAGTGCTTAGTAAACTGCACTATTGCACCGGCAAATCGATCTGTTCCGGCGTGAGATGTGCGGACGCAATCGCCGGAAGTCCCCTTCTCTATGAGGCATCGGATTAAAATCATTTTTTCAGCCTGACATTTTAATACCATAAAATTAACGTATACCATCAAAGAATTTATACGCAGGCCCCTTTTTAACCTTGCGGGAGCCGGCCTTTACACTATTTCCATTTCCCGGCAACCCAAAGAAATAGCCAATACGAACCCCGGTCATGCGCGATACGTTTGCCTGCCCATTCAGCATTCAAAAACTGGACGGGGAGATCTTACTAATCAAGTGCTTCGGAAAAACCGCAGTTATGGTGATGCTTGATCTGGACCATTTTAAGGCTGTTAACGACACCTATGGCCATGGTGTTGGCGACACGGTTCTTCGCAAATTTGCCGCTCTGCTACGCAGTTGCGTTCGCGAAACAGACACCCCCGGCCGTCTGGGTGGAGAGGAGTTTGGCGTGCTCCTGCCGGAAACAACGATGGAAGCTGCCATCCCCGTAGTCCGGACGAATCCTGAAGAAGAACCGGGAAAGTATTTTTACAACCGAGGATGGAGATTTACACTTCACAATCAGCATCGGCTATATCTGTTTTTATCCGGACGAAACCCTGACAGACGAATTGCTGGCAAGAGCCGATCAAGCATTGTACCGTGCCAAGAAAAACGGGCGTAACCGGGCTAAAGCGGGCTAAGCAGATTTCGAATCCGGTAGGCAAGGCTGCCTTGACGTTAGAATCCATGCAATATCAAAATGCGGATTGAAAAGAGGCTGTAAAAGTGCAACATGCTTGCCTTGGCATTCAGCATTGCCGGGCCTTCTGAAGTTTGCACATTGAATCTGGCAGTCCTGTCAAGCTCGAAATTCACAATACTGGAGGGCCGTAGCCGATTGGTGCAAAGGTCAAGGCAGACTCTCAATAAACTTACCGTTGTTCTGGAGTTAACCGCACCATACATCATTTCCCCTATACGGGGACGGTACGGAAAATGGAGGTCATGGTTTTCTGACTTTTCCCTAAAGCTTGTCCGTTCGTCGGTCGATATATATTAAAATGCTGACGGCTACCAACTGATAAAATCTTTGCAGGGAGGCAGGATCATGATCGATGCAGCATCTGGCAATTTGCTCGGATCACAAATGTATTTTAAAGACAATCAATCCACTGGAACCTGCAACGGTAACGGGACAACCCTCTTTTCCAATTCGGAAAACAGATTGTTGACGAGCCATTCAGTAGAGATCAATTATCGCATGGAATCAAGCATTACCTATAATCGTTCAATGACGGTTTCAGGAAAATCCGTTGACGGTTTTGAAATGTTGCGAAGCCATGTTTTGGATATTTTCAAACAGCAAGGGATTGGTTCTACTGTTGGTCCGGAAAAAGCATCTATAGATATTGGTACAATCAGCCCGTCAGCGGTCCAAGAGCTGGTTTCAGAAGACAGCTATTTCGGGGTAGAGCAAACATCCGAGCGTATCTTTCAGTTGGCCGTGGGTATTGCCGGCGGGGATCCCTCAAAAATCGGCGAAATCCGTGAAGGTATAGAAAAAGGGTTCCAGGGCGCGCTGGATGCTTTTGGCGGGTGGCTTCCGGATATATCCTACGATACTTATGAGTCGGTTATAAATAAACTCGACAATTGGGAGTCGGAATCGTTGTAGTTCACGATGCGGCCAACCATTTAGCACGCCGGGAATCAAGCTTCCTACGGTATCAGTATACCCTGGATGCTTGAAATTTGCACCTTGAACCTGCCAATGTGCTCCGGACCAAAATTTGCCTTACCGTCGCGGCATAGCCGTAGTCTATAGAATACTTACCAAACCACGGGTGCTTCTCTCGGGCAATAGGTTTTTCCCTGAAGTAAGCAGGACAAACTTGACGGACACTTTCCCAAGCTTGGATGGGGTACTTTTTACTTTCGCACTCATAAAAAAAGATTGACAGTCCATCGCCGTTTTTATAATCAAATTCTCATAAACCAAAGTCAAAGAGCAGAAGCTCTTACTGCGGGTGCCGTCTCGCAAGAAGACAACACGGCAAAATAGAAAAACAGGTAACAACCAAGGCCACGAAGGTCTGCATTATTCCCCTCGGTTGGGAAAGTGCCCTTCGTGGCTTTTTTTGTTTTTACGACCGAAAGAACAG
>SL_3KL_010_SEDDRAFT_10003319_pt1 | contig 14624 bp, 13 predicted proteins | sample SodLakKL_010_SED_2_FD_10381 | JGI IMG/M metagenome (IMG submission 10381)
CGTCGGCGGGATCGAGGCCGGGCAGCCGTGGGTCGTGGCCGTGCTGGCCGCGAGCAGCGTCCTCAACGCCGCGTACTTCCTCCCGCCGGTGGCGCGAGCCTGGTTCCGGTCGGGTGCGTCGGCGGACGCCTCTCCGGCGGCGGTGGCACGGCCGGAGCGCCGGGAAGCCGGACGGTGGCTGCTGTGGCCGTCGCTGGCGACGGGGCTGAGCGTGATCGTGCTGGGGGTGCTCGCGGGCATGCCGGGCAGCCCGTTGACGTGGGCGGCGATGATCGCCGAGGAGCTGATGGCGCGATGACCGCCGCGTGGTTGCTCTCGCCGATCCTGCTGCCGCTGGTCGCTGCGGGGCTCGCCCCGTCGCTCCGCCGGGGACGGGAGTGGCTCGCCGGCGTGACGCCGCTGGGGGCGCTGTCGCTCGGGCTGCTGGGGTCCGAGGGCGTGGTCGCCCGCTTCGAGTGGCTGGTGCTGGGGATCGACCTGCGGGTCGACACCGTCGGGCGCCTGCTGCTGGTGATGGCGGCGCTGGTGTGGTGCGCCGCCGGCATCTCCGCACGCTCGTTGGTGCGCGACCACACCGACCTGGCCGTGCTGTTCCAGCTGACGATGGCCGGGAACCTCGGGCTGGTGGTCGCCGACGACGTCGTCACCTTCTACGTCCTGTTCGCCGTCATGACCTTCGCCGCCTACGGGCTGGTCGTGCACGAGCGGACGCCCTTCGCGATGCGCGCCGGGCGGGTCTACATCGCCCTCGCGGTCGTGGGCGAGGTGGCGCTGCTGAGCGGACTGGTGCTGGCCGTCGGTGCGGCGCAGGGCGCCAGCGGGTTCGTGGAGGTCCGGGCGGCCCTCGACGGCGCGTCCTACGGCGGCGTGACGGTCGGCCTGCTGGTGGTCGGTTTCGCGGTCAAGGCCGGGATCATGCCGGTGCACCTGTGGCTCCCGCTCGCGCATCCTGCGGCACCGGTGCCGGCCAGTGCGGTGCTGAGCGGCGCGATGATCAAGGCCGGACTGCTCGGCTGGCTGCGCGTGCTGCCGATCGGCGAGATCGCGCTGCCGGGCTGGTCGCAGACGCTGATCGTCGTCGGGATCACCACCGCCTTCCTCGCTGTGGCCGTCGGCCTGCCGCAGCGGGACGCGAAGACGGTGCTCGCCTACTCGAGCGTGAGTCAGATGGGCCTCATGACCGTGACCGTCGGGGTCGCCCTGGCCGTGCCCGGGTCCGGCGCGCTCGCCGCCACCGCCGCGGCGCTCCAGGCGTTGCATCACGGGCTGGCGAAGGGGGCACTCTTCCTCGGCGTCGGTGTGCTGCGCAACGTGGCGGCGCGCCACCGGGGCCCGGTGCTGGTCGGTATGGGGTTCGCGGCGGTCTCGCTCGCCGGCGCACCGCTCACCAGCGGGTGGGTCGCGAAGTCCGCGTCGAAGACCGCGATCGACACGCTCCCCGGCGCGACCGCCGGCACGATCACGTTGCTGGTGTCGCTGTCCAGCGTGGCGACGACGATCCTGATGGTGCGCCTGTTCCCCCTGCTGCCTCGGGCCGAGCCGCACACGGCGACAGCGAGGTGGCTCCTCTGGCCGTGGGCCGGCCTGCTGGTGGGCGTCGCGGCGGGGGCGTGGACGGTGCCGGTCCTGCTCGGGCAGGGCGGGCTGCTCCCGTCCCTCGGGCCCGGTGGGGTCTGGGACGGGACCTGGCCGGTGCTCCTTGGCCTCGCGGCCGTCGGCGTGTGGCTCGCGGTCGACCGGCGGCTCGGCGCCTGGCGGCCGCAGCTGCCGCCCGGCGACGTGGTCGTCGCGGTGGAGGCTGTCGGGTCGCCGCTCCGGGCGGTGGGCCGGTGGGTGTTCGGTGTGTTCCAGGCGCTGGACGATCAGCGCCGCTACCTGCAGTGGGCCGCGCACCTGCTGGTGCGACCCGGCGGGATCGTCGACCGCGCGGAGGAGTGGATGACACGGTGGCGGACCGCCGGGGTCCTCTTCGTGCTGGTGTCGAGCGCACTCCTGGTCGCGTTCGTCGGCGCGGCGGGCCGCTGACCCGAGGCCCTTCCGCTCGACCGTGCACCGGCGTAGGATGCCACCATGAAGCGCAAGCTCATCGGCGTGTCTTCCGCGACGGGGTTGGCCGGTCTCGTCGTGGCGTTGCTCCGTCGCTACCTGCGTCGGTGCTGTGACGCCTCTGTCGGGGCCTGGACCGACGTTCCCGCCTGGGGTTCCGACGGTGCGATGACCAACGTCGACGCGGCCCGAACGTTCGTCGAGGATCAGCGGCCCTGCTGGCGTCACTATCCGGTGGCTTCTGCCTTCGCGATCTTCGGTATCGACCCGAGCGGCGCTGCTCCCGTCGAGCCGATCGTCGTTGAGCGCGCTCCCTCCGCAGGCTCCGGCGAGGTCGACGTCACGCTGGTGTTCGAGCACGAGGGTGACGACTCGACGGCAGCCACCCGCTACCGGTTCACCTTCGTCGACGAGGCCTTCGTCGGTGGGACCGCTGGCGTGTTCCGGCTACTGGAGGGGATGCGCGAGTTCCGCTGCCATCCGGGTCGCGGCCAGACCGACTGGGGGCCGGAGCTCTGCCTCTGAGCCGACACGCCCGACCGGTCCGGGTCGCGGCTCAGTCGCGCACCGTGTCGTGTCCGGGCAGCTCCTCCTCTCCGGCGAACACCCGCGCGAGGTGACGGGTGAGCCCGGAGATCCGCTGGAGTTGGCCGACGACCTCGACCTCCCGCTCGAAGGAGCGGATCCGGTTCGGCTCGTCAGCCTGCAGCCGACGGGTGAGGTGAGCGAGCACCTCGTGCCGTTGGTCGATGAACTCCTGCCTGGCCCCGACGACCTCGAGCGCCTCGCCGCGATCGTCGGTCCTCAGCGCCGACACGGCTCGACGCAGCCGCTCCGTCACGGTCCGGTGCAGGTCGGTGACGGCCTCGGTGGTCGAAAGGCTGGGTAGCACCGCCTCCCTGAGCCGTCGCTTGCCGAGCTGCACGAGGTTGGTCTCGACGATGTCGCCGATCGCCTCGAGATCGCTGGCCACCGAGATGAGCATGAACAGCTCTCGAGCCTGGGCGCCTGACAGTCCCTCCAGGCCGAGGCGGCCGAGGTAGTCGAGCAGGTCCTCGTGGATGGCGTCGATGCGGTGGTCGCGCTCGGCGAGGTCGTCGAGTTGCTCGCTGGTGCCGTGCAGGACCGTCGGCATCGCCGCCTCCACGATGGACACGGTCTCCTCGCCGAGGCGCACCACCTCGAGGCGGGCGAGCTCGAGTGCCACCTCGGGTGTGTCGAGGGCATCCTCGTCGAGGTAGCGCGACCCGGCGAGTGACTCGTCGGGACGGTCCGGTAGCAACCGCGTCGTGACCTTGACGATCACGCCGGTGAGGCCGATGAAGGTCAGCAGGTTGATGATCTTGAAGAGCGTGTAGGCGTTGGCGAGCTGGCGCGGCACCTCGGCCGCCAACCGGTCTGCGCCGCCGAGCTCGGGGGCAGCCGGCGACAGCCACACGGCGAGGGCCTCGAGCTGAGGGAGCAGCAGCATCCAGATCGTGACGCCGATCACGTTCACCAGCACGTGCACGGCTCCGACGCGCTGCCCCGGACGGTTCCGTCCGATCGTGGCGACGTAGGTGGTGATGCACGTCCCGATCGTGGCCCCGAGGGCCATCGCGATGCCCGTGCGCAGATCCAGCAACCCCTGGCTCGCCAACACCACCAGCACGCCCGACGTCGCCGACGAGGACTGGATCGCGGCCGTGAACGCCGCGCCGATCAGCATGGCGACCACGAGGTTGGCATCGCCAGCGAGGAACGCGAGCACCTCACCAGCCTCGCGCAGCGGGGCGACGGCCTGCGCCATCACGTCCATGCCGAAGAAGATCAGCCCGAGCGCGAGCAACGCACGGGCCGGCTGGTGGACGGGGCTCCACCGAGCCACGGCCGAGATGGCGAAGCCCACAGCGATCATCAACAGCGCGAAGCGGGTCACGTCGAACGCGATGACCTGCATCGTGAACGTGGTGCCCACGTTCGCGCCGAGCACGACCGGGACGGCCTGACGCACGGTCATGACGCCGGCGGACGCGAACCCGATCAGCAGGACCATCGTCGCCGTCGACGACTGGATGATCGCCGTCGCTGCTGCACCGCTGGTGGCTCCGGTCAGCGGGTTGCGCGACAGCCGAGCGAGCGATTCACGCAGGCGACCGCTCGACAGGTTCTGTAGGGCTCGCGTCAGCTGCTGGATGCCCAGCAGGAACAGGGCAAGGCCGCCCACCAGCCCGGTGAGCAGCTCCGTCCACGACACCTCGGCCATGTCGGCAGCATCGGGGCTGTGGCCGGGTGCGGCTAGCCCTCAAGGTCCCGAGCCGCCGGGTCCGACGCCCCCGCCCCGTGTCGAGCCGAGGGGTCCACCCCCACGCGATGCGCCTCCACCGGCCTGTCGTCAAGCGGCGCGTCGCCCGTGCCGACCATGAGGGTGGTGGCCGTGACCGAGATCGGCTCCGAGGACGGCGGAGACGAGATGGCGAACGCCGCATCAGACGCCTACAGGCGCGAGCTCCAGGTGCTGGAGGCGCGGAAGCGTCGTGTGTACGCCGTGGCGGCATCCGCCGGCATCGCCGTGCTGCTCCTGAGTTGGGTGACGCGCGAGCCGACCGACGTCGTGCTGACGGTGACCTACCCGATCCTCGCGGTGGTGCTGCTCGTGTTCACGGTCGCATCCCTCCGTCGGTGGCTGCCGCTGACCGTGCTCGAGCGTGGGGTGCTCGTGCTCGTCGGTGCCCTGGTGTTGGGCCGTCTCGCCTGGCACCTGCACCTGGCGGGCCCGATCGACGAGCATCTGCTCGTGCTGGTCGGTGGTCACTACTGGTCCGTCGGCGCGCTGATCGTGGGCGGTTTCGTGTTGCTCGAACGTCGGCCGGGGATGTGGTTCGGCATCGGGACGCTCCTGGTTTCGGTCACGCTCGTGGCCACCGGCGCGGGCCCGCAACTCGTCGGGCCGGACGCGCACCAGCCCGCGCTCCTCTACCTCGCGCGCGTGCACGGCTTCCTCGTGCTGTTGCTCGTGCTGACCATGGCCGTGGCCACGCTGCGCGAGCAGCTCCACCAGGCGTTGACGCGGGCGCAGACGCTCGAGGAGCTTGCCGTCACCGATCCGCTCACCGGGGTCGGCAACCGCCGGGCGGCCCTGCAGGTCCTCGAACGTGAGGCCGACGCGCACGCCAGGTACGGGCGGCCGCTGTCGGTGATCATGGTCGACGTCGACCGGTTCAAGCGGGTCAACGACACCCACGGCCACCAGCGCGGTGACGAGGTCCTCGGTGACGTGGGACGGGTCCTACAGCAGAGCGCCCGCGTCACGGACGTCGTGGCACGCTGGGGAGGCGAGGAGTTCCTGATCATCGCTCCGGAGACCGGCGGGGAGCAGGCAGCGGAACTCGCCGAGCGCTGTCGTTCAGCGGTGGTGGAGGCGCAGCCGGGGGGACTGGACGTGACGGCGACGTTCGGTGTCGAGGAGTTCACCACCGGAGACGACCCGGACAGCGTGGTGCGGCGTGCCGACGAGCGGCTCTACGGAGCCAAGCGCGACGGTCGTGACCGGGTGGCGAGCCAGACGACGGTGAGCTGAGCTGCTCCACGACCGTGCCCGTCAGGTGCACGGCAGCGCGACCGTGGACGGAAGGGCTTGCGCCTACCGCGATAGGAGGTGTTAGCTCCCAGAGCTGGTCCTCTCCCGCCAGCCACCGTGGCCCCGCCCGTCCACCTTGCGTGCTCATCCTCCGCCCGGGCGGGGCCACGCGATGTCGCCCGGAGCTCCGTATCGGGACCTTCGTCGCCCCGGGCCGATGACGCTGGACCCTCCTGCACCAGGGCTGGTGGGCGTAGCGTCGAACCGAGCCGTCGGAAGGTTCGGCAGGGTCGCTGCATGTTCAGCGTCACCGGCGGGGGTCCTTCACTGCGCATGGAGGGGGTCGACGATGAGGCACGCGGTCGTGATCGACCACCTCGCGAAGCGCTACGGCGACACCGTGGCCGTCGAGGAGGTCTCCGTGGAGGTCCGGCCCGGCGAGCTGTTCGGGGTGCTCGGGCCGAACGGCGCCGGTAAGACCACCACGCTGGAGTGCCTGGAGGGACTGCGCCGCCCCGATGCCGGCCACCTCGAGGTCCTGGGGGTCGATGTCGTCCGGGATCCGACGGCCGCACGTGCGCTGCTCGGGGTGCAGCTGCAGGTCGCCGGGCTGCCCGTGACCATGCGCGTGGGCGAGGCCATGCGGTTCTTCTGCGCCTACCGAGGTGTGGCATCGCGCCGACCTGCTCGAGCGGTTCGGCCTCTCCGACAAGCTCGACGCCGCCTACGGCGCGTTGTCTGGCGGGCAGCAGCGCAGGCTCGTGCTCGCCCTGGCCCTCGCGCACGACCCGTCGGTGTTGGTGCTCGACGAGCCGACCAGTGGGTTGGACGTGCCGTCGCGGGCGGAGCTGCACGCCGTCCTGCGCGAGCTGAAGGCCGCCGGCACCACGATCCTGCTGGCGACCCACGACATGGCGGAGGCCGAGGCGCTGTGCGACCGGGTGGCGATCGTGCTGCGCGGCCGCACCGTCGCCGTCGCCAGCCCTGATGAGCTGACCTCGACCGGCTCGGGGCTGAGCCGAGTCTCGGTCCGCACCTCGGCCAACAGCTTCGCCGAGGTGGACGGCCCGCTTCCGGGGGTCCGGGAGCGGATCGATGATGGCGACTACACGCGGTGGCTCAGCGAGGACCCGGCGGCCACGGTGACCGCGATCCTGGCCGACCTGGCGGGCCGCGACGACGAGCTGATCGACCTGCGTGTCGAGCGCCCGTCGTTGGAGGAGCGCTTCCTCGAGTTGACCCGCGACGCCCAGGAGCCGGAAGGAGCTGTGACATGATCGCCGGCCTGGCCGAGCACGCCGTCGTCGAGCTGCGGACGGGGGTCCGCGACCGGACGCTGCTGCTGATGACCTACCTGTTCCCCCTGGGCTTCTACGGCTTCCTCGGGGTGTTCATGACCGAGCTCAACCCGGGGTTCATCGAGGTGATGATCCCGGGGATGGCGGTGTTCGCGATGCTCGCCGCCGCGATGTTCGGCCTGCCGAGCCCCCTGATCAGCGCGCGGGCGACCGGGGTGCTGCGTAGCTACCGGATCAACGGGGTGCCCACCGGTGCGGTCTTCGGGGTCCCCGCCGCGACGACCGTCGTCCACCTCATGGTCGTCAGCGCGATCATCGTCCTCAGCGCCCCGCTGATCTTCGATGCGCAGCCGGTCGCCAACCTCGCTGCGTTCGCGTTGGTCGTGCTGGTCGCGGCGACCGCCCACGTCGCGCTCGGGGCGCTGATCGGCGTGGTGTCCTCCAACGAGCGGCTGGCGGTGCTGTGGTCGCAGCTGCTGTTCCTGCCATCGGTGCTGCTCGCCGGCATCATCGTCCCGCTCGAGCAGATCCCGGAGCTGTTCCAGCCGCTGTCGCTCGTGCTGCCGGCGAGCTACGCGATGGAGGCGGCACGAGGGCTGGCCCTTGGCGCCGAGACCACGGTTGCGCCGTGGCTGGCGGTGGGCGTGTTGGCGATCGGCGCGGTCGCGGCCTTCGTGCTGACCCGCCTGTGCTACGCGTGGGACGACCACGGTGCCGGCCGACGTCTCCACCCTGCCTTCGGTGCGCTGGCCATCGCGCCCTACCTTGCCGTCGCGGTGTTCGTGAGCGTGTAGGCCAGGCACGGTCCTGATCGTACGACGTCGAGGCAGGGGGCAACGTGGAGGAGCTTGCGGAGGTCCCGCCCGCGCTCTGGGTGCTCGTCGGCGTTGCGGTCGTCGGGGTCATCGCGACCNTGATCGACCTCAGGTTCCACGACGTCAAGCAGCTCCCGCGGGGTGCGTGGGCCCTGATCATCGTCGCGATCAGCTTCCCCATCGGCGCGCTCCTGTACCTCACTCTGGGGCGGGTCCCGGGACCGCGTACCGATCGCGGTGAGGGTGCGAGGGACGACACCACCGCGACCTCGTCGCCGGACACGCCCACCGCTTCCGCGCCCGAGGCGGAGGTCACCGCGGCGCCCCTCGTGCTCGAACGGGGGCCCACCGGTGTCGCCGCACCGGAGACACGCCCGACGATCGTCAGCACCGAGCGTCTCGGCAAGCGCTACGGGGACACCGTGGCCCTGCACGACGTGGACCTGCGGGTCCCTCGTGGCGCGACCTACGGGCTGATCGGCCCCAACGGCGCAGGCAAGACGACGATGCTCTCGATCCTCGCCGGACTGCGCCGCCCCACCGACGGCAGCATCCACGTCGAGGTAGCGCGGTCCGCGGTCGCCGTGGTCGTCGACGCACCGCACTTCGAGCCGTGGCTGACCGCACGCGAGGTGGTGGACCTCGCCCGCAACCTCACCACCGAGGACCTCCCGGCGTCACGGGTCGAGGAGGTGCTCGACCAGGTCGGGCTGACCGAGGCGATCGACCGCCGTGTCGGGGGGTTCTCCCGCGGGATGCTGCAGCGGGTGGGGCTGGCGGCCGGGCTCGTCGGACACCCCGAGGTCCTGATCCTCGACGAACCGTCGGCCGCGCTCGACCCGGCAGGTCGGCGCGAGGTGCTCGACCTGATCGGCTCGCTCGCAGGCACCGCCACGGTGATCCTGTCGACCCACGTGCTCGCCGACGTGCAGCAGGTCTGTGACGTCGTGGGGGTCATCGACCACGGGCGGTTGCGCTTCCAGGGGCCGATCCAGGAGCTGCTGGCACGCACCAGCACCGTGTACTCGCTGCACGTGCGCGGCGGTTCTGCCGGGCTGCGCGCACAGCTCTCGCGGTGCTCGTGGGTGACCGAGCTGACCGAACCCGCCCCGGGTCGCCTCCGGCTGGTGGTCTCGGACGCCACGCAGGCCGAGCGCGAGGTCCCCTCGCTGGTCGCTGCCTCCGGGGTCAGCCTGGCCTCCTTCACACCGGCGACCGACCTGGAGACCGCCTTCCTGGAGCTGACGTCATGACCCTCTGGCGCCTCGAGTTCGCCCGGCTGCTCCGCACCTCGCGGGGTGTCGCGCTGCTGGCGGTGTACGCGTTCTTCGGGCTGCTCGGTCCGGTGTCTGCGGCCTACATGCCCGAGATCTTCGAGCGGTTCGCGACCGAGGGGATGCAGATCACCTTCGAGGAACCGACGCCCCTGGACGGGCTGGTGCAGTTCGTCAGCAACGCGTCACAGCTCGGCCTGCTGGCGGTGATCATCGTGGCCGCGGCGGCGCTATCGGTCGACGCGCGACCCGAGGTTGCGGCCTTCCTGCGCACCCGGGTGTCGCGGCCGTCGGACCTCGTGGTGCCCCGCTACGTGGTCGTCACCGCAGCTGCGTCGGTGGCGCTGATCGTCGGCACGCTCGTCGCGGTCGCGACGACGGCGATTCTGCTTGGCTCGCTGCCCGCTGCCGAACTGCTGGTCGGCACCCTCTACGGGGTGCTCTACCTCGCCTTCGCCGTTGCGGTGGTCGCCGCGTCCACCGGTTTCGTCCGCAGTCAGCTCACGGCGGTGTTCGTGGCGATCGTCGTCCTGCTGGCGCTGCCGGTGCTGGGGATCATCGACGCGATCGGATCGTGGTTGCCGAGCGCGCTGCTGTCCGCGGTCGCCCCGATCGTCGCGGGCGAGGCGGCGACGGAGTACGTGCCGGCCGCAGGGGTCTCGGTGGTGGCCACGGTGGCACTGCTGGCCCTGGCGGTGCACCGGGTCGGTACCCGCGAGAGCTGAGCCGCACGCTCCGTCAGGCGTCGCCGAGGATGGCGTCCGCGAGCGATCGGTCCGCCGCGACGGCCAGCCGGACGTCCTCCGCACCACAGTCCAGCCGCACCACGTCGCGATCGGTCCGCAGGGTCCCGTCGTCAGCTGCCTCGGCTCCCGCGCGCCGTTCGTACCACGCCCCCAGACGATCGCAGAAGGTCTCGGCGGCGTCGCCGTCGAAGGTGACGCTGAACGCGGCCGCGACACCGTCCTGTCCGTCGGACCAGGCACGCAGGTGACCGCCGCGCCACTGGCCACCGATCGGGCTGCGCCCCGGTCCCAGCGTGTAGGAGAACACGTCCACCTGCCAGGCCCCGAAGGTGGTCGCGTGGAACTCCTCCCACCCCGCGCCGGGAGCGAGCAGGGGTTCCGGCTCGCGGGGCTCGAAGCCGTCGAGGTAGAGCTGGGGGTCGATCACCTCGACGCTCGTGCGCGGCGGGTCCTCCAAGGCCGCGTCGACGGCCTCCTGCCCGCCCTCCTCCAGCAGCCGCGCGACGAAGGGTTCCCCGATCTGGTAGGGCAGCAGCTGCTTCAGGAGCAGGTAGACCGGGATCCCGACCAGCGTCGACTGCGCATCGGTACCGAGCCGGGCGAGCGTCCTGTCCCGCTCCTGCTGTTCGTCCTCGTCGAGGTGCTCGTCGACCCAGGCCTCCTCGAGCGTGACCGCGTCACCCTCGACGAGCGTGGTGAGGGCGAACCGTTCGTCGGGCTCGTCGATGTCGTCCATGCGCTCGAGTCCGGCGTGCTGATGCTGCAGGGCGTGGAGCAGTTCGTGTGCCACCGTGGCGGTGACCGCCGGCGAGAGCTCACCGTCGATGGCCACGGCGTAGGCACGTTCCGTCCGCGGTGAGAACATCCCGAGCACGCCGACCTCGACCAGCTCCTCGAAGGCGGCGTCGATGTCGACCCCCTCGGGCAGGAGGTGCAGCGCCTCCAGCGCGCGTTGGCGGCGATCGCGACGTTCGGTGCGCTCCTCGTCCTCGGCGTCCTCCGCCCGCAGCTCGCGGTGGATCTCGATCAGCTCCTGCTCGCTCACCACGTCGAGGTGGATCGGTTCGAGGACCTCGAGGCCACGCAGCTCCGCCACCTGCTCGGCGATGGTCGCCAGCTCGTCGAGCAGCTCCGGATCCCCGTCACCGATGACGAGCGGCTGCTCGTCATCGACCTCGTCCGGCGAGGGCGTGCAGCCGACCCCGAACGCCACCGCGAGGAGCGTGACGGTCGCGAGAGTGGTGGCCCGGAGGCCGCGGGCGAGGCCGGAACGGGGCGGTGTGGCCCGCCCCGTGCGCGTCGTCGCCCTCGCCGTTGCCGCCATCCCGCCCTCTCGGTCCGGACAGCGACGTTACCGCGCACGCTCGTCGCTGAGCTCGACCTGGACGACCAACCCGCCGTGCTCGTTCGCGAGCGGCAGGAACCGGAGCTCGGCAGGGGTCGGGGCCGTCGGGAGGCCCTGGAGGTGGCCGCGGAGCACCGTCACGAGCCGTCCAGCGCGGTCGTCGTCACGGTCGGCGGCGGTGCGCAACACGCTCATCAGGTCGTCGCCCGGTGCGGAGTCCAGCAGTGGATGATCCGCCCCATGCCCCCGCGACCAGGCAGGGTTGGTCGCGAGCACGGTCCCGTCGGCGTTGACGACCGCCACCGGCTCGTCGATCGCCTCCAAGAGCGCGGTGACCACGGCGTCACGGCGGGCGAGCCGTGCGTGGGCCTCCATCTCGGTCGTGATGTCCTCGAGGTGCCAGCTCGTCCCGATCGTCCCCAGGCGCTGGTCGGTGAGCGCGGCGATCTCGAGGTGGAGCCACCTCGGCTCGATGGTGCGCACGTCCAGCCGTTGCTTGCGCCCCGTCGTGACCGTTGCCTCGATGCTGTCGTGGACAGCGGCCGCGTCATCGGGGGACATCGCCCGCTCCCAGCCGAGCGCGTACAGCTCATCCGCCTCCTCGTCGAGGAGGCGCGCTGCCTCGACGTCGAGGTAGGTGCAGCGTCCGGTCCGGTCGGTGTGCAGCTCCCCGATCCCGCTGGCGACGAGCGGGGCCGGCCGCTGAGCGGCGAGGTCGCGTTGCACGGCGACGAGGTGTGACACCCGACCGTCGTCGCCCTGGATCGGGCTGATGGTGACCCGGTGGGTGCGCAGCCTGCCATCCCGGTGGCGATCGACGAGCTGTCCGGTCCACACCCGGCCGCCGAGGACCGTCTCCCAGAGATCGGCGTAGGTCTCAGGCCTCTGCAATCCGGAGCTCAGCAGCCTGGGCGTGGCGCCGATCGCCTCCTTGCGGGCGAAGCCGGTGATCTGGACGAAGGCGGCGTTGACGTCGACGATCGTGCCCTCGCGATCGGTGACGATGACGACGTCGCCGCCGAGGTCGACCGACGTGATGTCGATCGGTGGCCGCCCCGACGGGGATCTCTGGCGAGGATGTTGTACGGACACGCCGTCCCTCGAACGTCGGAGGATGCAGCGTTGCGCATGCTAGGTGCCGGGGCCAGGGGCCTCCGGCATCCAGGGGGCGGGACCGTTGTCCCGGTCNGCCGGGTCAGACGGGTCAGCCGGGTCAGACGTTNGGTCGGGGTGTGAGCAGCTGGTCGACCGGGGCGTGGTCGTCGGTGAGCACCATGGCGTCGCCAACGAAGGTGTCCAGCTCGTCGCCGTGCAGCAGCTCGTCGTCGCGGCCGCGGTCGCGGTTCGTCTGCTCGATCGCGTCGAGCGGCAGCGGTGCGTCCGAGGCGATGACCACGTAGTTGCCGCCGACGCCGGGGCCGCTGGGTCCGAACGAGTCCGCCCGACCCAGCACGGCGACGTGGTCGAAGACGTCGGCGACCGTGGCGACCTCGGCTCGCAGGAAGCGGCGCGGCCCGTAGTCCAGCACGTTCATCACGTAGACGCCGTCGTCGCGCATCGCGTCCTGCAGCGTGACGGTGAACTCGCGGGTGGCGAGGTGCCACGGGACGGCCACCCCACCGAACGCGTCGCCGATCACCAGGTCGTAGGAGCCCGCGTCGATCTGCTCCGCCGACAGCCGCGCGTCGCCGACCACCACCTCGATGTCGCTGCCGGGCTCGAACCCCAGCTCGTCCTCGGCGAGGTCGACGAGCAGCTGGTCGAGTTCCAGCACCGTCGAGGTGGAGCCGGGGTGCTCGTGACGGAGGTACCGCGGCATGGTCATCGCGGCACCACCGACGTGCAGTGCGTCGAGCGGCTCGCCGTCGGGTGCCATCGCGGTGATGACGTCGCCGAACCAGGCGGTGTAGGTGAACTCGAGGTGGCTCGGGTCGTCGAGATCGACGTAGCTGTGGCGCAGGGTGTCGAGCCACAGGGCGTAGCCGTTCGCGCGGTCCTCGTCTGCCTCGATGTAGGCGCAGTAGTAGGCGGACTCGTGCTGGCAGGGGTGGCTGGCGGCGAAGGAGAAGGCGCCGCCGGCGATGACCAGAGCGACGGTGGTCAGCGACACGGCACGCAGGCGCTGCAGCCAGATGGTCACCCCCAGGCCGAGCAGGACGAGCAGCAGGGCGAGACCGCGGATCACCGGGCGTGTCGGCACGGCCGCGACCAGCACGAACCCGGTGATGAAGGTGCCGAGGATCGCGCCGGCGGTGCCGATCGCGGAGAGCCGACCGACGATCCGTCCGGTCTGATCGAGCGAGGCGAGCTGCAGCTTGATGATCGCGGGGGTGACGGCCGTGAGCACGGCTGCGGGCGCGAAGAAGGCGAGGAAGGTGATGACGGTCGTGGTCGTGGGGCCGGCGCCTCGGAGGCCGGAGCCGAGGCCGTCGACCAGCGGGATCGTGACGAACGCCAGTGCCCCGCCAGCCACGATCAGCGGGCCGATCAGCGTCCGGGGATCGACCCGGTCCGCGCTCTTGCCGCCGAGCCACGAACCCACGGCGATGCCGCCCAGCACGACCCCGATGATCGCGGTGTAGACCTCAAGGGTGACGCCGACGTACGGCGCCAGCAGCCGAACGGCCAGGATCTCCAGGACCAGGACGGCTGCGGACGAGATGAAGACGAGCGCGGCGGCAGCGAAGCGTGGCATGACCGCGCAGGGTATGCGCCGGACGGGTTGACGTAGCACGGCGGGACGACGTTGAAGCGCCGGTCATGGTGGCCCGTCACCGGATCGTGTAACGATCAGGCCAGCCCCAGGCCGTTTCGTTCCACGATCCGGGTCGGGTCGTCCGTTCCCGCGGGATGGCGAACTGCGAGCTGCTCGTTGCCGTGGAGCACCACGTCAGGATGCGAGGTGTACGGTAGGTGTATGGCCCGAACCCGGACGAACATCGAGATCGACGACGACCACCTCGGCGAGGTGATGCGCCGCTACGGCCTCAAGACCAAGACCGAGGCGGTGGACCTCGCCCTGCGTTCACTTGCCTCCCAGCCGATGACCCGCGAGGAGGCGCTCGNGATGCGGGGTGCTCGCGCCATCGATGCGCCGCCGGCCGATGACGGTCCCCCTGGGTCCGACGGCCCGTGATCCTCTGCGACACCTCGGCATGGGTCGAGTACGACCGCGCGACCGGCAGCGACGTCGACCGTCGCCTCACCGAGTTGATCTCCACGGAAGGTCCGGTGCGCGTGACCGAGCCGGTGGTCGCCGAGGTCGTTGCCGGTGCCCGCGACGACGCCAGTGAGGTGCGGTTACGTCGACTGTTGGCGAGGTTCCCCCTGCTGCGCTGCGACGCAGCCGTTGACCTCGATGCAGCCGCGCGGCTCTACCGACTCTGTCGGCGCAACGGCATCACCCCACGAGGGCTGATGGACTGCTTGATCGCCGCCGTTGCTCTGCGTCACGGTGCCAGCGTGCTGGCTGCTGACGGTGACTTCGGACAGCTCGCGACGATCGTCGAGATCCACCTCGACGAAGGCTGAGGGGCGGGTC
>SL_3KL_010_SEDDRAFT_10003320_pt1 | contig 14623 bp, 10 predicted proteins | sample SodLakKL_010_SED_2_FD_10381 | JGI IMG/M metagenome (IMG submission 10381)
CGTACCTCTCAGAACGAAGGAAATCGAATCATGTTCGAGTTCATCGCATTCCTGGTCGCCCTCGTGGCGGCCACCGTGGTCGCCATCTATGGTCACAGCCGCTCCCGGGCCTTCAGTCGGCGGCGACTCCGCTACACCCGTGTGGCCGAGCGGCCGGGGATCGCCGGGGTGATGGTGGGGGTGGGAACGGCCCTCCTGGCCGCACCCGTGGTGGCCCTCCTTCCCATCGTAGGTGCCGGAACCGCCATGGCGCTGGGTGCCGGGGTGGGGAGCGGTGTAGCCATGGGATCCCGGGACCCCATGGAATGACGCCGCCCCCCCTCGCCAGTGGATGGGATGGGATGTAGGATCAGCCTCCCCAGACGCTGAACTGGCGGTTGTACTTCACGATGAGGGAGCGCTGGAGGGGGCCCCGGAGGTTGTCGATCCCCTGCTGGTCATTGTAGACGATGAAGAGCCCGGTCCCGGCCGTGTTCAGCCACCCGAACCGGACGTTGGCAGAGAAGGTGTCGATCTGATCCGCGTACTGGATCAGGGACTGGAGGTAGATCCGGGGCGTGAAGAAGTACCCCGCCCGGAGTCCCGACACCGTCACATCGAACTCCCCCTCCTCCAGCTTCACCCGGTTGTGGTCCACGTTGAAGGCGAGGGTGGCCGAGGAGCCGTGGCGGTAGGTCACGGTTCCCGAGGGGTTGATCCGGCTCCCCGAAAGGAAGTGCCCCGCGTTCAGGGACCCTGAGACGGAGAAGGGCGCGCTCTGGTTCGTATTGAACCGCCACGCCGCTTCCCAACCGTCGTAGGTGCCGGGCTGGATCACCACCCCGTCCACGATCTGGAAGGGCCGCTCCAGTCCTTCCCGGACCCAGTTGAAGGCCGGCTCGAAGTGGGCCCCGGTGGAGAACTCGAAGTGGGAGTCCACATGGAGGCGGGCCGACTGCTCGAAGCCGGTCTCGATGCTACGGTAGGTGTTATAGGAGACGTGGGGGCGCATCTCCCGGAGCCAGGTGGGGGACTCGGGTCGGATGTAGTGCATGACGAACCCGGAGCCCATCCGATAATCCCGCCGGTTCACGAAGCCCACCTCGGGATTGAAGTCCTCCCCCATCTCCCGGTAGGTCCCCATGAGTCGCCACTCCCGGGAGGTGTAGAGCCCCGACAGGTTGAAGACATGGCGCTTTCCCTGGCGCGCCTCGTTCGGGGAGTCGGTGATTCCGGCGAAGGACGAGAGGGTCAGGGCGTCTCCCAGCCCCATCTGCCCGTCCACGGCGTACGTCCGATTCCAGTCGCCATCCAGCCCCCGCCCCCGCCGCTCGGCGACAAAGGTCCCCACCTGGGAGCGGTTGGGGAGTTCCCGGGCTACCCGTGCCACCGAGAAGGCGTTGCCGTGGGCCGCCCCCAGTTCCGCTGGGTCATCCAGTCCCGTCTGGATGTGGAGGAGTCCCACGTTGAATCCGCCCGCTCGACCGGAGAGGCGCCCGCCTCCCCGGATGGGAACCGGGACGCCGCCCTCGATTCCGATGCGCCGGCTGAAAAAGAGCTCGGACCCTCCGGTGCCCACACGGAAGGCCCCGGAGTTCTCCAGGAAGAAGGGACGCTTCTCCGGGAAGAAGAGGGAGAACCGGCTCAGATTGACCTGCTGGTTGTCCACCTCCACCTGGGCGAAGTCGGTGTTCAGGGTCAGGTCCAGGGTGAGCCCCTGGGTGAGCTGGACCTTGGCGTCGGCGCCCACATCCGAGGGGTAGTTGAATCCCGTCCCCAGCGCACGGTAGTCCCGGTCAGCGGCCTGGAGGACGTAGGGTGTCACGGTGGCCTGCCGCCGGGCCGGAACCTCGAGCCCCCGGAGTTCCCCGGCCATGCTGACCCGGTGCAGGTTGTACTGCCTGGGAATGGGGGACCAATAACTCTCTTCGTTGAAGCGCCGGATCTGGCGCATGACGTTGAATCCCCAGACGGCGTCCTCTGCATCAGCATAACGGAGGGTGGAGAAGGGGATCCGGAACTCGGCATACCATCCCTGGTGGTCCCGGGAGGTGGCCACCGTCCAGCTCCCGTCCCAGTTCAGGTTGAAGCCGCCGCCGGCTCCCCCCTGGGCCCGGCTGCCGAATCCCATTCCTCCGCCTCCCCGCCCTTCGTCCGTCACCTGTCCGTCGTACTCGATCCCCGAGGGATTCGTCCCGAAGACGAAGCCGTTCTGGCGGTCGTGGAAGGTGTCGAAGATCAGGATGACCGCATCGGAGTCGTCCAGGCGGGAGTCCCGGATGGCCGGACCGTCCACGATTCCCTGGGCGTTGGCATCCCAGAGCCAGACCCCCACGTAGACGGCGTGGTCGTCATAGAGGACCCGGACCTCGGTGGGCTCCGAGGCAGGGGCACCGTCCCTGGGCGCACGCTGGATGAAGCCGGTGAGGGGCTCGGCCTCCTGCCATGCCTCATCGTCCAGTCGGCCGTCGATGACGGGTGCAGCTTCCACCCGGATGGCCTGGGCCGAGGTCCGCTCCGGGTCGGCCGAAGGGAAGGCTGGAGCCGAGGCGCCGGGGTCAGCAGGACCCGACGGGTGCCCTGGGACCGGCCCAAGCACCGGCCCGACGAGAAGTGCGGCGGTGAAAAGCGAGTAGATGCCAAGGGCCACGATCCAGCCTCCGATCCAGAAAGAGTATCTTCGTCCTTGTTCCTTCGGTTGCGCACGTGCTCAACTCGTTACCGTGCCAACCTCCTGTAAGACACACTGTCGGAAGGTTGTGTTGTCTCCGGGGGTTGCATCCGTGACCCATGCAGGGGATCGTGGCAGGGGATCGTGTCGGGCAGGAGGGGCCGCAGGGGGAATCCATGCGCCACCACCAGGGGAAGGGAAATGAAGGAAATTGGGACTGGGCAGAGCGGGGAAGCGATGCCGGCGGCGGATGAATCGGTTGGGCTGCTCACCGGAGAGGGACTTCCCCTGGACCGCCTCGGGGCGCTGGGAGGCTGGATCCAGGATCATCCGGCCTGGGGCGCCCTCACCGTGGCCCTGGTGGTCCTTCTCGTGGGGGCCCTCCTCCACCGGGCGGTGCGCCACTACATCCTCCGATTCCTGGAGTACATCGCCCGACAGACACCCCGGAAATGGGACCAGGCCCTCTTCGATGCCCGCCTCCCCCAGCGCCTGGCGTGGGGGGTCCCCCTCCTGGTCTGGTACTACGGTGCCGCCCTGGTACCCCACCTCCCCCCCGATGCCCTGCTGGTTGGCCAGCGGGTCCTCCTGGCCACCATGGTGGTGGTGGTGGTTCGCGCCTTCGACGCCTTCCTGGACGGAGTGAACCGGATCTACATGGAGAACCCCCGGGCCCGGGAACGGCCTATCAAGGGGTTCCTGCAGGTGGCCAACGTGGTGGCCCACCTGGCGGGGCTGATCCTCATCATCTCCATCCTCATGGACCGGTCCCCCTTCCTCTTCCTGAGTGGGTTGGGGGCCATGACAGCGGTCCTCCTCCTGGTCTTCCGGGACACCCTCCTCTCCCTCGTGGCGGGGATCCAGATCACCACCAACGATCTCCTCCGGACCGGGGACTGGATCGAGATGCCCCAGTTCCAGGCCGATGGGGACGTGGTGGACATCGCCCTGAACTCGGTGACGGTGCAGAACTGGGACCGGACCCTCACCGTGATCCCCACCCACAAATTCCTGGAGCACGCCTTCCGGAATTGGCGGGGGATGTCGGAGTCGGGGGGGCGGCGGATCAAGCGGGCCGTTCACCTGGACCAGAACTCCGTCCGTTTTCTCACGCCGGAGGAGGTGGAGCGATTCGAAAGGTGGGAGCTCCTCGGGAACTACATCCGGAGCAAGAAGGAGGAGGTGGACGCCCACAACCGGGACCATCCGGCGGCAGAGGGCGTGGCCGTTCCCCATCAGCGACGTCTCACCAATCTGGGAACGTTCCGTGCCTATCTGGCGGAGTATCTCAGGGCCCATCCGGGGATCCACCAGGAGATGATCCTCATGGTGCGGCAACTCGCGCCTGGACCCGAGGGGATCCCTATGGAGGTTTACGGGTTCACCAACGACATCCGGTGGAGTGCGTACGAGGGGATCCAGGGCGATCTCTTCGACCACATCCTGGCCACGATCCCTGAATTCGGCCTCCGGGTCTATCAGAAACCCTCGGGATCGGATCTGCTTCAAGCCCTGGAGGAACGATGACCCTTGATACCCGCAGCCCCCGAACCCCCCTTCTCCGATCCCGGGACGAGAAGATGATCGGCGGCGTCTGTGGCGGGTTGGCAGAATGGCTGGGATGGGACGTCACCCTGGTCCGGGTAGCCTACGTCATCCTCTCCGTCCTTTCGGCGGGGTTCCCAGGAATCCTGGTCTACCTCATCCTCTGGGTGGTGATGCCGGAGGGCGCGTGATGGGTGGAGGGTTCTCCTTGACCACCGGGGAGCTCGCCCCGGAATGAAGGAACTCCCCGAGCGCCCCTGGCACGCCCTCCCCGGCGAGGAGGTGGTGGAGGTCCTGGAGACGGACCGGGAGCAGGGCCTTTCCCGCTCCGAGGCCGAGGCACGCCTTGTATCGTTCGGCCCCAATCGGCTCCCCGAGGAGGAAGGGGAGAGCGTCTTCGTTCGCTTCCTGAAGCAGTTCCACAACGTCCTCATCTACGTTCTCCTGGGGGCCGCCCTCTTCACGGCCTTCCTGCAGGAGTGGATCGATACCGGCGTCATTCTCCTGGTCGTGGTGGTGAACGCCATCATCGGCTTCGTTCAGGAGGGGAAGGCGGAAGCCGCCATGGAGGGGATCCGGAAGCTCCTCTCCCTTGAGGCCCAGGTGGTGCGAAATGGGAAGCGGGCCACTATTTCAGCAGAAGATCTGGTCCCCGGAGACCTGGTCCGGCTGGAGAGCGGGGACCGGATCCCTGCCGATCTCCGCATCCTCAGCGCCCGGAATGCCCGGGTCGAAGAGGCGGTTCTCACCGGGGAGTCGGAGCCGGTGGAGAAAGGGCCCGACCCGGTAGAGGAACGCGCCCAGGTGGGAGATCGGAGGGGGTCTGCCTTTTCCGGGACGATCCTGGCCTCGGGTCGCATCACCGGCGTGGTGGTGGCCACCGGGGAACGCACCGAGATCGGCCGTATCGGAGAGATGGTGGCTTCGGTGCAAGGCGTCACGACGCCCCTCCTCCGGAAGATCGATCGGTTCGGCACCCAACTCTCGGTGGCCATCGTCGGGGGCAGCGCCCTGGTCTTCTTCTTCGGTTGGCTCATCCGGAGCCTTCCCCCCGCCGAGGTCTTCATGGCGGTGGTGGCGCTCGCGGTGGCGGCCATCCCCGAGGGGCTCCCGGCCATCCTCACCATCACCCTGGCCCTGGGGGTACAGCGGATGGCGCGCCGGAACGCCATCATCCGCCGCCTCCCCGCGGTGGAGACCCTGGGCTCCGTCACCGTCATCTGCACCGACAAGACCGGGACCCTGACCCGGAACGAAATGGCGGTGGAGCGGATCCTCCTGGCCGATGGGGAGTGGGAGGTGACGGGGTCGGGATACCTGCTGGAAGGGGAGTTCCGAAGGGAGGGCGAGGCCCGGGATCCCTCTGCGAGTCCCATCCTGAAGCGGTTGATCCGTGTGGGCCTGCTCTGCAATGAGGCGGAGTTCACGGAGCCCCTTAGGGCCGGGGCCGATGCGACCGGGGAGGGGAGCGAAGAGGGGGCGGACGACGAAGGGAAGCGCGCGGAGGCGGTGCTCCAGGGGGATCCCACAGAGGGGGCCCTCCTGGTGCTGGCGGCGAAGGCGGGGATGGACCGAGCCGAGGAGGAGGATCGTTTTCCCCGGGTGGACATGATCCCCTTCGAGTCGGAGCGCCGGTGGATGGCCACCCTCCACCGGGCCGCCTCCGGGGACCATGTGCTCCTCCTGAAGGGTGCCCCCGAGCGGATCCTGGAGATGTGTGCTTCGATCCGAACTGGCGAGGACGAGAGCATGGCGCTGGATCGGGAGGCCTGGTCCCGGCGGCTGGAGGATGTGGCGGGCTACGGATATCGGCTCCTGGCCATGGCTGAGGCACCGGGGAAGGCACCGTCCGGTGACCTGAAGCCCGAGGACGTGGGGACGGACTGCACCCTCCTGGGGGTGGTAGCCATCATGGACCCCCCTCGTTCCGAGGCCACCGAGGCGGTGGGAAAGTGCCGGGATGCGGGGATCCGGGTGATCATGATCACCGGCGATCATGCCATGACCGCCCGAAGCATCGGGGCCCGGATGGGAATCGGAGAGGGAGATTCCGCCCTCACCGGGGCCGAGATCGACGATATCCCGGAGGAGGAGCTGGGGGCTCGACTCCGGAAGGAGAACGTCATCGCCCGGGCGAGCCCTGAGCACAAACTGCGCATCGTCCGCCAGCTTCAGGCATGGGGTGAGGTCTGTGCCATGACGGGGGACGGTGTGAACGACGCGCCGGCCCTGAAGCAGGCCGACATCGGCGTGGCCATGGGGATCAAGGGGAGCGAGGCGGCCAAGAGCGCCTCGGAGATGGTGCTGGCCGACGACAACTTCGCCTCCATCGAACGAGCGGTGGAGGAGGGGCGGACCGTCTACGACAACCTGAAGAAGACCATCCTCTTCATCCTCCCCACGAACGGGGCCGAGGCCCTCATCGTCCTGGCTGCGGTGGTCTTCGCCTTCGCTCACCTCCCCATCACCCCGGTTCAGATCCTCTGGGTGAACATGGTGACCGCGGTGACGCTGGCCCTGGCCCTCGCCTTCGAGCCCGGGGAGGCAGGGATCATGGAGCGCCCCCCCCGCCCGCCGGACGAGCCCATCCTCTCTCGACATCTCCTGCAGCGGATCATCTACGTCTCGGTCCTGGTGGGTGGCGCCTGCATCCTCCTCTTCCACTGGGAACTGGGGCGTGGAGCCACCGAGGCCTACGCGAGGACCGCCGTGGTGAACGCCCTGGTGGCTGCGGAGCTCTGGTACCTCTTCAACTGCCGTTTCCTATGGCGTCCCTCCATCGGGTGGGACGCCCTGGTGGGGAACCGGGCGGTGTTGGTGGCGGCGGGGCTCCTGGTCGTCTTCCAGGCGGGGTTCACCTACCTCCCCTTCTTCCATCTCACCTTCGGGACCGCCCCCTTGGAGGCGGTTACCTGGATCCCGGTCCTCATGGTGGGTCTGGTTCTCTACCTGGTGGTGGAGGCGGAAAAAGCCGTGGGTCGACGGCGACGGGCGCGAGAGCGGGAGACGGAAGCCGAGGCGGGGGTGGATGCGGGCTGAAGCCGCGCCCTTGCCGGGGTCGCGCCCTTGGCTCGCCTCCCCACCAATGCCAACTTGAGGTCGTTCCCGAAAACGACCGATCGCCGTTCCGATGTGGACGAAGGCCCGCCGCGGGATGCCTCGGGCCCGGGCCCCGACCCTTGGCGTCGTTCGGGTTCGCGGCCCTTCGATTCCGCCCTTTCCTTCCACGCTACCCCCCAACGCCCAAGCCCATGAGCCGAAGCGAAGCGCCCTCGAACCCCAAAGGGGTGCAGACTCCGTCCCCATCCGGTCATGCCTCATCTGGTCATGCCTCATCCGGGCATGGGAAGGCACGGACCCCATCTGCCGAGGTGTCCCTCCCACCCGCCCTGGCTTCCCTCGCCAACGGCTTTGCGGAGAGGAACCGGGTCTCCCTGGCCCGGACCATCTCGGTGGTTGAGAACGAACGACAGGGCTTCCAGTTCCTCCTCCATCACCTTCTCACCGGGGGCACTTCCGGGGGCGCACGCCTGGGGATCACCGGCCCCCCGGGCGCGGGGAAGTCCTCTTTGGTGACCGCCCTCGCCCGGCGCTACCTGGACCAAGGAGACCAGGTGGGAGTGGTGGCGGTGGATCCCTCCTCCCCCTATTCCGGGGGCGCCCTCCTTGGCGACCGGATCCGGATGAACGAGCTCTCCACCGACCCGGGAATCTTCATACGGTCCATGGCATCCCGTGGGTCCCTTGGGGGCCTCGCCACCACCACCAAGGAGGTCCTGGATGTCCTGGATGCCTTCGGGTTCCCCCGGATCCTGGTGGAGACCGTGGGAGTGGGACAGACGGAACTGGAGATCACCGGGGCCGCGGATACGGTGGTGGTGGTTCTGGTCCCCGAGTCCGGAGACGGGATCCAGGCCATGAAGGCCGGACTCATGGAGATCGCCGACATCTTCGTGGTGAACAAGGCGGATCGCCCCGGTGCCGATCGCCTGGTGAAGGAGATAAGCTCCGCGCTCCACTTCCGGACCGGTGGGCATCGGGGGAGCGCCGGCCACCACGGGCCCGCCGGGCATCACGGTCCGGCCGGCCACCATGGTCCGTCCGGTCATCATGGTCCTGCCGGCCATCACGGGCCCGCCGGAGACCATCCTGCATCGGACGCCGCGCCTGACGCTGGGGGTGGGGAGGGGGACGAGCCACCCGGCTGGACTCCTCCCGTCCTCCTCACCATGGCCCATGCCGGGGAAGGCGTGGAGGAGCTGATGGAGGCGGTGGAACAGCATCGATCGTGGCTCGTGGCCTCTGGGGAGTTGGAGCGCCGCCGGCGGGAGCGGACCGCCACCCGGATCCGGGACATCCTGGATCGGGAGTTGAGGCGCCGGGTTCGGCGACTCCTGGCCGGTGAGGACACGCTGGAGACCGCTTTGGAGGCCATCGGGAGGGGGGAGGCCACACCCTATTCGGCGGCAGGCCAGGTGCTGGAGCGCATGGGACTCGAACGCACCACGGAACTCCTCTGATGAGGGACGGCATGAAGGCAGCCCTGGGATTTGTCCGGGCGTTTGGGGGGGTGTTCGTCGCGCCGTCCGTCGTGGCCCGGAGATGGACACCTCAGACGGGCCGCCTCGCCGTCCTGGCGGTGGCGGCTGCCCTTCTCGTTCCGGTCATTCCGGTGGCCCTCGGGGCGCAGCAGGCGCCCATCCCCCTGGACACGATCCCGGTGCTGGGGTCTCGGGTGAGTCCCGACCTTCCCCTCCGCACCCGGTCCATCCAGATCCTGGATCGGAACGAACTCCGGAGTCTTCCGGCAAGGAACGTGGCCGACGCCCTCCGGTGGGGAGTGGGGGTGGAACTGGGGTCCCGCTCTCCCGCCCAGTCCGACCTCTCCCTGCGGGGAGCCGGCTTCGAACAGGTCCTGGTCCTGGTGGACGGAAAGCGGGTGAGTGATCCCCAGACCGGGCACTTCGACCTAAACCTGGCCATCCCCCTGGACCGGGTCGAGCGAATCGAGATCCTCCGGGGTCCGGCCTCCGTCCTCTACGGCGGGGATGCCGTGGGAGGCGTGGTGAACGTGGTCACCCGGGACGACGCGTCGTGGGGCTTCCGCGCCGAAGGAGGGACCTTCGATACCCGCACCCTCTCGGGGCAGGGAGGCCTCCCCCTTGGAAGCCAGGCGTCCCTCCAGGTCTCCGGGGAGATGGCGTCCTCCGACGGGCACCGGGAGGGGACGGACTGGGAGCAGCTCCTGGGAAGCGCCACCCTTCGCTTCCCCCTCTTCTCGGGGCGCCTGGTCGCCGATGCCGCCCGGGGGGAACGAGACTTCGGGGCCGATGACTTCTACGCGCCCTTCCCCTCCTTCGAATCCACCCGGGCCACCACGGCGTCGGTGGGCTGGCGGCCCCAGGGGGCCGGCCGCATCCAGCTGGAGCCCCGCCTCACCTGGAGGGAGCACACCGATGACTTCATTCTGATCCGGAACGACCCGGCGGTCTACCGGAATCAGCACGAATCGACCCAGCTGGGCGGAGAGCTGGTCAGCCGGATCCATCTCTCGGATCGCCTTTCTGTTGCGCTGGGCGGTGAGATGGGCCGGGATCGACTGGAGAGCAACAGCCTGGGGACCCGGGACGAGGAGCGGTGGGCCCTCTTTGGGGAAGGCGCCTTCGCCACGCAGGGGGGGGTGGACCTCTCCGCCGGACTCCGCCTGGACGAGCACGACCGATGGGGGGACTTCGTCTCCCCCTCCCTGGCCATCGCCATCCCGGTGGAGGACGATCTCCGCCTCCGGGCGTCGTGGGGGCGCTCCTTTCGGGGCCCTTCCTGGACCGAGCGGCACTACACGGATCCGGCCCACCAGGCGTCGTCGGATCTCCTCCCCGAGGAGTCCGATTCCTGGGAGGTGGGTTTCCGATGGGTGGATGACGACGACTTCCAGCTGGATGTAGCCGCCTTCCGGAGGACCTCCCGGAACCTCATCGACTGGGCCCGCCCCCCGGGTTCCCAGGCCCTCTGGGAGACGCGCAACGTGGCGGTGGCCCGCTTCCGTGGGCTGGAGGCCGAGGCCCGGTGGGCTCTGGGAGGGGGGAGTTCCGTATTCACCGGGGGGAGCTGGCTCTCGTTCTCCGCCGAGGTGGAGGAGGCGGTGGAGTCCAAGTATGCCCTCCGTCCGCTTAGGGATCAGTGGATCGTGGGGTACACCTATCGCCTTCCAGACGACGCCTTCCTCACGGTCCGGACGGTGCAGGCCCGGCGGAGCGGGGAGGAGACCTACCGGGAGATGGACCTCCGCCTGGAGGTCCCGGCGTTGGCGGGCCTCCTCTATCTGGATGTCCGGAACCTCACCGGCTCCGAGCACCTGGACCTGACCGGCAACACGGTGGCGGACCGGGCCTTCTACGTGGGGTACCGCGTGGGTTCGCGTTGACCCCCTCTGCCGAGCCGAGCATCTTCCATGGAGACCATCGTCCCCCTCAGGAGAGTGTGAATGTCCACCATTGAGAAGGATCTGCCCCTCGACGCCGAGGCCCTGAAGCGTGAGCTCCTGAGAAAGGAAGAGGAGCTCCAGGCGCTCCGGGAGGAGGTGGCCCGGTGGGAGGAAGGGTATGAGGGCGTCCGGAAGCGTGACGTCTCCTTCACCTCGGTCTCCGGCCGGGAGGTGAAGCCCCTCTACACGCCTCTGGACCGGGAGGACGCCGAGCCCTACGAGGAGGCGTTGAACGTCCCGGGGGAATACCCCTTCACCCGGGGCCCCTACAGCACCATGTACCGCACCCGGCTCTGGACGATGCGCCAGTTCGCCGGCTTCGCCACCGCCGAGGAGACCAACGAGCGGTACCACTACCTCCTGAAGAACGGGCAGACGGGACTCTCGGTGGCCTTCGATTTCCCCACCCTCATGGGGTATGATTCGGATCATCCCCGGTCCCTGGGAGAGGTGGGGGTGTGCGGGGTGGCCATCTCGTCGCTGGCGGACATGGAGACCCTTTTCGACGGGATCCCCCTGGACAAGGTCTCCGTCTCCATGACCATCAACGGGCCCGCCGTCATCCTCTTCTGCTTCTACGTGGCGGCGGCGGAGAAGCAGGGGGTCTCGGCGGATCAGCTCCGGGGGACGGTCCAGAACGACATCCTGAAGGAGTACCAGGCCCAGCACGCCTGGGTATTCCCTCCGGAACCGGCCCTTCGGGCCATCGTGGACATGTTCGAGTGGTGCTCCGAGCACGCCCCCAAGTACAACCCCATCTCCATCTCCGGATACCACATCCGGGAGGCGGGGGCCACCGCAGGGCAGGAACTGGCCTTCACCCTCCGGAACGGCTTCGAGTACGTGGAGCGGGGGATCGCCCGGGGGCTGGACGTGGACGCCTTCGCCCCGCGCCTCTCCTTCTTCTTCGACATCCACAACGACTTCTTCGAGGAGATCGCCAAGCTCCGGGCCGCCCGGCGGATCTGGGCCCGGCAGCTCAAGGAGAAGTACGGCGCGAAGAACCCCGAATCCTGGCGGCTCCGGACCCACTGCCAGACTGCCGGTGTGACGCTGACGGCGCAGCAGCCGGAGAACAACATCGTCCGGGTGGCCTACCAGGCCATGGCCGCAGTGCTGGGTGGGACCCAGTCCCTCCACACCAACTCCATGGACGAAACCCTGGCCCTTCCCACGGAGAAGGCGGTGCGCATCGCCCTCCGGACCCAGCAGATCCTGGCCCACGAGACGGGTGTTCCCAACACCATCGATCCCTTGGCGGGATCCTACTACGTGGAGACCCTCACCGATGAGCTGGAGGCGGAGGCCGAGGAACTCTTCGCCCGCATCGACGAGGTGGGGGGCGTGGTTCCCGGGATCGAGGCCGGGTGGTTCCAGCGGGAGATCGGGAGCTCGGCCATCCGGCAGCAGGAGGAGATGGAGCGGCGGGAGCGGGTCATCGTGGGGATGAACGAGTTCACCGAGGGTTCGGGGGAAATCGAGATCGATACCCTGCGCATCGATGCCGATGTGGAGGAGCGGCAGCGGGCCCGGATGGCCCAACTGCGGGAGGAGCGGGACGACGCTGCCGTGCAGGCCGCCCTCTCCGCCCTCACCGAGGCGGCACGCACCGGAGAGAACCTGGTGCCCCGGATCCTGGACTGCGCCCGGGCCTACTGCACCCTCTACGAGATCCGCTACGCCATGGAGGAGGTCTTCGGAGCGTACCGGGAACCGGTCTTCTTCTGATCTTCACCGGAGGGCCCGGAGTCTCGCTCCGGGCCCTCGCGGCCCAACCCCAGTGAGGCTTCGTGTCCCTCCGCCCTCCCCGTCCCGTTCCCACGGCACATCTTTTCACGCCCCTCCATGAGGATCTGATCCGGGTTCTCCGTCCCCTGGATCCCCAGGACTGGATGGTCCAGGCGACTCCGGGGGGATGGCGGGTCCGGGATGTGGCGGCCCATCTCCTGGACGGGGATCTCCGGCGCCTTTCCTTCCAGCGGGACGGGCACTCCGCTCCGGAGTCGCCGGCTTCCCCGAAGGACTACGATGGGATGGTGCAGTGGCTGAACCAGCTCAACGGCCATTGGATCCAGGCGGTGGAGCGCCTCAGTCCAGCGGTCCTCCTGGAACTCCTGGAAGTGACGGGCCCCCGGGTGGGGGAACTCTTCGAATCTCTGGACCCGGAGGCTCCCGCACGCTTCCCCGTGGCCTGGGCCGGACAGTCCGAATCCGCCAACTGGATGGATGTGGGCCGGGAGTTCGTAGAGCGTTGGCATCATCAGCAACAGATCCGGGATGCGGTGGGCGCCCCTCCCCTCACCACCCCGTGGATGCTGGGGCCCCTGCTCGCCGTGGCCGCTCACGCCCTACCAGCGGCCTATGCCCGGGAAGACCTGCCCCCTGGGACCCGGGTGCAGATCGAGGTTCCGGGGGACCATGGAGGGGCGTGGGTGGTGGAGCGGGGGAGCGATTCCGCACATGCTCCCCTGGGCGGATGGCGCCTCCTGGAGGGGACGGTGGGGCATCCCACCCTCCGGGTCCGGATGGAGCCGGCGCTGGCCTGGAGGGTATTCCTCCGGCATCCCTCGGAGAAGGAGATCCGGACCGGAATGGAGGTGGAGGGCCAGGTGGAACTGGTGGCGCCGCTCCTGGCGGCTCGGGCCCTCATGGTGTAGGTCCTCCCCCCAGCCCCCCGTCTCCCTTCTGCCCCCCAACTTCCCCGGTCCCATGGTCCCCAGGTCGCCGTCCGAACCGGTGGAGTCCCCGCACCCCCGTGCCATCCTCCTGGATGCCGGCAATACCCTGGTCTTCGCGGACCGGAAGCGGATCTTCCGCATCTACGCCGAGGTGGGTGTCCAGGGAGAGGAAGAGAGGTTCCAGCAGGCCGAACTCATCGCCCGGCATCAATTGTCCGACCGGGTCCAGGAGGGGGCCACCGGCACCGAACCCCACCTGTGGCGAGAGTATTTCCTCACCCTGTTCCGTCGAAGCGGGATTCCGGAGGACGCCCTGGACCGGGTAGGGGAACGGTTGGTGGAGGAACACCGGCGGTCCCACCTCTGGACCCGGGTGGAGGCGGGGACCGGCGAGGCATTGGACCTCCTTCTGGCCAAGGGCTATCGGCTGGGGGTGATCTCCAATGCCGATGGACGGATGGAGTCGGTCCTGGAGAGAACCGGCCTCCGAAGTCGAGTGGAGTTCGTGATGGATTCCCAGGAGGTGGGGGTGGAGAAGCCCGATCCCGCCATCTTCCATGAAGGGATCCGGCGCCTGGGGCTCCCTGCCCGCGAGGTCATGTACGTCGGGGACCTCTACCCCGTGGACGTGGTGGGAGCCCGGAGGGCGGGTCTCCAGGCGCTCCTCCTGGACCCTTCGGGACGCCTGGAGCACCCCGTGGACCGCATCCCGTCGGTGCTGCATCTACCCGACTACCTTCGCCGTCTCTCCCATCGGGGGCCCGGCGACAAGGCCAGCGGGTGACCGGACCGACGGTCCTTCATACTTTTAGGGGCTACCTGCCGAATGAGCTATGCATGAACATGAGCGGGAGGTCCACCTTCCATGGAGCGACGCAGATGAGTGACGGGGAACGCAAGATCCGGGTGTTGGTGGCGAAGCCCGGCCTGGACGGACACGACCGGGGGGCAAAGGTTATCGCCAGTTCCTTCCGGGATGCCGGCTTCGAGGTGATCTACACCGGCCTGCACCAGACCCCGGAGATGATCGTCAGCGCCGCCGTCCAGGAGGACGTGGACGTGGTGGCCATGTCCGTCCTCTCCGGGGCCCACATGACCCTCTTCCCACGGGTGCAGAACCTGCTCCGGGAGCAGGGTGCGGACCACATCCTCCTCACCGGCGGCGGAATCATCCCGGAGGATGACGTGAAGGAGCTGGAATCCCGAGGCGTCGGTCGGCTCTTCGGACCCGGAACCCCCACCTCGGCGGCCATCGACTACATTCGC
>SL_3KL_010_SEDDRAFT_10003321_pt1 | contig 14621 bp, 12 predicted proteins | sample SodLakKL_010_SED_2_FD_10381 | JGI IMG/M metagenome (IMG submission 10381)
GGATGAATCAATCTTGGTTTACGACCTTCGGGAATAACGAGGTCGCGTGCTTCTGCACCGTTGTGCTCCACATGTGCCCTTGTGGTGTCAAAATGTGTGTTATTTGGGATCACATCGCCTTTCTTGGCAACAGTCGTAAAGAGTATATTTTCAGCCGCTCTTCCCTGGTGGGTAGGGATGACATGGTTAAAACCGGTAATTTTACGGACAGCGGTTTCAAATTTATAAAAAGAAGCGGAACCGGCATAGGATTCATCACTTGCGATCATGCCTGACCATTGATCTGAAGACATCGCTCCAGTGCCGCTGTCAGTTAACAAGTCGATCAATACATTCTCAGCTCTTAACAGGAATGGATTATAACCTGCTTCGTTTAAGAACTTTTGCCTCTCTTGAATAGATGTGAACCGGATGGGTTCAACTGACCGGATTCGAAACGGTTCGATGATTGTGTTAGTTTTAAATTCATCAAGTTTCATATAAGGCGGCTGTTATTTAATTATACTGAGATTAATTTGATAACCCCGACAATGTCATCTGATACTGATCTGCGTGCATTACACAGCAATTGAAATTAAAAGGCATGTTCTTTTAAAAGCAATTGTCTGTATGGAAAATTATCTGAATTATTCGGAAAAGTGTTATCCTTTGACGTATGTAGCGATAGGCTGATGTCGTAGGGTTGAATTATGTTTTCAGATTCTTTCTTTTGCAAAAAACATTCAAGAAAGTAACCGGTTTTTAACCAGACCATTGGATTGTCATCTTTACTGTAAATTTCTATGGTGTTGATAGGTTTGGTCTCTTTATCAGTCGAAGAAGAATCCGGAGAGGATGAAAGACCTGTTATTATCGGTTGAAAGTTATAAAATGAAGCTAATAATCGAATCAAATCAAAATCATTAGCGATCATATCTGTTTCCGGGCAAGGAATGTTCTCACCTTTTCCGGTATATTGTGAATCNGAATAATCTCTGATCATTGCCACAATATGGCTTTTATCAAGGTCCGGGAACGTTTTGACCTGTAAATGATCACGTTCCTCAGCGAGTGTCAGGATCGATTTGATTACCTGTCCGCAGTGAATGACAGCAAGCCGATATGCTTCCGGATCATTTCTGAATTGGTGAGGGATGATTAATTCAAGCCAGTCATTTGATATCGCATAAGTCCAATAACGATTGCCATATCGGGCTGGATCGGGTACTGACAGAATGGAGTTTAGTTTGTTCCTAAGCATGATAGTCTTGTAATAAAAACGATTTTTGCTTAAGAGATGACAGAATCAGCCCGAATATTATGTAAGGAATTTCCCTACAATTTGTGAAGATGTAACAAAATTGTTGATTATGGATCTATTCTGTAACAATAAATAATGGCAAAAACTTACCTCTGTTTATGCAAGTCACAAATTTGAAAAAGCCGTTACAGGGCATCACCAATGAGGAATATAATGCCCTTGATATGCATTCATTCCTGAATATCCTGAATATCATAAACATGCAGATCAGCCTGTTGAAAGTTGATGTTAGTGATTCAGGCCCGCTCGATAATATATTAGAATCAACAGGCAAACTTGCTGAGAAAATCAAAGATAAAGACAGGTTAGCTTTTCAACCTGATAACATCATAGATTACCAAAACAGTGTTTGGGAAGCACTTGATCAAATAGATTTGTCAGTAAAAGCTGTGCCGAATAATATTCTGAACGAAACGAGAGAAATTTTAAGTGAAGTGTTCAGGGTAATGGAAGTCAGAGCTGAAGAGTTTAACAGGAGATTGGATGAGCCGGATCACTGGGAGCAATTTACAATTGATGAATTCAAAGCTGATTTCAGAAATTTTTTCCATGCGATTGAAAAGAACAGTAAGGGGAAATACCGGATCATTCACAATATTGCAAAACAGGAAGACAATGATTATCTCGTTCAGTTTAATGTGGAGAGTAAGGAAAAAGGACTGATACGTATGCCCCTGGTGTTTAAAGATGTAATTCGTGATCTCATTGCCAATGCCCGGAAATACACAGATCCGGGTGGCCAAATTGATATTGGAATTCATTATGACAGAGACAGGCTCAAATTTGTTGTAAAAGACAATGGAATAGGAATTCCGGAAAATGAATTGTCAAGGGTATTTGAATATGGGTATCGTGCTACCAATGCGAGGAATAAAAAAACAATGGGAGGTGGTTTTGGACTGACCAAAGCTCTCTATGTCACCCGTAAGTTTGATGGTGAAATCCGAATCGAATCAGAAGAAGGAGAGGGGACAAAAGTGCAAATTGAATTACCGGTCCCGCGTAAAACCTGATGAACAAGAAAAGATTTAACGGAACCGGTTATCAATAAAAAATCATTGAGAAAAACTTAAACCGTCACGCTTCAGGCTGCATTTCAAGAATCTCTTTTAAACCGTTTTTCAATTCATTTTCTGAAAAACTGTGGTCTGAGAGTTTTCCGGCGAAATAATCTTCGTAAGCTTGCATATCAACAAAACCGTGGCCGCAAAGGTTTAAAAGAATCGTTTTGCTGACCCCCTCTTTTTTAGCCTGTTCAGCTTCCCGGATTACCTGGGCGATACCGTGAGTTGCTTCCGGCGCAGCGATAATTCCCTCGGTCTTGGCAAATGTGACACCGGCCTCAAAGCACTCGAGCTGCTGAATAGCTACCGCTTCGATCAATTCATCTTTCAATAGCTGGCTGCAAAGAACACTCGCGCCATGATACCTGAGGCCGCCGGCATGAATTGCTGCAGGTTTAAAATTGTGTCCTAAAGTGTACATCGGCAGTAATGGTGTGTAGCCTGCCGAATCTCCAAAATCATACAGAAATTCGCCCTGGGTTAATTTGGGACAAGAGGCAGGTTCAACGGCGACAAACCGTGTTTTTTTACCATCAGAGAGATTGTTTTTCAGAAATGGAAATGAAATACCTGCAAAATTGGATCCGCCGCCAAGAGGGGCAACGATTACATCCGGGTAATCACCGGCATACTCAAGTTGTTTGATACTTTCCTGTCCAATCACGGTTTGATGCAGCAATACGTGATTTAATACCGAGCCGAGAGAATATTTTGTATGATCGTCTTGTACGGCGCGTTCAATTGCTTCGGAGATTGCAATACCAAGGCTGCCGCTCGTTTCCGGGTCATCCGCAAGGATGTTACGCCCGGCCTGGGTACGGTCGCTCGGTGAAGGATAGACTTCAGCACCAAACGTATTCATCATGACTTTACGGTATGGCTTTTGATCATAACTGATACGCACCATGTATACTTCACAGTTGATATCGAATTGAGAACAAGCAAATGCTAACGCGGTTCCCCATTGGCCGGCACCGGTTTCAGTAGTGATGTTTTTCACACCTTCTTGTTTGTTGTAATAAACCTGGGCAACGGCTGTATTTGGTTTATGGGAACCGCTCGGGCTGACCCCTTCATATTTATAGTAAATTTTTGCAGGTGTATCGAGTAATTTTTCCAATCCTGTTGCGCGGTACATCGGTGAGGGGCGCCATATTTTGTAGATATCACGTACCTGATCGGGGATTTCAATATAGCGATCTGCAGAAACTTCCTGCTGAATGAGGCCCATCGGAAAAATCGGGCTCAGGTCATCCGGCCCGGCTGGTTGCCCGGTTTTAGGGTTGAGTGGCGGCTGTGGCTTGTTAGGCATATCGGCTACAATGTTATACCAGTGCGAAGGGATGTCCGATTCATCCAGGAAAATTTTTCTGCTCATGTGATTCTGATCCTAATGGGTTTGATATAATTGATTAAAGAGTGAAAACGCACAATAAAATAGTATTAAAAGAGAAAATGTCTACAGCAAATTCTTCGATAAACGAAATCTATGCATGAATGTCGAAACTGTAAGGTCGCTTATCATAAATGATTGGATTTTAAAAATCAAAGAAATTCGATTTATGGTGTACCCGCAAATGTGCCTTCTATGAGAGTTTTGAAATCCACTATTGACATACTAACAGAAGTTTCACAAATTTACGCTATTGTTTTAGACAAAAGAGTATTAAATCTTTTTATATTCGATAGTGCATGTCCCACTCAGATTTCGATCAAAACTCAAGATGGGTAAAACCGATATTGTACCTGGTTACGGGTTTTATCGTCTTTGAAACAGTTACAGGTTTATCTATCTATTTTCTGCCCTTCAGCCTTGCAAACCAGGTGATGGTTTTGATACATACTGGTGTTGGCCTGTTGTTTCTGTTGCCGTACCTGTGGTATCAATACCGACACTGGCTGACATATAAAAGCCGCCCCTGGAATGAATTTGTTGTTACCGGATATGTTTCGATGGCTGCAACTCTTGTTGCTGTTATTTCCGGTGTCGTTCTTACCTGGCAGGCGGTTTTCGGAACTCATATTGTTGCATTCTGGAAGAATCTCCACATTGCATCCACTTTTGTTCTGATTGCAGCTTTAATTCCGCATATCGGGTTGATCTTTTACAGGGATTCGAAATCAGCAGAGAGCAATGGGACGAATCGTATTAGAAAAAACGCACAAAGACGATTCGGATTTAACAGCATTTATATCGTATTCCTTCAATTTGCCATGGTAGGACTATTTATGTTTGCTTATACCCCGCGGGAATTTTCAAGAGAAATACCAGACGATTACTTTTATCATCATGGTTCTGAAAGTCCCTTCTACCCAAGCCTCGCAACAACCTCGGATGGAAAGTTAATTCCTGCAGAACTCCTGGGAGGATCCGATTCATGCGGCACGGCCGGTTGTCATTCGGAGATCTATGAAGAATGGGAAGTGAGTGCACACAGATATTCAGCGGAAGATCCATTTTTCAGGGTGATTCAACAGAACATGGGTGAACAAAAAGGAGCAGTTGCAGCCCGCTATTGTGCAGGTTGTCACGATCCTATCGGGCTGTTTGCCGGTTCTGCAAATCTATATGCCGATGAGCTGACAAACCAGGTCGGTTTGAAGGAGGGCGTTTCATGTATATCCTGTCATGCGATCACAGAAGCTGATGTACAGGGAAATGCGGATTTTGTGATTGAACCTCCGGAGAGGTATATCTTCGAACTTCATGACAACCGGGTAGCCAAATGGATCAGTGACTTTTTAATCAGGGCTTATCCTGAAAAGCACGTAGAGAGTTACAGAAGGCCTTTATATAAAACATCCGAGTATTGCGGAGCCTGCCATAAGCAATATATCGATGAAGATATCAATGATGTGGGGTGGGTTCAGCTGCAGAATCAGTATGATCAATGGAGAAAAAGCCATTGGTTTACGGATATGGATCCCATTTCCACAGTAGAGTGCAGGGAGTGCCACATGCCGCTTGTAGAGTCACTTGATCCGTCGAGCGGTGATGCAATGGATTATAACAGAACCCCTGATGACGGGATGCACCGAAGTCACCGGTTCCTGGGTGCAAATCAGTTTGTACCAAAACTTCTTGACCTGCCCAATGCTGACGAGCATATACAAATGATCGAAGAGTGGTTAAGGGGAGATTTTGAGATACCGGAAATAGAAGATAAATGGGTAAGTGGCCCTGCGGTACCGATTACAGTGATCAGCCCGGATAGTATTCGGGCCGGTGAAACACTACGGATGGATGTATTGATCACCAATAAAAAAGCAGGCCATGAATTCCCTACAGGCCCGCTTGATATGATACAGACATGGATCGAGATCATTGCAGAAGATCAAAATGGTAACAGGTTATTCGAATCCGGAACACTGGATGAAAATTATTTTATCGAGCCGGGAGCTTTCATGTTCAAGGCTGAACCGGTTGATCAATATGGCAACCTGATAGACAGACATAATCTATGGGAAATGGTAGGCGTCAGATACAGCCGTGCTTTGTATCCGGGACGTTCAGATTATGCACGTTTTTTCATGCAGCTTGATGAAGAGGAAACGAAATATCAGGTTGTTAATGAAGAAAACCCGGCAGTCTATACTCTGGATAATATTTCAGAAACTGTGAGTGAAGTACGAATTACAGCTAAATTGCAATACAGAAAAATAAACCAGTTTCTGATGAACGAGGTATTTGCAGAAGTTGTCGAAAGTGAAACCTCTCCAGTTACAACTGTTTCTGAACACACACGTAAAGTGAAAATTATTCAAGAGGTACCGTTACCATGATATCCGGATTGTCACGCAGAAAAAAAAGAATTGTATGGTCGTCATCGCTTACCCTTTTTCTCGTAATCATCATAGCAGCGGTGATTTGGAATGAAGGTGAATCGGAAGAATATCTGCCCGGNCAGGAAGTTGAAGGATTAACAAGCAGGTTGATGAGAGAGCTGCCGGATGATATACCCGCTGNGCACTTTGAAAATGTGACAGAACAGGCCGGAATTGATTTCAAACATTTTTATGGTGAAAGAGGATCGAGAATTACAGAGGATATGGGATCAGGAGTGGCATGGATAGACTATAACAATAACGGATACCAGGACTTGTTTATAGTTAATAATTCCGGTTCAATGGATCTGTCTGCCGAAGAATTTGAAAATTCTCCGGCTCATACCATGCTCTACAGGAATAATGGTGACGGCACATTTACAGATGTAACAGCGGAGTCCGGCCTGAAAGTAAGGATACATGGCATGGCAACAGCCTGGGCTGATATTGATAATAACGGATATATTGACTGTCTTATAACCGGTTATGGCCAAAATCACCTGTTCAAAAATAATGGTGATGGAACATTTACCGACATTACGGAACAGGCGGGTTTAAGTGGAAAAGACGGATTCTGGGCAGGAGCTTCGTGGGGTGATTTCAATGGAAACGGATTTGTAGATCTATATATCACCGGCTATTTGTCCTATTTCGAAATACCGGATGTTGCCGAAATAAGAGAACTTCAGGAACCACCTTCAATTAATCCATCCGTATTTGATCCGATCCGTAATCTGTTTTACGTGAATAACGGGGATGGCACCTTCAGTGAAATGGCTCAGGAGTATGGAATTGCAAATGCTGAAGGAAAAGGGCTTGAAGCAGCATGGGTCGATCTGACCGGCAATAATCTTCCGGATCTCTATGTAGCCAATGATGTTACTGACAATATGCTGTTCAGGAATATGGGTGACGGGCAGTTTATGAATATCAGTTACCAGGCCAAAGTGGCTGATTACCGTGGTTCTATGGGAATTGCCATTGGAGACTGGGATGGTGACGAAGATCTGGATCTCTTCATCACTCATTGGATTGCCCAGGAAAATGCTTTTTACAATAATCTCTGGATGGAAGATGGACAGCAGATGCTGTTTTTCAGGGACGAAGCCGATCGATATGGTTTGGGGCAATCGTCTCTCGATTACGTTGGCTGGGCAACGTCTTTTTTTGATTTTGATAATGATGGCCGGCCGGATCTTTATGTAATAAACGGTCATACAAATCAGAATTTTAAAAACCCCAAAGAGCTGATAGCCATGAAAGACCAGCTTTATTGGAATCGTAACAATGAGGAAGGATTTTATGAAGTTTCACCCATAGCAGGAAATTATTTCCAGGAAGAGTATGTAGGCCGGGGTGGTGCTTATGCTGATTTTAATAATAATGGAAAGCTGGATTTGTTTATCGTTAATCACGGGGCCCCGGGGGTTTTGCTGGAAAACAGGACAGAAAGTGATTACCATTGGTTACAGGTTCAGTTAACCGGCACGGAAAGCAATCGTTCTGCTATCGGTGCAAAGCTAAGGCTGGTTAACCGGGATGGAGCTCAAATCAAACAGGTAGGAATGCAGCCGTCATATCTGTCTCAGAACAGTCTGGTTCAGCATTTTGGAATGAAGAATTCCATAGTGGCAGACAGTTTATATATTCAATGGCCAGGCGGAACTATACAGATCTTTACCGGGCTGGAAGCAAACCAGCGAATTATGATAACTGAAGGTAAAGAGGAATATACAGCCTGGAAACCTGGTAAAAATGATTAACAGATTTCATATTATTTCTTTCTCTGTTGTAGTAATTCTCTACCTGTCAGCAGCAGTCTGGAAGTATTCTTCATCATTAAATGAAGAAGAAACAGGTGAATTCACAACTGTACAAAGTGAAGAAAGAGAGCAGATAATGCAATTCTGGGAGTACTATAACCAGGCAACAGCTTATCGGACAGACAGGAACTACGAGCTGGCGGCTGCCCAGTATGAAAATGCACTGACTATTCAGAGTGACCATGAGGATGCACTCTATTATCTCGGGAGTATGTACCTGTTTCAAAAAGAGTTTGAAAAAACAGAACAGAAATGGAATGAACTTGAATTGCACCAACCTAATTCACCCCGGACGCATTTACAGCTTGGGACACTCTATTTTTGTTATGATGATGCGAATCAATTATACGATCAGGAGCTGGCAGTTGAAAAATTTGAAACTGCCTGGGAGTTAAACAGGGAAGAAACCGGAGCACCTCTTTTGATTTCAAAAATACTGATCTTGAAAGAGAATTACGAAGAAGCTGCAGAGCTTTTGGAAACTGTCATATCTTCAAATCATATGAGTTTTGAAGCGGTATTTCTGAGAGGTTATATCGATTGGCTGAATGGCTTGGGAAACAGGGCAATGGCTGGTATCAGGAATTCATCCAATATTTACCAGAACCTCTACAGGTCAACTCTTGAAGGTGAAGGTGCAACGGAAGCTGGCGCAAGAGCCATGTTGTCAGAAGACCGGTTTTGTGATCCGTTTGAATTAAAAATCAGGGAGCTTCTTCAGGAAATTCAGACAATGGATTACGAAGAAATTCTGAGAGTATTTGACAATGAAGTTACGGGTTGGCGTTGATAATTAGTGAGGAATAATCTCTGATCTCAGATTGATGATTACCCGATCTCAGATCTCTGCCGCCAGATCAAAGATCTGAGATCGATTAATCTGAGATCAGAGATCTGTATCGTCAATGGTTAAGGATTTATTCATCACTCTGTTTGGTGAATTTGTCATCAATCAGCAGTTTATTTTCGCGCCTTACATCTTCAAAGGTGGTGTTATAAGCCCAGTCTTTAAAACTTTCCTTGAGCCTTTTCCACACCGGATGCAGGGGGCAGGGCTTATGATCGCTGCACTGATCCCACCCGAACACACAAGGCTGATCTTCCATATCAAAACCACCGGCAATCAGAACATCAATAATTCGAATCTCATCGGGAGATTTAGTCAGAACAAAACCACCTCCGTGCCCTTTTTGGGAATCCACATAACCCGCTTCGACCAGTTTTCTCATGATTTTGGAGAGGTAATGCGAAGGTACATCGGTGGTTTCGGCCAGTTCCCTGGAACTGAGAGGATTGGATGAGTCGGTAATGACGAGGCCGGTCATCGCCCGAAGAACATAATGCGAAGTTTGATTCAGAAACATTCGAAGATGATTAGTCGAAGTTGAACTGTTCAGTGAAGATAAAAAAATTTCTCAATAGACTTGAACATCTATTGAAATAATTCTATAATAGACATGTAAGTCTATTGAAAAACAAAACGACTATCCATGTTAATTTTGCTTCGTAAAGCTGTAAAATTACCTGTTGAATTGTTAGCCATCCCTGGCGAAATGGTCCATTCCGACTATTCGAGGCAGTGGCTGAAAGTTGGAATGTTCAGTTTATTCTTATCCGGACTGTTTTCACTGATTATTGTAGCAGCACGAACTCCGGGAATAGCTGAAATGATCAATGACCCCTTGTTTGCCCGGAAATCTCTGGTGCTTCATGTGGATTTTGCATTGGTTGTGTGGTTTTACGCTTTTTTAGCAGCTCTATATTATTCTCTGGCAGACCGGATCAATCCGTTTCTTTTTTCAATCGGTATCAAACTGTCCATTGCCGGTATATTTTTCATGATGATTCCGGTGTTTATACGTGATGCCGAACCGATACTGGCGAATTATATTCCTGTTTTAGACCATCCATTCTTTTTTGCCGGCCTGTTAACACTCGGAGCAGGGTTTGTTCTTACATTTTTGAGTTCCATGTTGCAGGGATCATCTGAGATAGATAGAGTTAAACCGGAATTTTATACCGCCTGTGCTTCCTATGCTATTAAAAGTGCCGGAATTTTGTTCATCATTGCAGTATTTACAATCATCACATCTGCACTCATCACCCCGGAATTATCTACCAGGCAGATGTTTTTTGAGCTTTCGATGTGGGGGGGCGGGCATATCCTTCAGTTTGCCAATGTACTGGGAATGATTACGGTATGGTTAATCCTGCTGAAGAAAATTACGGGTAAAGATATTCTATCTGAAAGATTGAACAGATGGTTGATCATGATTCTTGTTATACCGGCAGCGATTTCACCTCTTCTTCTTATTCAGGGTACTTCCTCACAGCTTTATTATTCCGGTTTCACCCATCTAATGAGGTGGTTTATTTTTCCGGTGGTAACAGTTTATATGATCATTGGGATCAGGGCTGTCTGGAGACATTACCGGAATAAATCAAAATCAGTTTCTCACCAATCAAACCTGTATTTAAACGGGTTTGCTGTCAGTGCTCTGCTCACTCTGATAGGCTTTATCCTTGGTGCCATGATCAGGGGTTCAAGTACGTTGATTCCGGCTCATTATCATGCTTCACTGGGAGGGGTTACAGTAGCTTATATGGCGATGGTATTCATCATGATGAATTCCTATGGATATAAGCTGAAATCTGCCAAAAAAATCCGGATGATGAATATTCAGCCGCTGTTATTCGGAATTGGTCAAGCCATATTTGTAGTGGGTTTTGCATATGCGGGTATGATGGGAATGGGGAGAAAAATGTTTGGGCAGGATCAGAGTATTCACACTATGGAAGCATTTGTGGGTTTGGGTTTAATGAGCATAGGAGGGTTACTGGCTATGGCCGGAGGCTTTCTGTTTATCTATATCGTGGTTAAATCAACAATCAACGGTAAAAATCATACATAATATGGAAGAAGAAAAAATACATCCGATTCAGAAGTTTATGGACAACATATGGTTGTTACTGGCCCTGGGTCTCGCAATTCCAATTTTATCATACACTCTCTGGGGATTGATAGAACTGTTAACAATTGAGCAGGGTACCCTCCCCTGACTAACTTTAAAATATAAGGACATGAGCATATTTCATCCTAAAGGAAACTGGTACCGTCCGCCAACCGGCTCTGAAAGGCTGTGGGTGGGCCTGGCCCTCGCCTGGTGCCTGGTTATGTCAATAACTATGCCCTGGTGGCATTTCCAGGGAAAACAGAATGCACCTCAGACAACCTATGAAGTAGAGCCTGAGGCATTTATTCAAAGGGTACATCAATTTGTGGAAACAAATCAGGTTGGTGAAATGAACAACGTACCCATTGTTGAACCTGAACCGGGAGGAGATGCATATCTGCTGGGACAAATGTGGAGGTGGTATCCTGTTCTGAAACTGAAGAAAGATCAGACATACAGAATTCATGTCTCATCTGCCGATCTGCAACACGGGCTCTCTATCATTCCGATAAACATGAATATTCATGTATTACCCGGGTATGATTATGTGATGGAGATCACACCTACAACATCCGGTGAATTCAGCCTTATCTGCAATGAATTCTGTGGAATCGGGCATCACTTGATGACCGGAAAAATAATTGTCGAAGAATAAAAACTAACTGATGCTATGAGTACAGATACTGTAAAAGCAGCTGCCTACCGGGTTTGTGAAACAACGGGTTTATCCATATTCCTGAAAGCGCAGTTCTTTGTAAAAATCAATGCCGTACTTGCCGTGATATTTTTGCTGGTAGGTGGAATTGCAGCGTTGCTGCTTGCACTCACAAGATGGTCGAATGTGATGCTGCTGAATGATATCTGGTATTACCGAATGGTTACCCTGCACGGAGTGAACATGCTGGTATTCTGGATTATCTTTTTTGAAATGGCCATACTCTACTTTGCGAGTACGACCCTGCTGAATACGAAGATGTTTTCGAAAAAGCTGGCACATACTTCACTGGCACTGATGTTTGTGGGGGCAGTAGTGACGAATTACATCATTCTGAAAGGCCAGGCTGATGTGATGCTGACGTCATACCCGCCGCTTGAAGCACATCCACTCTTTTATTTGGGGATCATATTATTCGCTGTAGGAGCACTAATCGTAGCTTTTAACTTTTTTGCAACACTATATATCGCTAAAAAGAATAAAACGTACGAAGGATCAATGCCACTGGTCACCTTCGGGGCAGCGACTGCAGCGATTATTGCCGTTGTAGCTTTATTACACGGTGCAGCTGCACTGGTACCAACATTCTTGTGGTCGATGGGCTGGATGGAGATGATGGATCCGGGAGCATACAGATTGCTTTGGTGGGGCCTCGGACACCATTCCCAGCAGATTAATGTGGCTGCCATGGTGTCGGTCTGGTATTTCGTGGCAACAATGAGCACCGGGGCCAAACCGCTAAATGAAACCGTGTGCCGCGGGGCATTTATATTATATATCCTGTTTATAAATCTTGCGGCAGCTCACCACCTGCTTGTCGATCCCGGACTGAGTTCAGAGTGGAAAATCTGGAATACATCTTATGCAATGTATCTTGCAGTATTGGCATCCATGATCCACGGTTATACAGTACCAGCTTCAATGGAGGTGGCGATGAGGCGGAAAGGATATAACAAGGGAATCTTTGGCTGGTTTGCCAAACTTCCCTGGAAGGATCCCGGTTTCTCTGCTGTGGCATTATCAGCGATCATATTCGGTTTCATCGGCGGTATTACGGGTGTGACACTTGGAACCGAGCAAATCAACATTATGGCACATAACACTCTCAGGATTCCGGGCCATTTCCATGCCACTGTTGTTGGTGGAACAACTCTGGCATTTATGGGGCTTGCATATTACCTGGTGCCACTCATATTCCAAAAAGATTTCTATATGAAGAAATTGGCAAGAATCCAGCCTTGGTTATTTGGAGGAGGAATCGTGATCATGTCGCTCGGAATGTCATTTGCCGGAACCTACGGAGTTCCAAGAAGAACCTATGACAGTGATTTCGGAGGTGCAGTACTGGAAACAGGATTTGACCCTGTTGCACATATCTTCCTTGGTGTATTGGGAATCGGTGGTGTCATTGCCTTCATCGGATTGCTGCTTTTCCTTGTACTGATTGTAGCCGCTGTTTTCTTCGGTCCGTCATTGAAAGGTCAAAAGATGCCGACATGGCAAACAGATAAAGAACAGAAAATGACAGATGAACTGATCAGTAAAGGATATGAGGAAGAAGGCAAGGATTATCACGTCAAAACTCCCGGAACCATTGTTTTGGTACTGATCTTCCTTCTTAGCTTTGCCATCTATTATTTCGCCAACTGGGCTGCATTAGCAGATCTGTGGCACATAAGATAACAGGGTTCAGTGTGTCAGTAATGCAGTGTGTCAACTATAATGATCCTGATCGTCATCAGATCTTCAATTGACGCACTGTTTACAACTGACACACTGATCACCTGTAGTATTGAAACACTGAAACACTGAATAAGATCGTGTTAGAAAAAATCGAAACTTATTTTACTTCCTGGCGATTTCCATCATTTATGCTGGTTACGCTGTTATTGTCATGGATCGTAATTATGATCATGGCTTTTGTACCGGTAAGTGATTCCACCTGGGGCGCATTCGCTGAGGATTTCAAGGTGTGGTGTTTCGGTTATGACCCTGAAACCGGGTCTATTCAGTGGATCTATCTGTTCATGTTTACCATCAATCCATTGATTTTGGCACTGGTGATCCTGTTTGTCTGGAGTGAACCGCTCAGAGCTGTTTATAAATCTCCGGGAATCATCAGCAAACAAGCATCCCTGGCCAGTTTGCTGGTGCTTTCGGTTTCCGTTTCTTTTTTACTGATGTATGAGGTGCCAGGTGAAGAAGAGCTTGCATTCCGGCCCGAAGCTATCAGGGTTTCATTGACTCCGCCGGAATTTGAGTTGATAAACCACAAAGAGGAAAAAGTAAGCCTGCAGGAGTTTAAAGGTAAAGTGGTGATACTGACTTCTGTTTATGCATCCTGTGCTGATACCTGCCCGATGATTCTTGATCAGGTAAAACAAACCCTGGATATGCTTACACCGGAAGAAAGAAATGAAGTGATTCTCATGGCAATAACCATGCAGCCGGAAAAGGATACTCCGGAATTACTAAGCCAGGTTGCCCGGTTTTACAGGCTTGAGGAATACAGGGCACACCTGCTAACCGGAGATGTTGATTATGTGAATTCCGTACTCGATAAATTAAATGTATCCCGATATCAGCGGGAAGATTCATTTGAAATAGACCATGCCAATCTCTTCCTCGTAATTGACAGGGAAGGTACACTGGCTTATCGGTTTACCCTTGGTGAGCGTCAGCAGGATTGGATGACCCAGGCTTTGAGGCTATTAATCGGTGAGGAAGTTCTGGCAGAAGTGAGTTTTTAGTCGTGAGTAGAAAGAAGATAGTAGATAGTAGTAAGTTGTTGGCTTGCAAAGCATTGATTCTGAAGCAAAATAAAATAACCGATATTAAGTCTCAATACTCATATCTCAAGACTCACGACTAAAATTAGATTAATACATCCATGAGTGACGATTCAAACAGAGATCAAAACCTTGAAGCGGATGAATCGTA
>SL_3KL_010_SEDDRAFT_10003323_pt1 | contig 14619 bp, 11 predicted proteins | sample SodLakKL_010_SED_2_FD_10381 | JGI IMG/M metagenome (IMG submission 10381)
GGTAGTATGGGACGGCAAAAAGACCGTGCAGTGTTTGACGGTATGGATAGTACCCGGGTTGCCCCGGTTATCTGTTATGAATCCATATATGGAGAGTACCTCAACGATTACATCAAAAATGGCGCCGAGCTGATATTTATCGTTACTAACGATGGGTGGTGGAGAGACACCCCAGGCTATCGACAGCACAACCAATATGCACGTCTGCGGGCTATTGAAACCCGAAGAAGCATTGCCCGGGCTGCTAAAACAGGCATATCGGGCTTTATTGACCCTAAAGGAGAATTTTATCAGCAAACCAGCTGGTGGGAAGCGGACTCCATAAGGCAGGAAATTCATAAAAACCAAAAGATTACCTTCTATGTCAGAAATGGCGACTTCCTGGGGCGTTTATCCGTTTTTCTGCTTATGTTGCTTGTCCTTTATATGGCTACCCAGCACATCATCAGGCGCAAATCCAAACCATCAAAAAAATAAAATCATATCTTTGCAGGGTTTTTAAATATCTGAATTTATTATGTTACTAACTAGTTTCTTCGAAACTTTCATGGAGAATGTTCAAAACACTTCTCTATTGGAGATTATTGCGGTTATTTTTGGATTGCTTAGTGTTTGGTATGCCAAAAAAGCCAATATACTGGTATATCCCACAGGTATCGTTTCTGTAATAATTTATGTTTATATCCTTATCGAGCCCCAGCTGTATGCCGACATGGGGATCAATTTTTTTTACTTTTTGATGAGCGTATACGGTTGGTACAAATGGACACGTAAAGGACCCAACAATAAAGTAATTCCCATAAGATGGAATAGTGTAAGACAACAATGGCTGGGTGTAATGGCTGTTTTTGTTTTCTTCTTTTTGATCCTGGGGCTTATCTACCTGTTTAAAAGGCATGATTATGATTATATGGCCAGCGACGTTTATATTGAAGGGCTGAAACTGCTTTATGTAGATTCTTTCACAACTGCCATCTTTTTGGTAGGGATGTTGTTTATGGCCCTTAAGAGAATTGAAAACTGGATTTACTGGATCATTGGTGATGTGATTTCTGTTCCGCTTTATTTTGAAAAAAACATGGTGTTTACCAGTTTCCAGTATTTTGTTTTTTTAGGTATCGCCATAGCCGGCTTGATGGCTTGGATAAAGATTTACAAACAATCTCAGGAACAGCCGGGTGCCGATAAACAGCCCGATGAAAGGATGCCTGTGGAGCATATCATTGAAAAGTAAAAGAGAGGGTTGGCTTAGTAAGCCAATCACTACTCAGAAGGTAGATGGATTGGTATTCCGGTCAGGCAATATTGGTGAAAACGGCCTGGATATCATCATCATCTTCAATTTTATCAAGAAGCTTGTCTATTTCTTCCAGCTGATTTTCTGAAAATTCAACAGGAGCGTTGGGAATGCGCTGTAAGTTAGCTTTGTTAACATCAATTCCTTTCTCTTCAAATGCCTGGCTTAGTGAGCCAAAGTCTTTATAGTCGCCATAAGCGTATGCTGTTCCTTCATGTATCTGTATCACTTCCAGGCCCGCGTCGATGAGTTCAAGCTCCAGCTCTTCTGTATCTATCTCATCCTTTAGCTCGAACTGAAACACTGCTTTGCGGTCAAAAAGAAATTCCAGTGAGCCAGTGGGCACTAATGCGCCCCCCGCTTTGTTGAAGTATGATTTGATATTTGCAATGGTACGTGTGGTGTTGTCGGTGGCACATTCGATAACAACCAATACCCCATGGGGCCCCTTACCTTCGTAAACAATTTCTGTATAACTGGCGGCATCTTTGCCCGAAGCCCTTTTGATGGCTGCTTCAATGTTATCTTTGGGCATGTTTTGTGCCTTGGCATTTTGAATAGCTGTGCGCAGCCGGGGGTTCAGGGCTGGGTCATCACCCCCCTCTTTGGCAGCCATAGTAATGGATTTGGCAAGCTTCGGAAATACTTTGGACATCTTGTCCCAGCGTTTTTCTTTGGCTGCGCGCCGGTATTCAAATGCTCTTCCCATATTTATTCGCTTTGGAAAATGTAAAAAGATTGAACAGAGCGCAAAATTAGAGAAAAACGATGAATAATTGACGAATTTTTTATGGTATGATATACCCTGCAAAGAAGCGGGGTTGCGGTGACAGATATCCATGGCATTCACTATGCCTGCAGTGCCTGGTTTAGTAATTTATAAGCATCGGTAAAGCTTTTATATCCTTTGACGAGTATTTTTTGTTCGCCTGCTTTGTGCAACACCAGAGCCGGATATGATTTTACTCCCATTCCAGCGACCATTTTAAACTCATTTTCTATGATTTGGGACACTTCTGTGGATTGCATTTTCCCCAGGAAAATGCTGGAATCCACCCCCTGCTCCATCGCGTATTTGGCATAGGCTTCAGGCTCATTAATGCGAATTCCATCGTAATAAATGGCCTTCTGAATGGCACAGGAAAAGGGAATCATGCCATTCGGGTTTATTAATCTGAAGGCTGCAAGGGCCTTTGCTGGTGTGATTGAAGTGAAAATACCGTCACCTTTGTTCAGGTTTTCCCGGATAAAGTTTTCTCCAAATTTTATCCCCGTGGTGTTTTCAACTTTTTCGATATTTTTTCGGATAAAAAATGAGAACCTCTTGATGGGGCCGATGTCCTTGTCCTTAATCATACCGCCGGATAAAACCAAAAAGTCCACATGTGGCGAAAACTCTTCAAAAAGCCTTGTTATTACAGGACTGAATCCATAGCACCATCCACAAAGTGCGTCGAAAACATAAATGATTTCTGGTTTAGTTTCCTTATCTGAAAGAGAATGAGAGCCATTGATTTTTTTCATAGAAGTACATTTGATCTGAGATGCTATGCTTTGGGGTGTGCATCGGTAATTGAATTGCCAAGCTTTTTTTGAAACAAAAGCATCAACTTTTTGTTTACTTTTGCAATAAGTATGCAGGATGTTTACAGGATATTGTTTGAAAAAAATGGGCTTTTATGCAAAAAATAATTTATGACACCTACGGGAATGCAGATGTGTTGCGTAAGGTTGAAAGTGAAAAGCCCTCTCTTCCTGATAATCATGTGTTGGTAAAAGTGATGGCTGGCGGAGTGAACCCCCTGGACTTCAAACTTCGCAGTGGAGCATTAAAATGGGTTGTTCCTTCGCATTTCCCCCGTGTTCCCGGAGCTGAGGTTGCAGGGGTCGTTGAAGAAAGCAACTCTCCGTTTTTCAAGGCAGGGAATAAAGTGTTCGCCATGCTTTCATCTCAGGGTGGTGGTTACTCCGAATACCTCAGTATTAAAGAGCAGTTGGTCTGTCCGATGCCAAAAAACGTTAGTTTTGAGGAAGCTGCTGTTATCCCCCTGGCTGCATTAACTGCCCTGCAAGCCTTAAGAGATAAGGGGAGAGCAGATAGGGACAAAACGGTGCTCATCAACGGTGCATCCGGAGGCGTGGGGATGTATGCCGTGCAAGTTGCCAAAGTATATGGTGCCACAGTTACCGGGGTTTGCTCGGGTAAAAATGTGGATTTTGTAAAAAGCCTGGGTGCGGATAAGGTTATAGATTATCAGCAGCAAGACTTTACACGTTCCGATAAGCAATATGATATAGTTTTTGATGCGGTGGGAAAATCAACCTATTTTCGATGCAGGCCCATTATAACCTCAAAAGGTGTGTATGTTAGTACCTTGCCCAGCTTTGGATTGATGTTGAAGCAGCTGATAAATGTGTTTTCAAGCAGAAAAGGCTATTTAATTATTTGCAAGCCCGGCAGGGACGACCTGGAAGTATTGCGAAAAATTACCGAAGAGGGTAACCTGAAAACGCATATTGATCATATTTACAATCTTGAGGAGGCAGCAGATGCACACCGGCATATTGAGAAGGGCCGGGTAAGAGGAAAGCTGGTCATTAAAATGAACCACTGACTTTCATGGTTTTCCGCCGGAGAACTAAATCCTTTGCAGCAATAGATGAGCCGTATCTGAGATAACAATTAAAGAAAATTGAATGGGTTGAATAACAAATGGCACCGTTTTTGAAGCCATCCGGTTTTGTTGAATCTTAAGTCAATTGCATTGATTTGAAAATAAATAACGTATCATTAATCTTCTTAAAATTAAACCCAATGAAAAAAATATTTGTCGTTTTCACCGCTGTAATGCTGGTTTTTCCCACCCTTTTTGCCCAGGAAAAAACCCGCATGAGACCCAAGGACAGACTGATGATAGGCCTTTTTACGGATATGTGGACCGACCTGCCGGGCAATATGGATACGCGTACCATCAACCGGGGGGTTAGTATTGATTATGTCCAGGATTTTCCCATCAGCACATCCAACTTTAGTGTGGCTGCAGGCCTTGGTTTTATGAGCCACAACTTATATGTTGATGAGGACTACCTTTATCAATGGGATAATGATAACCAGTATTATGATTTTCTTGAAATTACTGAAGATTTTGATAAAAACAAGTTAAGCCTGAATTATCTAAGCGTGCCTGTAGAATTACGTTATCGGTCACGCTCTCTTCCCAATACCCTTCGAGTACATGCAGGACTAAGAGCGGGTTTACTGGTAAATGCCCATACCAAATATGTGGGAGATGACCTTGCCGGAACCGGTAGAGAAGTTAAATTCAAGGAAGGGAAACTTGATAATATCGAAAACTTTTTGTTGGGTTTGCACGGCAGAATTGGATACGGAAGGGTTAATTTTTATGCTTACATTCCTTTAACCGATTTGTTTGAAGGAAATGGTGCTACTGAAAATGCTACTTTTACGACTTTAGGCTTGTCTTTTATCATATTTTAGACAACGGCACAGACCTCTTGACATATTGTTTTGCTCTGTTTTGCGCCATAACCTGGTTTGATAACCCTGGTTATGGCGTAATTTTTTTTGTCTAAGGCGTGAGGTGTAAAAAAAGAAGCATCATAAGTGATATACCGGTAATAAATCCGGAATACACCTGTGCCGGAGTGTGTGCATTTAACCTGATGCGTGCAGAGCCCAATAAACCTGAAATAATAATACTTCCTATAATTAGCAATGGCATTTCGTATCTTAATACAAGGGAGGTAATGATCAAAAAACCCGTAAACCCTCCGATAGACATCATGTGCAGGCTTATTTTCCAGTAAAAAGTTATTATAAAACCTGTAAGAACAAGTATTGCACCACCAAGAATAAAGAAACTAAGTAGCGAAGGGACATTGGCCTGGCGGAAAATATAATAAGTGAAAAGGTAAAGTGCCACACTGGATAATATGGGTAATATCCTGTCTTTTCTTTCTGTTAACCGGATGCTTTGAACGAGGCCGGTTTTTTTGAAGAGAATAATAAGCAGTAGGGGAGCAATGCATGTATTCACAAAAACTATCAGGGTAATTATCCTGCGAGCTTCGGGTGTAAAGGAAAACAAAATATAACTGGGAATGGAAAACAGGATAATAACTGCAAATGAGGGTATCAGCATCGGATGAAATACTGCACTTGCCAGGTGAGCCCAAAGGTTTTGCCATCTATTCACACTAACTCCTTTCTTAATCTGGCCACAGGTATGTTGAGTTGCTCCCTGTATTTGGCCACCGTTCGACGGGCAATGTTATACCCTTTTTCTTTTAATATGGAGGTGAGCTGCTCATCGGTAAGAGGCTTTGCCTTGTTCTCCCCTCCAATACAATCCTGAAGGATTTTCTTTACTTCACGGGTGGAAACTTCTTCTCCTTCTTCGTTTTGCAAGGATTCTGAAAACAAAGTCTTCAGCAAAAAGGTACCATAGGGGGTTTGTACATATTTGCTGTTTGCCACCCTTGAAATGGTAGATATGTCGAGCTCCACAATGTCTGCAATATCTTTCAGGATCATCGGCTTGATTTTCGTTTCATCACCGGTAAGGAAATACTCTTTCTGGAAGGTCATGATGGCTTCCATGGTCACCAGCAGGGTGTTTTGCCGCTGCTTAATGGCATCAATAAACCACTTGGCCCCATCGAGCTTTTGTTTCACAAAAACCATGGCTTCTTTTTGTCGTGGGTTGGATTTGGTTTTATCCTTGTTTCCCGCCATGGTTTCAAGCATTTGGGCGTAGGTCCGGTTGATTTTCAAATCGGGTGCATTACGGGAGTTCAGAGTAAGGTGTAGNTCTCCATTTTCAGTAGACACTATGAAGTCAGGGATTACATATTGTGCGGAGCGTCCTGCCTCTGTGAGACTATTGCCGGGCTTGGGGTTTAATTTTAAAACTTCGTCAATGGCATCCTTTAAGTCTTCATCCGAAAAGTTATGCTTTTTCTGTATTTTCTGGTAATGCTTTTTGGTGAAATCGGTAAAGTTTTTCTCTAGTAATAAGGTTGCATTTTCAACAGCCGGAGTGCGGGGCGTCTTTCTCCTGATTTGCAACAAAAGGCATTCCTGCAAGTCCCTGGCTCCCACACCTGGCGGGTCAAATTCCTGAATGACCCGAAGCAGGTTGAGTACTTCTTTGAAATCAGTGGTAACGTTGAGCGAAAAGGCCAGATCATCAATGAGGGAGTGAATATCTCTTTGTAAATACCCGGCATCATCAATATTACCGATGATATGATTGGCCACCAGGGCTTGATGTTCTGTCAGCTCTCTCAGTCCCAACTGGCTAAGCAGGTACTCCTGAAAACTGAAAGAGGTGGACATGGGTACCTCCTTGTTTTCATCATCGGCACTGGTATTGTTAGCTGCCAGTTTGTAATTGGGGATTTCGTCATCTTCAATGTAGTCGCTGATGTCAAACTCATTGTCCGGGTCTACTTCTGGTTCGTCAAAATCTGCTTCCTGACCCTCCTCCAAATCATCTTTCACATCACCCTCCTGATCCTGGTTGTCATACTCGCCAAGTTCTTCCTCGTTTCCCTCTTCCAGGGCCGGGTTTTCTTCAATCTCCTCTTTTATCCTCTGTTCAAGCAACAGAGTTGGCAGCTGCAGCAGTTTCATCAGCTGAATCTGCTGCGGGGAAAGTTTTTGTAATAGCTTTTGTTGTAGTCTTTGTTTTAACATGACTCTTTTCTGAAAAACCAGGAATATTTATTTTTTCCCTTTGGTTAATGTTTTGCCAAATTAAGAAAAATTTCCCAAACCTGGAATTGGGGGTTGTTAAAATTCGGCATTTTGTGGGGCTCTTGGGAAAGGGATTACGTCTCGAATGTTGCCCATTCCCGTAATAAACAGCATCAGTCTTTCAAACCCCAGCCCAAAGCCACTGTGAGGTGCTGTGCCATACTTGCGGGTTTCCAGGTACCACCAAACATCTTTTTCAGGGATGTCCATTTCATTGATCCGGGCAATAAGCTTATCATAATCTTCCTCGCGCTGGCTGCCTCCAATAATTTCTCCAATTTGTGGGAATAAAACATCCATGGCCCGCACGGTTTTTTCATCTTCGTTTTGCTTCATGTAAAAAGCCTTTATACCCCGGGGGTAATCCGTTAATATCACAGGCTTATTGAAGTGTTTTTCCACCAGGTATCTTTCGTGCTCCGATTGAAGGTCTACTCCCCACTTAACAGGGTAGTCAAACTTTTCACCCGACTGCTCCAGGATTTCTATGGCAGAGGTGTAAGTGAGTCTTTCAAATGTGTTTTCTGTAACAAATTGTAACCGCTCGATCAACTCTTTGTCATACATTTTCTGGAGGAACGCCAGATCATCGGGGCATTTTTCCAGCACGTAGCTGATAAGGTATTTTAAAAACTCTTCAGCCAGGTCCTGGTTGTCATCAATATCGTAAAATGCCATTTCAGGTTCAATCATCCAGAACTCAGACAGGTGACGTGATGTATTTGAGTTTTCCGCTCTAAATGTGGGCCCGAATGTATAAATGTTCGATAGGGCCAGTGCGCCCAGCTCTCCTTCAAGTTGGCCACTTACCGTTAAATTGGTTTCCTTGCCGAAAAAATCCTGTTCGAAATCAATTTTTCCCTCCTCCGTTTTGGGAACATTGTTCAAATCAAGCGTGGTAACCCTGAACATGGCGCCGGCCCCTTCGGCATCTGAGCCTGTAATAATAGGGGTATGCAGGTAATAGAAGCCCCGGTCGTTGAAAAATTTATGGATGGCATAAGCCAGTGCATGACGTACTCTGAACACTGCACCAAAGGTGTTGGTGCGAGGCCTGAGGTGAGCAATTTCACGCAAAAATTCAAGGGTGTGCCCTTTTTTCTGCAGGGGGTATTTGTCAGGATCTGCAGGTCCATAGAGCTTGATGTGGGAAACCTGCANCTCAACTTGTTGTCCTTTTCCTTGGGACTCTACAAGCTTGCCATTGGCCGAAATGCAGGCACCCGTGGTTACTTTACGCAACAACTCATCGTTGTTAAAAGCTTTTACGTCCACAACCAACTGTATATTGTGTATGATGCTCCCATCATTCAATGCTATAAAAGCCACATTCTTATTGCCCCTTTTGGTTCTCACCCAGCCTTTGACGTTTATTTGCTGATTGATTAGTTTGGAGTCGGTGCCTTTTAGTAAACCGGATATGCGTTGTCTTTTCAGTTGTTCCATGTGATTAAAGTTAAAAGATGTTGGCTGTGAAGGTTTATTCTTGTTGTTGAAACAATTTGCAAAATTAATAGAATTTTCTGATTGCCGCGATTGAGTGGTGACGGGATTTTTGGCGTAGACAGAAAGAGTACCCAAACGGCAAGGGTTATCTTTTTATAACTTGACATTTGTAATTTAAGGACGATTTAATCCAGAGATTATTCAGCTAAAGATAGTTTTTTAATTAAAAAAATTATAAACCTACAGGAATTGTTTTCGGGATTGTGTGTAAATTAGTTGTTGATTTCATTGATTTAACTATAATTCAACAATCCTGGGAGTATACTTTAGTAAATAAAAAATTTTAAAAACGCATGTTTTGTCCGGGATTCTTACTATAATTGCAACTGAAAAAAACATTATAGTATCTGCATTTATAATTAGCAATTGGGGTGACCTTATTTTTATGCAGATAAGCTGCCTGTCATGTTATGAATACTCTGATTGGATGTGTAAAAGGGTAAGAAAAATTTCCGGTATTGTATTTTGTTCAAACCAAACAAATCGTATAATTAACACAAACCAAAACTCAACAAGAATGAAGAAAATTATTACAAGTTTTGCTTTACTTGTCATGTGTTTTTGGGCTGTCAATGCCCAAACCATAGAGGTGACAGGAATAGTAACCTCCCACATGGAAGATGACATGCCACTTCCGGGGGTTACCGTGCAGATAAAGAACACGGACCAGGGAACCATTACCGATATGGATGGGCGTTACAACATTGAAGTAGATGGTGCTGATACCCTGGTGTTTTCTTATGTAGGGATGTTAACCGAAACCATTCCTGTGGAAAATCGGCGCAACATTGATGTAGGATTAATGATGGATGTTGCCAGCCTGGGAGAGGTTGTTGTTGTGGGATATGGAACTGAATCCAGCCGTTTGATATCCGGTTCTTTGGGCGTGGTAGGTGAAGGAGAAATCCGGGATGTACCCATGCGAACCCTGGATGGGGTTTTACAGGGGCGATCAGCAGGAGTACAGATCACCCAAAACTCAGGAACTCCTGGTGCAGCCACAAGTGTCAGAATCAGGGGAAATAGCTCCATCTCTGCAGGTAACGAACCTCTCTATGTGGTGGATGGTATCCCTGTTACTACCGGTAATTATGGACAAGTAGGTTTCTCTGGGCAGGGAATTAACGCATTGTCGGATATCAATCCCAACGATATTGAGTCCATTACTGTCTTGAAAGACGCCTCTGCAGCCGCTATTTACGGTGCAAGAGCAACAAATGGGGTGATTCTCATTACCACCAAAAGGGGACGTGAACAAAAGACCCAGCTCAACTTCAATGCTACCTATGGCGTCCAGGATTTAGAAAATCGTCTTGAAATGCTTAACGCACAACAGTGGCATGAGTTAAAAGGTACAAGCCCCGATGACCCTGATAATGTAACCGATACCGATTGGCTGGATCATGTTTTGAGAACAGCTCCCATTGCCAATTATGAGCTTTCAGCCAACGGAGGAAGTGAAAATACACAGTTTTTTATCTCAGGCAGTTATTATACCCAGGAAGGAATTGTGCTGGGAACATCCTATGAACGACTCAACAGCAGGGTGAATATCGATCACAAAGTGAATGAAAATTTTGATATGGGAGCCAGCTTTGGTGTAAGCTATTCGCTTAACAATAGGGTAGAAGGGGACCAATCGCTCAATGCTCCCCTGGCCAATGCCATTGCCAATCCTCCAATTTACCCGGTGTATGATGAAGATGGGAACTATGCTGAACAAGCACCCTTTGCCAACCCCGTTGCCATTGGCAATGAAGCCATCAATGAAGCCCACTCATACCGAACTATCGGCAATATTTTTGGGGATTACCGGATTTTGCCCAACCTTACAATTGGTACTAAATGGGGGTTCGATTATCTGAGTCTTAGAGAACATAGTTATGACCCCATCACCACCCGTCAGGGAGCACGTTCCGGTGGGATTGGGCTGGAGGCGCAAAACAATGTACTTAATATCGTTTCCAACAATACCATAAGGTATACGAATACTTTTGCTGATGTACACAATGCTGAATTGTTGGCGGGATATTCCTTTGAAATCTTCCAGCGCAGAAACCAATTTATACGTGGGGTAGACTTTCCCAACGAGCAATTGCAATATCTTGCCGAAGCCGGTACCATTACCGATGCCTATGCAAGGGCAGTTAACAGGGGGATGAACTCTTATTTCGGGCAATTGAAATATAATTTTGATTACAGGTATATCCTTACTGCTTCGGCCCGGTTTGACGGTTCGTCCAAATTCAGCGAAGAAAACCGTTATGGGTTTTTCCCGGCGGTGAGCACGGCCTGGAGGGTTTCGGAAGAAAACTTTTTTCAAAACCTGGATGCCCCCGTCAACGAATTACGGCTTAGGGCAAGTTACGGTGTTACCGGTAATGATGGTATCCCGGACTTTGCCTACATGGCACTTTATGGTGGTGGCTCAAACTATCTTGGCCAATCAGGTATTTACCCCCTTGGACTGGCAAATCCTGACCTGAAATGGGAAACAACTTACCAATTTAATGCAGGTTTTGATATAGGCATGTGGGAGGATCGCCTGGAGATTTCTCTGGATTATTATAATAACCAAACCCAGGACCTACTCTTTAGCAGACCCATTTCCATGAGCTCAGGATACTCCAGTATCACAACCAATATTGGTGAACTGGAAAACAAAGGGTTGGAGCTGAGTATCAAAACCGTGAATGTGGAGACAGATGATTTCTTCTGGTCCTCCTCATTCAACCTTTCGCGCAACCGCAACAAGGTTCTGTCGCTTTACAAAGACCAACCCCTTGATAACATTGGAAGGGGAAGCAACAGTGTAAGGGTTGGTGAACCACTGGGAATATTCTACGGTTATGAAAGTTATGGTGTTGACCCTTCTACCGGTGATATTGTATTTTCTGATGAAAGGAAAAAAATCGGGGATCCCAACCCTGACTTTACCGGTGGTTTTAGCAACGATCTGGCCTGGAGAAACTTCGAGCTTAGCGTGTTTCTGCAATTCTCCTACGGCAATGATATCTTCAATGGAACCCGTGTCTTTATTGAATCCATGAAAGGAAATGATAATCAAACCACTGCAGTTCTTGACCGCTGGACAGAGCCTGGTGATGAAACCAATATGCCAAGAGCCACAGGACGGGATCCCAATAACAACAACCGTATATCTTCGCGATTCATTGAAGACGGTTCTTACCTGCGGGTGAAAAACCTTACCCTCTCTTATAATCTTGACGGAAATATGCTGGAAACCCTGAGAATGCGTAATGCAAGGGTTTTTGTAACCGCACAAAACCTGCTCACTTTCACCAATTACAGTGGGATGGATCCGGAGGTGAACTACGCCGGAGATGATAACCTGGTTTTAGGGACCGACTTTTTTACCTATCCCCAGGTTCGTACGGTGTCGTTTGGTATTAATGTAGGACTTTAAAAATTATTTGAAATGAAAAAGATATATTTGATTAGCACTTTTATTATAGCCACCCTGGTCTCCTGCGATGTTTTGGATGTGGATCCACAGCACAGCATACCGGCTGATGGTGCAGTGAACAACAGGACCGATGCCATCAGGGCTTTGAATGGTTGCTACGATTCATTCCAGGCGGCCGGATACTATGGACGCAATTACAATGCTGCCGGTGACCTTTCCTCTGACATACTCAGCTGGTCAGGTACCACAGCCGGATATAACCAAATGGATAACAACTCCATCCTTCCCGACAATGTTATTGTGGAAGGTATATGGAGTAGCATTTACCGTGCCCTGAACCGGATAAACAGCCTCAAAGAACGCTTGCCGGAGGTTGAAGGGTTTGAAGACAATGAGAAACAGGAAATCCAGGGAGAATTACACTTTTTGAGAGCACTTGCCCATTACGACCTGGCAAGAATGTTTGGTGGGGTGCCTGTGAGAACCAGCTCCGCCACCGCTGATGAGGATGATCTAAATAAGCCCCGCAATGAGGTAAGTGAAGTGTTTCAATCTGTTTTTGATGACCTGGAAGTAGCACGTCAAAATATTTCGTCGGAAATTATCCGCGGGCGTGCCTCTCTGGCTGCTGTACTTGCTCTTGAAGCCCGGGCAAATTTGCACTATTATTCTATTACCCATGAAGATAAATATCTGGATGCAGCTTTGAATGCGGCAAGTTCAGTAATAGATGACTTTGGACTGGAGCTGGAACAAGACTTTGCTTACCTGTTTAGTGGCAATGAAAACCGTGAATCTATTTTCGAAATTGAGTACAATGAGCAGGATAGAAACAGGCTGGCGGAGTACTTTTTTCCAACCGATATCAGTGGTAGGTATGAGTTTGCCCCCGACAGTGTCCTTTTGGCTGATTTCCCTGAGGACGATCTGCGGTTTTCTGCATCCATTGGATTCCTGGATGATGAGCCCTATGTGCTGAAATATAATGACATAGAAACCGGCACTGATAATGTTTATGTTTTCCGCCTGGCAGAAATGTATCTGATATATGCAGAAGCCAGTCTGCTAAAGGGAGACGACCCTGTAGAAATCCGCCAATACCTGAACCCGATAGTGGAAAGGGCTGGCCTGGATGAAGTTACCAGTGATGACTATGAAGAGCTCAGGGAAGAAATTGCTCAGCAAAGGCGCCTGGAATTTGCTTTTGAGGGGCATCGCTGGTTTGATTTGGTGAGAACAGGTCAGGCTTTGGAAGTATTGGAGGGGGTTACCGACAACTATCAAACCCTTTTCCCGATACCCTTAAATGAAATACTGGCCAACGACGCCATTAATGATGAAGACCAAAATCCGGGTTACTGATTTTACAGAGGTGTTTTGATGGTATAAACCGTCCGGAAAATGCCCTTGATGTCAAAGTGTTTCTTGATAATGAATTTTAAATATGTAAAGACATGAATCAAATTAAAATAAATATAGCATTATGGGTTGTGATGCTGGCATTGGTTTCCTTGTGGTCTTGCCAGGATGATGAATTAAAAATTCCCACACCCAGCACTCAGGCCTATTTTGATTATGAGGTTGAAACTTTCTACCTCAATGAAGAAACAGGAGAAATGAATTATGAGGTGCGTTTCAATAATAATTCACAAATGGCCGCCACCTATTTTTGGGATTTTGGGAACGGGCAAACTTCGGATGAAGCAGATCCGGGTGTTGTGGTTTATGAAACCAGCGGCAGCTATGACGTTACGCTTGAAGTTACGCCACTGCCTGAGCAGGATGACTTGGATTATAACAACCTCCAGGCCGAAGCACACCTCTTGCTGGTTCCCACCGTCTTTTTTGAAGGTTTTGAAGACCCCGGCCTGGCCCAGGAGTTCCCGCCCCAGGACTGGTTCATGGCAGACCTTGACGGTGACGGTAGAAACTGGTATTGGGACGAGTTTCCAGAAGAAAACGAAACTTATATTCTTTCCGAATCATGGGACGGAGAAGCCCTGGAACCTGACAACTGGATTGTTTCCCCTGCTATTGATCTTTCGGATGTAGAAGGTGGCCTGGCTCTTGAATGGGACGTTACACCCACCGCAAATACACCCGACTTCCGTCAGGAAAACTACAGTGTACTTATAACAACAGATGTGGATATAGATGCTGACTCATTTGATGCAGATTTGTTTGAAGAAATATTTACCGAGCGGCTGACACCTGAAATGGAGAACTGGGTATGGATAAACCGCATGGAAGATATTAGTGAATATACCGGTCAGCAAATCCGTATCGCTTTCCGTCACCACGATTCAAGTGATAATGATCGGATCGGCATCACCAACATACATGTTTTCCAAACCGGAGATTAATTTTACTTACAGTGTCGTTCTGGTGGTGCGTTTACTACCGGAACGACATTTTATTCCCAATTTTTAAAACTGTTTATTTTATGCGTAAAATTTGTTTGTTGTTGACTGTGCTAGTTTTTGGTTTTTCGTGTGGGCCATCCCCTCAAACTAAAGAAGAGCAAGGTCAGGCAGAGGGTTCATTGTTTATTATTGGCGGGGGAAGTCGCCCTAATGCATTGGTTAACCACATGATAGATGAAGCAGGACT
>SL_3KL_010_SEDDRAFT_10003325_pt1 | contig 14618 bp, 20 predicted proteins | sample SodLakKL_010_SED_2_FD_10381 | JGI IMG/M metagenome (IMG submission 10381)
AGCTGGCACATAAATTATCTGTGATACTGTTAAAAAAACTGTTTGCCGGACTGCTGCTGTTGTTATCACTTAATATGCTCTATACAGTTTTTACAGCATAGTTTTTAATTTGGGATAACGAAGCACTTCTATCTTTAAAAATAATTTGTGACTTTTCCCGCCTGATACCGACTACTCAGTAAACAATCATTTAATTCAATGAGGAAACCATGAGTATCGATATCAAAATTCTACAATCTGCATGCTGCGGACCGGCAGTTCCGGTCAAAGAGGAGATCCTGAAAGCCGCCGGACTGGCCGGGGTGGAGGTCTCAATTGATGAGCCTTCGGAGATTCAGGAGATCATGAAATACGGCACACTCACATTCCCATCGATCGTGGTAAACGGCGAGGTTCACGATTTCAGGGAGTTCGAAAAAACCGATGAACTGGTGACTATGCTCAGAACACAGGAAGTGGGCTGAAGATGAGTGCATTTGATCTGTTAAACAGGCCATCAGAATACCTGGTGTACAATATACTGAACCTGGAGGAGGGCGCCCGGCTGGCTGAGGCGCTCCTCTATTTCATTCCGGGGTTTATCATGCTTTCAATCCTACTGACCTTGGTGGTCTATCTGATGACGGCCATTACCGGATATTTGTCGTTCGAAAAGATCAGAAACTACCTGGAGAGGCATAAAGAGAGCGGCCTCGGCAATGTAATGGCGTCGGGTTTCGGGGCGGTTACACCGTTCTGTTCCTGCTCATCCGTGCCGATATTTATCGGTATGATGCAAGCGAAAATTCCATTGGGCATTGCGCTCTCCTTTCTGATTACATCCCCACTGGTCAATGAGATCGCAATTGCGGTTTTCTGGGTCACCTATGGCTGGGAAATTACACTGGTTTATGTCACCTCCGGAATGATTCTGGGGGTCATCGGGGGCATGTTGCTCGAGAAGCTTGGACTGGCTGAGTCTGTTGCCGACTGGGTCAGGGATCTGGAATATCATAAAATGAATGAATCGAAAAGTGGGAAATCTTTTACAGAACACCTTCCTGTGATCCATAATGAGGCATTTGCAACCGTTCGTAAGCTGGTTCCGTATGTATTCCTGGGGATTCTGATCGGTTCGTTTATTCACGGATATGTTCCGGAAGCTTTCTTTGAAGAGACCATCGCGGCGGTTAACCCGCTGGCCGTACCGATCGCAGTGTTCCTGGCCATCCCGCTCTATATTGATGCGGTGACAATATTGCCGGTGATCGACTCGCTTGTTGCGAAGGGTGTGCCTATGGGAACGGCCATAGCGTTTATGATGGGATCAATCGGGCTCTCACTGCCTTCAGCCATTTTGCTGAAAAAGGTGATAAAAATGAAACTGATCGTCAGCTTTTTTGTAACCATCGGGATTGGAATGATCCTGTCAGGGTATTTCTTTAACGCGGTATTCTAAAAGAGCAGGTTCCGGCAGGCACAAAACAGCGTTTTTACAGTAGAAGAATTCAAAACATACAACCTCTCCATTGCAGAGCGCGAGGTTAAACCACGAAAGTGCGGAATTAAACGGATTGTATCGTATAGGATAAATATGTTACCCATTTCCCAATATAGTACAATCATGAAGTGTGAATTGATCGAACGTTAAAGGGTATCCCAACATATATCATAAATCATTTTTTTAATTACATTTCACCATGTCACGCTCCACTGAAAACATTACCGACACCGTTAAGCAGTTCTATGGATACCTGAAAGGGTATATCATCAAAAAAACCGGTGATCCGGACCTTGCAGACGACCTTACACAGGAGGTGATGTACCGGCTGGTGAAAGCAGACGATGAAAAACGGAGCATCCGGAATGTGAAGGCGTGGCTGTTCCAGACCACCCGTCACGTGATAGCCGACCATTTCAGGCAACAAGGGAAACAACCGGTTGTGAATTCGCATGACGAACATCCTGAGGCGGTATCTGATCAGGAACTGTTCCGGCCTCCCGATGAATTTGTCAGCATTTCGGATATCGACTTTATTCTCCCCATGCTGATGCTCCTTCCAGAAAAGTATGGCAAGCCGCTGATCATGAGCGATATTGAAAACATCCCGCAAAAAGAGATCGCCAGACACCTGGGGCTTGGCCTTTCCGCAACCAAGATGAGAATCAAACGGGGCCGTGAAAAGCTGCACGGACTTTTCACAGAGTGCTGTGAAATCGAATACGACAGCCGCGGAGAGTTTGCAGGCTGCACCATCAAGGATCATTGTACACCGCTGTTGGAAATCCGGAAGGATTTAATCGAGGAGAGCGCATGTGATGCGTTAACTGATCGCCCATGTTGAAAAGCAGGAAACCGGATAATATGAACAGCATGAACCCTGAAGTAGACTTTTATTTTGTTAAAGCCGAAAAATGGAAGGATGAATATAATGCACTGAGAAAAATCTGTCTCGACTGCGGACTGACTGAAGAATTGAAATGGGGGTGTCCGTGTTATACGTATCAGAAGAAAAACATCGTACTCATACATGGATTCAAAGAATACTGTGCCTTTCTGTTTCACAAAGGAGTTTTGCTAACCGACCCTAAGAACATTCTGATCCAGCAAACCAAAAATGTTCAATCTGCCCGACAACTCCGGTTTACTGATGTACATGAAATCGTTGAGATGGAGCCCATTATCAAGGCTTACATCGACGAAGCCATTGAGGTAGAAAAAGGCGGTTTGGAAGTGGATTTTAAAAAAACAGACGAATTTAAAGTTCCGGAAGAGTTTCAACAGAAACTGGATGAAAATCCTGCGCTTAACACCGCGTTTGAGGCTTTGACACCCGGACGGAAACGAGGCTACCTGCTACATTTTTCCGGAGCCAAACAATCCAAAACCAGACTGCGAAGAGTCGAAAAATGTATCCCGAAAATTCTTAGTGGTAAAGGGTTGCAAGATTAATTAAAAAACATAACATCATTCACTATGAAACATCCTGCAATACAACATTACAACTATCACAAATGGGCTAACTCCAGAATTTTTGAACATTTGAAATCTTTACCCGGAGAAGTATATATCAATCACATCAAAAGTGTGTTTTCTTCAATTCAGGAAGTTATTATCCACGCTTATCAAGCCGAAGGAATGTGGCTGAGCGTGATGTCGGGCGATGATTTTTCCGAAACCATGGATGTGATAAAAGAATTAAAAGAAAAAAGCAGTGGTGGCAATCTTTTAGAAATGCAACAGCTTTACTCTGAAATGAACGAGAAGTATTTCGATTTTCTGAACAATCATGATGATCTCGACCTGAAATTCACTATCAACCATCCCAGATATGGTGACCTGGATGCATCCGTTAGCGATATGGTTAAGCATGTGGCCAATCACGGCACCTATCACCGGGGGAATATTACAGCAATGCTTCGGCAGCAAGGAAATGCCGGTGTATCCACTGATTATATTTTCTATCTATACAATTTATAAAGAAGAGTAACTCCAGGCCTTAATCTTTTCCCGCCGCATACGCCAAAAAACCAGGAATTAAAAAATTGGAGAATGACTATGAAGCCACGGATAACAGTTATTACACTTGGTGTTGATAACCTGGAGCGTGCCTTGAGGTTTTATGAGGATGGATTAGGTCTAAAAACGAAGGGAATTGTGGGACGGGAATTTGAACACGGTGCCGTTGCTTTCTTTGAACTGCAAAACGGAATACGCCTTGCAATTTGGCCGCGTGAAAGTTTATCGCATGATACCGGACTTAGAGTAAGTAAGCCAAGTCCAACAGACTTTTCAATAGGCCACAATGTTTCTTCCCGATCAGAAGTAGACTCTGTAATGAAACAGGCAGAGATGGCAGGAGCAGTTATTGTAAAACCGGCTCAGGATACTTTTTGGGGAGGCTATGCCGGTTATTTTCAGGATCCGGATCAACATCTCTGGGAAGTCGTTTGGAATCCGAAAATGCTGCCGGAAGATTGACCATGAGAGCGTTATCTGCTGACACCCAAGCATTTAAAAATAAGCTTAAGAACAAAGTCAACTTTGCATGACTGCAACGACCGAAGAGTATAAAAACCTAATAAAGCAGCTCTTTAAAAACCTGGTATCGATAAGTGAGGAAGACTGGGTACCCTTCAGCGGAAAACTGCACTTTAAACAGTTTGACAGAAAGAGCCGGATTTCACAGCCGGGCAGGATCGAAGACCGGCTCTACTATCTGGCCGATGGCGTGGTTCGGTTTATCGTGTTTAACGGTGAGAAAGAGTCGACCACAGACTTTGCCTTTTCAGGACAATTTTTCAGTTCCTACTCCTCATTTATCACACGTCAGCCTGGAATATTTGAAATCAGGCCGGTAACCCGCACCGCCAACTGTTTCTATATCACCTGGCAGGACCTTCAGGAGATATATACCACCACAAGCTGTGGTGAGAAAATCGGAAGGTTAGCGGCTGAGCAGCAATTTATCAAAAAGTCGGCCCGTGAAGTCTCTCTTTTGAACGAACATCCGAAAGACCGGTACATGAAGCTGCTGGAAGAGCAGCCAAAATGGGTTCAGAAGATCCCCCTGAAACACCTTGCTTCATACCTGAGTATTGCACCGGAAACACTCTCCCGAATTCGAAGATCGATTCAGGAGAGCTAATCTGAAAACATTTTTCCAAAGTTGGGTTCATTTCTTGATTGAGATCAAGGAATGCCGGCTGTTTCAAGCTTATTTTGGCAAACTATTAATTTAAAACAAGGATTATGCAGAAACTAATCTATCATATCGCATGCAGTGCTGACGGGTTTATAGCCCACACCGACCACACGGTGCAGGGTTTTCTTTTTGAAGGGGACCACAGTACGGATTACCAGGAGTCGTTAAAAAGTGATTATAGTGCCGTATTGATGGGACGCAAAACGTATGAGTTCGGCCTTCAGTTCGGGGTCACAAGCCCGTACCCCTGGCTGAACCAGTACATGATCTCAGAAAGCATGGAATCCGATCCCGATCCGGAAGTGAAACTTGTGAAAGATGATCTGGTAAATTTTATCCATCAGCTTAAAAAGACAGAATCGAAAAGCATCTATCTGTGCGGAGGTTCAATGTTGAGTGGATTTCTTTTAAAAGCCGGTCTGATCGACACACTGATTCTAAAGATCAATCCGGTAATCTTCGGAAATGGGATACCGCTTTTTACCGGAGAAGCCATGAGTGATGTGAAGCTGACACTATCCGGACATAAAACCTATGACAATGGTGTGCTTCTCTCAACCTACCAGATAAATTAATATGGCATTTTTTCTCGGACTTCTTTCCATCACTTTTCTGATTATGCTGGTTACGCGGCTTGCGGGAATCCGGGCTTTTCAAGCTTTCTGGGAAGCCGGGCGGTTGGCGGCAGCCGTGATGTTTATCCAGGTAGGCATTATGCACCTCACACGGTCTGAAGACCTGGTCTACATGATCGAGGGGTTTATGCCCAATCCGACTGAGATCATCATTCTCACCGGTGTAGCCGAGATCGCTCTGGCTATGGGGCTGTTATGGAGACGATCCCGGAAGATGGCCGGATGGCTGCTGATGGTCCAGCTTGTAGCCATGTTTCCGGCAAATATCTATGTGGCAGTGATGGAGCTGCCGGCGCCCGGCGGCCTGCCGGCCAGCCCCTGGTACACCTGGAGCAGGCTTCTCTTCCAGCCGGTGTTTATCTGGTGGATCTGGAAATGTGCCGTTCAGAATCAACAGCGATCACAGCCTGCAACGGCCGGATTTAAAGAGAAAACGTATAATCGGACGGCAGGTTGAAAGAATTCGTTTACAATGGCTCTGATGACTGCCGGTTAACCGCCTGGAAGACAGAACAGGCAGGAAACTTTGTGACCGTACTGTTGCACGGCGGCGGGCCAGACCACCATAGCCTTCTGCCGCTTGCGCACAAGCTTGCCGGTCTCACGCAGGTCATCGTGCCGGATATTCGCGGGTATGGTGTGTCGATCTGCACTGATCCGGATCGCCACACATGGCAGCAGTATGTAGAGGATTTAATATCACTTCTGAATCACCTGAAGGCCGATAAAGCCGTGGTGGGCGGGACCGGGCTTGGGGCCACAATCTCGCTTCGGTTTGCCCTGGCATTCCCGCACCGAACGGAGGCCATTATCCCAATCAGCATTGAGGATATAGAAGATGATGAAGCCAAAAAAGCGGAGATCGAATTTATGGATGCATTTGCAGAACGGGTCCGCAAACATGGGATCATAGCGGGATGGGAACCCATTCTGGATGAACTTGCCCCGGTAATCCGTGCGCTTGTTGAAGATGCTATCCCCCGTTCCAATCCCGCGAGCATAGCCGCTGCGGCAGCAATCGGGAACGACCGTTCTTTACGAAAGGCGGAGGAGTTAAAACAGATCAGTGTTCCTGCGCTCATCATTCCGGGAATGGATCACAGGCATCCGGCAGCGCTGGCCAAACAGATCGCAGAGATCATTCCGAAAGGCAGGCTGGCACAAGTAAACATGAACCCAAATTTGAAAACCGCTGACGACCTCGCCCGACAGTTTGCGCCTGCCATCCGAAAGTTTTTAATAGAATTGAATTTTTAAACAGAAATACAACTTATGAAAACTCAGTACTACACAGCCACAAGCCTGGACGGATTTATTGCAACAGAAGATGACTCACTGGACTGGCTTTTTCCTCTCGGCGATCTGGAGAACTCAAGCTACCCGGAGTTTATATCTAACGTAGGTGCCCTGGTGATGGGATCGGCAACCTACGAATGGATTTTACGAAACGAAGATAAAGTTGCTGACGAAACGGGATCACCCTGGCCTTATACCCAGCCGGCCTGGATTTTCACGAGTCGTAAGCTGCCCATGATTGAAGGTAAAGATATTCGTTTCGTCAAAGGCGATGTGAGTCAATACTATCCCGAAATGCGGACTGCTGCTAACGGCAAGAACATCTGGGTTGTTGGGGGCGGTGACCTGGCCGGTCAGTTTTACGATGCCGGACTGCTTGATGAGCTGATCATCCAGATCGGTTCGGCTACCCTTGGCAAAGGCAAACCACTATTTCCCCGCACTGTGCTCAGCCCGGCTTTGCGCCTAATATCGGCTCAACAGATGGGACCAGGCATGGCTGAATTACATTATGAAGTAGATAAAACCATTCCGGGGTAAATCTGAATATTGTAATTCCCGCCATTTCAAACTTCAAACTCTAAAAATTTGAATCAGTGGATAAAATCGAAATCATCAACTATATCAAGGCCCCTGTATCAACAGTTTATGATGCATTAACAACTGAGAAAGGATTGGGCAAGGTGTGGAGTCGGATCCCGAATGGGTTGGCACCAAGGTTTCCTTTCACCTGAAAGAGAAGAATGGATTTACGACCCTTCACCTGAATCACTCCGGCTGGCGCGAGCTAACCGAGTATTATGGCTGGTGCAACTACAACTGGTCTATGTTCTTAATGCGGCTGAAGGAGTATTGTGAGAGGTAAAAACAGTTTTCATAAAATGAAAAATGATTGATTATATGTGACTTGTACGAAATTCTTATGACAATAAAATTATGATAACATCAAATGTGAGCACCGATACCCCTGTTTCAATAATCGGGCTGGGGGCGATGGGAACCGCATTGGCAAAAGCCTTTTTAAAGAATGGAAACAAAACAACCGTTTGGAATCGAACTGTCCAAAAAGCGGCACCTCTTGAGGGTGCAGGGGCTATTCAAGTTGAAGCGGTTACAGATGCCCTGACGGCAAGTCCGCTCGTAATCATCTGCCTTCTTGATTATGATTTGATTTACGAATTGTTGGTTAACACCGACCCGAATACGTTGCAGAACTGCACCGTTGTGAATCTCATAAACGGTACTCCACAGAATTCACGCCAAATGGCAAGCTTTTTGGAGAATAAAGGGGTAAAAGCATATCTCGACGGCGGAATCATGGCCGTCCCTTCACTAATCAGCACAGAACACGCCTTTATACTGTATAGCGGACCTAAAGCCACTTTCGAGCTATATGAGCCTGCCTTGAGCATATTGGGTGGTGCCAATTATGTAGGATCTGACCCGGGTCTGGCCTCTCTGATCGACCTCGCACTTCTCAGTGGAATGTATGGTATGTTTGGTGGATTTATTCATGCGGCTGCATTAACTAAGAGTGAGAATATCAAAACAGGTGAGTTTAGTTCTGAGTTGCTCATCCCCTGGCTTCAAGCCATGATTTCCGTACTGTCTGAAATGGCAAATCAAATCGATACTGGAAATTACAGTGCGGGTGAATCCAATATTTCAATGCAAGCCGCGGGGTATAAAAATATATTTCAGGCAAGTCTTGATCAGGGTGTTGATGCGGGCCTGTTAATCCCATTTCAATCACTTTTAAATCGAAGAGTAGCCGATGGATTTGGTAAGGACGATGTAGCCGGATTGTTTGAAATGATAAAAGCTCAAACATAGATTTATTATATGTATTAACCACAAGTACTATTTGGTAAAGAAATTATTCCTGCTAAATGAGCCTATTCAAAAAAGATTTGAAATTAAAAAGAGTAGAGCTTAATGATATCCTGGGTTTTTATTCGCAGGTCAGAACGATTTATAAAACCTATCCACAGACATTAAATAAAACTCCCTATGACCAATAAAAAAATTGCAGTTTATGGTGCATATGGACATACAGGACGCTTTATAGTTGCAGAATTCATCAAACATGGATTGTCGCCAGTCCTGTGTGGCCGCAATGCTGTGAAGCTAAACAAACTTCATATGGAATTTCCAACTCTTGATGTAAGAATTGCCGATGTTCAAGACCCTAAATCTTTGGATAAGGCTTTTTCAAGTGCAGATATAATTATTAATTGCGCAGGCCCTTTTTTAGATACGGCAGAGCCGATCATTGAGTCTGCAATCCGACATTCAGTTCACTATATAGATTTAAGTGCTGAGCAAATGTCGGTACTCAATGTCATGAAAAATTATTCAGAAAGGGCAGATAAAGCAGACATAATCGTGCTTCCGGCCACTGCATTTTTTGGTGGTTTGGCAGACCTGTTATGTTCAGCCCTTCTTCAGGACTGGAAGTCTGCGGATGAAATTCTAATAGGTATTGGGCTTAATTTCTGGCACCCGACAAAGGGAACCCGATCAACCGGGAAACGAAACCACTATTCAAGACTTGTGCTCTCAGACCATACATTGGTGACCCTGCCGGAAAATACGAGGGAAAAAATATGGGATTTCCCAAAACCTATTGGCAACCAAACTGTAGTACCTGTTCCTTTGTCTGAGATTATCACCATTTCACATCATATAGATGTAAAAAACTTAAACACATACCTGAGCCTGAACTCTGTTGATGATATCAGGGATGAAGATACACCACCGCCTCAATCTTTTGATGACAAAGGACGCTCATCACAACTTTTTTGTATGGACATTATTGCAAAAAAGAACAACAAAAAACGATGCATAACAGCCGAAGGAAGGGATATTTATGCAATAACCGCACCCTTGGTATACGAAGCCGTTTCAAGATTGTTTAATGGATCCATAAAAGCTACAGGTGTAACAACTTTGGGTGAAGCATTTGACGCACAAGATTTTTTGAACTCTTTGTCAGCAGATGATCTGAGAGTTTCTTACTCTGGTTAATTATAACAAAATCAATAATATCATGACTAACAAATCGATTGCTAAGGCTTTTTCGAATGGAGAATTTGAGAACGTGTTCGACTTCATTGCAGATAATGCAGTTTGGGAGGTAGTTGAAGAGAACACGTTTCATGGTAAGAAAGCCATTATTGAAAACTGCAAGCAGGTTGCCGCTTACTTTCTAACCGTAACAACACATTTCGAATTATTTAATGTGATTGCTGAGGATAACAAGGTTGCAGTAAATGGAACGGCTGAATTCATAAGAGAAGGTAACCGGGTGTCGTTTGTTAAGGCATCTGACCTGTATGAGTTTAATGATCAGCAACAAATTCAAAAAATTACTTCCTACTGTATTCAGGCAAAATGAAAACCAATTTTGATCAATCAGTCAGAGATGAATTGATAAACAGAATTCACTCCCTGGATGAACACCACCAGGCAAGGTGGGGTAAAATGAATGTGTATCAGATGACACTGCACTGTACCCTGTGGGATGAGTGGGTTTTAGGTACCCATAATCCGGTATACCGACAGAAATTAATCGGGAAACTATTTGGTAAGCTGGCATTGAAAAAAATTACCCTGAACAACAAGCCGATGAAGATCAACATGCCGGCTGGCCGTGATTTCATCATAAAAGAGGAAACCGGTGACCTTGTCCTTCAAAAAGAGAGGTGGGCTCGGAGAATCTCAGAATATGAACAGTACTTCAACCCAGCCTTCATCCACGACTTCTTTGGGAAAATGATGAAAGAACAGATCGGCACCCTGGCGTATAAACATTCAGATCACCATTTGCGGCAGTTTGGAGCATAAACAGAGTTACATGAGTGTCATAAATTACAATCAGATTCCAGAACTTATCAAGATTATACAGCCAGAAGCATCTGCTCATTCTGACCTGTTTCACATCATCCGCCTGGAGGATTATTTTCACTCCATGAAAAAAGAAATGGGGCCTTATCGTCAGAACTTTTTCGAAATCAGTTTCACGGAAGAGCTGAACAGCGACTACTCGATTGATGACAGGAGATTTCAACAAGAAAACGACTCTCTCATGTTTGTCAGCCCCGGACAGATCAATTCCTGGAATGTGAAGAACTCAGATAACTGTGTTAGGGGATATATGGTCTTTTTTAAGCCTGAACTGCTTGGCGCGGGTGAGCTCTCGTGTGAAGTGTTTAGCACATTCAGATTTTTCAACCTTAACTCCATGCCGATCTATTATCTGAAACTTGAGCAAAAAAAAATTTTTACAGATCTATTCAGGCGGATATATGAAGAATACAACCAGTTCCGGGAAGGGAGTATTGAGATTATCACATCCTATTTGACGATTTTTCTGAATGAAGCCAAACGAAACCTGGAGCCTGAATTCAGGGTAAAAGGGAATTTGAATCGTACTGAAGAGATCACCTATCAGTTCGAAAACTTGATCAAATTGGAATACCCAAAGAGGCTGACCATCAATGAGTACGCTGAAAGGCTCTATATCAGTCCCTCCTACCTGCGAGAGGCTGTTAAGCAATCGACCGGAAAGCCGGCATATAAATTGATTCGTGAATATCAGCTTCTGGAAGCAAAATCGTTGTTGATGCAGTCTGAAAAAACAGTGAAAAGCATTGCCCTGGAACTGGGGTTCGATGATTCATCCAACTTTGTAAAGTTTTTCAAAAAATATTCCGGCCTCACCCCTCTCCGCTACCGTGAAAATCCTCAGAATCTACCATAAAGCAGGTACTCTGGATAACCATTCTGATTGAATCCTTCCGGATCTTTGATTCAAACACAGAACTTTGGATCAGGAATTTTATGAGTTTGATATTTGGACTGTTCACAGCAATCGGCTTTGGGGCCGGTGATTTTTTTGGCGGGCTTGCCTCTAAGAAGAGTCCGGCTATGTCTGTATCGTTCTATTCACAATGCACAGCTGCTGCCTTGATCGGCATGATTGCGTTGTTCCTTGGAGGCACCCCGGATATAAACGGCGTGTTATGGGGTGGTGCTGCAGGAGTAGCTGTTGGACTGGGCATCATCAAATATTATCGAGCCTTGTCAAAAGGGTCGATGGGCCTTACAGCAACGATTATGGGTGTATTTTCTGCATTTGTTCCCTTCGCTGTTGGACTGATGATTGGTGAGCGTCCGTCATGGATTGCCATACTGGGTGTTCTGATCGTGATCGGGGCACTTGTACTTGTGACAAACAGAGAGGGTGAACCTGACAAAACACTCGGTTTGGATCGCGCTTCTGCCCATAATAATGCGGGGCTTTACGACGGGATCATTGCCGGTGTCTGTTTTGGGTTTTCATTTGTTTTTGTCGGGTTGGCGACGACCGTAAACCCACTCTGGCCGGTATTTGCAACAGCAACGGGTTCTCTGGCTCCGATACTGGTTGTGCAATTATTGAAAAGGGGAGCCTGGCCCGAAATTGGTAGCTCATGGAAGGCTACCCTGTTGTCGGGCATCAGCCAGGGACTGGGATTTATTGCCTTCGGACTAGCCGTATTGGATGGGCTGATCTCTATTGTTTCCGTGGCCGGTGCCCTTTCACCCATCCCGACGGCACTCATCGCACTGGCTGTATTGGGTGAACGTTTGAGTAAAAAACAGATGAGTGGCGTTGCAGTTGCCCTGGCCGGCGTGGTCTTCCTTGTAGTGGGCTGAATGGTTGAATCAAATCGATTTCACGCTTTTATAATGAGCACCCTGAAGATCAAATTAATTGATTCATATCAAGAGTTAATAAAAAATATATACTGATCTTAGGGTACTATAAGCACGACAACGATTTGCAAATTTAAATTCTGGACTCAAAATGCTTGTAGTTCTCGAAAATATCATGTGACTTTTCCGTCCATTCTTCGACTACATCCTTGACAGAGCTGCGCTTGATCAGTTATACACTGTTCTCATTTAATGGAAATGCTAAACGTCCTTTATGATTGACAAAATTAAAAAGATACTTAACAAGCTGGATCATACTGCTGAACACTATATTTCTCATATCGTTGAAATTAAAGAGTGTGAAAACCATTCAAAAAAATGAGCCTAAATCTGTGGTTCAGGTGTTTCTGACAATTTCTTCAAACACTTACAGGTCGAAATAGCAGGTATTCACTGGTTATGCAGCATGGTGAAAAAAACAAATATACATACCACATTTCTGAGGTAAATATGTACGAGAAAATCTCAAAAAACATTTCAAACTATATAGATTTGGATAAGGAAGAATTCGATGAACTCTCCTCGTTCCTAAAAATCCGTGAAATTAAAAAAGGCCAATATCTTTTCCATAGAGGAGATATCGCAACGTATAATTCATTTGTGAATAAAGGCTGTTTGAAAACTTCATTTACAGATTCTATTGGCCAGGAACATATTGTTCAATTTGCAACTGAAGAGGATTGGATTACTGATTATGACAGTTATTTAAACAAGACCCCGTCCAGATTAGATTTAATAGCTGTAGAAGATTCGGTGTTGTTCCAATTAGATCACCCCTCCCTGGAGAAATTGATTGAGCGAATTCCAAAATTCGAGCGATTTGACAAGATGGTCAGAGAGCACCAATTCAATCGTTTACAGCGGTGCCTGATTACTCTATTGAGCAACAATGCAGAAGAGCGTTACAGAGATTTTATACAAAATTATCCGGGTTTGGCAAATCAGATTCCTCAACATCAAATTGCTTCATTCATAGGAATTACTCCTGAGTATTTAAGCCGAATTCGGTGGAAATTAACTCATCTGTAAGATGTTCACATTCTTCGATTTTAATTTGAAATCATAAACTATATCAATGTGTATATGGGATTGCCGCTGTAAGTTGGGATACAACTTCAATTAAAAAATTATTCCTATGAAAAAAATATTACACATAGACAGCAGCCCCAGACTTGAGCGATCTCACAGCAGAAAGCTTTCGCGTGAACTAAGGGATCGGTTATTGAAAAAAAATCCTGAGTATCAGCTGTTGTATCGTGATCTCAATGTCAACACACCTCCACATATTGATGTGCCCTGGATTGAAGCAGCCTTTTCACGCCAGGAAATTCTGAATCCAGGACAAAAACAAGCCATTGAATTCAGCGATCTCCTGATCAACGAGTTTCTATCAGCCGATATCTATGTAATCGGTATCCCGATGTATAACTTTGGAATGCCCAGTGTTTTCAAAGCATATATAGATAATATCATACGCATCAATCGAACATTTTCATTTGACCCGAATGATCCAAATGAACCTTACAAGCCGTTGGTCAGCGATGGCAAGACGATGTATGTGATTATTGCCACCGGTGATGATGGTTTTCAAAAAGGTGAGGATCTGTATCCATTGAACCACCTCGAGCCACACCTTCAAACAATTTTTGAGTTTATTGGGATATCAGATATCAAATTCATCTACTGCGGGAACGATGAATATGGAGGGGAAAAGCTTGAGAAATCTATCCTGGAAGCGATGGGAGAAATCGAGAATTTAATAAGAGTATAGTCGCATGAATAACCGGAAGGTCTGGTTGGCGCCATTGAGGAACCAGGCGAAAATCAATTACGTGAACTGTTTGAGACAATTGTTTTCGGGGTATTAAATGTGATTCGTGAGACACTGCCCGTTTTGCGCAAACAGAAAAAAGGCCAGATCATTAATATCTCTTCACGGCTGGGATTTACTGCATTCCCCTCCTACGGCTACTATCCGGCAACGAAATACGCGCCATAAGTAAGAATGGCAAAGCATTGCTGGCCGTTTGAAGTGCTGGATGAAATTAATTACCATAGTAGTTTCAAAATACTGATTATCATTGACCCCCTTGATATTCTTGCCTGATAAACGAATCAAAATCCCACCTGTATGCGTGAAATCACCCTGGTAGCCATCGGTGGGGCGGCCGGTTCTGTCTGCCGGTATCTGACACAAACCATATCCGATCTGCTGGCAAATGAACCGGACATCTTTACCGGG
>SL_3KL_010_SEDDRAFT_10003326_pt1 | contig 14615 bp, 8 predicted proteins | sample SodLakKL_010_SED_2_FD_10381 | JGI IMG/M metagenome (IMG submission 10381)
ATCCGGCCTGAAATTGAAGTTGTCGGGAAAGATGATCTCAAACCTGGATCCGGTATATAAGCCGAAAGAAGCAGGTTCCTCCAGGTTGACCCTGTAGTGTTTTCTGGAAAACACCAGTCCCCACTGATTCCATAAATCACTTTCGTGGGTGCCGGATTCAGCGGCTTCCTTAAATTCCATGCTGTTTGTGCCTATGCCAAAAGCATTTACACGGTATGATTTACCGTTCTGGGCAAGGGATTGAGATAGGGGGAACAGCAGGAACAATACCAGAAGGATTGCTGCGCGCCCGGAGTTGAACAGGTTTTTCATGATGGTTGTGGTTGGGAGGGAGTGGACCAGTCATGTAAAGATAACCAATTATTCGCTTTTCTGAAACACGCAACACGGAAACCAGGTACAAGAAAAAAGCCGTTTCATGCTGACATGAAACGGCTTTTTGCAATCCGTTATGAGGTGTATTACATAAACGGGCTATTCCTCATCCTCTTCCTCTTCTTTCTGGTCGTAGTACTTCACATGCATGTCAAGCCATTCAACCCATCTTGCCCACATATCCAGCAGGGTTTCCTGTCCGGATTGCCCGTGGCCTTCATAAGGATAAAAGTATAGAGCGGCTTCCTTGTCCAGGCCGTTCAGGGCGTGGAACATCCTTTTTGAGTTGATGGGCCATGTGCCGACGTTGGTGTCATCTGCCCCGTGGTACATCAGCAGCGCGCCGTCCAGTCTTTCTGCGTATAAAATGGGCGACATGGTGATGTAAGATTCACGTCCTCCCCACATTACCCTTCTTTCACGCTGGAAAGTGATGGGGGTAAGTGTCCTGTTGTAGTTACCTGCACCGGCGATGCCTGCTTTAAAATAGGGCGTCCGGATCATGGAATGAGCCGTACCGAACGCGCCGTAGCTATGCCCGCCGAGGGCCAGGCGGTTGCGGTCCAGGAATCCCATGTCGTCACAGGCATTGATGATGGCGTGCCAGTTCCGCTGAATACTTGGTATGAAATTGTCGTTGACCTCATCCATGGGGCCGATAATGGGAAAGTCCGGCAGTACCACCGCATACCCGCGGGTGAGGAGCATCTGCATGGAGCGTACCCCGATGGAGCGGAAACTGTTGATGTTTCTTCTTCTCTGTGCATTGTCCAGGGCTTCCTGGTCGTCGTATTCCCTGGGGTAGAACCAGAACATGACAGGGAGTTTTTCCCCTTCCTGGTAATCCTGCGGCAGGATCGCCCTGACAGGGAAGGTGATGCCATCGGTGCGCGTTACATCAAAGTCTTTGTAAATCGCATTGGTGATCTCAGGTGAATGGTCCACATTGTCGGTCAGTTTTTCCAGTGAACCGTCGCTGGTGTTTTTGAGGTAGGAGTCAGGAATATCTGTTGGGGTTTCCCGTTCGATCACGATCTGGTTCAGGTCATCATCAATGATGGCCTGAACATTTTCATAGACGTCTTCCTGGCTTTCAAATACCCTCGATTTTTCACCGCTGCGGATCTCTACCTTGTCCAGGAAAGGCTGCGGGGCATTTTCCCTCCATTCTTCGTGGTATTTAACCCCCGAGAGATAAACGAAGTTCCGGTCAGTTGACTGGCGGACGATGTCCGGACCGTAGGCGCCTGCTGTGGTCATCAGGCTGCCGGGATTTTCGTAAAACTCATCCGTATCCCATTTGTAGATTGTGTATTTTTCTTCCGGTTCATCCAGAAATACGGCATAGACATGTGCTTCACCCCTTTGTCTTTCTGTGATGAACAATGTCTGGCAATCCTGCGAGTATTCCAGTCCGCGGATGTCGTTCTTGTTGCTGAAGATCACTTCTTTGTCATCTTCTCCATATGGCGGCACCCAGTGGTATACCCTGTCCATGCGTTCTTCCTTTTCTTCTTCCTCTTCTTCCTCGTCCTGGTCATTGGCTTCGCCATTGCCATTGTCGTTGTCTTCCTCTTCTTCCGGAGGAGCATCTTTCAGCAAATAGCTGATACCATGGCCGTCGGGCCGCCAGGTGATCTGACGCTTCTGTGGCCCGTCGTCATTGTTGTTGTTGCTTCTTCCGTCGCGCAGGTCACGGCTGCTGAGCTCCGCGATCACATTGCCATCAATATCCCAAAGCTCCTGAACCGTGGCAAACATACTGACGGGAACGATGTTTGAAAAAGGTTTCCGGATGGTGGTAACCTGGAAGTATTCTCCGTCGGGAGCCATGCTTACGCCGGCATACAGGCCGGGCTCACCGATCTCATTTACTGTGCCGTTATCCACGCTGATCCGTACGATCTGCCCGGTGGCATAATGCTCAAACATGTCTTTCTCGTAAGATCCTTCAAGCAGATTGGGGTAGGTCCTCAATTCGTTCTTGCCTTTATCGGTAATCTGGATCAGTACATTGCCATCCGGGGTGTATTGCGGCCTCGCTCCCCGGTTGCGGGGAACCACAATGGTGGTGATGTATTGGCCGTCTGCCGACCATTCAATGGGGTTGGCCAGGGTGAGCAGTGCGGGGGCGGTGGTGATCCTGTTGGAACGCCTGCTTCCCACTTCAGTTACGTAGATATGGCTTTCGTTTTCATAGTGAACGAAATAGGCCACTTTTGATCCATCGGGTGACCAGGTGGAGTTGGAGACCCGGCCATTGTCCGGGATCCTGATGGTGCGGGTTCTTGTTCTTTCCCACTCAAAGAATTCATAGCCTGGGGATCCGCCCGTGGTATAGCGTCTGTGGCGATTGGCTGCCGTATCCAGCTCAAGGCCTCCAAAATTATGATAGGGCTTGGCCAGCTTTTCAATCGGGGTCAGTCCATCCCTGACAGCGTTCAGAAAAACGCTGCGGTCGGGACCCAGGTTGCTCAGGGTCACATTCTCATACCTCGGAGCCAGTACCAGGTCTTTGATCTCCTGTGGCGGTTCCTGGTAGCCCTGCTCAGTGAGCACATCCTGGGCTGTCAATCCCGTACCGGCAAGGATGATCAGTAATGATAAAACTTTTTTTAGCAAAACGGATTTCTTCATGTCGTAGTAAGGCTGTTTAATTGGTTAATAAGTAGAGAGAAAGGGGTAAAAATAAAGAAAAAAATTCTTGGAACCCACATCGGGCTTGTGTTTACGGGCTGATTGGCAAAATTTCCATATGGTTTTGCTGTTTTTAAGGATTAAAAGTGACATGAAATACTGTTATTCCGGGACCACCCGCTGTGGAGAAAATCCGGGGTCCGGGTAAAACAGCTGAAAAAAAGCCGCCACATCAGGTATGATCACTCCCGAAGGAGTTGGCTTCCGTGATGTGGCGGCCTGTTGAATGAAATCAAACTGACCGGTATAAAGTCTTTTAGTTCTCTTCGATATATTTTTTCAGCCAGCGGAGCTGACGTTCTGCGGCATCTATGGTGAATTTGGGTTCTCTTATACCATGTGGCTGGCGGGGGTAGGTCACCATTTTGGTGTCAACTCCAAGGCGTTTCAGAGCTACATACATTTCGTGTCCCTGACTGATTGGCACGCGGACATCTTCCTCCGGGTGCAGTATCAGGGTGGGTGTGGTTACGTTTTCCACGTTGAATATGGCTGAATGCCTCATGTGACGTTCATAGTTCTCCCAGTATTCACTTTCAAAATATGCCGGGAGAAAACCGGGGATGTCAGAAGTTCCGGTCATGCTGATCAGGTTGGAAACTCCGGCTCCCATCATGGAGGCTTTGAACCTGTCGGTTTGGGTGATGGCGAACGAGGACATGAATCCTCCGTACGACCAGCCCATGATGGCCTGCCGGTCCGGGTCAACCTTGCCTTCTTCAATCAGTTTGTCCAGTCCGGCTTTCATATCTTCCAGGTCGCCGTAACCCCAGTCGGATAAATTGGCAAAACGGAAATCTTCCCCGTATCCGCCTGATCCGCGGAAGTTGGGCCGCAGGATGAAGTAGCCCTCGGCAGCAAATTTCTGCAGTGGGTATACCCCAGGCAATGCCACATAGGTTTCACCGAAAACGCCCGTGGGTCCGCCGTGCACATGAAGCAACACCGGGTATTGTTTCCCTTCCTCATAATCAAGGGGGTAGATCAATGGGGCTTCAATGATGGTACCGTCAAATGATTCATAGCGGATCACTTCTGCCCTGGCGATCTCTGTTTGCTCATAACCGGCATTGATATCGGTAAGACGGGTTGGGTTGAAGGTGGCCACATCGGAGACAATCACATCCGGGGCTTTGTCAAAATTCTGATGGACGGCTGCCATTACGGACGCATCCCCCGAAAGGGAAAAGCCGGAAAATCTACCCGGGGCATCGGTGATCTGGCGATATCGGGCATCTTCTCCTGTCACCGGCATGGCGAAAAGATCCAGCGAAGTACGGTGCAGTTCCACATAAAAGATCTCCGACCCGTCGGGCGACCATTCCATGATCGATGGTTCATCATCATGGGTCTTGCCGAGCTGCATCATTGACCCGTCTGATAGATCCAGCACCATGATCACATCGTAACCGGGCCAGCGCGGGTTGCCATTGTCGGTGGTAAAGGCCAGGTAATTGCCGTCGGGCGAGTACAGGGGGTTGGTGTCTCCCCCGCCCAGGTTGATCAGTTCTGCCACCTCGCCGCCTTCTGAAGGAACGGTTGAGATGCTGGTTGTGGGCCAGTACTCAAGGCCCGGCCGGTCCTGGTGGTCAAAGGCGATGGTCTGATCGTCCGGTGACCAGTCGAAGTTGCCCACGTGGAATTCTCCCTCGGTGATCCTTTTTATTTCAGCGGGTTCATTGCCTTGCGGGTCAACTTCAAATACGTATATATGGGAATAGCGCAGGTCTTCATCGACCACATTGACATCCTCCCTCTCCCGCTGGCGGCGACGCTGCTCTTCGCAGGGCGGGTCAACCATGGTAAAGGCAATGCGGGATCCGCTGTTTGACCACTGGTAACTCCCCACGCTTCCCTCTGCTTCAGTGAGCTGCCAGGCTTCCCCTCCGGCGGGGTCGATCATCCATACCTGGTTGCCGTCGCCCCCACGCGCAGAGGTAAAGGTCAGGTAGTTACCATCAGGTGACCACCGGGGATTGCCGGCCGAAACGTCTCCGCGGGTAAGCTGAAATTGGCGTGAGCCATCTGATTTCACCAGGTGGATATGGGTCAGGTAATCGCTTCTTTCTCCTTCTGTCCTTGATTCAGACACGGTAAAGGCGATCCACTCTCCGTCGGGTGATATCGCTGTTCCTCCGACGTTTTTAAAGTTTTCGACCATGTACTCAGGGCTCCATAATTCATCGCTGTTGCTTTCTTCAGCCGGCACCGGAGCCGCAAAGGAACCGGAAAGGCCGTAAATGAACAATGTCGTTAAGAATAATAGGTTCTTCATGATATGATGTTTTTGTGAATGTTTATAAGTTCAAATGTATTGATTTAATTTGATTTATTGTAATGTCACCCCTTCCGGGCAGAAGGGTCTTTATCCCCGGGCAGCCGGGTGATTGTCCTGTACTGTCATGCCCGTTTCCTGAACCACGGAGATGAGCAGAGCCCGGATGGTCATGCTGTAGGCACTCAGCCGCTCAGCGATCATGGAATTCAGGGATTCGGCAGATTCCCCGCCCTGATCAGCATGCACCAGCATGGCAAGGTTGTTCAGCTGCGGCATTTCACTGATTTCGATTGAGGGATCTGATACCATGTACCCCGGCAGGTGATCGGCAAGAACCTGGTCTGTGTGGGCCGATTGACGGGCTGCGCCATACGAGGCGTATGTCCGGATGAAATTTTTGGAAAAGGGGACCGGAAACTCCGGGATGGCCAGTGCCATGAAAAAGGGATGACGGAAATTTTTTGCCAGGTAAGCCTGGCGAAGTTCCTGTTGCTGGTAAGCTTCCATGGCCGTATGCCTGTTGGATACCAGCTGAATGGCATCTTGTACGTCTGCGGGGAAGCCGAGCATGGCTTTCAGGTTGATCCACAACATACGGGTTGTGCTGTAGCCCGGGAGGGGTTTGCTGTGATAAGGCATGGTGATGTCTCCTGCGTAATGCATGCTCCATCCGAGGAAACGCCACCCCCAGTAGTGCTGGTCATTGTTAAAGGCGAAAACGGACAACTCCCTGAATAGGTTTACCCGGTAGTCAAGGAAAGTGCGGTTCAGCTCCGGGGCGAACCTGTAAACAATTCCGGCCTCATGGTAAAAGGCCATGTGAAAGGGGGCCTGGCTGCTGTAGGCCAGGTTCGGGTTTCCGAATGGCTGCTTCCCGAAACCATAACGTGCCCCATAATCGGTCTGGTTGTCAGCAAACAGGCCCAGATCAAANCCATAATCGGGCTCATCGTTGGCAGTTACGAGTATATCCAGCGGACGGATCTTTTCTCCTTCCCGGAGTCGGATATGGGTGGGGCGATGCAGGGATTCAGCGTTTCTGNCGGCTGTTGTCACAAGGGTGTTGGCGTGGCTGCGGTTTCCGGCCGGTTCACCGGGGAGCAGGTGGAGATAAAGCGGCATCCGCATATCTGGGTTAATCCGGATGGCCTGGAAAAACCGTACCACTATATCGGTCGTGTCGCCACCAGCGCGAAAAGCCAGGTCATCCGGCCCGGGTTGGTAGTGCGGCAGGTTGGTCCGGGCCCAGTGCTCATGACGGGCCAGAAACGGTTCAAGACTGTTTTCTGTCTCCAGCAGAAATGTTTTCAAATGCTTCACTTCCGCCGGACCGATCTCATCCCACAATCCCATGCCTGCCAATGCGGGCCTGGCGAGCATGGGGTGTTCAGACCAGGCAAACCCCCGCAAAAACAGGGCAGTAAACAAACAAACTAAAACCAGCCGTCTTACCATGGAAAACTTTTTGAACAAGCCATAAATATACAGGTTTTTTTTATTGCCAGGCTTCATTTCAATGGCGCGCCTGCCGGCTTCGTTCATCTCTGTCTTTTTTGTATATTTGAATGAAGTGTGGAATTTTATCCACACAAATGATTTTGGGCACACAAAACATTTCCATGGGTAAAGTATTGATTATTGATGACGACACCTTCGTTTGCCGGCAGCTGAAAACGTATTTGCAGAAAAACGGTTTTGAAGCCATTGTTGCCTATTCTGCCAATAACGGGCTGAAAGCGCTGAAGTCAGGCGGTGTGTTTTTTGTACTTTGTGATTACCGGCTCCCTGATGCCGACGGGATGGAGGTATTTGAGCGGATCAGGAAGCTGGACCCCTGGGTGCCAGTGGTATTCATGACGGCTTATGCCGATGTGCGTACAGCGGTGAAGGCCATTCAGGCCGGAGCGCTGGATTATGTCACCAAGCCCCTGATCCCTGAAGAAATACTGAAGCTCCTTCGCCGTACGGTAAACCGGGACTCGGGGGCAGACAGGCTTTTTCAGCATGACTTCATAAGTGGAGAAAGTGCTGCGATACAAAATGTATTGAATCACGTGGAGCTGGTTGCGCCCTGCGACCTGAGTGTCCTGATCGAAGGCGAAACCGGTTCCGGAAAAGAGTACATTGCCCGGGCGATTCACGAAAAAAGCAAAAGAAAAAACAGGCCTTTTGTGGCCCTGGATTGCGGGGCATTGCCCGGCGAGCTGGCAAACAGTGAATTGTTTGGTCACGTGAAAGGGGCGTTTACAGGAGCGATCAAAGACAAGAAAGGTTGTTTTGAGGAGGCGGACGGGGGAACCCTGTTTCTTGATGAGGTGGGCAATCTCTCTCCGGATAACCAGGTAAAATTGCTCAGAACGCTGCAGGAAAAGACCATTAGCCGCCTGGGAGATAGCAAAAAAATACCGGTGGATGTACGAATTATCACCGCCACAAACGAGGACCTGATGCGCGATGTGCAATCACAGAACTTCAGGGAAGATCTGTTCCATCGAGTCAATGGATTCAAGATCAACCTTCCGCCGCTGCGAGAGCGGAAGGAAGACATTTTTGTGTTTGCCACCTATTTTATGAAACTTGCCAATGCGGATTTTGGCAAGTCGGTGGGGGGAATTGATGACCATGTGCGGGAGATCTTTTTGCGCTATCCCTGGCCGGGCAACATCCGTGAGCTGGAAAACATCGTGAAACGATGTGTGCTGCTTTCCGGGGGCAATCATATAACAGCGGATACATTGCCCGATGAGATACGCTATTTTGGAAAGGAAGAGCAGCATGCTGTTTCCTTTCCGGCGAAAACCAGGCGCCCCATGACCCTGAAGCAGGCCGCGATGCTGGCCGAAAAGGAAGCGATACTGCAAGCGCTGCATGAAGCGGAAAACAATAAATCACGTGCAGCTGAGATCCTGCAGGTAGACAGAAAAACGCTCTACAACAAAATGCGGGAATACAGTATTCGCTTTCCGCAATAGCCTGTCAGTACCTGAGACTGGCCGCTGCCAGGGTGTCCACCGGCATTTCTTCAGGATCCTGAATATAGACTTTGCCCCCCTGTAAAAAGGTTTCTTTGGCGACCCTGTCAAGCAGACAGTGGTTGTCTGGCGACTTTTCTCTGTCAACGATTACTTTCCCCGACTCTTTATCCACCCTTCCCCAGAGTGATTGATCCTTTTTGAGAAAGGCCGTTTCAATACGCCCTTCCTCAGCGGCTGCCACCACATCATCTATGATGGAGGCGGTACGGCCTTTGCTTGACAGAAATTCATATTGCCGCAGGGCTTCCTTCCGGTGTTTTTCGAATTCATCCTTCAGCAATACCCAGGCATCCTGGTGCAGGTTTTCCATATGTGCTTCATCCGGGTTTCCGGAGATGTTTTTCGGGTAAAGGTTGTTGTAGGTGTTTGCTGTTTTGTAAAGGGCGAAAATGTAGTCCACACAGGCAATGACCAGCGGCGCATCATAATTCCGGAGGACTTTGTTCAGGTTTCGGTCTACCTCTCTGAGGTGTTTTACGATCTCCTCTTTTTTATAGTCCTTACCCCGGCCCTGTCCGTGGAAAACGCTTTGTCCAGGTCCGGACTGCCCGGTGCGGAATTGCAACGACCTTTGTTCGTAATCGTGACCGACTGTATCCTGCAGGGTCTGAGGCACAAGGTCTTCAATGGCGATCTCGGCCACATGGTCACGGGTGCCTTCAAAGAGCCGGATCTGATTCAAGCTGAGGGCCAGGACGAAAAACTGCCCGTCACCGTTAAACACAGGCATCAGCGGAAGCAGAAAAAAATGGGTATTCACTTCCGCATATTCTTTGAACCGGATCGGGAATACTGAATACGCGAATTTACCGGGGCTGAGAAAAACGGCCAGCCCATCAGACATATGCCGCCAGGCATCCCCGTCGTCCAGGAGCATTTCAAGAGGCTGGGTGAACTCCTGTATTTGTTTATGTTGCATTCCCTGCCCTTCCAGTTCTTTTCGGACTTCCTGCACCTTGTTTTTGAACCGTATCCGGGATTTCTTATTGTCACCGGACCGGCTTGTGGGGATGTATATGGAAATGCACGGGCGCTGACGAACTTCAGCCAGTTCTCTGAAAATGGATTTTGTGATTAAGGGCATGTCAGTGTGTTTTAGTTCTGTAGAAAACGCCCCGGCTGAATCACGTGGGGCCGGCCGGGGCTAATGGCTTCAATGACCTCCGGGGCCATCAGGAGATCTGCTGCGGACAATCAGGAGCCGGGCTGCAACGCATCAGGAGCCGGGTTGCGCCGGAATGTCGCCCATTTCAGGGGCTGCCAGCACTTCATTTTCAATGGCGCTGGAAAAATCGTACAGGTCCGGTGGAGTCCTTGAGGTGATCAGGTTTTCATAAACCACCACTGATTCATCCACAAAGTTTGCACCGGCTTCCTCCAGCTCCTCCTGGATGCCACCGACACCTGTGCTTGTCATTCCTTCCAGAACGCCGGCCCTGGCAAGCACTTGTGGTCCGTGACAAATGGCGGCCACAACCTTGCCCGTTTCAAAAAAGTCACGGACAAATGATACCACTTCTTCATTCTCACGGAGCATGGCGGGTGCCTCACCCCCGGGCAGAATCAGCGCATCAAAATCATTGATGCTGACTTCTGTTACCGCCTGCTGGATGTTAATGGTAAAATCGCTGTTATAGGCGGTCACTTCTCCCCTTTCCGGGCCGATCACCGTCATCACAGCTCCCCGGTTACTAAGGTAACCCATTGGCATGTAAGCTTCTCCGTCATGAAAGCCTTCACCTACCAATACGGCAATATTGACCGGGTCAACCATCGCCGTTTCTTCCTGATGCACTTCGGGTTGCTGGCATCCGGCAAAAAAGAACAACAAAGCAACTACGGGTAAGATCAGTTTTTTGGTAATCATAGCTTTTGTTTTTTGTTTAAAAATGTCCCTATGGATGAATTACCATATGGGTTTTTCCGGAAAGGTAGAATTTTCGTGCCAAACGAAGGGACATGGGTCAATTGGATCTTCGGCAGGGAAAGACGTGAGCATAAAACGCTATCATGTAGCTTTTTATAAGAACTGACACGTGAATAAGGATTTTTTTCCCTGGCTGGCGACCGTGACCTGGAGCCACATTCGGGGAAACCATTACACATTACTTTTGTAAATCTTCCGGGTTACCGGCCCCGGTGTTGCTTGCCGCCGTCATTGTCAGCCCTTCCGGGTTGCTTGCCGCCGGGGGGGGTGCCCGCCGGGATCATTCGCCGTCCCGGACTATTCGTCACCCGGATTACCTGTTTTTTTCCGAATTTGAATTGTTGTCCTGTGGGGAATCATTTTTTTTATACCTTTATACCCTTGTTTTCATGGTTGCAGAGGGAAAGCCATCATACCATTTGCGTATAGGTTTTCCCTTTCTTTTTCTAAGCCTGTTGATTTTTTTGATCCCCGGTTATGGCCAAGACCAAAACAGCGTTTTTTTGCACGAATTGCGGAGCCCAGTCGCCGAAGTGGATGGGCCGGTGCACCTCCTGCGGAGAATGGAATACTTTTGTGGAAGAGGTGGTTGAAAAGCGTGATCCCCGGAAAAAGGGATCCGGAAGTTCATTCAGAACCGAATCAAAACCCCGGCTTATTCACGAAGTGGACATGACTTCAGTAACACGCCTCCATGCAGGCAGTGAAGAACTGAATCGCGTTCTTGGCGGGGGGATTGTTCCCGGTGCACTGATGCTGCTCGGCGGAGAACCCGGGATCGGAAAATCCACCCTGATGCTGCAGGTGGCCATGCAGATGCAGGATCGTAAGGTTTTATATGTTTCCGGTGAGGAAAGCGATATGCAGCTGAGCATGCGTGCCGCCCGGCTTGGGCATAAACACCCGGCCTGTTACGTGTTGACGGAAACCAGTACGGAAACCATTTTTTCCCATATCGGGCATATCAAACCGGATGTGGTGGTGATCGATTCGGTACAGACGCTTACCACAGATCATGTAGATTCCACTGCCGGCAGCGTTGCCCAGATAAGGGAATCGGCCGCAAGCTTTCAGCGCTATGCCAAAGAAAGCGGAACACCGGTTTTCATCATCGGTCATATTACCAAGGAAGGTTCGCTGGCCGGGCCAAAACTGCTTGAGCATATGGTGGATGCGGTATTGCAGTTTGAGGGAGATCATAATAACATGTACCGGGTACTCCGCGCCACCAAGAACCGTTTTGGCAGTACCAGTGAACTGGGAATCTACGAGATGCGTGAAAATGGGTTGCGCGAGGTGCCCAACCCCTCGGAGCTTTTGCTTTCCAGGAGAGATGACGCGGTGAGCGGGGTGACGGTTTCAGCCACTATCGAAGGGCTGAGGCCTTTGCTGATCGAAACCCAGGCCCTGGTCAGTTCTGCAGCTTACGGAACCCCGCAGCGATCTGCCACCGGTTTTGATCTGCGGCGGATGAATATGCTGCTGGCCGTGCTGGAAAAAAGATGCGGGTTCCGCATTGCCGCCAAAGATGTGTTTCTGAATGTGACCGGCGGGCTTAAGGTCAGTGATCCGGCCATTGACCTGGGGGTCATATCTGCTGTGCTCTCTTCCAATGAAGATATGCCGGTAGGTGAGAAAACCTGCTTTGCCGGCGAGGTAGGGCTTACCGGAGAGGTCAGGCCAGTGACACACATTGAGCAACGGATCTCGGAAGCCGGAAAACTGGGCTTTGAGGAGATATTTGTCTCCCGCCACAACCTGAAAGGGCTGGAGAAGAAGAATTTCGGAATCCGGGTGCATCCGGTAACCCGGATCGATCAGGTTTTTTCCCTGTTGTTCGGATAAGGGGCATCCCGCCGCTAATGATTCAGCAGATCCTTCAGTGCGCTTCCCAGTTCAGGGAAACGGAAAGGGTAACGGGTAAACGTTAATTTTTCAGGGACCACAGTCCGCCCTTTGGTCACCAGCGAGGCTGCTTCCCCGAAGACCATCCGCAGGGCAAAAGACGGGATGGGAATAAAGGCCGGGCGATTCAGCGTTCTGGCAAGTACCCGGGAAAATTCAGCGTTGGTGACGGCTCCGGGTGCTGCTATATTCACGGGTCCTTCCAGTTGTGGTTGCTGAAGGGCATATTGCATGGCCCCGAGCACATCTTCTATGTGGACCCACGACATCATTTGCTCTCCGCCGGCAATTTTTCCACCCACTCCCAGGCGGAAGGGCAGCAGCATTTTCTGCAGGGCACCACCGTCATTGCCCAGAATTACCCCGAAACGGAACATCATCGTCCGGCATATCTTTTCTGCCGCTGCCGCCTCACGTTCCCAGTCACGGCACACTGCACCGGGAAAAGTGGAGGCAATTTCTTCGGCTGACTCTGTGTACACCCCATCATGGGGGTATATATCCACGCCCGAAGCACAAATAAATGTTTCCGGTTTGGGGTCCATATGGCGCAATGACGCCGTCAGTAAACTGGTGGTATTGATCCGGCTTTCATAAATCCGGCGGCGGCTGGCCTTTGTCCACCTCTGCAGGATGGGTTCGCCGGCCAGGTGAATGACAACGGTACTGCCGGATAGTTTTTGGGCCAGCTCCTCCGGCTGCAGCCGGAAATCCTGCCTGCCCAGCGCGATTATTTCATGGCCCTGAAGCCGAAACAGGGAGGCCACTTTGCTGCCCACGAAACCGGTTGATCCGCTGATTGCCACTTTCATTTTCTGTGTCCTTTTTACGGTGCTTGTGTATTTATTACCCTAAGGTGGATTATTGTGATGGGTTATTGTGTATTTATTTCTCTAAGATAAGGAATTATAAAGATTTTTTTGTTCCGGTAAACAAAACTGCGCGATTGTTTATTACATTTGTGGGTCAGATAAACAATCGTCTTTCCTGTATTTATTAAAACATGTATTTTTTCCCGATGAAGCAGAGGCCTTGTTAATTGCCCGGATCCCTTTCGGAGCAAGGGCAGGAGGATTTGCCTTGTCAGGATTACTTTAAATGAAAGACCAATGAATATGTTACCTCGTCTGAGTATGCTCTTGGTTGTTTTTTTCCTTTTTCCCGCCTTGCTCAAAGCGCAGGGCGGACAGCCCTGGAGCCTGGAGGATTGCGTGAATCATGCCCTTGAAAACAACCTGCGTATACAGCAGCAAAAACTTGGTGTAGACCTGGCCAGGGAAAACCTTCGTCAGACCCGGGCCAATCGCTATCCTTCCCTTAATGCCAATGCATCCCATAATTATAATTACGGGCGGTCACTGGACCCCATTACAAACGAGTTTTCCACAGAACGGCTGCAGACCAATAATTTCAGCCTCAGCAGCGGAGTGACCCTTTTCGGCGGATTTCAGATCTCCAACAGTGTCAGGCGTGACGAACACGAACTTCAGGCTTCTGCCTATGATGTGGAATCCATGGAGAATGACATTGCCCTGGCGGTGGCTTCTGCATACCTGCAGATCCTCTTCAGCAAAGAAATGCTGGAAATGGCCCGGAATCAGCTGGAGATAACCCGTGAGCAGGTTGACAGGACCGCCCTGCTGGTAGAGGCGGGTACCCAGCCGCGGGGCGGCTTGCTTACCATTCAGGCGCAGGCGGCTTCGGAGGAGTTGCAGGTAGTCAATGCCGAAAATCAGCTGAATACGGCCTACCTGGATTTGGTTCAGTTACTGGATCTTCGTGAGGATGCAGACTTTGAAATTGAGGTGCCGGAGATAGATGTGGAATACGAGGAAACGGTGGATTATTCCCCCCTTCAGCTGTATGATACCGCGGTGCAGATCCAGCCTGATGTGCGGTCGGCCGACTTCAGTGTGTTCAGTGCGGAAAAAGGATACGAGATCGCCCGTGGTGGCCGTTACCCCGTGCTTTCACTGAGCGGGAGCCTTGGAACAGGTTATTCAGAAGGACGGCTGGAGGTTGCCGAGGTCATTGAAGCCGATCCCCAGATGATTGGTCAGACCGCATCCGGAGAGGCTGTTTTCGCCCCTTCTTTCAATTATGAAACCCAGGTTATTCCTTTCAGGGATCAGTTTGAGGAAAACCTCAACAGGAGCATTGGCCTGTCACTGCGAATCCCCATTTTCAACAATTTTCAGACGCGTACGAACATCGGACGTTCAAAGATCGCGCTTGAAAGCGCCAAACTGCAACGGCAGATCATCCGCGACCAGCTGTTCAAAACCATACAGCAGGCACACCAGGATGCCCACGCTGCCCTTCAGCGCTACCGCGCCACAGAAAAGAACCTGGAAGCCCTGGAAGAATCATTCCGTTACATGGAGCAGCGGTTTAACGT
>SL_3KL_010_SEDDRAFT_10003327_pt1 | contig 14613 bp, 11 predicted proteins | sample SodLakKL_010_SED_2_FD_10381 | JGI IMG/M metagenome (IMG submission 10381)
GGGGCCGAGCGAGCCCTGCCGTATCTGGAAAAGGCACTGGCAGGCGAAGACAATCCCGAGATTGCGGCCCATGTGGGCGAGGTCTTGCTTTACCTCGGGCGCGAGGAGGAGGCCATGGCGGTCTTCGACGAATATCGCGAACGTTTCCCCGATGATCGTTACCTGCGAGACACTCTCAAGCGTCTGGAGCTCTACGAGTGAAATCCGTTGGCTGGTGGGGCCGGGCTCTGCTCGGCCTGCTGGTGCTGGCTGTGCTCGGCGCCTGCGCCGTTCGCGAACCGCGGCCCTCGGGTGCCTGGCTGGAAGAGCGCGAGGCATTTTTTGCCGAACTGGATCAATGGTCGGTCAATGGCCGGGTCGCACTTTCCGATGGTCAACGCGGTGGCTCGCTGGCTTTTGACTGGCAGGTTCGGGGTGACGAACACGAAGTCAGTCTGCGCACCATGGCGGGCGGGCGGCAGTGGCGCTTGCGTTTCGGTCCCGATCAGGCCTTTCTTGAAGGCAGTGAGGTCGGTGAGCTGTGGGGGCGCGACCCGGATCCGCTGGTGGAAGCCGCGGTCGGTTGGCCGATTCCCGTGGCCGAGCTGGCCTGGTGGATTCGCGGTCTGATTCCGCCCGACGCCCGCCATCAGGTGCACTACGCGGACGACGGCAGTCTCGCTTTTGCGGTGACTGAACCCTGGCAGATTGAATTTCAGCGTTTCAGTCAGGTTGGCCCCGTCCTGATGCCGGCGCGCATTCAGGCGGACTCCGATCCCTACCGGGTCAGAATCGTGCTCAGGAACTGGAATCTGGCGGCCCATCCCGAAACAAACTCGTTATAATACCGCTCCGAATCCACTGCCGATTCTGGAAAGCCTGGTCAGTGGAGTTCTGCTGGGACGTCGCCAAGTTGGTTAAGGCACGGGGTTTTGATCCCCGCATTCGCAGGTTCGAATCCTGCCGTCCCAGCCATTTTTCATTTCACATGCAGAGCAATCAGGTGCTGCCGTGACCCAGCCTTCGTTGATGGTGTTTTCCGGGACAGCCAACCCCGAGCTGGCCCAGGCCATTGCCGGGGCGCTGGGGGTGCCGATGGGGCGGGCCAACGTGGGTCGCTTCAGCGATGGCGAGGTTGCCGTCGAAATCATGGAAAATGTGCGCGGGCGCGACATTTACCTGATCCAGCCGACCTGCCAGCCCACGGCCGAGAATTTCATGGAGTTGCTGGTCATGATCGATGCGCTGGCACGCGCTTCGGCCTCGCGAATCACGGCCATCATCCCCTACTTTGGTTATGCCCGTCAGGACCGGCGTCCGCGTTCCACGCGGGTCCCGATCACCGCCAAGGTTGCCGCGCGCATGATCAGCGTGGTTGGAACCGACCGGGTGGTCACGGTGGATCTGCATGCCGACCAGATCCAGGGGTTTTTCGATGTGCCCGTCGATAACGTCTATGCCTCGCCCCTGACCCTGGCCGATATCTGGAAGCATTACACCTCTGACGAGATCGTCGTGGTCTCTCCCGATGTCGGCGGCGTGGTGCGTGCGCGCGCCATCGCCAAGCGCCTGGATGCCGAGCTGGCCATCATCGACAAGCGTCGGCCGCGCGCCAATGAATCGACGGTGATGAATCTGATTGGTGATGTCGAGGACAAGATCTGCATCATGGTCGATGACATGATCGATACCGCCGGCACGCTCTGCGCCGCGGCCAATGCGCTCAAGGAACAGGGCGCGCGCAAGGTGGTCGCCTACTGCGTTCACCCGGTGCTGTCCGGGCGTGCCATCGAAAACATCACCAATTCCAGCATCGACGAGATCGTGGTCACCGACACCATCCCTTTAAGCGATGCGGCCAAAAACTGTGGCCGCATCCGCCAGCACTCCGTCGCCCCCATGCTGGCCGAAACCATCCGCCGCATGTCCGAAGGCGAATCCGTCAGCTCCCTCTACGTGGATTGATTGAGGACGGAAGACGGAAGACGAGTTTTGCCCCTCCGTCTCCCGTCTCCCGTCTTCCGTCTCCCCGCTCTCAAGAATACCCAATCCAAACCGCCACCATCAACGCAACCGCCCCCAGCGCCAGCAGTTTCAGAATCAACGGAAACATGAAACGGAACCAGCGATCATAGGGGATGCCAGCCAGGCCGATGATGCCCATCAGCACTGGATTGGTGGGGACAATCATGTTCATGAAGCCATCACCGAACTGAAAGGCCAGCACCGAGACCTGGCGGGTGACGCCGACCAGGTCGCCGATCGGGGCCATCAGCGGCATGGTGACAAAGGCCTGTCCGCTGCCGGAAGGAATGAACAGGTTCAACACGCTCTGGATCAGCAGCATGCCGACCGCGGACAGCTCGGCCGGCACCATCGCCAGCGGCGTGGCCATGGCATGAACAATGGTATGCAGCACCAGGCCATCTTCCAGCAGCAGGGCGATCGAGCGGGCAAAACCGATCAGGATGGCCGTCGATGCCAGTTCCGCCGCGCCCTTGCCGAAGGTGTTGGCCAGATCATCCAGGCGCAGTCCGCCGATCAGGCCGGCGACAATGGCGAGTAGAATGAAAACCGCTCCCAGTTCGACCAGGTACCAGTCGAACAGGGCAATGCCGATCACCAGTGTGACCAGTGCCGCGAATGTCGCCAGCAAGACGCCGATCCGCCGGTTGGTCAACTCGGGCTGTTCGGTTGGCTCGGGAGGCTGGGCGGCAGGCACATCGGCGACCAGGCTTTTTGAAGGGTCGGCCTGGACCCTGCGTGCATAGGACCAGACATGATGAAAACCCACTGCGAAGAACGGGATCCACAACAACAGCCGATACCCCATGCCCGATCCCGGCTGTAATTCAGCCACATCCTGGGCGATCAGCAATGTGAACGGGTTGATCAGTGCTACGCCGTAGCCGATGCCGTAGCCAACCACCATGATGCCGATCGCGGTGACGGTATCCATGCGCATGGCGACACACAGGGCGATCAGAATGGCGACGAACGGAATGTATTCCTCGGCCATTCCAAGCGTGGCCGAGGCAACGCCGAATGCAGCCATGCCGATGAAGATCAGCAGTCCCGGTGCATGGCTGTAGCGGGCGATGATGCGATCGAGCATGGCGTCGATCGCCCCAGTCCGGCGAATGACGGCCAGACTGCCACCGATCAGCAGCACGAAAAAGATGATGCCCTGGGCGTCGGCCAGGGCGCGCGGGACGACAGTGAACAGAGACCAGGGGGTCAGCACGGGTGGGTCGTCCAGGGTTTCGAATGTGCCCGGGACCACCATCTCGCGACCTGCCTCGTTGAGTTCGGTGTCGAACTGTCCGGCCGGCAAGAGCCAGGTCAGCACCAGCGCCACGATCATCATGGCAAACATCAGGACCAGGGTGTGCGGCACGCGCAGTGACTTTGACATGACCGGTTGAAACTCCCGAGTGAAAAACGAAAAAGCGCCGATCCGTCGTGCGGATCGGCGCCAGCGAGTATAACGACTCAGGGCTGCCGGTTCACTGTCGCCCTATTAGCGGCGTCAGCGATCAGAAATCATCGGCTTCCATGGCCATCATGCTTTCCGAGCCTGCCATGATGCGCGCCATCAGTCCCTCGGTGTCGGGCAGCATGCGCTGCATGAAGAATCGGGCGGTGATCAGTTTGTTGTTGTAGAAACTCTCGCCCATCGCGCCGTTATCCAGACCCTGGCGAGCCGCCCGGGCTTGCAATGTCCAGGACCAGGCCATGGCGGTCAGGGCGAACAGGTGCAGGTAGTCGGTCGATGCCGCTCCCGCCTCGAGTGGGTTTTTCGCCATGTGCTGATAGACCCAGCCGGTCGTGGACTTCAGACGCTCCAGGGCGCTGCTCAACGGGGCGGTGAATTCGCTCATTGACTCATCATCGCCAATGTCGGCGAGCAGCCCCTCGGCCTCGTCGAAAAAGGATTTGACGGTTTCGCCATTGGCGGCGACCAACTTGCGACCGACCAGGTCGAGAGCCTGAATGCCATTGGTGCCCTCATAGATTTTCGTGATGCGTGCATCGCGTACGAACTGCTCGACGCCGGTATCGAGGATATAGCCGGCGCCACCGTGGACCTGGACGCCGTGATTGGTGACCTCGAATCCCATGTCGGTAAACCAGGCCTTGATGATGGGCGTCATCAAGGCGACCCAGTGGCCGGCCTGGGTCCGGATGGCCTCGTCCGGATGAAAGTGCTCGCATTCCAGTTTCAGGGCGGTCCAGAGACCGATCCCGCGCGCGCCTTCGATGAAAGCCCGCGAGATCATCAGCATGCGACGCACATCGGGGTGGACAATAATGGGGTCGGCAGGCTTGTTCGGGAATTTCGGTCCATCCAGGCTGCGTCCCTGCAGACGCTCGCGGGCAAACTCCACCGCGTTCTGATAGGCCACCGAAGCCAGGCCCAGGCCCTGGATTCCGGTCTCCAGGCGCGCGGCATTCATCATGGTGAACATGTAATGCAGCCCGCGGTGCGGTTCTCCAACCAGGTAGCCCACTGCGTTGTCGAAAATGATCTCGCAGGTGGCCGAGCCCTTGATGCCCATCTTGTGATCGATCCCGGCGCACTGCACGCCGTTGCGCTCGCCCAGGCTGCCGTCACCATTGACATTGAACTTGGGCACGATGAACAGGCTGATGCCGCGCGTGCCTTCGGGTGCGTCGGGCAGGCGGGCCAGAACCAGGTGGATGATGTTTTCGGCCAGGTCATGTTCGCCGGCCGAGATCCAGATCTTGGCGCCCGAAATCCGGTAGCGGCCATCGTCGTCCGGTTCTGCGCGGGAACGGATCAGACCCAGGTCGGTGCCGCAATGAGACTCGGTCAGATTCATGGTGCCGGTCCATTGTCCGGAGATCATGTTGGGCAGAAACAGTGACTTCTGCTCCTCGGACCCGTGCCGATGGATCAATGACCAGGCGCCGTGCGACAGGGCTGGATACATGCCCCAGGAAGTGTTGGATGCGGTGACCATTTCGGCCATGGCCAGACCGAGGTACAACGGTAAACCCTGACCGCCGAATTCCGGATCGGAGGTCAGTCCGGGCCAGCCGGCCTCGCAGTAGGCTTCATAGGCCTGGCCGAACCCGGAAGGCGTCCTGACTTCGCCATTTTCGAAGCGGCATCCCTCGGTATCGCCCGTTGCGTTGATTGGCTGCAACACGCTTTCGCAAAATTTCGCCGCTTCGGTCAAAACGGCATCAACGATTTCATCATCGGCATTTTCGGCCGAGGGCAGGGCGCCACGCTGGCTGGAATCCAGAACCTCGTTGATGAGGAAGCGGAAATCGGTGACGGGGGCTTGGTAGATGGGCATGAGTTCAACTCCGAGAATGGGATCGCCATAAGTCCATACGCTGCCGTATGGGTCAGGTTAGCACAGTCTGACTCGAATCGGTCCAGCGCGTTTTGACCTGGGTCAATGGTATGCTGAGTCAGTTGTTGCTAAAGTGAATCATTGATCGTTGGGAGATGCCATGGAACCGTCAAGCATTCAGAAGTTTCTGGCCGGACACGCACTGTTTTCGGGTCTGGAGGAGGCGCACCTGGAGTTTCTGGCTGCGCACGCGGCCGAGCAATCGTATCCTCAGGATGAGGTGGTTGCCCGCCAGGGCGAGCATGCCGATTGCTTTCTGCTTCTGCTGGAGGGCGAGCTGGCTGTTGAGATCCCGGCCATTGTCGGGCCGAAGCTGGAAGTGGCGCGACTGGGCAAGGACAAGGTTTTTGGCTGGTCCTGGCTGATCGAACCCTACAAGTGGCATTTCAATGCACGCGCCGCAAAGCCGATCCGGGCTTTGCGCTTTGATGGCCAGGCCGTGCTGTCCCATTGCGAGGAGGATGCCGCATTCGGCTACGCCCTGTTCCGCCGTTTTTCTACCTTGATGGGGGAGCGGCTTGAGGCAGCCCAGCGGCAGATGATGGACCAGTGGTCCCCGGCAGGGTTTGCCTGAACCGGATGGTGCGATTGCACCGGTTCTTTTCCGCAATTTTCCCTCGTTGCGCGGCCTGATTCAGGCCGTCTCAGTCTATTTCCGGCGGTGATGATCGCCGGGTGGGATCCATATCGCAAAAAGTTCCCCGAAGGGTGTTGCTTGTCTGTCCGGAACAGGGTATCGTCGGCTCCGGGAAGATGAATTTTCTGTTAAACACCACATTTTCTTAATTGATTAGGGAGATCAACATGACCCAAGCGTTCAAGTCGAAACCCTTGTACCTGGCCATTTCGGCCGGGTTGCTGGCTGCAGGGTTCTGCACTAGCCAGGTATTTGCCCAGGCGGATCCACCCGGCCAGGCCGATGATGCCGATAGTGGGCAAACCGTATCCGGCGAAGCCGAGGATATGCTGGACCGGATCGTGGTCACCGGTTCTCGAATCGCTCGTGATTCAAACCTGGAATCACCGGCTCCCGTGCAGGCGATCGATGCGGAAGATGTCGCTCTGTCGGGCGAGATCAATATCATCGATGTCGTCAATGACCTGCCGGCTCTGATCGGGTCAAGCACTGCCGCGGAAAACCTCAACTCGCTGGGTGCAGCCGGTGCCGGAATCCTCAATCTGAGAAACCTGGGCTCGGCCCGAACGCTGACCCTGGTCAACGGACGTCGCCACGTGGCCGGTCTGGCCGGTAGTGCGGCGGTTGACGTCAACACCATTCCGGCGCCGCTGGTCGAGCGTGTCGAAGTGCTGACCGGGGGTGCTTCGGCGGTCTACGGCGCGGACGCGGTCACCGGAGTGGTCAACTTCGTCCTCAAGGATGACTTCGAGGGACTGGACGTGACCGCCCAGTACAACCTGTCCCATCGTGGTGATGCCGATCGCCGCTTTCTGTCGGCTACCTGGGGCCAGAACTACGCCAATGAACGCGGCAATATCACGGTTTCCCTGACCGCCGAGGATACCCTGGGTTTGGCTCAGGGTGATCGTTCGCATACCCGCGGCGATCGCCTGGGTGCGGTCTGGGACAACCCGCTCCGTTTCATTCAGGCTGACGACATTGCCCAGTTTGGCCTGGACCCGTTGCTGCTGGGCAGCTCGATCTCCGGGTTCTGTGACGATGGGGATATGACTCTGGGAGCGGGACGCGATGCGCTCTGCGGCCGAATCGACGGGATTCAGCCCCTGTCATTCCGGCCTTTTGGGCGCTTCAACTTGACAAGCTATGGTTCGCTGATCGGGGTGGACTGGCTGGGCCTGGGTTTCCTGGGCGCTTACCCAGGCAGTGAATTCGAAATCTTCGGTACCCCTTTCGATGTCAATCGCGGTCCGAACGGACTGATTTTCGATCTCAATAACAGCGGCATCGAGGACTGTCTGGAGACCGTCAATGGCGTCATTCTGCAACGCTTCTTTGGCTTTGCCGGCTGTCACGTGATTCGTGACCCGGCCGATGGCGTCGATGTCTTCCAGGATGGATTGCTGGCTGGTCCGTTCAATGCGTGGGGTGGTGACGGTACTCAGCTGGGCCGTGATGGTCAGGCGATATCACCGGATGATCGGCGTTTCGTGCTCAATGTCAACAACCGTTTTGACATCAACCCCAACACGCGCTGGTTCTTCGAGGGCAAATACGCGCGTTCGCGTACCGTCAACGATTCCAGTCAGTCGGTATCAGGTTTTTTTGATTCGCATATCATCAATTGGGACAACCCGTTCATTCCGCAGGAACTCCGGGATCCCATCACCGAGTTCGCCAACAACAATCCCGATCTGATCGAGCTCGAGAACGTCAATATCCTGATTGGTCGCGACATGACCGATCTTGGACAGCGGCGTGACATCAACCGTCGTGAAACCTATCGCTTCGTCACGGGCGTCGAGGGCGTCCTCGGGGATTCACCCTGGATGTATGAAGCCTCAATCAACTATGGTCGCACGACGGCGGACTCTCGTTTCACCGGCCTGGCGCTGGACCGCTACTACGCGGCTGTTGATGCCGTGGTCGATCCGGCCACCGGCGAGATTGTCTGTCGTTCGGAACTGGATCCGAGCGCCATTCCGCCGGATTCCTTCCTGCAAAGTGCCGGACCGTTCCGTGGTTTCCTGACATTCCAGCCGGGTACGGGCCAGTGCCAGCCGCTCAATCCGTTTGGCATCGGTGCGCCGAGTCTTGAGGCCACCGACTTTGTCATTGTGGACATGGAGCGCAAGCGCACCATTGAGCAAAGAGTGGTGTCCGGCTTCCTGGTCGGTGACAGCTCGGAGTGGTTCGAGCTGCCCGGTGGTCCGATAGGCATGGTGCTGGGGCTTGAATATCGCAAGGAAGAAAGTCGCTTCCGTGCCGATCCGCTGGAGTTGCCCAGGGAAGACCCGCTGGGAATCGTCGATTCCTTCCAGCCGGTGTTCCCGGTCGATGCGCCGACCAACGACACCATGGGTGATTTCAGCGTGCGGGAAATCTATGCAGAGGTCTCCCTGCCGTTGCTGCGTGATCGTCCCGGCGTCGAGGATCTGACGCTGGATGCTGCTTATCGCCTGTCTGATTACTCCACCCTGGGCAGTACCGATAGCTGGAACCTGCGCCTGATGTATGCGCCGATTCAGGACATCCGCTTCCGCTCGACGTTGTCCCAGACGGTGCGTGCACCCAATATCAACGAGCTGTTCTCGCCATTGCAGTCGGCTACAGCCCGTCCCCTGGATCCGTGTGATGTCGCCAACATCGATGACGGCACCGAGTTCCGTGCCGCCAACTGTGCTGCCGATGGTCTCCCGGCGGATTTCGCCGATCCATTGACGGCCCGGTTCTCCGGCTTCACCGGTGGAAATCCGGATCTTGATGTGGAAACGGCTGACACCTTTACCGCGGGCATCGTGCTCGAACCACGTTTTGCGCCGGGACTGGCCATTACCCTGGACTGGTACGATATCGAGATCAAGGATGCGATCGACACCATCGGGGTTCAGCAACTGGTCAATGCCTGCTATGACGCAGCCACCTTCCCGAACCAGTTCTGTCAGCAGTTCACTCGTGATCGGAACCCCAATTCACCGACCTTCCTGGGCTTCAATTCGTTCCTGAGTACCCAGCTCAACTTTGCCAAGATCCAGACTCAGGGTATTGATTACTCGGTTCGCTATACTTTCGAGCTGGGTCAGCTTGCCCAGGCCTTCGAGGAGTTCGGCTCACTGACGCTGGGCATCACCGGCAATCGGGTCGAGAAGCTCGAGCGCTTCGAGGATCCGATCGATGAATCCATCGTCAACAACCGCCTGTATGAGAGTGGACAGCCCCGGAACGCGTTCAGCACTTTCGCGCGCTGGCGCTGGGATCGTCTGGTCCTGAACTGGCAGGCTCGTTATTGGGGCGGCTTCCTTGAGTTTTCGCCGCGCCTGCAGAACGAGAATGCCGACAGAGTCGAAAACGCCTGGACCGGTCAGATGTGGCGTCATGACTTCTCCGGTTCATACGACTGGAATGATCAGATCCGCATCTACGGCGGGATCAACAACGTGTTCGACAAGAGCCCGGTTCTGAGCTCGCGGGTCTACCCGGTCGGCATCATCGGTCGTGAGTACTTCCTGGGTGTCAATGCTCGCTTCTGATTAAACACGCTTCAATACACCAAACACGGGCCAGGACTTCCTGGCCCGTTTTTTTCTGGGGAATTATTACGACCCTTTGACGTAGCGGCCCGGCGCCGGTTCGATGACCGGCAGGTCTCCATCACCCGGCTGGCGGGCCTTGATGCGACGACCGGAGTGTTGCCGTAGCCACTGATCCCAATGCGGCCACCAGGAACCCTGGTGAGCCTCGGCACCGGCAATCCATTGCTCGGGATCTTCCGGCAGTTCGTCATTGGTCCAGTAGCCATACTTGTTCGCGGCCGGCGGGTTGATCACGCCGGCGATATGGCCGGAGCCGGCAAGCATGAAAGTCGTGTCGCCGGAATAGATCTGGGTCGCCTTGTAGACCGAGGGGTAGGGCGCGATATGGTCTTCTCTGCTGGACTGGATGTAGACAGGCAGGTCAATGGTGGACAGATCAATGGGGGTGCCGTCCATTTCGATGCCGCCCGGCTCGACCAGGCGATTCTCCAGGTACAGCTTGCGCAGGTAGAAGATGTGCATCGTCTCGGGCAGGCGAGTGAAATCGGAGTTCCAGTACAGCAGGTCAAAATTGGGTGGCTTGCGCCCGAGCAGATAATTGTTGACCACGAAGGTCCAGATCAGATCGTTGGCGCGCAGCATGTTGAAGGTCATGGCCATGGATTCGCCATCCAGGTAGCCCTGGGCCTTCATTTTCTTTTCCAGGTTCTTGAGCTGCTTGTCATCGATGAACACGCGCAGTTCACCAGCTTCACTGAAGTCGACCTGGGCGGTGAAGAACGTGGCCGAGGTAATGCGGGCATCATCGCGGGCTTTCATCCATGCCAGGGCTGCGGCCAGCAGGGTGCCGCCGATGCAGTAGCCAATGGTATTGACCTCACGTTGCCCCGTGGCCTGCTCAATGGCGTCCAGTGCAGCCAGAATGCCTTCATGCATGTAGTCTTCGAAGCGCTTGTAGCGTAGTTTCTCATCGGGATTGACCCACGAGATCACGAACACGGTATAGCCGCGATCGACCGCATACCGGATGAACGAGTTTTCCGGCTGCAGATCGAGAATGTAGAACTTGTTGATCCACGGTGGCACGATCAGCAGAGGACGGGTATAGGCCGTTTTGGTCCGGGGTGCATACTGGATCAGCTGCATCATGTCGTTTTCGAACACGACCGAGCCCTCCGTGGTCGCGATGTTCCTGCCGACCTCGAAGGCGTCCTTGTCGGTCATGGAAATCAGCAACTGGCCATCTCCATTGTGCAGATCTTCCAGCAACATGCGCATGCCACGAAGCAGATTGACACCCTTCTCTTCACGCGTCGTCTTGAGCACTTCCGGATTGGTCAGGATGAAATTGGCCGGCGACAGGGCATCGGCAAACTGGCGTGTATAGAAGCGGATGCGCATGCGATCCTCGGCGCTGACTTCCTGCATGCGGGCGACATTGTCCAGCATCCAGTCGGCGGTCAGCAGGTAGGTCTGGCGCAACAGATCGAAAATCAGGCGTTCATTCCAGGCTTCGGATCGGAATCGTCGGTCACCTTTCGTCGGCGAAGCCACCGGATCGACAGGGCGGCCGATCGTTCGCAGTCCCAGGTATTTCATCAGCCCCAGATAGCGCCGGGTCAGATCCCATTGGGCGGCCAGGATGCGCTGTGGATGACGCACGGTGTTCCAGGTGGCGGCCAGCAGGGGGCGCTTGAGGTTGAGCGGATCGAGGTCAGGCAGCTCCCAGCGCTGGGCCAGCCGTATCAGCAGTTGGGCTGCCAGTTGCGAAATTCGGGCCGTTTCGCTACCAGCCTGAACCAGGCTTTCGGTCTTTGTGGGTTGCTTGGTTTCAGTCATTGTCGTGAGATTCCTTGATCCAGCTTTTCAGATTACAGCCTGAGACCGCCATCGACAGCGAAGTCGCGGCCATTGATGTAATCATTTTCAAGGATGAAACGTGCCGTGGCCGCCATTTCTTCCGGCTCGGCCAGGCGTTCGGCTGGAATCTGATCGGTGATTCGGTTGATCGCCTTTTCCGGCATGGCCGCGACCAGTTCAGTGCGCGTGAAACCGGGTGAGATCGTGGCGCAACGAATACCGTAACGGGCCAGTTCGGCAGCCCAGGTGACGGTCATGGCGACCACGCCGGCCTTGGCGGCAGAGTAATTGGACTGGCCGAAATTGCCGGCCCTGGATATGCTGGAGATGTTGATGATCACCCCGGGCCGTTTTCCCTTGATCATTAAAGTCGCGGCCTCGCGGCCGCACAGAAACACGCCGGTCAGGTTGACATCGATGACCTGCTGCCATTGTTTCAATGACATGCGACTTTCGATCTGGCCATCGCGTGCCTTGACCAGCAATCCATCCCGGGTGATTCCCGCATTGTTGATCAGTGCATCGATTCCGCCAAGGGCTTGATCCAGTTGCTCAAAGGCAGACTCCACCTCGCCTTCATCAGAAACATTGGCGGTCACGGCGTGATGTTGATGGCCGGGCAGGCTGTTGCGGGCATTCTCGAGGGCATCGGCATCGAGATCGATCAGACCGATGCGGGCGCCCTGGGCGGCCAGGTCCGAGGCCATGGCCAGACCAAGGCCACGAGCGGCCCCGGTGATTACGATATTGCTGCCTTCAAGCCTCATGTCATTATTCCTTGAGATTGCAGGTGGTCAGCAGCCACATGGTTACTGCCGGAGGCATGGTCATTCAGGTTGACCGCGTGTCGTCATCGGAATCATGCAGATTGGGTGAGAGCGACTCGGACCAGAGCGAGAACATTTTCTTCTGGAACTTGCGAAACGGCTCCAGGGACGAGGTCCCCAGGTCTTCCAATCCGGCACTTTTCAGGGTCGAGGTCCATGCATCGTCGACGGTCTGCTGCTGCGATTCCAGGTGCAGCATGACTTTTTCCAGGTAACTGCGGGTCAGGTCACGCATCGGATTGGAGTTGACCCGGATCATGGCTTCGAGAAACTCGTTGCTTAGTACCGGTTGCCCGAGCATTTCCTGGTCGGCCACGATCTGCAGCAACACTGTACGGGTGACATCGTTGCCGGTCTTGGCCTCGACGACTTGGACGGGTTCGCCGGCGCCGATCAGGTCACGGACATCGGCCAGAGTGATCGACTGGCTGGTTTCGGTGTCGTAAAGTCGGCGGTTCGCGTACTTCTTGATGATGCGCCGTTCTGTGGGCATGGCAAACGCTCGAGTTGGCTGCGACCAAAGAATACGCGATGGTCGTGTTCATGGGGTAGAAAAAGGGAACACCGGCACGAGCAATGCTTGCCGGTGTTCCGCTGGGCTGGTTCAGCTGGATCAGCTGGACTTGGACGACTTGCTCTTGCCCTTGGTGGTCGTTTCCTGGCCGAACGGGAAGAAACCGGAGAAGTCGATGCCCTTGGCGAACTCCTGGGACAGTTCGGTCAACTGCTCCCGGGATTCGGTGCCTATGGCATTCAGGGACTGAACATGGTCGCTGAGAAATTCGACATAATCCTTGAACGCGGAGGCCTGGCGCGATGCCACCTCGCTGGGATTGCCGGCTTCGCTGAAGTCGGTCAAACGCTGCTTGTTCATCTCGAACAGTTTCTCGACGGCTTCGAGGTTGGTTTTGGCTGACTTTTCAATGGCTTCGGCCAGAATGTCCTGAGCCTTCTTGAATTCGGTGAATGCGGTTTGGGTACTCATTTTGCTGCCTCGCTAGTGGTTGATGGCCGCTTGGATTGTGCGGTGCACAAATGCTAGCACAGGCGTTTGTGCAGTGCAACATAAACCTTAGAATCAGGCTCAAGGCTCCCTAATACATATGCTGGCCGCCGTTGATGGACAGGGTGGAGCCGGTGATGAAGCCGGCGTTCTTGTCGACCAGAAACGCCACGCCACGGGCGATTTCTTCCGGCTGACCCAATCGACCCACCGGGATCCTGGCAACAATCTTTTCGAGAACCCGCTCCGGTACCTGGGCCACCATACTGGTTTCGATATAGCCGGGTGCGATGGCATTGACGGTAATCCCGACCGCCGCACCTTCCTGGGCCAGCGCCTTGGTGAAACCATGTATGCCGGACTTGGCGGCGGCATAGTTGACCTGACCGTACTGGCCGGCCTGGCCGTTGATCGAACCGATATTGACAATGCGACCATACTGGCGCTCGCGCATGCCCTCGATCACCGCCCGGCACATGTTGAAGCAGGAGCTCAAGTTGGTCTGGATGACGTCCTGCCAGCGTTCGGGGGGCATCTTGTGCAGGGTGCCGTCCCGGGTGATGCCGGCATTGTTGACCAGCACGCTAACCGGACCGAGTTCGTCCTCGACCCTTCGCACACCGGCCTGGCAGGCGGCGAAATCACTGACATCCCACTGATAGGTCCGAGCGCCGGTTTCCTTTTCGAACTGTTCGGCCGCCTCGGTATTTCCGCCGTAGCTGGCGGCCACCGTGAATCCCTGGTTGATCAATTCCTGCGAGATGGCCGCACCAATTCCGCGCGTACCCCCGGTTACGATGGCGATCTGCTGCATGTTCTACTCCCGAATATTTGACTTGAAGCCCCATTTTGCCTGCTTGAACATCAAATGTAATGATGCAGCGCAGTAATTGTGAGTTTTGGCCGCTGTTGCGTTGAAAGTAGGATGGGAGTTTGGAGAAGCATCGGGTGGTATCCGACCGATCACGGCCTGACCGGGCAAGGCGACTCGTCGCCCAGCCCCACCCCAGGCAAGGCGACTCGGCGCCCAGCCCCCATAACTGCCAACACAGACCCGCCCACTTCAGATGAAGCCAGCGGGTCCGCGATGCATGTCAGATCAAGCCGCCTTGGCGGCCTCGCCCGGATCGCCGCCGGCCATCTGCCGCAGCACGTAATGCAGGATGCCCCCGTGGCGGTAGTATTCAACCTCCTTGGGGGTATCCAGGCGCACGCGCGCCTTGAACTCGATGGTATCGCCATCTTCGCGGGTGGCGGTGACATCGACTTCCTTCTCGGTGCCATCACCCAGACCCTTGATGTCATAGGTCTCGGTGCCGTCCAGGCCCAGGCTTTCCGGCGTGTCGCCGTCCATGAAATTGAGCGGCAGCACGCCCATGCCGACCAG
>SL_3KL_010_SEDDRAFT_10003328_pt1 | contig 14609 bp, 6 predicted proteins | sample SodLakKL_010_SED_2_FD_10381 | JGI IMG/M metagenome (IMG submission 10381)
TGCTTGTTGTTTATGGTTAGAGTTCGCTGGGAAGTAGAAGATTTGTCATTGGAACAAGCTAAAGAAGGGGAAGCCTTTTTATACCGGTTTAAGTGGGTGGACCAGGGCAAAATGAATAACCGGGTTTTAAGGTTATGGGATAAGGACAGTCCATTTAACCCGCCGGTCATGGAAAAAGAAATACCTGATGATGCAAGCGAAATAGTCTTTAATGCCGGATTAGAAGAATTACCCCCGGGACAGTATTTAGCCCAATTCATTGCAGAAGATCCCTGGGAAGCCACTCATGCAGAGGTTTCTTTTCCGCAGAGTGATTATAATGTTTTTCCTGTTGAAATCAAGGGTGATCAAGCCTTGATCAGAGATTGGGAGTTGTGCTGGCTTAAAGATAATGAAATTGAAGTAAGCGGTAGAATGGCTAATTGCTATGAAAATACACAAGTTGATGTAAATATTATAGGTAGAAAAAACGGAAAATGGATTAACTGGCAAGCTTCTACTGTTACTGGTGATAAAGGAAACTTCAATGTTGTATTAACTGCAGAAAAGTATTTCGCCAGATGGATCGGTATTACCGCAAGAGCTGAACCTTTAGCGTATTTATATAGCCTACTGCCGGAGACAGCGCCATTAATCTTTCATTTTGAACGAATAACTCAAGAAATAGAAAAGATAGTAAATAGCAATATGATTCGAGTAGAACTTATTGAAGAAGATGAGCAAGGTAATAACACCCATCATTATGTCAGAGAGGGTAGCCAATTAATAAATGCTATTCAAGAAGGTAAAAGTGCTGTTGCATTTACATTAGATATAGGTGGCATTGATACAGAAGCAAAGTTGGTTATAGAAAGAAGTGCAGAAAAATATAACTTCAATCTAGAATTAAAGCAAGGTACTAAGTGTACAGGATGTGGAGCAATTTTAATGGATCAAAAAGCTTGGTTTGATCATTCAAATGTATTACATAGAAGAGAAAACCCAAATTGCCATAAACTTATACCAAACTATACTAAAGCAAAAGCTAACCTTTCAATAATTTGGGATACTACTTCAATCACTGATCAAAGCGAGATATTAAAAACTCATTTTTGTTGGCCTGTTTTGCTTGTCAACACTAATCCAAATACCAAAAGCAATGTTATTAAAAAAAATCGAAATATTGCTGATCTGGCCAATGAATTGTTGGAACTTGAGGTGAAGTGGTTTGAAAAGTTATCAAAATCTGGGCTAATATAATCAAAAAGGGGGGGCAGAATGAATATTGATCCAATCCAGGCTACAAATGCTATTAATAAAAGTTACTTAAATTATTTAGCGACAACCTTTTATTTAAGCAATGAGAGGCTGCGTAAAAATTTTCATGATGAACTATATCAACCGGGGCGCTTTTTGAAAGGGCCAATACTAGAGGCTACTCCGCCTTTTAAAAAGGGGATGACAGTTGGTGAGCTAGTAGAAGAAGGCGTGCTTTCTGACGGTTTTAATAGATTGAAAAGCACTGCCCTTCCAATAGACAGGCCCCTCTACACCCACCAGGTAGAGGGGATTCGCAAAATAGTTGTGGAAAGACGTAATTTGGTTGCAGCCACGGGGACGGGCAGTGGAAAAACTGAGATATTCTTACTCCCTATTATTGATTATTTATTGAAACAACATGAGAAAAAGAAGCTTGATCCCGGAGTGCGGGCACTTTTGCTCTATCCTATGAATGCACTGGCCAATGATCAACTGGCCCGGTTGCGCAAGTTATTTTATAATGTGCCGGAAATAACTTTCGGTCGTTATACGGGTGAAACTGAAGAAAGTGAAAAGTCTGCTACCGAGGCTTACCGGAAAATGTATGACGCAGAGCCACTTCCCAACGAACTGCTTTCCAGAGAACAAATGAGAGAAGCCCCGCCACATATATTGTTAACCAATTACGCCATGCTGGAATACTTGTTATTGAGGCCCAAGGATAATGCTTTTTTTGATGGTATTTATGCGGGCAATTGGAGCTTTATTGTTCTTGATGAGGCACACACTTATTCAGGAGCAAAAGGCATTGAGATAGCGATGTTGCTGAGGAGATTAAAAGACCGGGTGGTAAAGAGCGAGCCTGGTAGGATAACTTGTATAGCGACCAGTGCAACTTTAGGGAAAGGTGAAAAAGATTATCCCGGGATAGCAAAGTTTGCAAGTAACTTATTTGGAGAAGAATTTGCAGGCACTGATGTAGTGGGCGCGCTAAGGCAAAAAGAACTAAAAGAGAATAAAACCTGGAGTAAACCTAACCCTGAGGTTTATATACAGTGGCATAAAATTATTGAGCAAGAAAATGAATTTGCGGTTAAACTCAGGCAGCTAATTGAAAGTGGGGATAAGGCCGGTATACCTGAAAGGGTGCTTTTTAACGCTGAAACAGAAAGCACAAAGAAAAAGGACATCTACACCTTTCTTTATGAAGTATTAAAGGGAGATGCTTACTTAATACAATTACAAAAAGAACTAAAAAATGAACCCGGTTTGCTCCAGGAAGTTGCTAAAAAGGTATTTGCTGAATATGCTGGTATAATTCCGAAAAGCACAGAGCAGCTGGCAGTCAGCCTGGTAGATTTAGCGGTCAAAGCACGTCCTGAAGAAGAAGATCAGGCTTTACTGCCGGCAAGATACCATGCTTTTGTTCGTGCTATCGAAGGTGCTTACATAAGCCTAGGTCAAAGCCAGGAGTTGTTTTTATCCAGGCATGAAAAAATCTCAGCTTCAGGTCATGATTATAGAGTTGCTGAGTTGTCTACCTGTACGGGCTGCGGTGCTCATTACCTGGTAGGTATAGTAGATGATCAGGGTAACGGGAAATACTTTGTTCAGCCTAAAGAAGATTACCGGCATTTGTCCTATTTTTTGATGACAGATTATGATTTATTGGAAGATATAGATGAAGATGAAGAAGCCGTTGTCGGCAGTTATTCCAGCGAATTGAGTAAATTGGAGCTATATAAGATATGCGCAAAATGTGGGAGAATTGATAAAGATAATATTTTGCATTTTCAATGTGAGTGTGAAGAACCCTTTATCAGGAAGCTGTACTTGATACCCTCAAAGAATGGCAAGGTTTCTACCTGTTGTGTGTGCGGAAGGTTTTCACCGCACGGTATGATCAGGCGTTTTTCCGTTGGGACCGATGCGGCTGCAAGTGTTTTAACTACATCACTATATCAGCAAATCAGACCGCAAACAAAAGAAAATATAAAGGATGAGACCGCGAAGCTAATTGATGATGATTGGAATACTGTTGCTGAAATATCTACCGTGGAAGCCAGGGGGCCGGGAAGCGGCGGAAGAAAACTGCTTATCTTCTCTGACAGTAGACAAGATGCCGCTTTCTTTGCCCCATACTTTAACCGTACCTACATGCAGATACTGCGAAGAAACCTAATTATAAGGGCACTTCAGGATAATAAATCCACAGCGTTTGAAAACGAATGGCGTCTGCAGGACCTTGTAATGCCTTTACATAAGAAAGTAAAGGAGCAAAATATACTGCCCCGAATGAGCAAGCAAGAACAAATAAATGAGATCTGGAAATGGTTGATGTATGAGCTGTTAGGTTTTGACCGCAGGTTAGGTTTGGAAGGCCTGGGTTTAGTAGGCTTCCAACTGGTAAAACCGGAACGCTGGAAGGCACCTAAAGCGCTATTGAAAGAACCTTGGAATTTTACTGAGGATGAGGTTTGGGAACTTCTGCAGGTAATGCTTGAAAGCCTGCGTATAAAAGGGGCTGTGACATATCCAGATTATGTTGACCCCGGTGACGCTTTTTTCCAGCCGCGGAATAAAGAAATTTATGTCCGGGGGCGTCAAGCGGAGAAACAAAAAGGGATAATCAGCTGGAATTCAACCGGAGGCAGATTAAATGCCAGGTTGGATTACTTAATCCGGTTGGCTGAAAAAACAGGTGCCGATGTATCCAGGGAAGATTGCAGAATTGTAATGGCTAATATTTGGGATAGGGTATTAAGATTAGAGGAGGAGGATAGTTGTTGTAAAGATCATTTTAAACCCGGTCACATCCAAAATGAAGGTACTGTTTATCGCTTAAATCATGAGTTATGGGAACTTAAATCCGGGATTATAAGTCCTGACATGACTTGGTACCGGTGTGATAAGTGTCAGGACTTGACCTTACACAATGTTAGAGGTGTTTGTCCAAAATATCGCTGTGAAGGAAATCTACATAATTGTGATCCTGGCAACGAGCTGGCAGGAAATCATTACCGCAAATTATACCTGGAGACTTTACCGCTGGCGGCTAGAAGTGAAGAACATACTGCGCAGCTAACCAGCAGAGCGGCATCCAAACTGCAAACTGATTTTATCAATGGAAATGTAAATATATTAAGCTGTTCCACTACTTTTGAGCTTGGGGTGGACGTCGGTGAACTAGAAGCTGTATTAATGCGCAATGTGCCTCCATCGGCTTCAAACTATGTGCAGAGAGCGGGAAGGGCTGGTCGGCGTACTGATGCCACTGCTTATTCCCTTACATATGCTCAGCGCCGCTCTCACGATCTTAATCATTTTGCTGAGCCCTGGCGAATGGTGGCCGGAAAAATTGGGGTGCCATATTTAAAAATAAGTAACGAAAAGATAATCAGGCGGCATCTTTTTGCCGTGGTGATGGCTGCTTTTTGGAAACACTATCAAGATTACTTTGGCCAGGTGGATAACTTTTTCTTTCAGAATATCTCAGGGCCCGAACTTCTTAAAGAATTTTTAGAAAAAAAACCTGCTTATTTGAAAGAAGCTTTGGAAAGGATTATTCCGCCAGAATTACAGGAACCGCTCGAAGTTGAGAGTTGGGGTTGGATAGATCATTTACTGGATGCAGACTTTGGGCTACTAGAAGGCGCAAAGATGGAAATCAGGGAAGATATTAACCAGTTGAACCAGGTTCTGGATAGTCTGCAAAAAGAACATAAGCCATCTGATCGAGTTTTAAACTTGATAAATACTATTAAGCAGAAACCGCTTTTGGATTTTCTTTCAACCCGCAGCATTATACCCAAGTACGGATTTCCAGTTGATGTTGTAGAGTTGCAATTAGTACACCACGGTGAAGCTGCCCGCAGATTGGAACTGAACAGGGATCTGAGAATAGCATTATCAGAATATGCCCCGAGTAGTGAAGTTGTAGCCGGTGGGAAACTTTGGAAAAGCCGCTATATTCGCAGATCTCCACGCATGCGAAGCGGTAGTGGATGGGAGTGGGAAAGTTTTAGATATGCTATTTGTGAATACTGCCAAAGTTATATGCGAAGAAGAGCTGAGATAGATGAACCAATTGAAGAGTGCGCGTATTGTGGCAACGCTATGACAGGAAGGAATAAAGGAACCTTTATAAAGCCAGCTTACGGTTTTATCGCCAGCAAAGAAAACCCAGCAGCTCCGGGTGATCAACGCCCGGAACGAACTTACTCTACCCGAATTTATTATTCAGGCGAGGCCAATGAAATAGAGAAGCATGTAATCAATCTTAATGAGATGAGCATTTCTATTATTCCGGCGACTAAGGGCAAAATGGCGGTTATCAATAGCGCGGGGCAAAGATTATTTAAAGTTTGTTTTAATTGTGGATATGCCTTAATTGGCGACGAAGAAGTTAAAGACTCACATCCCAGGCCTTTTGGTGGAGAATGCCGGGGGAAATTGATCAAGCGTGCGCTAGGGCATGAATTTGAAACAGACCTAGTCCAACTAAGATTTGAAAATTACTCTAACGAGGAGCAGGGCTTTTGGTTGTCCCTGTTATTTGCCATGCTGGAAGGGTGCAGTGAGGCTTTGAACATAGAAAGGCAAGATTTGGACGGTGTCCTTTACCCATTTAACGGGGACCCATCTACTCCGGCGATTGTTATATTTGATGATGTTCCAGGTGGCGCCGGTCATTCTCACCGGATTGCCCATCCTGATAATTTGAAACAAGCTTTAAGAGCAACGCTAAATAGAATGTATCGTTGTGATTGTGGTGGTGAAGAGGCAGATACAAGCTGTTATGGTTGCCTTCGCCATTATCGAAACCAATTTTGCCATGAATTATTGAATCGTAGAAAGGTGATCGACTTTTTAGAAGAGCTTTTAACTTGAGAGAAAATGCTTGTAAGAATGGTAGCAGTTAAAATCGAATTCTTGCTAACTATTAATGTTTAAATAATATTTATTTGTCTATACATTATTCTTGCCCGCTGTGTTAGATCATTTGGCCTTTGATAAAGAACTCTTCTATTTGCAGTTTTATTTGTTTGCCTTATATATTTGTTTCAGTAAAATATTATGTATAGAGGTAATTTAGGTATGGTTGTTGAAATATAGAATATTAGCACTTTTGATGAGGCAGGGTGGTGTGATTATGACATACCAAATTGCACATGCAGAAAAATTTCCTCTTGAGCTAGGCGAAATGCCTAAAAAAGTGCGCAATGCTTATAAGAACAATCTTTATAATGTCTTGAAATATGCCCCTAATCAAGTAAACCCGCCAAAAATTAAAAGACTGAATGACTTTAATTATTTGTGGCGTTTGCGTCTTGGCGATGACTACAGACTGGTTTACCGTGTCGATGAAGACAAAGGCGTAGTTACGATGCTAATGATCGGACATCGAAAAAAAATATATCAAAGGCTAAAAATCAGTGATGAAGCTGAACCGAGCCATATGTTAGTTGGTGAGGCAGAGGATTACATAGAGAGAAAAAATGCTTCAGGAGTAGGGCATTCACCTAAATTGGAACGATTGCTACCTGTAAAGTTAAAACGGAATGTTTTAGCTAAATGGGGTGTGCCATCAAAGTATCATGGTATTCTTGAAAATGTTAGAACTGAAAATGACCTGTTGGGTGTTAATAATGTGCCGGACAAAGTAATTGAAAGGATAATAGAAAGATTATGGCCGTCAGATATTGATAAAATTTTTCAGGATCCGGTTCGTATAGCTTCACATCCTGAAGAAATAGAAGAAGCAGCCGATGGAAAACGCAGTATAGAAAGCTTCTTGTTGATGCTTGATGAGGAACAGGAAGAATTTTTAACACGCTTCAGGGGAAATAAAAAGCCCCAGGGCCCTTGGCTGCTAAAAGGTGGGCCTGGTTCAGGGAAATCCACTATCTCTTTATATTGCATTCGAGAATTACTTAACAGCTTGCAACAGCTAAGTATATTTGAGCAAGAAAACAGGCCGCTGAAGATTCTTTATACTACTTTTACAAATTCGTTGGTTAATGTTTCTGAATATCTTCTTGAAGTACTTGACATTTCAAGCGGTCCACACGAACTAGAAGTAAAAACTGTTGATAGTCTAGCTAGTAGGCATTTGCCAAGGGAATGGCAAAATAAAAGTGTTTGTTTTGATTACAAGGAAAGAGAAGAGCTTGTATGTGAAGCGGTTGATCAATGTAAAATGGAAGTTAGAAATTATAGCTTTTCACATGATGATAAAAAGTTTCTGTTAGAAGAAATCGACTGGATTATTATCGGTCAGGATCTTGAAAATGTCGATCAATATTTGGAGCTAGACCGATCAGGGAGAGGCCGCGCACTAGGACACAGGCAAAGGCAGCATTTATGGAAGCTATATGAATCCCTTCAAAATATACTACGTGAAAGAAATGAGTGCTTTTTTAGTGAACGTTTAAGAGCTGCTGCTAAATCAGTATCCTCAAGTTATGATTATGTGTTCATTGATGAAGCTCAAGATTTAAAGCCAGTGGCTGTTCGCTTTTTAATGGGCCTATGCCATAATAGGCGAAATGTATTTTTAACTGCTGATATTAATCAAAGCATCTGGGGTTATAGTTTTTCTTGGACTAAAATGGCCTCTGATTTACGAGTTCAAGGCAGGACTAAAGTTTTACGGCGCAATTACCGGACCACAAAAGAAATATGGAATGCAGTATTACAGCTTGCGCCAAGTGTAGAGAACGCTGATAAGGAAACTTTATCGCTAGATGCTGTATACCGCGGTGTTAAACCGGTATTATCTCGTTACTGTACATCACGACAAGCAGAAGAGCGGTTAAATTCTTTTTTGTTTGAGGCTTTACGGAAAGAGCGGGCTTCTTTAGGCAATGCTGCTGTTCTTTGTCCAACTAATAGAGAAACAGAAAAAGTTTATGAGATGTTAGATGAGCGATTTAAGCCAAAAATAATGAAGTCCAAAGATGTTGACATTAGTTGGCCTGGGGTAAAAATACTAACCATGCATGCAGCCAAAGGTCTAGAATTTCCGGTGGTAGCAATTTTCTGTTTGGAAAAGAACCGGCTTCCATGGCCTGCTAGGGATGGAATCGATCGAGAAGATCATTTTGCTCAACAACAACGACTTTTATTTGTCGCTTGCAGTAGAGCAATGCGACGGTTGATAGTATTTGCACAGAAGGATAGGCCCTCAGTATTTCTAAAAAAATTTACCGATGAATACTGGGATGTAGAGGATCTTTAATAAAGCTATATAAGATAGCTTAATTTGGGTTTTGCTTTATTAGTATAGATACTTCATAGCCGTGAATTTTTGTTCAGTAGGATTATATATTATAAAGATACTTAGAACATTTTGCCAAAAGGTTAGAAGAGTATATTTGTTGTTGGTCAGTTAGATTTTGATATATTAAGTTAATCAAATTATTTTGTTTGATTATTTATAGTGGTTAGTAAGCGATTTGCATATAAAAAATATGGAGTGTTTACAAGTGGATGATATTCGCATTTATTTTGAGCAAATAGCGAGTGAGCTTAGCTTTATAAGGGATCATGGATTTGAATGTGATTGGAATACAAATTTACATTATTGTAAAACAATTATTAAAAAATCTATCAATTGTTATCAGCCAAAACAAGAAGATCTGTTCCTTTATGAACTAATAACAAAGTCATTATCAAGAGGTATAAGACCTTTTGTGTCATATTATGCAGAGAAATTTATCATAGATAACTATGGCGCTGCATTTTTTATTAAAAGTAATGATCGAGAAAACTCTGGGAGTATAAGATATTCTTTTAGTAAGGAATTAAGAGATACGTATGAAAGATTCAATGATCTCTTAGAGCCATGGTCAGGGAAAATTGGTGATTTAGAATTTGATCCACAACATCCAGATAATGAGCAAGCTTTTTTTATACATCTCTTAAAAAAATATGGAAGCAAAATAGCTAGTTGTTTAGAGATGCAGGTAAACATAGATAGATTAGTTGATTTAAAAACCGCTAAAGAGTTTGCTGGGCAAAGAGTTGACTTTATACTAAGTTTTCCTAATGGAAAAGGGCTAATTCTTGAACCTGGTGATCATGAAGATCCAAGACAAGTTAGCTTAGATGATAAGAGGGACAATGTTTTTGAATCTAATGGAGTAAAAACCGTAAGGTTTAGAAATGAAGAAATAAAAAACGACCAAGTTTACAAAAGAATTGATCAACATTTAAATCAATTGAATGTCAAAAAGTATTTAATAAGTAATAATTATACTACAAATCCGGAAAAAACAGTTGCAGCAAACTACCTTTTTTTATTGCCTTCATTGGTTTCTAGGATTGAAAAATTACTTGCCTACTTTTGGTTTAAAGAAGGCCTAGTTCATAAGAGTAATTTAAGGGTTGGCATTATTGAACGAGATCTTCAGTGTGCGGAGGTTGGATTAGCAAGTTTCTTGGATCATGTTTCACGACTTTTAAGTTTATATGGCATAAATTACGTTGCACCTAAAATAGAATTGAATATTATCAGAAATGATAATTACCGATATAAGGCTGTAAATATTGATGGTATAAATATAAAAGAGTGCGAGGATTTTAAGAACAAATCTTTTGATTTATTGTTGGATGTTGGAATTAAATGTAACATTAATACAAAGCCATCTTTAAACAATGCAGAGCTCGCAGGTGCTGTGCGCCAGTCTTTCTGTCATAATGAACCAGTAAAATTTGGGTATCTTTCGAAGATTCGAGAGATACATAAAGATAATATGGCCAATGATGACCTGCTTAATTCATTTTTACAGGACTATTTTCGTAAATATAAAATGCGCGAAGGGCAAAAAGAAATCATTGTAAATATTCTTTCACAAAAATCTACTATCGGTTTGCTACCTACGAGTGCCGGCAAGTCAATCTGCTATCAATTAGCCTCAATAGTTACACCTGGTATTACATTTGTGGTCGATCCTATCATAGCATTAATGAATGATCAGGTACAGGGTTTAAGTGAAAATTTCGGGATTGATCGAGTTATTCCTTGGTATGCTGGTAGTGATATCAAGCCTCAAGATGTTGAAAATGCTTTAATGACTAACTTTATAGTATTTATATCACCTGAGCGTTTGCTGAGGCCTAAATTTCGGGAAGCTATGTCATCTATAAATGCTGCAGACATCTATACTAATTATGCTGTGATAGATGAAGCTCATTGTGTATCAATGTGGGGTCATGATTTTCGGCCATCTTACCTTATGCTTGATATGAATTTCCAAAAGTATCTAACCTTCCAAGGAAGGTCTCCAGTTGTTGTTGCTCTTACTGGAACCGCTTCGCAATTAGTTTTAATTGACCTAAAACGTGAATTAAACATTCAGAATCTTGATTCCATAATCCGGCCCAAAACATTTGACCGAAGGGAATTGAAGTTTAATCTTTTAAAATGCAGGTCTGAAAAAAAGAAGCAATTTTTAAATAATGCTATGGTTGCTATAGCGAGGCGCCTGAATGTGCAACGTTTAGATCAAGATGCTTGTGGAATTGTATTTGCATATAGGCCAAAAGAAGTGTGGGATCTTTTTGGAGAACAAGTTTCCAGGGCAAAAGACTATGTGCGTACTGTTCTTAACGATGAAAAAGGAGAGAACTTAGTCTATGGTTTTTACTCCGGGAGCGCCCCTGATGGGCTTGCTTTAAGTAAAAATGACTTTGATATGTATAAGAATAAGACTTTGAAAGCTTTTAAAAGAGGAGATATTAGGATGCTCTTTGGAAATACAGCTGTTAGTGTTGGCATTGATAATGAGGAGTTGAATTATGTTATCAACTACAAAATGCCTCAATCAATGGAAGCATATTACCAGCAATGTGGGCGTGCCGGTCGTGCCGGCCAGCATTCAGAGTGTTATTTGATATTTTCTGATGATTACCCAGAATTGACTCAGAGTTGGTTGAACAGGGAAGTCGAAAGTATGGAAAATAGATGGGATGATATCGGTACCGTGGCATATTTTCATAACAATAATTTTCCTGGTAAAGATAAAGATACGCAAGCTTCTTTTAATATTTTTCGGCATTTATTTAAAGAAGAAGCAGATCATAAACAATTAGTAAAAGTCCCTATGTATTTCAAAGACAATCTAGTTGGCTCTTCAAAGGAAGACAAGAGGATTGCCGAAAGAACGGAAAGGTATATATCATACTGGTTGATGCTAGGGATTTTAGAAGACTATGAAGTCATTGGCAGTGATGGTAAGTCGACAAATTATTATGTAAAAATTCATGATGTAATCAAAAAGGCCTTGAAGGATAATAGAAAAGATTTACTTAAAATTCATCTAATTGAGCACTTATATAAATATTTGAATCGTTATCGACCAATTCAATTGGAAGATCTAGAAAAAGATATAGAAGCAAGACCAGAAAAAGATTTAAGTAAGAAGTGTATTAGTTATTTAATTCAATTCATCTATGAGCAAATCGAATATCAAAGGCGTGAAGCAATTCGAACTATGGTCAGTTACTGTAACCAGGATGACAATTCACCAGACAAACTAAGGGCTATTGTAAAAGCTTACTTTGATAGTTCCGATAAATTTTCAAAATTACTTAGCTCTATGGCTGATACTGAATTAAATTTTAATAAAATTAATGAGGTCTTGGAAATAATTGATGGATTTGATGATGCTGAACTTTTATATTGGGAAACAAGACGTTTGTTGGACGAAAGGTTCAGAGCAGATTGGTCTATGGCTAACTTATTTTCTCAAATATATAGAGAGGCAGGAGCATACTCTGAAAAATATTCATATCTTATTGATTCAATTATTAGTTCGTTTACAGAAATACACAGATTACAAAGAAGTGAGGAATTGAGATTTTTTGCAAATTACCTGTCATATTACAAAAGATTAGACGATGAATTTGGTGATGATGTAAGTGTAAAAATCCAAAGCGATGTTTTGGCCTATCTTTATTCTTATTATGGATTGATATATACAAAAATAATTGACTTAATGGATGTCCCTGAAGAAAATCGTGATATCATTAGATTGAAAATAATAAATATACAGCTAAAGGAGATTATCGATGAGCGATATTCACGAGTTATTGGATGAGGTTAAAAATAAAAGTCGGGCTTTAACACAGGAAATTGAATCATATAAACAAGCTAATGAACTTAATGAAATGGTTACAGATAGTTTAATATCTATGAATGAGACTCTAAGAGAAACGGCAGAAGCGATAAAGCCATTTACTGAACAACGTGTGCGTAAGTTGTCAAATATATTATTGGGGTTAGCTGCATTAAACACATTGTTTTTTACTATTATAGTTGTGTTATTAACATTTATGGGGTAGATCCACATGCCCAACATTGTGGGTAAAAATTAGCAACTACTTTTGCAATTAATTGTATTTATATTTCGATATTATTCAATCAATATTTGGTGGTGGTAGTTTTTGCTTTTCGAAGATGAGGAACTGGTGTTTTTCTCTAATAATAAATGCATAGATTATGGTGATATGGAGCCTGATGATTGGGAACCTGGGGATTGGGAAGAATATTTAGGAGGGCCCAGTATCGATAACTTCGATCAAGAAATTGAAGATAATATATATGCAGGGGATGAAGATGTTGAAAATCAAGAAGAATACGATTGCGAATATGAAGAGATAGAGGATGAGGAAGAGGAAGAATGTGATGCAGAATTCGATGAAGAGGAGTTGGTTGATGCATTATATGCTTTTGATGAACTCTTAACAAACAGGTCAAGAGATACGGGGGAGTGGAAGAGATTAGGTAAATCATTTAAAGATCTATCGTGTCCCCAAAAAGCACTTAAGTGTTTTGATATAGTTATTCAATTAAACCCCCAAGATATTGAAGCTTGGGTTAATAAAGCAAGAATATCACTTAGTTTAAAAAGACACAAAATTGCCCTAAGCTGTTACGACTTCATTTTGGAGTTGAATCCGGGATTAGATAGATATTGGAAGGAAAAAGGTGATATTTTGTATGAGTTAGACAAATATGAAGAAGCGCAAGATTGTTACAGTATGTTTTCATATTTAGGCTTAGATAAGGAAATATATGAAAAGAAATATCTTTTGCTATCTTGGTATGATGGTTCAAGGTATATTGGGGAATGTATAGATGAAGTACCAAATGGCCAAGGAATGTTAATTGCTACAAATAAAGCAAAATTTATTGGAGAATGGAAAGATGGGCAAAAGCATGGTTACGGAATTAGTGTTACTCCGAATGGCGGAAAATATATTGGAAGATGGGAAAATGGTATTTATAAAGGTAGCGATAAAGATATTATTTCAGATGATGAAACTCTCTTAGAGCAATGGGAGATAGATAAGTACCTAAGTGATACAAAAATAACCGATGAGCCTGATGAAGTTGCTATATTGTTCGATTTTCTTCAGGATGCATATTTTTAATACTTCAGATCCTGCTATTTAAAGGTTTTGGATTTATGTTTGATAAGATTTTTTAGTAAAAATTAATCTTGATAATTTTAGCGGATCGTTGTAGTATAAATTCATTTTGATTTGATAATACGAATATATATTTTAAGAAAGGGTTGGTTGCCAAAGATGACTAATGATTTAATAGCAGTTATTAATCAAGCAATATATGAGATAGACTTGTTAGAAAGCCTAAAAAATGAACTAGTTTATTTAGAAACACCAAACTTAGTAAGTGGATATATGATGGTAAAGGATTATTCTAAGAAAGTAGAGGGGTTTTCTCAAGCTGTAAGGCGTGAATTGCTATTTGGGTCAGGGGTTGGTGCACAAGGTTATAACGGACGTTTTTTTAGCGATGTACTTGAAGTAGATAAAAGGGGGCATCGCTATTTATATGGAGCACATGGTGAATGTTTAAAAGCTCAGAAAAGGTTAACTTATAAACTTAATGAACAACGGGCAACTCAACTCTTGAGAGATAAAGGCCTGTATAAGCATGTTTTAGATAAGTGTGAAGTTAAAGTTGATAAGACTGTAATCGATGAATTGAATCAACTAAAAGATCTATTAGATAGGGTAACTAATGAGTTTGCTCCTGATTCTGTTCCGGAAGGCTTGAAAAAGGCATTAGAAAAAGTTAATGATATTATTAGCATGATGGATTATGAGGAAAAAATTAACAAGGATCACATAAATCATTTAGAAAAGCTTGGTTTTATTTCTGCAAAGGAAAAAGATGAAATGCTTGATGTAAAAGTGAGTTACGCATTACTTACAAATGCTAATCGTACTAAATAATAAAGTGTTAACGCCAGCTTAAGGTGACGGTAAAACAGCATAGTATCCAGTAATTAGTGTCGGGGCCCGACCCCGGCTTTTTGTTTTTTAAGTATATATGATAT
>SL_3KL_010_SEDDRAFT_10003329_pt1 | contig 14605 bp, 12 predicted proteins | sample SodLakKL_010_SED_2_FD_10381 | JGI IMG/M metagenome (IMG submission 10381)
CTCTGCTGGTATTGCGGATGTACAAAAATTATCACCAAAGATGCTGACCGGGGAGATCATTATATTGATTATCTCGAAATGGAGATGGATTTAGCGAAGGCTCAGCTCAAAGGTGAGCAATTGGTAACCCAAATCCATTTTGGCGGTGGTACACCTACGTTTCTTCGCCCGGCTCAGCTAAGAAGGCTTGGTAATTCCATTAAGAAGAGATTCGCGTTTGACAAACAAATTGAATTCAGCGTAGAAATCGATCCGCGGAGATGTACAGCAGAGCATGCAGAGGCTCTGGCAGATATCGGGTGTAACCGGGCATCTTTAGGCGTACAGGATACAAATCGTGAAGTACAGGAAGCGATCCACAGAATTCAGCCTTTTGAGGAGACGGAAAGAGTTACACAGTTTTTACGCGATTCCGGAATCAACCAGGTAAATTTCGATCTGATCTATGGTTTACCGCGTCAAACTCCTGCCCGATTCCGGAAAACCGTGGACGATGTGATGCAGCTTGATCCGGATCGCCTGGCAATCTACAGTTATGCCCATTTGCCTCACCTGATGCCATCCCAAAAACTGTTGGATGAAACGGAATTTCCATCAACAGAAGAAAAGCTGGGAATGATCCAGTATGCTATTGAGTCATTACCGCGACTTGGAATGCGTTTTATCGGGATGGATCATTTTGCCAGGGAAGATGACAGCCTTAGCCGTGCACTGGACCAGGGAACATTGCAGCGTAATTTCCAGGGTTACAGTACTCATGCAGAAACAGATATGATTGCTTTTGGAATGTCGGGAATTTCGCAGCTTGAAGAGAGCTACTACCAGAATACAAAAGACCTGGGTGAATATTACCGGATGATTGATGAAAATAAATTACCTGTAATCAAAGAATTGAAACTGACACGGGACGATAAAATCCGGAAAGCGCTGATCATGCAAATAATGTGTACAAGTAACCTGGATTTTATTGAATTCTCAGATAAATACGGGATTGATTTTGAAAGCTATTTCAGGGAAGAACTTGAAAATCTTGATGTGATGGAAGATGATGGACTGCTGATTAGAATGGAAAATGGAATAATTATTACAGAATTGGGACGGCTGTTTTTACGTAATATTGCTATGACTTTTGATGCATACTTAAAAGAACCCGGGAGGGAAAAAAGATATTCAAAGACGGTATAATTCTTATTTTATCTGAATGAAACGATCTGTAAGTCACCAATAATTCTGACATCTATACTGACCCGGAAATTGAACAGTAATTAACCTTATGATTCAGGCCATACGACTATTCTCATGACCCCAACCGACAGAAAACACATTCGGATCTGGTATTGGAGTGGTGCCGTTTTGGTATTTATCATTCTTGTAATCGGCGGAATTACCCGTTTGACGCAGTCAGGATTGTCTATGGTAGAGTGGAACCCGGTTATGGGTGTGATACCACCTCTTACCGAAACTGACTGGATGGAAACATTTGACAAATACCGGGAGTTTCCCGAGTACCAGCACCATAATCGGGGGATGAGCCTGGCTGAGTTTAAATTTATCTTTTTTTGGGAATATTTGCACAGAATGGCTGGCCGGCTGATCGGACTGGTCTTTATTATTCCATTCGGATGGTTTGTAATCCGAAAAAAGTTTTCTCCCCAACAATTGAGAAGGGCTTTACTGTTACTCGGACTTGGCCTTGTCCAGGGAATTATGGGCTGGTATATGGTGATGAGCGGCCTGGTTGATGTACCTTATGTGAGCCCGTACAGGCTGGCTGCTCACCTGTTAATTGCATTTGCAATTTTTGGATGTTGTGTCTGGTTTGCACTGGATCTGAAACGTTATCGGTATCAGTATCCTGCAGGGAATGGCCCCGGATTTAATTTGCGCTGGTGGCTGATAGGGCTCATGGTTGTGTTGGTCCTCCAGGTAGCCTGGGGTGCCTTTACAGCGGGATTAAATGCCGGCCATGTTTATAATACATTTCCGAAAATGAATCAGTTCTGGGTACCTCCTGAGGCCTGGATGCTGGAACCGTTCATACAGAATTTATTTGAAAATCCTGCTGCAGTTCAATGGATTCACCGTGTATTGGGAACACTGTTAATTGTTATGGTTATTTATATCTGGGCAAAAACAATGTTTTCAAATGCAGATAAATCTGCAAAGTGGTGGAGTGTTGCTTTATTGGGTATGGTATTGGTTCAGTATCTAACCGGAGTGATTACATTGCTCCAGCATGTACCGGTATCCCTTGCGGTCATCCATCAGGCACTTGCAATGATTCTGTTTGGGGTGGTTATCGGTTTTTATTATTACGCCAGTAGTCAGTTACCCGGATGGAGACAAAAGAAAATAACTCATTTTTAAACTTTCACTTTAAATCAGTTATCCATGTACTTTTGGTCAGTTTATGTTCACATTTTGATGGCGATGTTCTGGATTGGAGGTATGCTTTTCACTGCTGCAGTTCTGGTTCCGGTAAGTCGTGATAAAATGTTTGAAAACAGGCGCGGTGAGTTATTCAAAAAAGCCGGTACAATTTTCAGCAGAATAAGCTGGGTCATCTTTTTGTTGATGATTGTGACCGGAATTACTGCATTGCTGGGAATGGGATATTCTTTTTCTGAATTGACTTCATCCTATTTCTGGGGTTCCGGTTATGGCCGTGCATTAATGGGTAAGCTTCATCTGTTCGCGTTTGTACTGATCCTGAGTGGGGTACATGATTTTTGGCTCGGCCCGAAAGCTGCCGAACTGATGGATTCAGAACCTGAAAGCCAGAGAACAAAACGGCTTCGCAAAGCATCAAGCTGGGTCGGACGGATAAACCTGATATTCGGATTGCTGATCTTATATTATGCTGTTTCACTCGTCAGATAATATCATCTAAAAGTGTCATAATCAGTTTATAAGCATAGTGAAAATGACTATATAGAAATTTCGGTCATGATAAAGAGATCCCCTTTTTGAAGTGGGTGAAGGGGGATGACCTGTTAATGACAGTATGATTGGAACTAAACGAACTTAATGGTTATGACATTAGTGAGAATGAAGCCACATTATCATTTTTGGCCTGAATTGCCGGTGAACATCGGAATTTGAATATGAAAATCAAAAAAACATTCAGATCTGTCTGGCTCTGGAGCCTTGCTTTTTTCATTCTTGCAGGGTTTACAGGAGTTTTATACCGATTTGGAATGTTTTATTCGCTTCCGGTTGAACTTTCATTGAATAATATCCGTCATGCCCACTCTCACCTGATGTTCTTCAACTGGGTTACACCGGTGCCTATGCTTTTTATCGCGGCTTACATATGCAGATCTGTACCGTCAGCCGCTTCTGAATTTAAAAGAACCATTTATACCGTATTAATCATAGGGTTTGCTTCATACCCATTTTTCCTTTTCTATGGATACCGCTCAGTTCCAATTGGAGGAGCTGAACTGCCTTTTTCTGTGATACTTTCCGGGCTGATTATGATCGCCTGGTATTGGTTTATTAGCGTATATCTGAAGTATCGTCCAAATAGCAAAGCGGGGCTGCCCAGGCTTTTTTATGACTCATCACTGATGATGCTATTTGTCAGTTCCCTGGGTGCGTGGGGAGTTGCCGTATTTCAGTTTGGAAATATCGATAATCCTCTGCTGTCTTCAGCAATGACCCATTTCTTTCTTGCAGTCTTTACCGGAGGCTGGTGCGTTATCTCGGCAATTGGGATCATCTATCATATTCTTGAAATTAACAGATCGGCCATACCAGAATCATGGTTGATAGCTCCCATTGTTTTAGGTGTGCCCCTGACATTCCCGTTCGGCTTACCGGTAGAGCTTTTAACAAATCAGCTCTTAATCGTTGCCAGTTTTGGCGCTATTTTGGTTGTGGCAGGTTTGTCAGCCAACTTGTTTTTGCTGATGAAACTAAGAAGGATCCGGCTGATCTGGTGGTGGCTGGTTACGGTAAATCTGTTAATTGCCCATGTTTTGATGCTGTTTGGAGGGGGTGTATTCCCGTTTTTACTCTGGATCGGTGAGCACGGACTGAGGGTACTCTATCTGCATGTTATATTACTCGGATTTGTTAGTATGACTTACCTGGGTGCCTGGCATTCACTTCACCGAAGTATGAACAGGAATGGTTTGAAGTTTTTTGTATTTGCGATTTTGCTGCTACTGATTATGTTGTTTTTTTCAAGCGGTCTTATTCCTGCTACGTGGTTGCCCGGATGGCATTTCCAGGCGCTATTGTGGATATCGTTCTTGCCGGCAGCTGCAGGTATTGTGGAATTTATAATTCACTGGAAAACAAACCCGGATTCAGAAGTAAAACCAATGGCGACCTATGCTGAAAAGAAAATGAGAAGTACTAAATGACAGTATTTTTCACTCGATAGTGATTTTAATAGATAGGAACCAAATAAGAAAAACGTGTTTAACTCAATCCATTGCGTTGAAATTTTGATTATTCAGAAAACTATTTCATTATAAGATGTACTGAAAAGTTCTGCGAAGTTGAATCGAAGCTCATTAAATTCGGGGCTATGCATAAGAATTGGAGTAGTTCTGCTGCAATAGTTTTAATTGCAGCATTATTGATAGTGCAGCTTTTTATACCTGCACTTCAGGCTCAGAATATATCTGAATCAGATGTACCCGGCTTGCTGGAGCGTGCTGAGGAATTAAAACAGTCTGCTGATGAACCAGCAGCCCGGGAATTGTATGAGCAGGTAATTGAATATGATACTCTGAACTTCGAGGCGTTGTGGAACCTCAGTTTGCTTTATTCGAAGGAGGGACACCGGCTTGAAGATCAGAATGAAATGGAATCGTATTACAGAGATGCAAAAGAATTAGCTGAAACTGCAGTTGAATATTATCCGGATGAATCCGAATCGCACTATGTATATGCAGTTGCTGTTGGGCGATTGTCAGACATCTCAACTCCGCGTGAACGAATAAGGGCATCAGAAGAGATCAAAGAATCTGTAGAACGTGCACTTGAACTTAATCCGGGCCATGCAGGTGCATGGCATCTGCTGGGAATTTGGCATTCAAGGGCAGCTAATCTGACCAGGGCTGAACGGTGGGCAGCTAACCTTTTATTTGGAGGAGCTCCTGAAGGAGCAAGTAATGATGAAGCAGAAAATAATCTGAAAAAAGCAATTGAACTGGATCCTGATAATATCCTGTTCCATGTTGATCTTGCCCGGTTTTATATAACAGTGGGGCGATACGATGAAGCCGGGGATATATTGGAACTGACGATTAATTTGGAACCATCCGAAATGGATGACCCCGATTTGCTGGAAGAAGCAAAGGAATTATTAGATGATTTATAGCCCCGATCTTCGTCCTCTGCTTTCCTGTATCAGGTTTACCAGATGAATAAATCCGTACATCAGTAAGAAGGCTCCGATCAGGTAGGCTACCGAGCCGGGATTCATCACGATGAGCAGGGCAAATAAAAAAAAAAAAAAGAAGCTGCATCATCAGGAAGGTGAGGCCGAATACCCCGAGAAAGAAGGCAAATGTATAAGGTATCAGTTCGGGAAGTAAAAAAATCAGGACTGCTGTAAGCAGAGACAGTGCAGTAAGGAAATTACTGACCTTGAAATATAACAGGATAAGACTCAGTGCAACCAGGTATCCCCCGACGATATAATACAGGAAATTGGGCCAGATCAATGCAAGAGCTCCGGTTGCCAATGCAAGCAGTGCGTTAAATAGTTTCCTCTGCCCCGATTTTTTATGAACCGTTACCTGAATTTCCTGATACATGTCTGTTTTCGGTTTATGTAAGGTATTGCAAAATCTATTCGATCAAATAAAAGATACTTATTATTAAAATCGCATTGAATCAAAACAGTATTGAGTAAATCTGATTAAGATGCAAGAAAATCGGAGATTGATGAACAATATTCCAGGTTAAGATACCTTGTATGAAGCGCAAATAATTGCATAAATATTTTGGACAAAGCACTCTTAAATAGTTATCTTTATAGTGTAGCCTACATACATTATTCGGATGAAAAAAACCTATTCGATCATACTATTTATTTCTTTTATGATTGGCGCAATCCAGCCGATTATACCTGTGATCGAATATCATCTGTACAAGGAGAGTATCATTGAACTTTTTTGTGTGAACCGGGATCAGCCGGAAATTCAATGTGATGGTGTTTGCTACCTTTCATCACAAATTGAAAAAAATGAAGAGGATCATACAAGCCTGAAAAGCTTCAATGTAGACTTCTACCCGGTTGGGTTGACGTTTGCATCTTTCACTGATCTGAGAGTCTATCCTAATGAATTCGAACTTCCTCTTTCATTAATCCCCGGCTTGAAATTCGGGTATTCAGATTTGCATTCCCCGCCTCCAAAATTAAGCTGATTTGAAAGTACAAAATAACCGGATGCCTCTTTGAAAAAGATATATCCGGCAAGGCAGACGTAGATCTGCCTGCAATGAAACGATCAATCAAATCAGTTTGGAAAAATGGAAAACAGAAAAAAAATGTTTCGTTTACTGCCGGTTATCATACTGGCAGCCAGCATGATCTCATGCGACAGCAGTAACACTCATGATGAGATTCCGGAGCCGGATCTCTATCACATTGGAGAGTTTACAGATAACGGTGTATCCGTATCAGCTTATTCAGAAATACCGGCATTTGTCGGCTATAACCGGATTTATATAGATGTCAGGTCTGAAGGGGAGCAGCCTGAATTTCTGGATATAGAGTTTTTACCTATTATGCATATGGAGGCACATTCTCACTCGTCACCGGTTGAGGCTCCAGGGCCATTACGAAGCGGTGAGTTCAACCTTTTTGATGCCGCTGTTGTCTTTACCATGCCCTCCGGTATGATGGGTAATTGGGAGTTACAGATGATTGTCAGGGAGGGAAATCAGCCGGATATTCTTGCTGAAGGAACAATTGATGTGCATGTGGAAGAATCCGGCAGAGTTATTTCATTCATGACCGAAGATGAATCCCGGTATGTACTGACATTGGTTCAGCCGGCTGAACCACAGACCGGTTCAAATGACCTGGTGGTAACGCTTCATNAAAGGGTATCGATGATGAGCTTCCCGCCTGTAACCGATGCCGATATAAAATTCGAGCCATGGATGCCCTCGATGGAGCACGGCTCATCGAATAATGTGGATCCTGTTCATGGCAGTAACGGCCATTATAACGGAACTGTTAATTTCAATATGACAGGCGACTGGGAATTACGGTTTGATATTACCAGAGGCAGTGATGATTTAGGCCATCATGTATTTGCACTTGATTTTTAAATGTATAGCGGATGGATTGCAAGCCGGATTTCAATAAATGGCTTGAATCCATCAGGGGAGGAATTATGAAACTGATTAGAAAAGCCGGATTCATTTTGATTACACTTTTTGCAATCCCGGTACTTTACGCACAAACCGGACCGATTGATGGGATTGTAATCAATAAATCAACAGGTGAGCCGGTACCGGGTGCACATATCTATGTTGAAGGCCGGTATCTTGGAACGGTATCGGATAATAACGGAACTTTTCAGCTTGGTACTGTAAACAGACAGGACATGATCAATATATCTCATGTAGGTTTCAGGACTATGACTGTGGATCTGTCAGAATGGAATGAAAATGAAGGTTTGATCATATACCTGGTACCTGTAAAAAGTAGTCTTCAGGGCGATATCATTGTAACATCAGGACGGTTGCAGTCAGTGGTATCTGGTGTTTACAGCAGTAACAGAACGCGTCCTGTGGATGACCATCTGAGAAATATCACCGGGCTGGACCTTGTAAACCGGGCTAATTTTGCAAGAGACCCGGTAATCAGAGGCCTTCGCAATGGCAGGATTGACGTCATGATCGATGGAATGCGAATGACCCCGGCGTGTGTGGATGGAATGGATCCGCTGACAGCCTACATAGAAACCGATAACCTGGAATCAATCGAGATCGGCCGCGGTCAATCAGGGAGCGGACCGGCATTTAATGCATCAGGCGGTTCGATGAATTTTCAAATGGCCCGGGCAACCCTGGGCACCGGATTCCAGGGGAGTACTGAAGCCGGTTATCATTCTGTTTCCTCTCAACAAGTTTACCAGGGAATGATAAATTATGGAGGCAGTGACTGGGGATTCCGCTTATCGGGTACCTATCGGAATGCTGGTGATATGAAAGCCGGTGAAGGGAGAAGGGTGTTTAATTCTTCACTTGAAAAAGGGAACCTGCACGCTTCTCTGTTATATCAGCCTGATGAATCACACCGTTTTAATTTTCAATATATAGGTGATTTTGCCGGTGAAGTGGGTTATCCTGCCTTAATCATGGATACAAAACGGGCTGATGCTCACGTATTTGGCCTGGAACATACATGGAATCAGCCTGTAAGCGGAGTTTCAGCTTTAAAATCAACATTGTATCTGAATTCAGTACAACACTGGATGGACGACTATTCGCGGGATGTTACTGCAAGGGAGGTCATGAGAAATATGTATATGCCAATGTTTGGTGAAACTCTGACATACGGAGTGAATAGTTCAGGTAATTATCTGGAAGGAAGTCACCTGGTTGAATTCATGATTGAATCTTATCGAGTGGAAGCTGATGCAGATATGTGGATGTATCACATCAATCCTGATGTGAGCGATATGTATCTTGTAAATCTTGGTGATGTTTCGAATTGGAATAGTTCTATTTCTGCAAAATACACACATTTTTCAGGAAGTGGGTGGAATGCAGGTGGCAATCTGAGATTGGAAACCGGATTGAGTAAAATCAGGGAAACAAGTGCCATTAACACATATGTATCTGAATATCCGGAACTGGACGACCTGGATCCGGCCCACTTTGTTTACCTGGCAGGAGTTCATGCAGAAAAGGAGATGGCAGATTCTTTCACAGCCGGACTCCGGTTATCCGACGGTTTCCGTTTGCCGGACCATATGGAACGATATGGATATTATATATATCAACCGTTAGATGGATTTTTCTATATCGGGAATCCGGGGCTTGAGCCTGAAAGAAGCAGCCAGGCCGAGATCTATATCATCTACGGCAGCAGTTCCACGCTCTTTCATGGGAGCAGTACACTGTGGATAAACAGAATGGACCGGTACATAACAGGAGAACGATTTGACGATCTTTTCAAGAGATATAGAAATATGGGTACAGCAACTCTTTGGGGTACTGAAACGGAAATCGGGATTCAACCTCATTCTGACTGGAATATAAATGCAGGAATTTCCTATATCATCGGATATCATCAGGAACTGGAGGAACCTTTACCGATGATTCCACCCTTTAAAGGGTCGATTTCATTACAGCGTTCTGGAGAATGGATCGACCTGGAAGCACGGATGAATTGGGCTGCTGCTCAAAACCGGATTGCATCAGAAAACAGCTTTGAAAACAAAACACCTGGCTACCTGTTAGCTGACCTGTTTTCGCGTTTTAAGCTGACTGAATCGATACAGATTCAGGCAGGAGTAGAGAACTTGTTTAACAGATACTACGTTGACCATTTGAGTGTAAACTCCCTTCCGGGACCCGGAAGAAATGTTCATGTGTCAATGAAAGTTCAATTCTGATCTGTATCCGTATAACGGAATCTCAGGCTTGATTGCTTCTAAACAGTTTTAGTTAAACTTATGATACTATCACCGGATTCTATGTCTTCGGTAAGCTCCAGTAATGTTTTTGTTTCAAAAAGATGTTGGATCCGGTTTCTAACCACTTTATAGTCATGATGAATCGGACAGGGATGATCATCGTCACAGTCTTTAAATCCTATTCCACACTGGTTGAATATATCAAGCCCGTCAATTGCATTAATAATCTGAACAAGTGTGATTTGATCTGACGGACGGCTCAGCCGGAATCCACCGGTTGGGCCTTTCATGGATTGGAGTAGCTGATTTTTCACAAGCTGCTGGAGAATTTTGCTAAGGAAATGTTTGGGTATATCCAGTTCAGTGGCAATTTGAGTTAAATCAACATTTTTACCGCCCGTTGATTTTAAGGCGATGTAAATCATTGCCTGGAGTCCATAATGACATGATTTTGAGAACATAGTAATCGTTTAAACGTGATAGTTTAGTTTTAAAATAAGATTGAATGACAGAGATCTGCAATTGGGAATAGCGACAAAATAATATTTTTACACCTGAATATCTAAAAAATAGAACATATTTAAAGGAAGCCGGGTGAGAAAATTGGCTATAACCAAGTGTCATAATCAGTTAATAAGCATAGTGAAAATGTCTATATAGACATTTTGGTCATGGCAAAGAAATCCCCCTTTTGAAGGGGTAAGGGGGATGGCCTGTTAACGAGTATGGAGGAACTAAACGAACTTATTGGTTACGACACTATTCATTCTGTTCTCTATATCCAGGATTTCAATAGGCACATCTGTCAGGTTTTCGGTGCCATTATCCGTAATAATGAGATTATCTTCAAGCCGAACGCCCCCAAAATCAAAAAATTTACGAATCTTATCCTGATTGAGAAATTTGGATTTATTTTCATCCTCAAATGCAGGATTGAGCAGTGCCGGAATAAAATAGATACCTGGTTCAATCGTAATGACCATACCCGGGAGTAATTCACGTCGGGCCCTGAGAAACCGCAAGCCGGGCCTGTCGATGCGGTCAACGCCTTTGGGATATCCACCTACATCATGAGTATCCAACCCAAGAAAGTGACCTATACCATGTGGGAAAAAGAGTGCAAAGATATCATTATCCATCATTTCTTCAATTTCACCGTTGATCAGTTTAAGATCTTTTAAACCTTTAAGAATGATTTTTGCAGCCAGCATGTGAAGATCCTCCATTTTAACACCAGGCCCGGCTGCCTTAATTGCAGAACTGTGTGCATTGAGTACAATCTGGTATATCGATGCCTGATCCCCGGAAAATTTCCCATTTACCGGGTAGGTGCGGGTAAAATCAGATGCATAACCATTGAGCTCATAGCCGGCATCAATCAGGAACAGGTCACCATCCTGCATTTTCCTGTTATTATCTGTGTAATGCAGAATAGCACTGTTTGGCCCGCTTGCATGAATTCCATTATAGGCATCAATTAGAAGCCCATGCCTGATCTGGTGATAGTCGAAAACAGCCTTGATCTCATACTCATATATACCCGGTTTCAGAGCTTCCAGAACCTTCCTGTGAGCGATATTATTAATTCGGGAAGCTTCTCTCATCTGGTCGAGTTCCCAATCGGTTTTAATGCTCCTGCAGTAGGTGATCGCCTCAGCAAGTGATTCGGTATCTACCTTGATTGACCGGTCAAGGTCTTCAAGATATTCAGCCTGTTCTTCATTTACGCAATAAACAACTTCAGGGTTGAGATCATTAATCACATTGAGTAAATCGTTGTCATAGTGCAGGCGATCGGGTTGATATTGATCTTCAATTGCTTTTCGAGATTTAATTCTTCCATGCCATACAGCATATTGTGCATCTCTTTTCGGGGTAAAGAGATGATAATCAAATGAATTCAGGTCAAGTATAAGATGATAATCAGGTTCATTAATTCCGCTCAGGTACAGAAAGTTGGATTCCTGTCTGAATGGGAACTCATAATCGGTTTGATAACGATACATGAGTTCTGCTCCTTTCAGATAGATGATCCCTTTTTGATTTTCTTCGAAGAGTCCAAGTAATTTTTTCCGGTGTAAGCTGGCTGACATAAAATGAATGAATTATTTAAATATAAGTATACAATTTAGCAGAACTGAGATGAAAGGAAAAGAACAGGTTAAAGAAGAATACAGTTCTGTGTTTAAAACCGGGAAAAACTCCTGAAATCAAATGGATTTCATAAAAAAGGAGTTTAGAAATCCGGGAATATTTGCTAAATGCTCTGTCTTAAAATGAGGAAATCGGAATGGTATGATTTTCCGAAGATCAAAAAACCGTTTTCCGGTGCTTGTGATCAATTGACTGTTATCATGTTTGCCGGAAAGTGATTTATTGAGATTGGAAATCAATAATGCACGATTATTCCCGTCACGATTCAAGATTGCGATAAAGTATGTATTTTTATCCGAACCAGCGATGAAACTCATTGCTATTCGGTTTGCAGAATCAAGATTGATGAGGCGATAGTACTGTTGAAAGCTGAATTCAGGAATTTCATGTTGTATATGAAGAAAACGGTTTTGCCAACCAAGATCGTCAGACCAAAAGAGTTTCAATAATCCGGCAAGATCAGACAGGGTTTTGTCATCAATTTTGTTCCCCAAAAAGCCGCGTTTTTGCCAATAATCAGGTTCTTTCCTTATGGAATCGATCGTCTGTGACTGAATCAGAGGCGGTTTATTCAGAGTTTTAAACGAATTTTGATCCTTTTTAAACCAGTAATCTTCAATTCCATTAGTAATACACATCAAATCAGCCTGTATACTGTGATTATATCTTGCTGTCTGATCGGCTGTTTTATTGGTGATAGAAACTGACTCCGATTTACACTCTATGAGTATAGAGGGTTTCATTTTTTTGTCATAGCAGATAAGATCGGCTCTGAGATGTGATTCGCGGTTCTGTATGGAAACAGCAGATTCTGCTGCTATTCTTGTAGATGGCCAGCCACATTCCAGTGTCAAATAATCGATATAACGGAGACGAACCCGTTCTTCCGGGCGGTTGGCGAGTGGTTTTCGTTCAATCGGATTCCATAAAACTCTTTTCCCGTCCTGGTAAACTACAAAGGGGAAATGGTTGAGTGCACCGCTCTTCATATCTTGACAGGTGTCCGTAGTATGAAATGATTGATTTCGTTTATATAAAATTCAGACATTAAAATATCGTGGCAACACTGACAGTACGATAACATCTCACAGGTTGCCCTGAAAGTAAAAGAATTTCTCCCAAAAAGGTCGCACGACTTTATAGGGTTTGTATCATCCGATGATTTCTTTCCAGCCCGGTCGGAATTCATTTTTTCGCCGATTAAGCCATTCATTGGCATCATCGAGGTTTGTAAACCTCATATTTTCAGCATCATATTCCAGTTTTTGATGCCGGTCGCTGAACTTGACTGCCACATTGCCGACAAGCATCATTTCTGTAAGTGCGGCTGCATATTCGAAATTGGACGAAGCTTCACCACCGTTTTTGATAGCATTTACCCATTCTGCATGAATTCCCGGTGATTCAGGAATCGTTCTGTCAGGTTCTCCAATTCTATTGATATCCGATTCTGGTATAAATCTGGGATTATCACCATAAACGTCAGCCATAAGGGTTCCGTCAGTTCCATAAAATATCATGCCGCCTCCACTTGATCCAAGTTGCCGGCCTTCTTCAATATTATCAGGTCGTGGTGGCAGCAGTCCACCGTCGTACCAGGTCAATCGAACAGGCGGACGGCCATTTTTTGCCGGAAATTCGTAATGGACTGTGGACCCTTTCGGAAAAGCAGCTTCATTAAACGGTGTTGAGCTGGCCTGTATTTTATCAGGTTGTCCGAGGTCGAGTGCCCAGAAAGGCTGATCGATGATATGCGCTCCCATATCACCAAGTGCACCTGCACCAAAATCCCACCATCCGCGCCAGCGAAACGGAGCATATGCAGGATGATAGTGACGGAAGGGTGAAGGACCGATCCAGAGATCCCAATTCAATGTTCCCGGAACGGAGGGTATTTCAGATGGATGTTGCAGAGTGCCGCCTTGTGGCCAGTAACCCATTGGCCGATTCGTCCAGGTGTCTACTTTGGTCACTTCACCGATTGCACCTTGCCGGATCCAGTCAACTATTTTATGTGTGCCTTCTCTTGCATGCCCCTGGTTCCCCATCTGAGTTTTTACTCCGGTTTCCCGGGCAACCTGGGCCATTCTTCTTGCTTCATAAATGGTTCGGGTCAAAGGTTTTTCAACATAAACATGTTTTCCGGCCTGCATGGCATAAATACCGATGGCTCCATGAGTATTGTCGGGTGTTGATACGACTACGGCATCAATTTCGGGTTCATTGTCAATCATCTGTCTGAAATCCACATATTTTTTTGCACCCGGGTAGTCCATAAAAACCGGACCTGAATATCCGTGGTCAACATCACAAAGAGCGTAGATATTTTCGCCAAGTTCAGAAAGGTTTCGTGTATTATTTCTGCCCATTCCCCCGATTCCTACGGATGCAATGTTCAGGCGGTCACTGGGGGCCTTGTAGCCCGTTCCTCCCAGAACATGGCGTGGGACGATCATAATACCGGCTGATGCAGCAGCAGCCTGGCCGATGAACTTTTTTCTGGATATCAAAGAGTTTTCTGCGGGTTTACTGGAATTCTTGTTTTCAGACATAAATTTCCTCTTTTCCGTTTAATGAGTCATAGGATCATAACTCATAAAAAGATAGCGGGTTGAAAGATAAATTCAACTTAAAAAAGTGAAAATAAGAAAGGTATAAGCTGAAAACAGTGAGTTTTCAGTAGCCACTAATGTTGCCCAGAAGAAAGGCAACACCGTTTTGAAGGTGACAAGATAAGATCTCCCCTTAAGAAGCTGTGAGAAAATTCAAGATCAAATATATCAGCCGTGTACATTTGCCACGAGGGCACAAAGTCACGAAGGTACACGAAGTTT
>SL_3KL_010_SEDDRAFT_10003331_pt1 | contig 14598 bp, 15 predicted proteins | sample SodLakKL_010_SED_2_FD_10381 | JGI IMG/M metagenome (IMG submission 10381)
GGGCGCCGGTCAGGCGTTCGACGCCGCGGATGATGACGGTGTTGCCCTCCACCCGCATGTCGGCGCCCAGGCGCTGCAGTTCCTGCACGTGCATGAAGCGGTTTTCGAAGATGGTTTCTCGCACCACGCCGGTGCCTTCGGCGATCGCGTTCAGCGCGGTGAACTGGGCCTGCATGTCGGTCGGAAAACCGGGATACGGCGCCGTGGTGATATTCACCGCCCGCGGCCGGCGTCCCTTCATGTCCAGCTCGATGCTGTCCTCGGTCAGGGTGATCTCGGCCCCGGCCTCTTCCAGCTTTTGCAGGACCGCGTCCATGATGCCGGGCCGGGTGTTGACGGCGCGCACCTTGCCGCCGGTCATGGCCGCGGCGACCAGGAAAGTCCCGGTTTCGATGCGGTCGGGCAGGACCTGGTAGTCGTAACCGTCCAGTCGCTCGCGACCGACCACGGTGATGGTGTTGGTGCCGTGTCCGCTGATCTCTGCACCCATGCTGATCAGGCACTCGGCGAGGTCGACCACCTCCGGTTCCTGGGCGGCGTTTTCGATCAGCGTGGTGCCGTCGGCCAGGGTCGCGGCCATGAGGATGTTTTCGGTGCCGGTCACGGTGACGGTATCCAGCACCACGCGCGCGCCGTGCAGGCGTTCGGCGCGGGCGTGGACGTAACCGCCCTCGACGCTGATCTCGGCGCCCATTGCGGCCAGGCCCTTCAGGTGCAGATCGACCGGGCGGGCGCCGATGGCGCAGCCGCCGGGCAGCGAGACCCGGGCCGATCCGTGCCGGGCCAGCAGGGGCCCGAGCACCAGGATGGAGGCGCGCATGGTCTTGACCAGATCGTAGGGCGCGAGGTCGGTACTCAGCCCGGAGGCGTCCAGGCTGACCCGGGCACGATCGCCGACCGAGATGTCCACGCCCATCTGGCCGAGCAACTGCATGGTGGTGGTCACGTCGCGCAGGTAGGGCACGCCGTCGAGACGACAGGGACGCTCGGTCAGCAGGGCGGCCATCAGGATCGGCAGCACGGCGTTCTTGGCGCCGGAAATCTCGACCGTGCCGGACAGGCGGCGACCGCCGCTGATCTGGATGCGGGCCATCTAAAGCTGTTCCGCGTCTTCTTCGGGCGACTTCAGGACCAGGCTGAGCGCGTGGATTTCGCGCCCCATGGCCGGGCCGATGGCGTCATGGATGAGGCGGTGACGCTGCAGCCGGGAACAGCCGGAAAAATCCGCGCTCACGACCCGGGCGGTGAAGTGGACATTGTCGTCCGACTCCACGGAAACGCGAGCGCCGGGCATTGCCTGTAAAATCAGGGATTGAATTTTTTCCGGGTCCATGCGTCTTTGATTACGGCCTTTTCGATAACCGCGTAGTTTAACCCAGCGCTTTGCTGGCCTTGGCCCAACCGTTCAGGTTTCCCTCTAGCCCAACTCGAGCCCATCGCGAGCCTTGTCAATCACGCTAGTCATCGCCCTGCTGGAACTGACGGCCGGCTTTGTCCTGTTGATCTGGGCAGCCGACCGCCTGGTGACCGGTGCCTCGGCCCTGGCGCGCAATTTCGGCGTTCCGCCGCTGATCGTCGGCCTGACCATCGTCGGATTCGGCACCTCGGCCCCGGAAATGCTGGTTTCGGCCCTGGCCGCGCTGGACGGCCACCCCTCGCTGGCGATCGGCAACGCGATCGGCTCGAACGTCGCCAACATCGGCCTGATCCTGGGCCTGACCGCGATGCTCTACCCGCTCAAGGTCGAGCGCATCACCCTGAAGCGGGAGTTTCCGATTCTGGGCGTGATCATGCTCCTGACCCTGGCGCTGATGTGGAACCTGCAGTTCAGCCGGCTGGACGGACTGATCCTGGCCGCCGGTCTGATGGTGCTGGTCGCGGGAATGGTCTGGCTGGGCCTGTCGCGGGGCGAGTCCGACCCCGCCAACCATGCGCTGGCCAACAGCGTGCCGGACGACATGAGCACGCGCAAGGCCACGCTGTGGACGCTGATCGGCCTGGTCCTGCTGCCCTTGAGCGCCCAGATCCTGGTCAACGGCGCGGTCACCCTGGCCCTGATCGTGGGCGTATCGGAAGCGGTGGTCGGCCTGACCATCGTCGCCCTGGGCACCAGCCTGCCGGAACTGGCCGCGGCGGCCGCCAGCGCGCTGAAGAAGGAAGACGACCTGGCCATCGGCAACATCCTCGGCTCAAACATGTTCAACCTGCTCGGCGTGCTGGGGATTGCCGCGCTGCTGCATCCCATGGTCATCGAACCGGTGCTGTTCTATCGCGACCTGAGCGTGATGTTCCTGTTTTCCATCGTCCTGTTCCTGCTGGTCTGGCGAAGGCGCGGGCCCGGCCTGATCAGCCGGCCGGCCGCCATCATGCTGTTTGCCGGCTACCTCGCCTACCAGGCCGTGGTGATCACCAATGCGCTGGGCGGATGATGGGCGCGTCCGACGCGGCTAAACTGGCCTGACCATGAGCGATCGCAAACTGATGCAGACAAGCACCGACGACATCCTGGCCACGGCGCGCAAGGTGCTGAGCACCGAGGCCGAGGCGATCACGGCGCTGGCGCGGCGCCTGGACGGGGGCTTCGTGGCCGGCGTCAGCCGCGTGCTGGCCTGCACCGGCCACGTCATCGTCACCGGCATGGGCAAGTCCGGGCATGTCGGGCACAAGATCGCCGCCACGCTGGCCTCCACCGGCACGCCGGCCTTCTTCGTCCATCCGGCCGAAGCCAGCCATGGCGATCTCGGCATGATCCGTCGTGATGACCTGCTGCTGGCGCTGTCTAACTCCGGCGAAACCGAGGAAGTGCTGCGCCTGCTGCCGGTGATCAAGCGACTGGGCATCGGTCTACTGGCCATGACCGGCAATCCGGATTCCACCCTGGCCCGCCACGCCGACCTGCATCTCGATACCTCCGTCGACCAGGAAGCCTGCCCGCTGGGCCTGGCGCCGACCGCCTCGACCTCGGCCCAGCTCGCCCTGGGCGATGCGCTGGCCGTGGCCCTGCTCGAGGCGCGCGGCTTCACCGCCGAGGATTTCGCCCGCTCCCATCCTGGCGGCAAGCTCGGCCGGCGGCTGCTGGTCAGCATTGCCGACGTCATGCACGGCGGAGAGGAACTGCCGCGGGTGAACGAATCGGCGCCGCTGGCCGACGCGATCTTCGAGATGACCCGCTCGCGCTTAGGGATGTGCGCCGTGCTCGACCAGGCCGGCGAACTGGTCGGCGTGGTCACCGACGGCGACCTGCGCCGCCACGCCGACAAGTTCAGCGACCTGCACGCCCACCCGGTCAGCGACGTGATGACGCGCAAGCCGCGCACCGTCGCCGACACCGAACTGGCGGCGGTGGCGGTGGACATCATGCAAAGCCATCGCATCCAGGGGCTGCTGGTCACCGACCGCTCCGGCCGCCTGGTCGGGGCGCTGAACTTCCAGGATCTGCTGCAGGCCGGCGTCGTATGAGTCAGATGGACGAAACCGGGCTTGACCAGCGCGCCGCGGCGATCCGCCTGGCGGCATTCGACGTCGACGGGGTACTGACCGACGGCACGCTCTACCTCGACGACCGCGGCACCCAGATCAAGGCCTTCAACGTGCGCGACGGGCTGGGTCTCAAAGCCCTGATGCGCCACGACATCGCGGTCGCCGTCATCACCGCTCGCCGTTCGGGCGTGGTCGAGCGGCGCATGGCCGAGCTGGGCGTATCCCACCTGCGCCAGGGCGTGGCCGACAAGGAGCGCGCGCTTTTGGAACTGGCCGCCGCGCTGGACATTCCGCCGGTCGAGGTGTCGTTCATGGGCGACGACCTGATCGACTGGCCGGCCATGAAGCACTGCGGCCTCAGCGCGGCGCCCGCCGATGCCGACGCCTGGATCCGGGCCCGGGTCGACATCGTCACCCGGGCCGGCGGCGGGCGCGGCGCGGTGCGCGAGTTCAGCGAGCGGCTGCTGGCCGCACGCGGGGTGCTTGAAGCCTGGCAGGACAGCTATTCATGAGGCGCAGCCTTTTCCTGGCCGCCTGTCTCGCCCTGGTGCTGGTGTTCGTGGTCCGCTGGCAGTTCCCCGACGACCGCAGCGCGCGCATCCTGCCGTCGCTGCCCGACACCCGCTTCGACTACACCCTGACCGACTTCAGCGCCCTGTTTCGCGATGCCGAGGGCGCGGTGGAACTGCTGATTTCCGGACCGCGGCTGGAGCATGACTCGGCGGCCCGCGTGGCCACCGTGTTCGAGCCGGCCTTCCACATCGAGCCCGAGGGTGCCGACTGGCAGGGCCGTGCCGACTGCGCCCTGCTGCTGCGCGAGGCCGAGGAAACCGTGCTCGAGGGCAACGTGGTGCTGATCCACCAGGCGGCCGGCGGCGAGGTCAGGATCACCGCGGACCGCCTGCACCACCATGCCCGCGCGCGTACAATCGAATCTGCGAGTCCCGTGGAAGTGCAGCATCCCGGCTCGTTCGTTCAGGCCGGGCGCGCACTGCTCCGGCTCGATGATGACATCTTGGAGTTTTCGGACCATGTACAGGGCGAGTTGCATCCTGGCCGGTCTGGCCCTGGCCCTGATCCTGGTCACGGCCGCGGTCACCGCCAGCGCTGACCAGCGCCAGGAACGCATCCAGATCAACGCCGACGACGGCGCCTACGACATGCGCACCGGCGTGCAGACGCTGGTCGGCAACGTGCGCATCGTCCAGGGCGAGCTCGACGTTCGCGCCGACGAGGGTCGGGCCTATCGCACCGACGAGGGTCTGCAGCGGGTGGAATTGTTCGGCGACCCGACCACCTGGCGCATGCGCATGGAGGACGGGTCGATCGCCACCGGGCGCTCGCAGCAGATCATCTACGACCTGATCGAAAACCAGATCACCATGGTCGGCGATGCCCGCATCGAGGACAGCCAGGGATCCTTCACCGGGGCCCGACTGACCTACAACCTGGGCACCGAGCGCATCGAGGGTACCGGCGGCGTGGAGTTGGTCATCGAACCAGGCGAGCGCCGACCGCGCCAGGATCCGGATCCGGCGCCCGAACCGGTACCCGAAGCCGAGCCGGAGGACGACGACAGCGCGGACGAAGAACCCGCACCGCCGCCGGTCGACGCGCCCGGCAACCAGCGCTAGGAGCCGAGAGTGCTGATCGCCGAGCAACTGGTCAAACGATACCGCGGCCGCGCCGTGGTTCACGACGTGTCGCTGCAGGTCGACCGGGGCGAGATCGTCGGCCTGCTGGGACCGAACGGCGCCGGCAAGACCACCACCTTCTACATGGTGGTCGGCCTGGTGCCGGCCGACGGCGGCCGCATCCGCATCGGCACCACCGACCTGACCCGGGCCAACATGCATCAGCGCGCGCGCAAGGGCCTGGGCTACCTGCCGCAGGAAGCCTCGATCTTCCGCAAGCTGAGCGTGGCCGACAACATCATGGCCATCCTCGAGCTGCGCAAGGATCTGGACCGCGAGGGCCGGCGCAAGGAACTGGAGCGCCTGATGGACGACTTCCACGTCGCTCACCTGGCCGACCAGATGGGCGTGTCGCTGTCCGGCGGCGAGCGGCGGCGGGTCGAGATTGCCCGCGCCCTGGCCGGCAACCCCAACTTCATTCTCCTCGATGAGCCTTTTGCCGGCGTGGATCCCATTTCCGTCGGCGAAATCCAGCGCATCGTCAAGCAGCTGACCGAACGCAACATCGGCATCCTGATCACCGACCACAACGTGCGCGAGACCCTGCACATCTGCGACCGCGCCTACATCATCTCCGAAGGCCGCGTGCTGACCCACGGCTCGCCGGCCGAGGTCCTCGACGATGAAAACGTGCGCAAGGTCTACCTTGGGGCCGAGTTCCGGCTTTGACGGGTTTTAACCGCGGATGAACGCAGATGAACGCAGATGAAAAGAATGGGCAATCAGCGCGGGCGGATGCCGGTGAGTGCCTTGCGCGCGCCTGTTGCCGATAAAATCAAGAGGAGAGCCCCAAGTCTTTTATCCGCGTTCATCTGCGTTCATCTGCGGTAAAAAGACTGCGCTGAACGGCCACATGGCCTGCCAGGCACGCAGGCGGCTAGAATGAGGCCATGAAACCCGGCGCCCGCCTGCAGCTCAAGCTTGGCCAGAAACTCAAGCTGGCTCCCCAGCTACGCCAGGCTATCGCGCTGCTGCAGCTCAATCGACTCGAGCTGAAGGATCACATACAGAACATACTCGACGCCAACCCGCTGCTGGAACGCAGCGACGACCGCGACGGACTGCAGGACACCCGGAACGACAGCGAATTCGATAGTGATTTCGACCGCGGCGACGACCAGGCGCAGGTCGAAATCGGCGAAGACTACGGCTTCGACGATCTGCCCGACGGTTTCTCGGTGGCCAGCGAGGGGCCGCGCTACGACGAGTTCGTCAGCGACCGCGCCGACGAGTCGCTGCAGCACCACCTGCTGTGGCAGCTCAACCTGTCCAATTTTTCGCCCACCGACGAGGCCATCGCCCGCGCCATCATCTATGCCCTCGACGAACAGGGCTACCTGCAGGACGATCTGGATACCCTGCGTTTCTCACTGGCGCCGGAGCACCTGGTCTCGATCGAGGAAGTCGCCGCCGTGCTGGAGCGCGTCCAGCACTTCGAGCCGGTCGGCGTGGCCAGCCGCGATCTGCGCGAGTGCCTGCTGCTGCAGCTCAACACCCGCTCGTCGAGCACGCCGGGGCTCGGCCTGGCCATTCACATCGTCGAATACCGCCTGGAATCACTGGGCAAGCTGGGGCCCGAGGGCCTGGCGCGCGACATGGGCTTCGACGTCGCCGACGTCGAGCTGGCCGTCAGGCTGATCCGCTCGCTCGACCCGCACCCGTGCAGCCGCTTCGGCAGCGAGCGCGAGAACTATGTCGTTCCGGACGTCTACATCACCCAGACCGAGAAAGGGTGGCGGGTCAGTCTCAACCCGGACAGCGACCCCGGCCTGCGCCTGAACAGCACCTACATGAGCCTGCTGCGCAAGAGTCGCGGCGAGGACAAGCAGTATCTCAAGGACCGGCTGCAGGAGGCGCGCTGGCTGATCAGCGGACTGGAGATGCGCAACCAGACCCTGCTGGCGGTCACCGAGGCCATCGTCAAGCGCCAGGCCGGCTTCCTCGAGCACGGCGAAAAAGCCATGCAGCCGCTGCTGCAGCGCGAGATCGCCGAGGAAACCGGGGTGCACGAGTCCACGGTCTCGCGCGCGACCACGCAGAAATACGCGCACACGCCGCGCGGCACCTTCGAGCTCAAGCACTTCTTCTCGATCGGCCTGCAGGGCAGCAATGGCCGCGAGGTCAGCGCCACCGCCATCAAGGCGCATCTGCGCCAGATGATCGGCGACGAACCACCCGGCAAGCCCTGCTCCGACCAGGCCCTGACCGACCGCCTTGCCGAACAGGGCATCTGCCTGGCCCGGCGCACAGTGGCCAAGTACCGCGAGCAGCTCGGCATCCCGGGATCCTCGCAGCGCCGCCGCGCCGCCAGAATGCGCTCGTGAAGGGAACTTCGGCCTCCCGGCGACCACTCAAGACATGGCCGAGGCGCGGAAGCCGGCGGCTGATCGGGTAAAATCGAAGTCAACAAGAACCAACAACAGTCCGTGCCCGCAACAAGCGTGGACCGTCCACAAACCCCAAGGAGCATCTGATGCAACTAGAAGTCACCGGCCAGAACGTCGAAGTGACCCAGGCCCTGAGAGCCTATATCGAAGAAAAATCCGAGCGCCTGGAGCGCTATTTCGACAACCTCATTTCCGCCCACTTCGTGCTCAAGCTGGAAAAACTGCAGCACCAGGTCGACGGCACCCTGCAGGTCGGGGGCAAGACCAACGCCATCCACGCCGAGGCCGAAGCGGAAGACATGTACGCCGCCATCGACGCGCTCATGGACAAGCTCGACCGCCAGGTCCGGCGTCACAAGAGCCGTGTTTCCGACCACCGCAAACCGGCCTGACACCGCGCCCGACCATCCGACGCCATGGAACTTGCCGATATCCTGTCGAGTGATCGCATCGCGATCAACGTGGTCGTGTCCAGCAAGAAGACCCTGCTGGAGAAAGCAGCCGAACTGCTCGCCGCCGCCGACCAGGGCGGCCATGCGCGCGACATCTTCGACAGCCTGTGCCAGCGCGAGCGCCTGGGTTCGACCGGCCTGGGCCATGGCGTCGCCATTCCGCACGGCCGGGTCCAGGGCCAGGGCAGCGTGTCCGGCGCGCTGATCCGGCTGGGCACGCCGATCGAGTTCGACGCGCCCGACGATGAGCGCGTCGACCTGTTTTTCGCCCTGGCGGTGCCGGCCGAATGCACCGATGTCCACCTGCGCCTGCTGGCCAGCGTGGCTGAGCGCTTCGGCAACCAGGACTGCCGGCAGCGCCTGCGTGCCGCCGGCAGTACCGACGAGATCATGAACATCATCAACAACCCGCCGGTCGGCACCGACGGGCCGTGACTCGCAGCATCAGTTCGGCCGAACTCCAGCAGCGCTTTGGTGAGCGCCTGGGGCTGGACTGGATCACCGGCCAGGACAGCGCGGAGCAGCGGCATGTCTCGGCCGACGGTTTCGGCGTGCGGCCCTCGCTGGTCGGCTTTCTCAACCTGATCCATCCCAACCGCATCCAGATCATCGGCGAGGAGGAGATTCGCTGGCTGGACGGCCTGGACGCGCGTCAGCGCTGGGAGACTCTGGCCCGCATCATGGATGCCCGACCGGCCGCCCTGATCGTTGCCAACGGCCTGGAAATCGCCCAGGACCTGGAGCAGGCCGCGCGCGACAGCCAGACCCCGCTGCTCGCCACCGGCCAGCCCGCCTGGGAGCTGGTGGGGTTCCTCGAATACCAGATCGCGCGCGAACTGGCCCAGCAGGTGGTGGTCCACGGCGTGTTCATGGAAATCTTCACCATCGGCGTGCTGATCACCGGCGAGTCCGGCACCGGCAAGTCCGAGCTGGCCCTGGAACTGCTGTCGCGCGGCCACCGGCTGATCGCCGACGATGCCCCGGAGTTCACCCAGCTCACGCCCGAGATCGTCGAAGGCCGCTGCCCGCCGATCCTGGCCGACTGCCTGGAGGTGCGTGGGCTGGGCATCGTCAACGTGCGCCGGATGTTCGGCGACGCCACGGTCAAGGCCAGCAAGTACCTGCGCCTGATCATCCATCTCCACCCGCCCGGCAGCGTGCCCGGCGCCGGCGACCGGCTGCGCGGCAACTTCAGCCACCGGCGCGTGTGCGAGCTGGACATCCCGCAGATCAACCTGCCGGTCATGGTCGGGCGCAACCTGGCGGTGATGGCCGAGGTCGCGGTGCGCGACTTCATGCTGCGGATGAAAGGCTTCGACGCCGCGGCCGAGTTCATGCAGCGTCACTCGCGCCTGATGGCGGAGCCCGAATGAGCACGCAGTCGGTTCCCATGCTGGTCATCAGCGGCCTGTCGGGCAGCGGCAAGTCGCTGGCCCTGAACGCGCTGGAGGATCTCGGCTATTACTGCATCGACAACCTGCCGGGTGGCCTGCTGGCCGGCCTGGTCGACGAGATCCGCTCCAGTCCCTCGCGCTATGCCCGGGTGGCCATCGGCATCGATGCGCGCACCGGCGCCGACGGCCTCGAGCGGCTGATCGCCCTGCTCGACGACAACGCCGACGATCTGGGTTTCCGCCTGCTGTTCCTGGAAGCCGACACGGCGGTGCTGGCGCGACGCTTCAGCGAAACGCGCCGGCGTCACCCGCTGGCCGACAGCAGCGGACTGGAAGCGGCCATCGCCAACGAGCGCCAGCTGCTCTCGCCGCTGCGCGACCGCGCCGACTGGATCATCAACACCACCGAGACCAACGTCCACCAGCTGCGCCGCCAGGTGCTGCGCAGCGTCGGCCAGGCCGGTTCCGGCGGCCTGCAGTCGGTGGTGCTGGAGTCCTTCGGCTTCAAGAACGGGGTGCCACTGGACGTGGACTTCGTTTTCGACGCGCGCTGCCTGCCCAACCCCTACTGGATTCCCGAACTGCGTCCGCGCACCGGCTTGGACAGCGAGGTACGGGCCTGGCTCGAGACGCACGAGCGGGTCGAGCGCTTCTACAGCGATGTCCTCGACTTCGTCCGGCGCTGGATGCCGGCCATGAGCGAAGACCAGCGCAGCCTGCTGACCATCGCCATCGGCTGCACCGGCGGCCAGCATCGCTCGGTTTACCTCGTCGACCGCATGGGCAGCGCCCTGCAGACCGACGGTCAGCGCGTCATCATCAGCCACCGCGAACTCAAGACATGACCGTCATCGTGCTGGTGACCCATCCCGGCGTCGGCGAGTCGCTGCGCCGGCAGGCCGAAGAGATCGTCGGTCATGCGCTGGCCGTGCCGCTGGTGGCGATCGGCAGCCAGACCGACCCCGACCGCGGCCTGGCCGAACTGGATGGCGTGCTGGCGCAGGCCGCCGGCGGCGGCGAGGTCCTCATCCTGACCGACCTGCCCGGGGCGACCCCGCACAACCTGGCCATCCAGGCCGCCCGGAACCAGTCGTGGCCGGTGGTTTCCGGACTCAACCTGCCGATGCTGCTGAAGGTGCTCAACCACGCCCACAAACCGGCGCCGGAACTGGCCGCCCTGGCCCATTACGGCGGCCGCCAGGGCATCGTCTTCCCGTGATCGAGCGGCACATGACCCTGGTCAACCGGCTCGGGCTGCACGCACGCGCGGCCAGCAAGCTGGTCCAGACCGCCAGCCGATTCGAAGCCCGGACCTGGATCGAACGCAACGGCCGCTGCGTCAACGCCAAGTCCATCATGGGCGTGTTGCTGCTGGCCGCACCGTGCGGCACGGAACTGCTGGTGCGCATCGAGGGAGAGGACGAGGAGCAGGCGATGGCGGCACTGCAGGCGCTGGTCGACAGCCGCTTCGGAGAAGACGAATGAGCTTCGTCCTGAGCGGTCTGGGCGTGACCACCGGCATCGCCATCGGCCGCGTCCACCGGCTCACCCCCGGCGAGCTGTTCATCCCCGAGTACCACCTCAAGGAAAACGCCGTCGAGCCGGAAGTCGAGCGTCTGCGACGCGCCTTCAGCCGCGCCGAGGGTTTTCTGAAAAGCCTGCTGCAGCGCCTGGGCGAAGGCGGCGGCGAAACCGCGCGCGAACTGCTCGAGGCGCATCGGCTGATCCTGCGCGACCCGATGCTGATCGAAGTCGCCGAAACCATGGTGCGCGAGCAGCGCATCAACGCCGAGTGGGCGCTGGTGCGGCAGACCGAGATCCTGCAGGCCGAGTTCAAGCGCATGACCGACGACTACCTGTCGCTGCGCCGCGAAGATCTGGAGCAGGCCGTCAGCCTGGTCCAGCGCGAACTGGCCGATCAGCCGGCCGCGCTGATCGGCAGCCAGGTGCCGCACGAGCTGGCCAACACCGTCCTGGTCGCCGACGAGCTGGGCCCGGCGGAAATGACCGTACTGTCGCAGCGCAAGGTGGCCGGGCTGATCACCGAACACGGCGGCCCGTGGTCGCACTCGGCCATCCTCGCCCGCAGCCTGGAAATCCCCATGCTGGTCGGGGTGCCGCACGCGCTCGAGCTGCTGGGCGAAGACGAGACGGTCATTCTCGATGGCCACTACGGCGCGGTGCTGGCCAACCCGGATGAAGGACTGCTGGGCCACTATCGCGACAAGCGCGAGGCCTGGCAGCGCCGCCAGCTTGATCTGCGCCGCTACCTGGGGCGGCCGTCCCGAACCCTGGACGAGCAGCCGTTCACCCTGCTGGGCAACGCCGAGCTGGCGCCGGAGTTCGAGCGCTGTCGCGATGTCGGCGTCGANGGCATCGGGCTGATGCGNACNGAGTANCTGTACCTNGGCGAGTCNCTGCCCGACGAGGACAGCCAGTACCGCGCCTACCGGGCGGGCGTGGANCGCATGCAGGGCCGGCCCATCACNATCCGCACCCTGGACGTCGGNGGCGACAAGCTGCCGGCCGAGCTGGCCTTCACCCGGGGACCGAACCCGGCCCTGGGACTGCGCGGGATTCGCCTGTCGCTGGCCATGGGCGAACTGTTCCGGCAGCAGCTGCGCGCCATCCTGCGCGCGTCCGTGCACGGACCGGTCGAAATCCTGCTGCCCATGCTGACCAGCCGCGAGGAAATCCGCCTGGCAAAGGCGGCGGTCGTGCGCTGCCGCGAGGAGCTGCGCGGCGAAGGCGTGCACGTGGATCCGGAACTGCCGATCGGCGGCATGATCGAAACCCCGGCCGCAGCGCTCATCGCCGAGGAACTGGCCGAGGAACTCGATTTCTTCTCCATCGGCACCAACGACCTGATCCAGTACCTGCTGGCCATCGACCGCTCGGACGAGTTGGTCAACTACCTGTACGACCCCGCCCACCCGGCCATTCTCAGGCTGCTGCAACGCATCAAGGACGCCGCACAGCGCAAGAACATCAGCGTGACCGTATGCGGCGAGATGGCCGGCAACGAACGCACCGCGCGCCTGCTGCTCGGCCTCGGCCTGAATCGCTTGAGCATGCCGCCGGCAGTCCTGCCCGCGGTCAAGCGCTCGCTGGTCGAAGCCGACGCCGGGCGTTGCCGACGCCTGGTGGAACAGCACCTGGCCGGTGATTCCCTCCACGCCGGGGGAGCGGGCCTGCTGGACACCCTCAACGCCGCCGGCACGGCCGCCTGACCCCCTTTGAACATCCTCTACCTGCAAGAGGACGGACCGCTGGTCGCCGACCAGGCCGCCAGCGGCAACCAGATTCGCGCGGCACGGGTGAGCCAGGCCCTGAGCGAAGGTGGCCATCGCGTCCAGGCGGCCGCGCGCCTTCAGCCGGGAGGATTCAGCCGGGCCGGCGACATCGAAGCGCTGATCGATCGACACCGACCGCAAGTCCTGCTGTGCGGCTACTGGAAACAGCTGGAATGGCTTGAGCGGCAGCCCGATATTCCGGTGGTAGTCGACTGCTACGCGCCGCGGCCGCTCGAGCAACTCATGGCCGACCCGGCGACGGCCGACCTGTTCCTCGGGCGCTATCTCAAGGCCCTGGAGAGGGCCGATCTGATGCTGGTCGGCAACGCCCGCCAAAGGCGACTGCTCAGTGGCTGGCTACTGGGGCTGGGTGTGGGCTTCGAGCACGGCGGTCCGGTGCTGGAGCTGCCGTACGCGCCGGAGACACATGAACGAACGCCACGCAGCGGCACCGGCGCACTGATCGCGGTTGGCGGCGGCCAGGCCTGGCCGTGGCGCGATGCCCGGCGCTGGCTGGCCGCGCTGGACGACCCGCGGCTGCAGGATCGGGTGGAACTGCACGTTTTCGGTGAATCGGAAAGCGCGCCGAACATTGCCCGCAGTCACCCGCTGCTGGGCTGGCAAGCCTGGCAGGACTTCCTGCTCCGCAATGCCGATGTCGGCCTGGAGCTGTCCGACTACAACCTCGAGCGCGAGCACGCCCAGCCCTTTCGCGTGCTCGACTGCCTGGCCGCCGGGGTGCCCGTGCTGGTCAATCCCTGGCTACCGCTGGCGCGCGAAATCCAGGCCTACGGCGCCGGATGGATCATCGAACATCCCGAACAGGCCGCGGAAGTGCTGACCGAATTGGCCGAACAACCGGCAGCCGTGGCTGCGGCCTCGGAGAGCGCCCGGCGGCTGATGCGCGAACGCTTCGACCCGGCCGCCAGCGCGGCGCCCTTGCTGCGCTGGCTGGAGCAGCCGCAGCAGCGACCGCGCGGGGCAAAGGTGAAGACCGGGCCCACGACTTCATCCGCACCCAGCCCCAGCCTGGGCGGCCAGCTGGCGCGTGCCGTGCTCAAACCATTCTGCCGCCAGGTTGAAGGCGACGGCGTGGTGGTGATCACGCGCAGCGACCTGTTTCCAGCCGACCACGGCGCCGCGGTCAAGATCGTCGAAACGGCGCGCGCCCTGTCGCGCCTGGGCCGACCGGTCGGGATCGTCACCGCCGAGCGCGACCGCTGGTGGTCGGTCAAGGACGGCGAGATCCAGTCGCGCAGCCTGCCGGCCTGGCTGCGCTGGAGCGCGCCGCCGCGCGCGCTGTCTCATCTCCTGCACCTCGCCCGTGGGCTGCCCGCCAGCAATGCCTTTCTGTACTGGCCCCTGAACGACCCCTGGTACGGCCTGCGCGCGGCCTGGGTCGGGCGACACATCGGCGCCGGCCTGATGCTGGCCGAGTTTCCGGCCTACGCCCAGTCAGCGCGGCTGGCGCGCGTGCTCAACGGCGGCCACGCGGTGCTGGCCGAACACAACGTCGAATACGAGCGCCTGGCCGAGCAGCTGCCGGATCTGAGTCCGCGCCAGCACGAAAAACTCAAGGCCGTGGAGTTGAAGCTGGCCGGCTGCATGGACGCCGTGGTCTGCGTCTCCGACTCGGACCGGCGCCGACTGATCGCCGACGGACTGGACCCGGCCATGGTGAGCCTGATCCCGCACGGCGTCGACCTGTCCGGAATGCGCGCCGGCGCGGACAGCTCGAGGCCGGAAGACTTCGACCTCGATCCGGATCGACCCATCCTGGTCTTCCACGGCACCTTCTCCTATCCGCCCAACCGTCAGGCCCTGAGCCTGCTGGCCGAAGAAATGCTGCCGCGCCTGGAAGCCCGCGGCCAGGCCTGCCAGCTGCTGGCCATCGGCTC
>SL_3KL_010_SEDDRAFT_10003332_pt1 | contig 14598 bp, 11 predicted proteins | sample SodLakKL_010_SED_2_FD_10381 | JGI IMG/M metagenome (IMG submission 10381)
AAGGCTTCCACCGAGGAGCTGGAAAGCATCAGGGAGCTGAGAAACATCGGCTGTCTCATTCTCTCAAAGAACCAGCAGGCAGCTCTGGGGCAAGTGAACATGGTTAACGTGGGGGATCGGATCACAGTGGAGGACGGAAAAGAGATAACTTTTACCATGAGAAACGGTGAACTGGATCTAAAGGATGAAAATCTTAAAGGACTTAAGGAAAAGGTCTACTATCTGGTGAATGGCAGGATCAATCTGGGCATTCTTTCCGAGGAGTCGGCAGAAAAAATTGCAGGGGTCACGCTAAACGGTCAGATTATTGGACCGGAAGGAAGCTACAGCCGAATTGCCCATCGCATAAGGATGAACGGTCAGGCATCCACCTATCCCGATGAGTATGATTTCATTAAGGGAAAGCTGAATCTCAAAGAGGAAAATCTTCCTGGCTTTACGGGAGAAGAATCCATCGCAGTGGAGAAGCTTATTGCCCTTGATTCCATCCCCAAAGATTTCTTCAATACGGGAAAGATGAAGTTCTATATTTTGGAGGAAATCATCGCTACAAAGGAAAATCTTTTGATGCTTGCACCCTTTGTGGAAAATTTCAAAGAAGTGAAGAAAGTTCAAATTCCTGAAGGGTATCGATATTATGAGAGTCTTACCCTGACCGAAGAAAATCTTATCGGGTTCAAAAATGCCAAGCTCTTTGTCAAAGGGGACTTGACCATCAAAGTGCCTTTATCCATGATCGGGGGAAAGGTGGATAAGATCATCGCAAAAACCCTGAAGATCCTCAAAGGTGATCGGGAACTGATTCATCAATACGTAGAGACTGCAGAAGAGATTTCATACATCAATCCAAATGCCTTTGAGAACTACTCCAATCTTCTAGTGGACGAAGGATACTTACTGGGCAGGGAAGAACTGGAGATAAGAAACTACGGAGTTCTGGAGTTCGACCCGTCCATTGAAGGGGATCTTCTTGAAAAAGGATTGAAGACCCTGGAGAATTACGGAAAAATCCTTTGCAGCAAGGAGCTGAAAGGGATTATTCTAGGGAAGATGAAGGAAAACTATGGATCGGTTAAGAGTCCTGAGGATGAAAAGAAAGAGTCGGTTAACGAAGGAATCGTAATTGAGAATGTCGGTGTTCTGGAGCTATAAACCCGACGCAGGGACCGGTTCAATATTTTCTGTTGACCGATCCCTTGAATCAGAGTATACTATTAATAGTGACCGCATGGTCACTATTCTCTCCACTCATAGTGACCAAGGGGTCATTATTTTACAAACTATAAATGACCATAGGGTCACGGAGGTGTATGTTATGCCGGAAGCATTATTTTTCCAATTAGAGGAAGAAAAGCGAAAACGGATTATCGATGCTGGAATCAGGGAGTTTGCAGATCAAAGTTACAACGAAGCTTCAACAAATCATCTTGTGAAGGCAGCGGGAATCAGTAAAGGAAGTCTGTTCAAGTATTTTGCCCATAAGGAGGATCTGTATTTTTATCTTCTGGACAGTGTGCTCACAGATCTGATGGCGGGAATCAAGGACGAAATTGCAGATTTAGAGGGAGATCTTTTTGAAGTGATTATTCGCTATGCAAAGATTGAGTTCGATTGGCATCTTAAGAATCCAGACCATTATCGTTTAATGAAAAGAGCTTTTACCGATGACCGATCGGAGATGTATCAAAAAACCCTGGAGCGTTACAATGCACAGGGGGACTCCATGTACGATCAATTGCTTAAGAATGTCGATACCAGCAAACTGTTGTGGGATAAGAACAAAGTTCTCAAGCTTGTAAAGTGGGTCCTGGAAGGATTCAACAAGGAGTATATGGAGAAGGATACAGGCTTCGAAGCGTTGGAAATCTCGAAAGAATTATATATCAACGAACTCAAGGAATATCTGGAGATGATCAAAATCGGAATTCATGAATCGGGGAAAAAATCAAAAGAAGGAGGAGATCACCATGCTTAATGGAGCAAAGGGCAGCAGGATTAAAATCGTAAATACGGAGATGGAATATGTTACCTTCGGGAAAGGCAAGAAAACCCTGGTGATCATCCCGGGTCTTTCCGACGGATTAAAAACCGTAAAAGGAACCGCAGCGGCCATTGGGATGATGTACAAAAACTATGGAAAAAAATACAGGGTTTTTGTATTCAGCCGTAAAAACCAACTTGAGGAAGGCTATACCACAAGACAGATGGCGAAGGATCAAAAGGAAGCCCTGAATCAGCTGGGGATCACAAAGGCATCGATAATTGGAATCTCCCAGGGAGGAATGATTGCTCAATATCTTGCCATCGACTATCCGGAGCTGGTGGAAAAACTGACCATCGGTGTTTCCGTATCAAGGCAGAATGATACCATTCAAGGGGTTGTAAACTCATGGATTGAGATGGCTGAAGCAGGGGATTATAAAAATATTGTGATCGATTCAATGGAGAAAACCTACACGGATGATTATATAAAGAGGAAGAGGTATCGGCTGATGTATCCGCTTATTACCCGGATCGGAAGGCCGAAGGACTTTCGGCGGTTTATTATCCAGGCGAAGGCATGTTTGAGTCACAATGCCTTTCAGGAGTTGGAGAAGATTCAATGCCCGACACTTGTTATCGGAGGAGACTCGGATAAGGTGGTCGGAGCCAACTCCTCAGAGGAGATGGCTGAAAAGATTCCGGGATGCAAACTGGTGATTTATCATGGTTTAGGGCATGGAGCCTATGCAGAAACCAAGGAGTTCGACCGGGAGGTTTTGGAATTCCTTAAAAATCCCCGGTCACCACTTCCGCAAGGTTCGTGGAATGATCCGCCACACGCTGAAGATTGCTGAGTAAATCCAGATAGATCACACCTGATTGAGGAACACAAAGCTTTTGATTAATTCTGGAAGTATGGTTTTTTCGCAAACTTCTCTCCAGCTGTCTCAGTTCACGGCCTTTTTCAATCACGGCTTGAGCCATGTCTTTATCTTCTTTTGCAAAGGAGGTAATGGCCCAATCCAACATTTCATCCACCAAACCATAGAAATCCTTCAGCTCTTTATTGGCATGATCCGAGAAAATCATATCACTATCGATCTTTGTTTCCGCCAATTGAATGATGTTTTCCGCATGGTCTCCGATCCGCTCCAAATCACTGCTGAAATGCATTAATGCCGTAATCGTCTGGGACTGGTCGCGGCCCAGGGAGTTTTGGCCGATTTCCGCTAAAAAACCAGTGATCTCCTTTTCCAGACTGTCGATCAGATCTTCTTTCTGCAGGGTGGCATCGATCATGCCCCGATCCCGATTGTGGAGAATCGTCATGGATTCACTCAGCATCTCCCGGGCGATCCGTGCCATTCTTAACAGTTCCTGCCTTGCCACACCGATGGATGCCGTGGGAGATCGTAAAAGCCGTCGATTGAGGTTTTTGGTTCCGGATTCCACAGCCTGCACTTCGCCGGGCAAAATTCTTTGAATCAGCCGGGTGATGGGATGAACAAAGGGGAGAACGATAATAACGTTCAATACGTTAAAAATCGTATGGGCATTGGCCACCTGCCGGGTAACTGTGCTTCCGGTGTAGGAAATCATGTTGACGAAAGGATGAAACAGCAGCAGTGCCAAAAGAACACCGGAAACTTTCACACAGACAATGCCAAGTACTGCTCTCTTGGCCGTCAGATTGGTTCCGATACTGGCGAGAGCTGCGGTAATGCTTGTACCGATATTTGCTCCAAGAACAATGGCAATGGCAGACGGGGTATCGATCATTCCCTGCAGGGTCATGGCAATGACCACACCTGCTGTTGCACTGCTGCTTTGGATCATTGCAGTGAAAATGGCACCCGCCAGGACTCCAAAAATGGGAATCGCACCGAAGGACGCCAAAAGATCGATAAATGGAGGATAATCCCTTAAGGGGTACATTGCCTCGGACATGATTTGCAGCCCGAGAAACAGAAGCCCAAAGCCGAGAATACCCTGCCCGATTGACTTGTATAGCTTTTTAATGGCGAAAAGATGGATGGCCGAGCCGATTCCGATGACAGGATAGGTGATCACATAAATATCAAAGGAAATAAGCTGGGCGGTAAAGGTGGTTCCGATATTTGCCCCGAGCATCGTTCCCAGGGCCTGAGAAAGGGTCATAAGTCCGGAATTGGCAAAGCTGACCACCATCACATTAGTGGTACTGCTGCTTTGAACAAGAATTGTGACGAGGGCACCGGTCAGGGTTGCCATATAAGGATTGGCTGTTAATATTTCAAGAATCCTTCGCAGACGGTCTCCCGCAGCTTTTTGCAATCCGGAGGCCATGGTCTTCATTCCAAAGAGAAAAAGTCCCAGACCGCCGATCATTCCCAGTGTGATGTGTGATACCACAAGAAACCCACCCTTCGATTTCATATAATTTTGTCGATGCTTACTTATTCCATTCTACATTTTCTATTCTACATGGAAAAGAAGAATCCTTCCATAGTTTTTGAGAAATAATTGAAGTTTGAAAAAATCAGCCAAGGGTATCAGAACATTATATCCGAAATCAAATCGTTATAAAGCGAATCATCGTGGGAATGGAGGGATTTGATGGATCACATTTTTATCATCGGCGGAATTCTGTTTTTCATGTTTTTTGTAGTCAGCTTTGTATTTCAAAAAATCCGTTTACCATCTTTATTGGCATATATTTTTCTTGGGATTGGACTTTCCGGTTTATTGATCGGCCCTGAGCTGAGAGTGTTGGATGAGATTTCCAGAACGGGCATTGTCCTCCTTTTTTTTCTGCTCGGACTGCACTTCCCCCTGAATCGTCTTGTCGGCATCTCCCGAAGGATCTGGAAGGCCGGGGTGATGGACCTGGCTCTGAACTTTGGAGTAAGTATACTGATTGCCCTGTATTTCGGATTTGATCTGATTTTTGCTCTGATTATGGGAGGAGTGGCTTATGCAAGCAGCTCAGCCATGACCATTAATCTCCTGGAAGAAACAAACCGTATGTCTTCACCTGAAGGAGAGTTTAAGATGGCTCTACTGATCTTTGAAGACCTTGCAGCTCCGGTGATCGTATCCGTTTTAGTGGGACTTAGTGTCACCGGCAGAATCACTGCAGGAGGTCTCGCAGTCACTTTTGGATTGGTCGTTTTTATGACTGTGGCGGCCATCCTGATCGCCTATTATCTTTTTAGAAAAGTGGATCTTTTTATTCAGAGATATATTACTATGGATTTTATGCCTTTATTTGCCGTTTCCATTGCATTCATCTTTGCGGGAATTGCGGAGTATCTGGAGCTGTCCAAGCTTCTGGGAGCCTTTCTGGCCGGTGTGATGCTATCGGAAACCGGAACATCCAGGGAGTTTGACCGAATGATCGAACCGGTGAAAAATCTCTTTATGCCCTTTTTCTTCTTTTGGTTCGGAACCTCCATCGATTTGGGAGCAGGACGGCTTGAACCCCTCGCCCTTGCAGTTCTCATCCTTTGGGGACTGATTGCGAAGATGATTGTGGGTCTCTGGGGAGGCAGGATCTATGGTCTTACCTGGAAAGGTTCTCTCAGGGCAGCTTTTTCCCTGGGGCAGCGGGGGGAATTCAGTGTAGTGATTGCTGCCTTGGCCGCTACAACCCTCAGACTGTTTCTCGGAATTTATATCTCTGTTACAGCAATTATCGGAGTCTATCTGTTTCGAATGGCACCATCTCTTGCAGAGAAGATCGGACCTGTCTTCACAAGGAGAAAGAAACGAAAAACACAATAAACCTGGAGAGAGAGGAGTCTTAAACAATGCATATTATCGTTATTGGTGGAGGAAATGTAGGGCAGTATATCGCAAAAAAACTTTTAGAGAAAAAACAGAGTGTGATTATGATTGATCATGATGAAGAGAGGATTAAGCATATTCGTGAATCTCTGGATATGAACATTATTCACGGGAACGGAGCGAATACCGATGTGTTGGAAAAAGCCAATATCAACTCCGCGGATATGGTGATAGCGGTGATGGGGAATGATGATGCCAACATTCTTGCATGTATGCTTGCTAAAACCTACTCAAAAACTATAACCACAGTGGCACGGGTGCGCAATCCGGAAAGTGCCGGGAGTATTGACATCGATACCATCGGATTAACGAAAAAACAGGTGGGACTGGATGTGATTATCAGCCCCGAAAAAGCCGTCGCTCAGGAGCTGGCAAAAACCATTCTTTTCCCGGATGTTGATGAAATGGAGTACTTTGCAGGAGAAAAGCTTAAGTTGATCGGGAAGGTGATTTCAGGACAGTCAGAGTTGAAGGGAATCACTCTTGGTGAATTTGAACCCCCGTCAGGCTCAAAGGTTGTGGGGATCGCCAGGGAAAGCGAAAAGTTTATTTTCCCTTCCCACAATGAAAAAATACGTGAAGGGGATAAAATATACTTATTGGGAACGGTAAGCGCTATCAGAAGTGCGGGGAAATTACTGTATGACAAGAAGTCAAAGGTCAGGCGGGTGTTGATACTCGGAGGAGGGTTGACGGGATTTACTCTGGCTCAGGAGCTGGAGGATGCGAAGGGCCACTCCTTTATCACCAAAATTATTGAAGCGGATCCCAAGCGCTGTGAGGAACTCAACAAACGACTGAAGAAAACACTGATTATCCAGGGAGACACTACGGAACGCAGCTATTTCAACGACGAGGAAATACAGGAGGCGGATATTCTGGTCACGGCAACAGGGGAAAAAAATGACCGTATCAATCTTATTGCTTCCTTCATGGGAAAGGAAGCAGGGGCCATGAAAGTGATCAATGCCTTGGCAGACATGGACTATGTTTCGGTTTATCCGAAGCTTGGCATAAAATCGGTCATCAATCCCCAGATCATCACTGCGGAAAAAATCCTCCGTTATGTTCATAAGGAGGAAGTGGTTTCCCTTGCAGTCCTGGAAGAGGATGTGGAGGTCTTTGAAGTGATTATTGATCAGGGGTGCAGGATAGCGGGGACAACCATCGGTGACACCAACTTCCCTGAAGGTGTATTGATCGGAGCCATCATCAGAAACGAATCCGTGATAACGCCGGATGTGGATACGGTCCTGGAAGACGACGATCATCTGGTGATTATCGCCCTTGGGAAAATCAGCCTGGACCTGGACAAATATTTTACTTGTGAATAGAGATTGGGGATCCGCCGGAAAAGTCGGAAGGATCATCAAAAACACCTGAAAGTTCATTCGGTGATGAACCTTCAGGCGTTTTTTTGGAACCGATCCAGGGTGTTTTTCGTAGAAGATAGAGAAGCAAAATATTACCCGTCACAGAATCTACCGAATCATTAAAATTTCGCTTTTCTAAAGAAACGACATCGGTTATACTGGTACATGAGGTAAATTGACGAAATCAGCGAACAGAAGATCCGAAATGCGGATTGGGGGAGGGAAAAAATGAACAAAAGAGAGCAGAAACTGAACAGAAAAGAGCAAGAGGGGAAGAAAAAAGGAAAGGGAGTCACTGAGTTCCCAATCGGAAAACTGGCAGTGGTCTTAGCAGTGATTCCGGTTTTAATCATGATCGGAATTGTAGCCCGTCACGGGTTTTCTGAAGAACAGATCATGCAGGAGCGACGGGAATTTATGACCGGATCCGGTTATGAGGAGATGCATATTCCTGAAGAGAAGATCGAGGACATGGTCATTCTCGGTAAAGTTTGGGGATATATAAAGTATTATCACCCTGTAGTGACCCATGGAGGTTACAATTGGGATTATGAATTATTCCGAATCCTTCCTGAGTATCTGGAAGTCGAAAGCAGAGATGAACGAAATGCCCTTCTTTTAGAGTGGGTCAGTGGACTAGGAGAGTTTCAGCAAAGAGAAGGAGAGGAACCGACTCCTGAAAATCTTCATTTCGATCATGATTTGAGCTGGATTGATGAATCCGGATTTTCCCAAGAACTGATTTCAGAGCTTCGGGGGATTGAACGGGCAATGCGGAGGGATAATACCTACTATATGAGTCTGCATCAAAACCTCTTCAGCCTCAGTATTAAAAATGAAAATCCTTATGTATTCAGAGCTCACCCAGATGCAGGGTACCGTTTACTCACTCTGTACCGATTCTGGAACAAAGTTGAATACTTTTTTCCCTACGGATATCTCATTGATGAGGAATGGGATGATGTGTTAAGGGAATTTGTCCCGAAGCTCACCGGGGCAGATGTTCATCAGGAATATAAGCTTGCAACCCTGGAGTTAATTGCGAGGGCACAGGATACCCAGACCGACCTTGTTGGAGAGGATACGCAAATCGAGAATTATTGGGGAAGAAATTATGCTCCCCTGGAGGTTACATTTATTGAGGGCCAGGCAGTTGTAACAGGTTACCATGATGAGACCCGCGGAGAAGAAACGGGAGTCAATATCGGGGATATCATTACGAAAGTGGATGGAACCCCCGTGGACGAGATGATTGAGGAGAGATCGAAATACATTCCTGCCTCCAACGATGCATCCAAACTCCGGGAAATTGCGGAAGGACTTCTTCGCTCCCGTGATAATGAACTGGAGATCGAGTATCTTTCGGGAGAGAACATTGAAACAACCACGATTGAATGCTTCAGTCAGCAGCAGATGCGGATCACCGATCGGGCCCGAAAAGACCTTCCACCACTAGAGATGATTAACGACGAGATCGCCTATATTTATATGGGAAGCTTAAGACCTGAAATGGTCAATGAAGTCATGGAAGACATTATGGAGACCGAAGGACTGATCATTGATCTTCGAAGTTTTTCGAGAGATGTGATTGACGGTATGGGTTCATACTTGATGCCGGAGGTTGGGGAGTTTGCAAAGATTTCTCATGCAGATATTACCATGCCCGGCCGTTATATCATGGAACACAGCTTGGATGTGGGATCAGAGAATGCAGACTATTATCAGGGCAACGTGGTGATCTTAGTGAATGAGTATACACAAGGACAAGGGGAATTGACTGCGATGGCCCTTCGAATGGCTCCCCGGGCGACGGTTGTAGGAAGCACCACAGCCGGTGCTCCTGTAAGACCAACACCTTTTGAGCTGCCGGGTAATATTGAGATCGGTATCAGCGGGAGAGGAATCTATCATCCTGACGGCACCGGTGTACAGCAATTTGGGATCATCCCTGATATAGAGGTTCTGCCAACAATTGAAGGCATACGAACCGGACTGGATGAAGGATTGGAAAAGGCATTGGAGTTGATTCAGGAGTAAGGTGCTGGAATACAAGAACACTAAATCTACATCAGAACAGCCTATGGACGAAGGTCGAAGAACTTGACCTTCGTCTTTTTTGACTTATCTTTAATGATCTGCACCCTTTAGTCAGCTGGAGGAACAGATGGAATCTTTACGGTGAAAATCTTTGAGTTTTCATGTAAAATAGAGATAAGTAAAAAGGAGTGATCTAGATGAAAAAGCTGAACACGGAGGATAAAAGAAGGATTGTACGAAAAAGTTATGGAAAAATCGCTGATGGCGGTTCAAAGGAGAAAGGATGCTGTGGCGGTAAAGTCGACGGGAAATCCGTAAAGGAACTGTCACAATCCATCGGATACACAAACGAAGAAACCCTCACAGTGCCCGAAGGTGCTGATCTGGGCCTGGGATGTGGTAATCCTCAGCTGATTGCGGAAGTTGCAGAAGGGGAAGTTGTCGTTGATCTTGGCAGCGGAGGAGGAATGGACTGTTTTCTGGCAGCAGAGAAGGCGGGTCCCAGGGGACAGGTCATCGGTGTGGATATGACTCCTGAAATGATCAGCAAGTCAAGAGAACTTGCAAAGAAGATGGGATACAGCAATGTGGAATTCAGATTGGGTGAGATTGAAAACCTTCCCGTGGCAGATCAGACTGCCGATGTGATGATTTCCAATTGTGTAATCAATCTGTCGCCGGAAAAACAAAGAGTATACAGCGAAGCCTACAGGGTATTGAAAATAGGAGGTAGAATTGCTTTTTCCGATATTGTACTGGTTCGGGAATTAACAGAAGAGATGGAACAGGATGAAGATCTGTACTGTGGCTGAGTGTCCGGAGCTTCTTCAGTTGAAGAAATAAAAGCCGGGCTTGAAAACGCAGGATTTCGTCAGATCAGAATTGAAACAAAGGAAGTATCCAAAGAGTATGGGGAACGATGGTCCAAGAATCTGTCAGTTGGAGAGTATATCATGTCTGCCTCAATCAAGGCTGTCCGTGATTCGATTGATGCAAAAAAGCAATGAACTCATAATGAAACTCTAGCCGGGGAAGGACTGTGACTATGAAATCGGAAAACGAAGGATCACATAAAACAACAGTTCAATGGAAAGGTTTTCTGAAGGATGTTCTGATCTGTTCCCTTGGTGCCTATGGAGGTCCTGAAGCTCACTACGGAGTGTTTACTGAGCAGATGGTGATAAAAAAGAAGTACTTAACAGAAAATGAGTTAGTGGAGCTTATCGCATTAACCGGAATATTACCCGGTCCCAGCAGCACACAAACCATTGTGGCAATCGGTCATAAAACGGGAGGGCCTCGTTTGGCCTTTTTAACGATGCTGGTGTGGGCTTTGCCGGTGTTAATTGTGATGACTGCCCTTTCATTTCTGAGTCAACTTTTGGAAATTTTAAATCTCTCCCAGGACAGTCTTCGATACATTGGTCCGATGGCTGTTGGATTTATCCTCCTTGCGGCATGCCGTATCGGACGAAAAGTTGTCAGGGACCGATTGACATTGTTTCTCCTTGTTATGGGTGCAATCATTACCTATCTGATCCGGGAACCATGGATCTATCCTCTCGTCTTGATTTCAGGGGGAATTGTCAGTGTAATGACATCAAAAGAAAAGGATCTGTGGAACCCGGTGAAGATTGAACCGCCTTGGAGATACATCATTGTTTTTGGACTGATTACTTTGGGAAGTCTTCTTTTCACTTTCCTTTGGGATTTCAGGCTCATCCACCTCTTTGAAAGCTTTTACCGGTTCGGGTACTTAGTGATCGGTGGAGGGCAGGTGGTCATCCCTATGATGCACAGTGAATTAGTGGAGGTCAACCGGTATATGACCAGTCAGGAATTTTTAACGGGTTTCGGCCTTGTCCAGGGACTTCCCGGACCGATGTTCAGCTTCAGTGCCTATGCAGGAGGCATGGCTTCCCGTGGTGAAAGCGGGCTTATGCAAGTATTCGGAGCTGCGACTGCTGGAGTGGCAATCTTTCTTCCGGGCCTTCTTCTGATTTACTTCATTTACCCGGTGTGGGAGAAATTGAAGGAAATCAAAGGAATAAAAGAATCATTGAATGGTGTCACCGCTGTTGCGGGAGGTCTTATTACCGTAGCCGCTGTTATTTTGATGCAGCAAAGCGGATTTACAGCGGATCATCTACTCATCATGGTTCTGACAGTGGCACTCCTGCTGACAAGAAAAATTCCGGTACCGTTGATCGTACTTACTGTTCTTGGTGCAGGATTTATTATCTAGAATAATTGAAGAACACTGATACTATAATGGCAAGAATTTTCATTAAGAAAAGATGATTTAAATGCCTTCGAGATTTGATTCAGAAGATTACAGCGCAGCAGATTGCTGATTGTTTAAGAGGAGGAATGGAAATGAAAGAAGTGGAAAAATGGTATGACGAGAAATATGATGAATGGTCACGCCTTGAGCATCATCCGGTGGAGTTTGATATAACAATGCGATTTTTGAAGGAAGCGTTCAAGGGAGAGGGCTTAAATTTGTTGGATATTGGCGGAGGTCCTGGACGTTATGCCATCGAGTTGAAAAAAATGGGTCATCGAGTGACCCTCGTGGATCTTTCCAAACGCAATATCCAATTGGCCGAAGAAAAAGCGAAGCTGGAGTCGGTGACTTATGAGGGTTTGTACCAAGGCAATGCCCTGGATTTATCAGACTTGAACCTTTTGAAGGGTTCCTTCGACGGCATTCTGTTGATGGGGCCTCTCTATCACCTGCTTGAGGAAAGGGAGAGAAAACAGGCCATCGAAGAAGCTCTCACCTACTTGAAAACCGGAGGAATCCTTGTCGCCGCCTTTATTTCAGCCTATGCTCCCATCCAGGATCATCTCAAGGGTCTAGATCCCATTGAATCGGTTCAAAAGCTTCTCCGATACTTAAAGGATGGGCGCAACACCCCGGAAGAAGGCTTTACAACCGCCTACTTTATCACCCCGAAGGAAGCGATTGGACTAATGGAGGAATTCCCCCTCAGGAAGCAGATCTTTGCTTCGGTGGAGAATGTACTTGCTTCAAAAGAACAGGAGTTGAAAAATCTCTCAGGGAAAGACTATGAAAATTACCTGGATATTTGCTTTCAACTGAGCCAGGATCCTTATGTTTTCGGAGCAGGGGAGCACTTTCTGTACATCGGGGAGAAAATCTCCCATCCACATTTCGACATGCCCTCGAAAAGCTTGGATAGAAGCTGGGATTCGAAATCAGAGTAAAACAGTAAGACTTAACCGATGAAATTCCGAGTAAAATTGTTTGATATGATGATTTTGGGATATATAAAATATAAGTATGCGCAAGCATAGGAAATGGATATTTAGGAGCGGGTATTGTTTTTGGAAAGGGGTGGTTTGATGAAAAAGAAACATTTGTTACTCGTTGTGCTGATCATGGCGTTCAGTCTTTTCCTTTTTGCATGCGGTAACGGCTATGACATGAACGGGGACATGAACAATGATGATGTCGATGATGACCATGCAGACCTTCCTGTCATGACCATGGAAGAAGTGGAGGAGAATGATGGTCTGGAGGGTCGGGATGCATACGTTGTTGTGGACGGGATTGTTTATGACGTAACGGATTCTGATGAATGGCCGGATGGAAATCACCGGGGGCATCAGGCGGGACAGGATTTAACAACGGAAATCATGGAGGATTCTCCGCATGGACTCAGGGTACTGGATAATGTTCCTGCCATTGGTCGTATCGAATAGTAGATGACAAGGTTTTATTACAGATCACAAATAGATAAAGGGCGGATTTACTCTTCTGGGTGACCGTCCTTTTATTTTATGGTAAAAGGTTTTCTGAGCCTCGGTGAAATACACCAACAGATTTTCAGGATGAATGGTTGCCTCTTTTATGATAAAGGATTATAATACGGATATACACTGTACAATCGCAGCATATACCGTATGATCAAAATGATCAAAGGTTGTGTAACATTCCGCTCTTTCACGAAAGAAACGGGGTGTTTTTTCATGGATTTCAATCTATTAGGGAACAGGTGAAGAAGATGGACAATCAGCCAAAAGCAATCGGCAGTCGGGAAAGAACGATCGGGGTTCTGTTTGGGGCCCTGGCCTTTATTGTATGGGGAAGTCTTCCGGTGTACTGGAAACTGTTAAATCAGATTCCAGCTCTGGAAATCCTTGCCCACCGCATCACCTGGTCTTTTGTTTTTGTAACAGTTCTTCTTGTGATTAAAGGGGATTACCGAGCTTTAAAAGTGGTGCTGAGGAATAGAAGACAGCTTAAGCTTATTCTGATCGCTGCGGTGTTAATCAGTGTGAACTGGTTTACTTATATTTGGGCGGTGAATTCCAATTTTGTTCTCCAGGCGAGTCTCGGATATTATATCAATCCATTAGTGGTTTCACTTTTGAGTTTGATCGTGTTTAAAGAACGATTCAATAAAGGGAAAACCATCGCACTCATCCTTGCCACCATCGGAGTCATCATCCTTACAATGCAGTATGGACAGGTCCCATGGGTGGCATTGATCCTGGCTGTCACATTCGCCTTCTACGGTCTGGTAAAAAAAGTTCTTGCAGTGGACGCGGTTACAGGGATGGCCCTTGAAACCCTTGTGATTACACCAATTGCTCTTCTCTATCTCGGATATCTTCAAGGAACAGGGGATGGGAGCTTCTTTGCAATTCCAACATCCATAATGCTTCTTCTGATATTTTCAGGAGTGGTGACAGCAACACCGCTCCTTTGGTTTGCAAAATGCACACAATTAGTGGAGTTTTCCACCATCGGATTTATGCAATACGTTGCACCCACTATCAGCTTTTTTCTTGGTGTGTTTCTCTTCAAGGAGGAGTTTACAGTAATTCATCTGATCAGCTTCTGTTTTATCTGGGCGGCACTGATCATCTATACGATCGCAATGACCAGAGTGGATAAGAAAAAGAAGCTCCCGGAAGCGGTGTAAGGAATAGAAAACCTTCAGGCTAAACTGTTCTGAGCTGCGCCAATATGAATATAGGACTAATGAGATAAAAAACATCCTCAGAGGTGTTTTTTTATTTGAATTTATTGACTGTTCGGTCGGTCAGTAATATAATAAAGAAAAGGAGGTTGAAGGGATGACGAACAGAAAAAAAGATAAACGACTCATCAAGGGCAGGCAAACCCGGCAGGAAGTTCTTTCAGCTGCCATCGACATCATCACCGGCGAAGGGATTGATCAAGTATCAGCATCGAAGATCAGTGCAATGATCGGAACCAGTAAAAGCAACGTATTTTATCATTTCAAAACCCGGGATGCAATTTTACGTGGGGTGTATCAGTATATTTTTGACGAGTTGAAGGCATCATTTATATTAAAAGAGACGGATTTCAAGACCTATATGATGA
>SL_3KL_010_SEDDRAFT_10003333_pt1 | contig 14596 bp, 15 predicted proteins | sample SodLakKL_010_SED_2_FD_10381 | JGI IMG/M metagenome (IMG submission 10381)
CATCTGCACCCTTCATCGGGGAGTTTAATCCGAGACTCAGTGCCCGGCCTCCGATCCAAACAGTGTCCCGGGGAGATACTGGCTCTACGCTATTGGAGGGCTTTTGACCGGTAAAAAAGTGAAACATTTCTTTGAAAGTCTTTTCAGAGGTGGCCACCTGGTAGTGGTCTTTTTCTTCAAATCGGTGGTTTACCGCTCCGGCTATACTGTCTCCCTGTACGATTGCGTCGCCGTCGGAGAAGACATTGAGGGTGGGAACCTCTCCATTCGGCCCGGCGGGTGAGACTCCCGGAAATCCCGCCAACTGAACAAACCCGGCCAATTTTTTGGCATTTTCCGGAACGGAGGCATATTGATGACCCAGTCTGGAACCCGCGGAATGTCCAATCAGAAAAACTTTAGAGTGGCCGCTGTTTTCAAGCAGGTCATCAATGGCTTTTGCCAGTTTTTCAGAGGCGTCCTGACGGCCGATGGTATTCCAGTCAAAAATCAGGATGTGGTTGAGACACCATCCGTTTTGAATAAACCGAAGGGCTTGTTTTTCATAGGTATCTCCTGAAGCCATAAAGCCGTGTACCCAAACAATGGGAATTAGTGAGCGGTCGCATTCTAAGTGGCTGAAATAATTATCGGAAAGCTGCCTTTCCTGCCCGGTGGATGTTTCAAAAAGCAAGGAGAACAATGCAATTACCAAAACCGCAACCTTCCAGACAGCTCGCACAGGAATAGGGGAAAAATAGCGAATCATAGATTGAGTTTTTTTCTGTTAGTCCGGACCTCCGGGTCAATTCCTCACAGTCGAAGATACGCTTTTTATTGGGTTGGTATTTACGAAACCTCGACTCCAACAGAAAAGAATAGCAGTAAACAGCTGAGCGGTGAAAAACTACCGGGCCATGTAATCAAGGGGTAGAGCCGATGGGTTTTACCAAAAGCCTGCAGTCTACCCCCCGGAGTACTTCAGTTTTAATAATGGGTGTTTTCTTAAAGAAACAATTCAAAAAAAGTTGCCGTGGATGCTCCCTTGTTAATAAAATATTAATTAACTTTACTGACCATTGGTCATTTGGCCGGGGCATTTTTAATTTTTTGAGTAAAAAAAAACAGATATGATTACCAAATTTAAGTTAGGCAAAATCGCGAACTTCTTCTGTTTTAAAGGAGTCATATGCATCATTTCACTGCTGTTTATCGCTTCGTCAGATTTGAGCTCTCAGGCACCTGAAACATTTAGTTATCAGGCAGTGGTAAGGGATGCTGACAACAATCTGATTCAAAACGAAGAGATCGCTATACAGATCAGTTTGCTGCAGGGCAGTGAGAGTGGAGTGGAAGTTTACGTAGAAACCCATCTTATCACATCCAATGAAAACGGTTTGGTAACCCTTGAAGTAGGGGGTGGCAGTGCTGTTTCCGGTTCTTTTTCTGAGTTGAACTGGGCCGACGGTCCCTATTTTTTGAGAACGGAAGTGGATGTAGAAGGAGGCAGTAATTACATGCTTTCGGGCACCCAACAGCTACTCAGTGTTCCCTATGCCCTTTATGCGGCTGAAAGCGGGTCGGATCAAGACTTCCCCAGCGGAAATGAAGTGGGTGAAATGCTTTTTTGGGACGGTGAAGAGTGGCAAATGGTTGAGACGGGAAATCACGCAAATATCCTGTATTTTTGCGATGGAGTACCCACTTGGGGGGGATGTGCACCCTTGGTTGAAACCCAATCCGTGGTAAATATTACGGCGCTTCATGCTATTGTCAATTCAACGGTGACCCACGACGGCTGTGCCACTTTATTATCCAGAGGAGTGGTATGGGACACCGAACCCAATCCAACCCTTGATAATAATTTCACTGAAGACGGCAGTGGCTTGGGGGATTATGAGTCTTTCATTACGGGTTTAGTTGGCAACACCGTTTATTATGTCCGAGCGTATGCTACTAATGAAATCGGCACTCACTACGGCAATCAAATTGAGTTTTCTACGCAGGAATTAATGGTTGTGGACATCGATAGCAATTGGTACGAAACGGTAATCATAGGAAATCAGGAGTGGATGGCCGAGAATCTGAAAACCACCCGATTTAGCAATGGGGATACGATTCCGCTCGTTTTTGACAATTCTGAATGGTTGCAGACTACTTCCTCTTCAGCATACAGTTATTACGATAACGACAGTATGTACATAGAAGATTACGGATTTTTGTACAATTGGTATGCAGCGAGGAATTCCAGGGGGGTATGTCCTGAAGGGTGGCGTATTCCCACCGATTCAGACTGGAATGTATTGATCGATTATCTCGGTGGTTCGGATGAGGCAGGAGGAAAAATGAAAACCACCGGAATTATTGAAGTGGGAACTGGAGTGTGGCAGACCCCGAACGAAGGTGCAACCAATGAAAGTGGTTTCTCGGCTCTTCCCGGTGGACACCGCTTGAGCGGAGGGCAGTACGAATGGATCCGACGGACAGCGACATTCTGGGCCCATACGGAGTTGAACGATGCCACTGCATGGACGAGAAGAGTCAGTTACAACAGCAGCGATGCTATCAGAGCCAACCTCAGTAAGAGAATGGGATTTTCTGTGCGCTGTATGAGAGATTAAAAAATACCTGCTAATCTTCGTTAAATATGCTGTAATAGAGGTCCTCAATTTTTCTTGGACTCTGGTAGTTGTGATCTTGGTAGTGCTGGATTTGGATCTTCAGATTTTGAATCTCTTGATCACGGGCTTGAAGTTCGATGGTCACATTTCCGAAAATTTGATCCACTGGGGGATCCAGTAGATTTCTGACAGGTGGTTTTAGATAGTGTCGGTAAAAAGAAACACCTTTGGTGGATCCGGTAAACCGCTCATTGGAAGAGTACAATTTATACCCCCAGCTCAGTACTCTGTCTTTGAGGTACTCCCACACAAAGTACCAGTTGTCCAATGATGAGGGATACTTCAGACTGTGTATCATAATGCCGTTGGCACCGGGAATTTCTAAAAAATCCACCCAAGGTTCGTGTTCTTGGCCATCGGTGCGATACAAACCGTATTGCAGTTTGAGTTGGTTGAGGAATTTTGGCAGCTCATCTTTTTCTAGCCACTCCAGATACTTTTTTCTTACAATAAAATCATTTTGGATTTTTTTGTTGAAGGGCTCTTTTTTTTTGCCTTTTTCTCCTGAAAACATCTTATTGAAAAAGTCCATTATCAGTTTCTTTAAGGAAAAAACAGGGCTTTTGGCTCAGTGTTGTGAAATTCGGAGAGTTTTGGATGGTCAGGGTAGAAATTATTCTGTCCAGACCATGGGATTTTTTTTTATAAGCCTCTTTCTTAGCAAGGCTTTTACTACAGACTCCTTCTGAAAAATCCAGTCTATTTATGAGATTATTAAAAGAGATAGTTCCAATGGTGGAGCGGGTCATCAATCGTCCGGAAATATATTGGCAAAATGGACATCGATCTTAAAACCCACTACATCCCCCAAATTGACCGGATGAGAGGCGGGGAGTTTGAGAATAATGCGGTGCGGGCTTTTACTGACGGAGGGGCGCAGGTGCACCAACAGGTGATCCCCCTGATAAGAGCTGTGGAAAAGAACGCCTTTCAGAGGGGAGGATGCAGTACTCCCGAGCTGAATATGTTCGGGCCGTATGGTGATCAACACCTCTTTTCCCTCAGCTATTTTTTCATTGAGTGGAAAGGTTCCAAAGTCGGTAAGGATTCCCTCATCAGTTGAGTACCCGTGAATTCGGTTGATTTTCCCAAGGAAACCCGCAGTGTACAGATTGGTCGGCTTATCGTACAAATCTCTTGGTGTGCCGATTTGCTGGAGCCTACCTTCCTGGAGAAGAGCGATTCGGTCTGAGACAGAAAGGGCATCCATGGTATCGTGTGTGACAAAGAGTGCGGTGGTTCCACTGTTTTTCAAAATACTGCGGAGCTCTTCCCTCATTTGATCTTTGAGTACGCCATCGAGGTGGCTGAAAGGTTCATCCAGCAGGATCATACTCGGGTTGGGGGCAAGGGCCCTCGCAAGAGCAGCTCTTTGTTGTTGTCCGCCCGACAATTCGTGGGAGTAGCGATTGGCGAGCTCGGCCATATTTACCCATTCCAGCACCTCAAAAAGTCGTTTGCGGGCTGAGGGTTTGTCCATACTGTGGAGTCCGTAATTGATGTTTTGTTCTACAGTCATGTGTGGAAAAAGGGCGTATTCCTGAAAGACCATACCAATTTTCCGCTTTTCAGGTGGTATGAAAATATTGTCCCCAACCACCATTCTGCCGTTGAGCTCAATGGTGCCTCTGGTAGGGGACTCCAGACCTGCAATTAAGCGGAGTAAGGTGGTTTTTCCACTTCCGCTCTCCCCGATCAGTGCCAGCATTTCCCCTTTTAGCACATCCAGATTGATATCTTTCAGTGCTTCACCCAAATCATTGGAAAACCTCTTGGTAATATTTTTTATTTTTAAAATGGGCTCCATATCAATTTTTTCTCGAAACGAGTTTACTCAACAATATTATCGGTACAATTCCCGTGAGAATGATTACCAGCGCAGGGGCAGCTGCTTCGGTAACCATTTCGTCACTGGCCAGTTCAAAAGCCCTTGTCGCCAGGGTGTTGAAATTAAACGGCCGCATGATCAATGTCAGGGGCAATTCTTTTAATACATCGACGAACAACAATAACGCCCCGCTTAATATGCCTGTTTTTATCAACGGTATATAAATTTTCCTCAGCGTTTTGGCAGGAGGAACACCCAACACCCTTGAAGCACCGAGAAAGTAATCCGAAGTTTTCCTGAACGAAGCCTCTACCGGGTAATAGGCAACAGCCAGGAATCGCACTATATACGCAAATACCAATCCCATGAGGGTGCCGCTCAAAACAAAACCGAGCCCCATCTCCCAGTAGTTTTCCAGATAATTGGTGATCCAGTGATCAAAGTACAAAAGGGGAATCATGATTCCCACCGCAATAACCGCACCGGGAATAGAGTACCCCAGAGTGGAAAACTTTCCTAAAATACGCATCAGCCAAAAGGGGTACAGTTTGATCGAGTAGATCAAAAACAGCGCAACAGAAACACCGAGAATTGAAGTAGTTGCAGCCAGGAGAAAACTGTTGCTGACCAATCGCGCAAAAGATGGATCTACAATTCGGGTGTCCGATACCCACCACCAGTTGATGAGTTGAAGAACCGGCAGTAAAAAACCCACGATTATGGGCAGAGAGCACCAAAGGGTAATTAATACTTTTTTGCCCCGGGATGGATTGTAACGCTGAAGTGGCTTGCTTCCCGATCTGTTTTCGTCGTATCGCGCCTTTCCTCGCTGCCACTTTTCCAACCCGAGGATCAAAAACACTACGGCCATCAAAACAGCGCACATGTAAATGGCCGCAGCTATATCTCCAAGGGAAAACCAGGACCGGAAAATTCCGGTAGTCAGTGTATTCACTCCAAAATACTTCACAGCGCCGTAGTCGTTGAGTACCTCCATAATGACCAGGCTCAAACCGGCCACAATAGCCGGACGGGCGACCGGCAGTGCAAGGGTAAAAAAAGTTCTTGTAGGATTGCTGCCCAACATCCTGCCCGTTTCCAGAAGTGTAGAAGACTGATTGACAAACCAAGCCCTGGCGAGAACAAAAACATAGGGATACAAAACGAAGCTCATGATGACCATGACTCCCTGTATGTTTACAATCTCAAAAAAACCGGCTCCCAAATTGAACCCCAGCCATTGTGTAAATTGCTGAATGGGTCCGGTGTAATCAAAAATTCCGGCGTAGGCAATGGCTACAATGTAAGTGGGAACGGCCAGGGGTAAAATCAATGCCCACTCGAAAAACTTTCTGCCATAAAATGAACTGGTCGAAACCAACCAGGCGGTAGAAACACCGATGATAAAAGTGAAAAAGGAAACGCCGATAACGAGAAATATAGAGTTGAAAATATACTCCCCCAATACGGTTTCTGCCAGGTGATGCCAGGTATCTGAGGGACCCTCCACCAGGTAGTACAATATGGTGATCAGTGGAGTGGCAATTAAAATGGCGCAGAGAAAGGCGAATATGGTCCACGGGTTGACTACCCTGAACAACCGCCAATACAGGCCCCTTTTTATACTCGAAATATTTTCGTTTTTTTTGTTCACCTCCAACCGCATTGATCCAAAATCCTAACTGCTTGTTCGTTGTGCTTGCCCAATTCTCCCAGGGGAAGCTCATCAATTTTGAAATCCCCCCACTCCTGGAGAAAAGGCGACATTTCAACTCCATCAATAACGGGGTATTCGTGGTTTTCTACGGATAGTTTTTGTTGAACTTCAGGAGAAACCAGATACTCCAACAAGCGAACGGCGTTTTCTTTATTCGGCGCGTATTGGGTTAAACCGGCTCCACTGATGTTGATGTGGGTTCCCCTGTCTTTTTGGTTGGGAAAAATAATTCTGATGCTATTGAATACCTCCCGTTCGGCTTCAATGGGCGATTCTGCGAGTTTTGCGACGTAATAAGTGTTGCAGATGGTGACATCCCCCAGTCCGGCAGCAACGGCCTTTAACTGATCTCGGTCGTTTCCACGGGGACTTCTGGAAAAATTGTCCGTCAGACGTTTACACCAGTCGGCACTTTTTTGCGGTCCGAAATGAGCCAGTATGGAGGCCATCAGGGATTGATTGTAAGTGTGTTCGGAAGAACGCATAACGACCCTGTTCTTTAAATGGGGAGCGGCAAGCTGTTCATAAGTGCTCACCTCATCTGTCGATACGCGATCCGGGGCATAGGCAATTGCCCGCGCTCTGTAAGTAAAGGCAAACCAATAGTTGTCCGGATCCCGAAAATTTGGAGCGATGTTTTCTGAAAAAATATCTCCGTTGAGCTCTTGTAAAAGTCCCGAAGATTTTGCCTTTTCCAACCTTCCCGCATCTACCGTAATGAGAATATCAGCCGGGGATCGCGAGCCCTCCAGCTCCAGTTTGGTGATCAACTCGTCCGCACTGGCACTGACGACATTCACTTGTATTCCCGTTTTTTCAGTAAAGTTTTTGAAAATTTCCTGATCGACCGGATAGTGTCGGTGTGAATAAACATTTACTTGCTTATTTGAACTCCCACCTACACAAGAACTTATCAGCATGCCGGTAGCTAAAGTAAGTAATCCGGCAAATAACGGGATATTGATTCTCATGGATTTAATTTTTTTCTAAACGGATATCTGTGGACTTAATATTCACAGTAAAACTTTTGTCTCTCTCGTTGTTTATTCAGTCCGCCCGCTTTGAGCCCCGATCGAATGGGTCGATGCCTGTTCCATCTTTACAAACCTACGGTGTCTGATAAATCCGAAACCCTTCAACAAATCTGTCGATTCCATTTATGGCAAAATACGGTTTCTTTCACTTTGATTATCAATTACTTGTAGTCAAAATCAATTGGATTTCATACAACAGAGCCGTAAAGATACACCTATTTGGAATGATTCCAAATAACATGATCCTTTCAGTTATATTTTTTTGATTTTGCGGGATTATGACAATTGCCGGAAGTAGCAATAGAAAGCAAGACTTCAGTGATGGTTGGATAAAGTATTACAGGTGCGAGCAGATGGAGTGAAGAATACCCGATGGGATTTCGAACGGGGATTAACAAATAGAGAGGAGATGTCGGCGGTGATTTAAAGGGTAAAAGTCAATTGAAATAATAAAGTTTGTTGAATTCCTGTTATTTTTGCAATTCTACACAAAAAAGGTTTTTGAACTATGAGTGACAAGGATAAGGAGAAGTCGAGGTATTCAGATGAAGAGCTGGCGGAGTTTGATCAGTTGATTGTTAAGAAGCTCGACCAGGCTCAGGGGCAGTTGGATTTTTATATCGGTCAGTTGGACGATTTTACCGATCAGGGAGAGACCAAGGTAAAGGGTCTGGACGATGGTGTTGGAACCACTGAGACAGAGCGTTTAAGTTTGTTAATAGGAAGGACAAGAAAGTACATTACTCATCTTCAGAATGCGAGGCACAGGATCAAAAACAAGGTGTACGGAGTTTGCAGGGAGACCGGCAAATTGATATCCAAAGAGCGGCTAAAAGCCGTTCCTCATGCTACATTGAGCATTGAAGCCAAGCAAAAGAGGAAGTGAGTATTGAAGAGGTTGAACCTTGAATAAATACATATAAATTGACAAGAAGACAGAAGGGGTTTTGGTTGATTGGGGTTATTGCGTTGGTGGTGCTTATGGACCAGGTGCTGAAGATATGGGTAAAGACCCAAATGAATTATGGTGAGGAGTTTGCTATATTGGGACTTGACTGGGCCAGGATTCACTTTGTTGAAAACGAGGGCATGGCCTTTGGATTTACCTTTGGCGGTGTTGCGGGCAAGTTATTCCTGAGTATTTTCAGAATAGCTGCCGTAACATTTATAGGCTTCATTCTCTACAAACTGTACACCAGTGGTCAGTCGTTGGGATTGCTGGTCAGCCTTGGGTTGATATTTGCGGGAGCGATGGGAAACATCATAGACAGTGCCTTTTACGGGATGATTTTTTCCGATTCCCCGGTTTTTGGGCCGACGGCGGAGGTTTTTCCCGAGGGTGGTGGGTACGCGCCTTTTTTAATGGGCAGGGTTGTAGATATGTTGTACTTTCCACTCATAGACACACAATGGCCCGAGTGGATTCCATTTTTTGGTGGAGACCGATTCCAGTTTTTCAAACCCGTGTTCAACATTGCAGATGCTTCTATTACCACTGGGGTGATAAGCATACTTTTGTTTCACCGCAGTTTTTTCCACGACGGGGGTGAAATATTTTCTAAGAAAAGCAATAAAGAAGAAACAGAGTAAAGAGTAAGTGTGAAATAAATTGGAAAAATTTATGGGATGGGACCAAGGTTACTGTTTTAATTTTCCAATTAAGTTTAGTGTAATTGTTTTCTATAATCTCAATGTTTTAGAAAATTGTTAATCGCTCCTTCTGCCCTTTCAATAATTTGATAATCGATGCTGTAATGCACGAATTTGCCGTCTTTTTCAGCGTGAAGAATACCGGCATTTCGCATAATTCGCAAGTGTTGTGATGTGATGGATTGCTCCAGGTTGAGGGTGTTGTAAATTTTGTTGACATTGATGGTGTCAAAATTGTCAATAAACTCTAAAATTTTTAGTCGCAGTGGATGAGCCAACGCTCTCAAGATTTCCGAAGAGACCTGCAGACTTTCATTGTCGAAAGTAACCTTTGTCTTTCTCATACGTTTCCTTATTTTGATAATAAAATGACCTTACGAGGCAAATATGAGGATATTCTTTAATTTGACAAAGGAAAAATTAAAAAATTTTTACGTATAAAATAAGCCTTTGATATATACAATTGAATATCAAAGGCTTAAGAAATAAATTTTCTTTAAAAAAATTTTATAAAAACTTGTTAATCAGTATTTTTACTCAATGGGTCTAAAGTAATACATTACCCGGCAAGTTCTTCTACCAATCGGCTGATTTGAGACAATCTGTTGCGGTCTAAGCTGTAATAAATGAATTTACCCTCTCTTTCAGTGGCCACTACTCCGGCTCTTCTCAATATGGCCAGGTGTTGTGAAGCCACCGATTGCTCCAGACGCAATTTGATGTAAATATCGGTCACGGTTAAAGACTCACTTTCCTCGAGAAGGTCTATGATGCGTTGGCGCAATTTGTGATTCACAGCTCTCAATACCAGTACAGCTTTACGCAGGTCGGCATAGTTTAAATGAATGTCTTTATCCCCCTTTCTAAGAGTTACATTTTCGTTTTTATCTTTTCTCATTTCAAATTGGTTTTATAATGTATTACAGAAACACATTACATATAGCTAAAACTGTACCAATAATAGTTTGGGATTAAAAAAAAATTAAATTCAGTTTAAAAAATATTTGTATTTAACTGAAATTCAATACCCTAAAGTATAACGCTTTTTTTTAGCTGAGAGTTTTCCTGGAGGAGGTTATTCGGGCTTCTTTGAGGTACATGGGTTCAAAATACCGGATGTTTTCGTAGTTTTTTTCCCGGAAAGCCCTTATTCCGGGATCCAACAAGTGAATAGCCTCCGGATCTCCGGGGTAAATTTCAAAATTGGGAGGTAGATTGAAGGCGCTTAGCTTTGCAGTTCCATTGCCGGTAAGTACGACTTTTCGATCTGTAAAATCCTCTCGCAGGAAAAAGCTTTCGTCCAGTACAAGCGGACGGGGATCTTCCAGTGCTTCCAATTGATGGTTGTAAACGGCCATATATACTTCCATTCTTCGCGCATCTAGCATGGGAATGCAGAGATCAAATTTTTTATTTTTTGCGGCCTGCCAGGCAAGTGCTTCAAGGCCACTGATACCGACCATCGGAATTCCACAACTAAAGGCCAGTGATTTGGCAAAGGCAAACCCCACGCGCAGTCCGGTGTAACTTCCCGGTCCTTTATTGATGATGAGTCCGCCCAAATCTCCCACTTGCAATTGGTGTTCATCGAGCAATTCCTTGACAAAGGGAGCGAGTATTTTGCTGTGTTGATAGGCGGTGGACTCGATTTTTTGGCCGATAGGATTTTCTCCGCGGGCCAAACATACTGAGCAGGCCAAGCCGGCTGTTTCGATGGCCAGAATAATAGGAGTGGTAGAGTTCACCTTTTTGTGATCTTCTTTTAGGGTCATTTTCCTGCGAGTATATTGTGGTAGCGATCGGGGTTATTCAAAAGTTGAATGGCTTCCTGAACTTCAGTTCCCCTCAGGAGGTTTTGTTTGGTTTTGCCTTCCTGATAGTAATACCTGGATACAATTTCCTCTTCAAGGAGTCTTACAATTGCATGCTGGTGATCCTTGAGTGCAGTGGCTTTCTTTTGTTCTATGGACTTTTTAATTCGCTTGATTTGGGGTTCAACCTCATTACTATAAAGGCCTGTTTCAGCGCTTTGCACCAGGTCTTCCAGTATTTTTTCCGCTTCCAGTTCGAATTCAAAACCACTGTTTTTGACAAAATCTGTAAAGTGATCGTAGTCATCGAAATTGAATTCTCCCGGAGGAGCTATGGAGTCGTTCAAGGATCGAAACAGAGAGGCGTATTTAAATATGAGATGCTGGTCTTCTAAAGCAGTAATTACTTCGGGAACGGGAAGTTCCTCAATTTCAATATCGGGAGCTACCCCACCGCCATCGAGGACAGTTCTCCCGTTTTTGGTTTGAAAAACAGCTCTCAAAGAGTCCGGAATCGATACGGGTTGCCCGTCTTCGTATTTTACATTTTGAATGCCCCGGCCACTGGGAATGAAGTATTCTGAGGTCGTCACTCTCATTTGTGTGTTGTAACTCAGTGGCCGCACATTTTGTACAAGACCTTTTCCATAGGTGCGTTGGCCTATCAATACGCCGCGATCGTAATCCTGCAACACCCCGGATACTATTTCTGAAGCCGATGCAGACTTTTCATTGATCAACACAACAACGGGTAAGTCAGTGTCAAAAGCCGATCCGCGGGTGTTGAAATTGCGGTTCCACTCCTCTACTTTTCCCTTGGTCGACACAACCAGTGTATTTTCAGGTAGGAATAAGTTGGATACGTTTATGGCCTCTGAGAGCAGGCCTCCTCCGTTGTCCCTGAGATCCAATATGATGCCATTCAACTCTCCTTCTCTTTGAAACTCCTGAATTTTTGATAAAATGTTGGCGGCTGATCTGGGTGTAAATACACTCAGTGCCACATAACCTATTCCATCGTCAACCATACCGGCATAGGGTACATTGGGTACGCTGACGTCCTGTCTCTCTACCTCCACCTGAAACTTTTTTTCTTCTAGCGGTCGGTATATATCCATATTCAGTTTCGTTCCGGAAGCTCCGCGCATAAACACCATGACATCTTCTTTATCAAAGCCAAACAAAGAGCGACCTTCAATTTTTTCAATGATGTCTCCGGCCATAATTCCCGCATCGTGGGCACCAAAACCACTGTAGACGAAAGTAACTACTATTTTTTCATCCATTTCCTCAATTTCCATGCCCACTCCGTCGTATCGCCCCTCGGCCATATATCTGGAACGCTCCACTTGATTTTCAGAAATAAAAACGGTATAGGGATCCAAACTACCGAGCATGGCATCTATGCCGATTTTCATCAGATGAGAGTGATCGAGGTCTTCCACGTAATTGGCATTGACTTCTTTGTAGACATTGCTGAATATTTCGAGATTTTTTGTCAACTCAAAATAGCCCGACATCTGTTTACTAAACGAGAAAAAGAGCATTGCAAGACCAAGGACCATTAATCCGATTCCAAATTTGTACTTCATATATACGCTTGATTTTATTAGCAAAGATAAAACTACAGCACGAGCGGCTCTATTGTATTTACCGGACCCTAACTTCCATTTTGCAGATTCCCGTAGCTGCCCACTTAGTTATTTCCCAAAAACTCCACAGTGGCTCTGAGGGTTTCAGCAGGAGACTCTGCGTGGATCCAATGACCCGCACCGGGAATTTCTACCAATCGATTCTCCGGAAAGAGTTTTTCCATTTCCCCTGTGCTTTTTTCATCGATATAGTGGGATTTTCCGCCCTTTAAAAAAAGACTTTTTCCCTTGAAAGATCGGTCGCTTTCTATGGCGGCCAGTATGTGGGGATAATTGTCGGCCAGGGCACCTATATTGGCTTTCCACCTGAACCCCCCGTCTTTGGATCTGGAGAGGTTTTTCATTAAAAAGAGGACAATGCTTTTGTCGGGAATGAACTTAAGAAGGTGCTTTTCAATATCAGATCGCTTTTCCGCATTTTCGGGATTGGCGGTCAGCAGGGCTTCAAAGATGGTTTCATGGCCTCCCGGATAAGCGCGGGGAGCAATGTCGGCGACAATGAGTTTTTCGGTTTTTTCCGGATATTGAAGAGCAAACTGCATGGCCACTTTACCACCCATGGAGTGACCCATGATGTGCGCCCGATCTATCTCCCGATGGATTAAAAAACGATTGAGGTCTTCGGACATCAGTTCGTAGGTCATCTGATTCGCGTGAAACGACTTCCCGTGATTTCTGAGGTCGAGGGTCAGTACCCGGTAGCGCTCCGAAATTTTTTTTGCAAAACTCTGCCAGTTGTCCAGCATACCGAGCAGACCGTGCATAATAATAATCGTATCTCCGGATCCAAAACTTTTAAAATTGAGGTGTTGGGTCATAATACATGTTTATAAAAGGGGAACAGCTGAGGCTCCAATCGGTTTTCCTAAGCGGACCATACCCGGCAAAAATTTAAATCGAAGCTCTTGTTTTTTTGGGAAATCTTGCGTTATTGGATCGATTTAATTTGTGAAATACATGTCCACCAGCTCCCCTTTCATCCACTTAAACTTCCCCTCATCGAGATTCCAGATGACCTCTACAGAGTAGGGAACACGGACACCTTGAAAAGAGCGGTAAGCGCCCGGACTTACTTCTATAATCCACTCCTCGAGGCTCGTACCCCCTGAGGTTTGGTAGGGCCTCATGGCTCTGACTTCTCGGATATCGCCGTTTTCATTAAAAATAAAGGTGGCCGATTCGGTCATATTTCCCCAATGGATGGTAGCCCGGGCAGAGAAATCATCTATGGGCTCCCAATGGATGAAAGATTGTCGAGCGGCAGCGGGCACCCAGGCTATTTCGGCCAGGTATCTAATTAGACTGCCCCGATCGATGTCTTGATCAGTTGCATTTACTACGGGATAAAGGGACATCAGGGAAATTTTCATTTGACCATTGCCATCGAGGTAGCTGTCAAGTCCACTGAGGTGAATGCCCGGAAAGGCATCTACTCCCGCCCTCCAAACATAGCCCGGTTGATGGGGGTTGGTCCATTGCACTGCATTGAAATCCATCCACCTACCCTCCGGGGAAGTCCTCAGTTTTCCGGCTTGCTTCAAAACCACTGTTCGTCCGGGTATGGCATTCATGTCCAAGGAATTTGTCAGCCATTTTTTCACAGGTTCAGGGAGCGTCTCTACAGCCTGAAGTTCTTCATTGGGTTGGGTTTGTTCGATCAACCCTCTGACTAGATGATCGGTTTCCCTGTCAAAGCTCCACTGCCCAAAGCCCACGAGAGCACCGGAAAAAATGATGACGTTGGCGATGGTTCCAAAACTCGCTTCGTTCCAGTCAAAAACAATAATTACCTGAGAAAGTATGACGGTTACCAATGTCAACATCCACCACCATGGGTAATTCATCCAAAGGGCAAACATGCAAATAAAAAACAGTATGGAGGTTAGCAACCACAGCACTCCGAGGGGTTTAGAGATGGTTTTGGTCAGGTGGCTGAGTTCAATCAGGTCAAATGCCTTTATGAACCCCACAAGGTGAATGATACCGTGCATTACCAATACAATGAAAAGAAAAATTTTCATCTGTTTAAGTTTTTTCTGAAGGCAAAAAACCTCAGCTGAGCCAGTGATCAGAGCAAATATACGTACATTTCTCTATTGGTTGTGGGTTCGAAAATGTTTGTTGGGAAAGTGAGAAAGTACAAATACGGTGGTTATTTAAATTTCGAGAGGACGAGTTCACCTATTTGAACGGCATTGGTAGCTGCACCTTTTCTCAGGTTATCGGCCACCACCCATATATTCA
>SL_3KL_010_SEDDRAFT_10003334_pt1 | contig 14592 bp, 15 predicted proteins | sample SodLakKL_010_SED_2_FD_10381 | JGI IMG/M metagenome (IMG submission 10381)
GGATGTTCTTTACCGTGACCTCGTTCATTCCGATTCCCGGTATTCGCAATGTCGCCAAGTTCATCAACACCGTGATCAACCTGTCACTGACCTATCTCGACGAGGTGATCCTGGCCCATAACATCCGTACCCAGTCCGACAACCCCTGGCGCTCCAGCCGCACGGCGCTGATTCTGTATGCTCAGAACTACAAGGCCTTTCTCAAGAACGCCTTCTTTCTCGCCTTCATCATCTGGGGCCTGACCTTCCTGGTGTTCTTGCTGATTCTGGCCCCGATCGGATTGCTGGTTTCCGTGATCCCGGCAGTGGCCGGTCCGTTGACCCTGATCATCGCGCTGGTTTTTGCCTGGGGCGTCAAGCAGTCGGTCATCGAGCCGATCGGCATGACCGCCCTGATGCAGGTATTTTTCAAGGTCACCGAGGGCCAGGAACCCAACCCCGAGTGGGAGAACAAGCTCGAGAGCGTGTCGAAGAAGTTTGGCACCTTCAAGGACAAGGCGATGGAGTGGGATCAGGAAAAAGGTTCCTCCCCGGCGCCGGCTGATGAGCCGCCGCAGGGGGGTTCGCCGGCTTAGGGCGGTTTGGTTGGTTTGTTGGTTTGTTGGTTCTTGTAGGTCGGGGTGACACCCCCGACGGACGAGGCTTAATTGGCCACCACCGAGTGGTTCGCGTGCCTCAACCCGAATCTGACCACCTCACATGTCCAATTCAAGTCGATTTCGGAATTCTCGTCCGTCGGGGATGTCACCCCGACCTACGGAGCCGAGGCTTTGATCATTCTTTTCCAGCTTAGCAAGGCATTGCGGGCGGGAAGCGGCTGACTTCCTGTCTGCGCTACCCCGGCCTAAGGGTCGAGGGCATTGATCACGGTTTTCCACGGCAACAAAGCGTTGCGGACGCGGGCGGGGAATCGGCTGACGGCGTGCAGGTGGGTCAGGTCACCCAGATTTTCGCAGCCGTCGGCTTGCTGATCGGCCAGAAACTCCGAGAACTGATCATAAGCGCGCGCCGCCTCGTTCGGGGTTCGCCCGATCAGCCACTCGGTCAGCATCGAGGCCGAGGCCTTGGTCACGGCGCAGGCCTCGCCGGAGAAGGCGGCCTTTGCGATCTTTCCGTCGCTCATTTCCAGCTCGATGAGAATGTCATCGCCACACAGCGCATCGTGCCCGCGCGCCGAGTGGGTGGCTGATTCCAGCCGCCCGAAATTGCGCGGGTTGCGGTTGTGCTCGAGGATGACGTGCTGATAGAGCTGATCCAGGGCCATGACGACAGTTGCTCACTATTGACGATGGCTCACGGCACCAACGCCCGGTCGCCGAGGCCGCTGGCACGGGCCAGACGTTCATCACGCGTGACAAGAAATCCGTTCAACAGTTGGGCCAGAACGACATAGGCTGCATCATAGGCGGTCAATCGCCCCCGCAAGGCCCAGATACCGGCCATCAGGTTGACATGTCGATACCGGCGGATCGGCAGTGTGCGCAGTTCATCAACCAGGTTTGATCGAGAGGCGGGAATACGCCCGTCGCGATCCAGTCGGCGCAACGCGTGCAAGGTCTCAACGTCCAACAGCTCCGGCGCCGCCATCAGGGTATCGGGAGCCCAGAGCACTTCTTCGATCGGTTCGGGCTGGAAGCGGGCGAGCAGATCAACGGCAATCGATGCATCGACAACCAGAATGCGACTCACGCGGCGTCTCTTTCCCTGCGTATCAGCGCGGCTGACGACTCGGTCATTTCAAATGGTTCGGCATCACGCAGTTGCTCACGCAACTCAAGCTCCGTGGGCAATGCCAGCCAGGCCGTCATTTGCTCGAGCAGCAGTTCACTCATGCTCCGCCCTTCCAACGCAGCACGCGCCTTCAGGGCGCGGTGCAACTCGGTCGGGACATTGCGAATCTGGATCATGCGGCTCACGAGTCAACCTCAATTTCATGTTCCCCACATGCTAGCATGCGGGAAACATTGGAGCACCATCTTTCAAGTCAGCATCTTGCGGGCTTTTTCCAGGGCGTCGAGAAAGACCTCGATTTCAGTGCGCAGGTTGTAGGCGGCAAACGAGATGCGGGCTGTGGCCGGGACCCCGTAGAACTGCATGACCGGCATGGCGCAGTGATGGCCGGTGCGCAAGGCCACGCCATGATGGTCGATGATGGTGCCCAGGTCGTTGGGATGGACGCCTTCGAGGGTGAACGAGACCACCGGGCCCTTGTGCTCGGCCTGGCCGATGATGGTCAGGCCCTCGACTTCGTTCATGCGCTCGGTGGCGAAATCCAGCAGCTTTTTCTCGTGCGCGGCGATCTTTTCAATGCCGGTATCGAAGAGAAAACGAACCGCCGCACCCAGTCCAATGGCGCCGGCAATATTGGGTGTGCCGGCCTCGAACTTGTGCGGCAACTCATTGAACGTGGTGCCCTCGAAACTGACCCGGGTGATCATCTCGCCGCCGCCCTGCCAGGGTGGCATGGCCTCCAGCAATTCTTCGCGGCCCCACAGCGCGCCGATACCGGTCGGGCCGTACATCTTGTGGGCGGACAACGCATAGAAATCACAACCCAGGGCCTTAACATCGACTTGTTCATGCGGCGTGGCCTGGGCGCCGTCGACCAGCACCGGTACCTCGTGCCGTCGCGCCATGGCGCAGATCTCGGCGACCGGGTTGACCGTGCCCAGAGCGTTGGATACATGGACCACGCCGATCATGCGGGTACGCTCGGAGATCAGGTTTTCGAATTCCTCTAGCAGCAATTCGCCGCGCTGATTGATGGGCGCGACCTTGAGCACCGCGCCGGTGGCCTCGCACAGTAACTGCCAGGGCACGATATTCGAGTGGTGTTCCATGTGGGTGATGAGAATTTCATCACCGGCCTGAATTTTGGGCCGCACGAAACTGTTGGCCACCAGGTTGATGGCCTCGGTGGTGCCGCGGGTGAACACGATCTCGCGCTCGGATGGTGCGTTGATCAGCTTCTGGACCTCGCGACGGGACTGCTCGAAAGCCTCCGAGGCTTCGACCGAGAGCTGATGGACACCTCGGTGCACGTTGGCGTTGTAGTGCCGGTAGAAATCCTCCATCGCCTTGATGACCGCCAGCGGGCGCTGGGCGGTGGCGGCATTGTCCAGGTAGACCAGCGGCTTGTCATGAACCGTGCGCTCGAGCACCGGAAACTGCGCACGCAGACCATGCACATCGAGCTGTTCTCTTACACCTGACTTGACGATATCCATTGACCTGTTATTCCGGGGGTCCTAAAACTTAAATCCGAAAATCTTTAAACGCAAAGACGCGAAGACGGGAAGAAAAATATCTAATAGTCATGTATTACTTCTGAGTTCACGGAATTACTTTCGTTTTCCAAATCAATCTCTTAATCAAAATTATTGATCTTCTATTCTTTGCGTCTTTGCGTCTTTGCGTTTCAAAGGTTTTGCTTTTCAAAGGTTTCACTCTTCAAGCGCTTGACTCAGCCGACCAATCAACCAATTGCGGATGGGTTCGGACTCGATATTGTCCAGCGGCTCGGTGGCGAAGCCGAGCTTGAGCAAGGCGGTCGCCGCCTCAGCCGACATGCCGCGCGAGCGCATGTAGAACAATGCATTCTCGTCGAGCTGACCGATGGTTGCGCCATGACTGGCGGTGACTTCCTCGGCGTGGATCTCGAGCTCGGGCTTGGTGTTGATGCGGGCCGAATCACTCAGCAACAGGTTGGCGGTATTGAGATCGGAGTGACTGTCATCGGCGCCGCGATGGATATGGATACGGCCATTGAACACCCCGACACCATTGCCGTCGGCAAGCATTCGGAATGATTCGCGGCTGTTGGTCTGACCGACCTTATGGTCGATACTGGTGTGGTAATCGACATGTTGCTTGCTATTGATCACGGCCACACCGTCGACTTCTCCTCGCGCTCCGTCGGCCGTCAGGTCAATGGCCAGATCCTGACGCATCAGACGACCGCCCAGGTCAAGCACATGGCACTGATAGTGTCCGTCCCGGGCAACCCGGACCTTGCTGCGCTGTACCCAGACCGAGTCGGCATGGCGACGCACGAGGTGATGATCCAGGCGCGCCTCGGGTGCCAGCTCGATATCCTCGACCACGTTGATCAGCCCCTTGCCGTGGTCTTGCTGCAGTTCGATCAGGTTGGCCGAGGCGCCCTGCCGTACGTCAATCAACAGGCGTGGATGCACGCTGCCGGCAAAGGCTTCGGAGGTAGTGGTGGCCAGCACCAGTGGCCTGGTCTGTTCGGTTTCGATCACCAGGCGCCAGGCTTGCTGGAAGCAGGCCAGGTTCAACCAGGCAAAGGCATCGGCGCGATCACCGTATTCGACATCTTCGAGGTCACTCGCCGAAATCGCCTCGAGTCGGACACCATCGGGCAGGTCCAGACCATCCGGATCGAGCAGCCCGTGGCCGAAATGAATCATGACGGCATCGAACGGCAGTTCCGGGGGCTGGCTGCCGGGTAGCTCGGTGGCCTCGAAACTGCGCTTTTGAAGGACCTTGAGCGAGGTGTACTTCCAGGCTTCCGTCTTGAGGTCGGGGAAACCATGTTGCATCAGTGCCCTGCGGGCACGCTGACGGATGGGCCCCAGACGATCATCATCCGCGACTTCAGGCGCCAGTTGTTCGATCAACTCACTCATGCCGAGGCCTTCTCCAGAAACGAGTAGCCTTCGGATTCGAGCCGCTGGACCAGGTCACGCCCGCCGCTTTCCACGATGCGTCCGTCGGACAACACGTGGACATGATCCGGTTCCAGATAATCAAGCAGGCGCTGGTAATGGGTGATCACCACGAACGAGCGTTGGTCATCTCGCTGGCGATTGATGCCCTCGGCGACCAGCCGCAACGCATCGATATCCAGGCCCGAGTCGGTCTCATCCAGCACCGCCAGCTTGGGCGCCAGCACGGCCATCTGGACGATCTCGTTGCGCTTTTTCTCACCGCCGGAAAAGCCGACGTTGACGGCGCGCTTGAGCAATGACTCGTCCATTTTCAATTGCTTGAGCGCCTCGCGCACGACCTTGAGAAAACCGACCGAGTCGACCTCTTCTTCGCCGCGCGCCTTGCGCTGGGCATTTAGAGCGGCGCGCAGGAAGTAGGCATTGTTGACGCCGGGAATCTCGACCGGGTACTGAAAGGCCAGAAACAGCCCGACCGCAGCCCGTTCCTCGGGCTCCATTTCCAACAGGTCGGCGCCCTCGAACTCGATCGAGCCTTCGGTGATCTCGTATCCGTCGCGCCCGGCCAGGGCGTAACCCAGGGTCGACTTGCCCGACCCATTCGGCCCCATGATGGCGTGCAGCTCGCCCGGTTTGACTTCGAGGTCCAGGCCTTTGAGGATGGGTTTGTCGTCTACGGTGACTTGGAGGTTGGTGATGGATAACATGATCAAAGGGTTCAGGGTTCAGGGTTCAGGGTTCAGGGTTCAGGGTTCAGGGGTCATCCAACCGCCCCCTCCAGCGAGATCTCGAGCAATGCCTTGGCTTCGACGGCGAATTCCATCGGCAGCTCCTTGAAGACTTCCTTGCAAAAGCCGTCGACGATCATGGCCACGGCGTCTTCTTCGTCCAGGCCGCGTGAGCGGCAGTAGAAGAGTTGGTCTTCGCCGATTCTCGAGGTGGTCGCCTCGTGTTCGATCTTGGCGCCGGCGTTGGCGGATTCGATGTAGGGGAAGGTGTGGGCGCCGCAGGTCTTGCCGATCAGCAGGCTGTCGCACTGGGTATAGTTGCGCGCCTGTTCGGCCTTTTTGGCCACCCGCACAAGGCCGCGGTAGCTGTTGCTGCTCTTGCCGGCGGAAATGCCCTTGGAGATGATCTTGCTGGTGGTGTTCTTGCCCAGGTGGATCATCTTGGTTCCGGTATCGGCCTGCTGGTGGTTGTGGGTCAGAGCCACCGAATAGAACTCGCCGGCCGAGCGATCACCGCGCAGGATGCACGACGGGTATTTCCAGGTAATCGCCGAGCCGGTCTCGACCTGGGTCCAGGAAATGCGTGCATCGTCCTCGCGACAGTCTCCACGCTTGGTGACGAAGTTGTAGATGCCACCCTTGCCGTTTTCATCACCCGGATACCAGTTCTGAACCGTGGAGTACTTGATCTTGGCCTTCTTGCGCGCGACCAGTTCGACCACTGCGGCATGCAACTGGTTTTCGTCACGCATCGGGGCCGTGCAACCTTCAAGGTAGCTGACTTCGCTACCCGGTTCGGCAATGATCAGGGTGCGCTCGAACTGGCCGGTGTCACGGGCGTTGATGCGGAAGTAGGTCGACAACTCCATCGGACAACGGGTGTTTTCGGGGATGTAGACGAACGAGCCATCGGAAAACACGGCTGAATTGAGCGCGGCGAAGTAGTTGTCACGATACGGTACAACCGTCCCCAAGTATTCGCGCACCAGCTCAGGATGGTTCTGCACGGCTTCTGAAAAGCTGCAGAAGATCACCCCGGCCTCTTTCAGCTCCTTCTGAAAGGTCGTGCCGACCGAGACCGAGTCGAACACGGCATCGACGGCCACGCCAGCCAGGCGGGCGCGTTCATGTAGCGGCACACCAAGCTTGTCGAAGGTCTCGAGCAGCTTGGGATCAACCTCGTCCAGGCTTTTGGGCCGGTTCTTCTGCTTGGGCGCGGCGTAGTAGTGAATCTTCTGGAAGTCAATGGCCGGAACATTCAGATGCGCCCAGTTCGGCACCGGCATGCTCTGCCAGTGATGGAAAGCCTTCAACCGCCACTCCAGCATCCAGGATGGCTCCTTCTTCTTGGCCGAGATCATGGCGATGATCTCCTCGTCCAGGCCGGCGCGGACCCGGTCGGCCTCGATATCGGTGTAGAAGCCGGCCTTGTAACGCTGCTGGATGTGCTGCTGGACCTGTTCAACGGTCTGATTCATGGTCAACCTCAGTTCAGTTTTTCATTGGCCGAAAGCGGGCCGGCCTCGGTTCGAATGGCGATGCGCGGCGCGACCGGTCGCGCCAGGTCAGCCAGGCTGAGCCGTTCCAGGGCATCCTCGACCGCCAGGCCGATGCGCTGCCAATTACCGCGCAGGCTGCAATTGGGTTCATGCGAGCATAGCCCCGGTTCCAGGGCACACTCGGTCAGGGCGATCGGCCCCTCCATGGCGCGAACGATGGCGGCCACCGAAATCTCGTCGGGCGCCAGGGCCAGACGGTAACCCCCATTGACCCCGCGCACCGAACTGACCAGATCCGAACGCGCCAGGGTCTTGAGGACCTTGGCCGCGGTGGGTGGCTCCAGCCCGCATTCCTCGGCAAGCTGGCTGGCCGGCACACAGATCTCGGGCTGCCGTGCCAGATTGGCCATCAGCACGGTCGCGTAGTCAGTCAACTTGCTGATTCTGAGCATTTCGACAAATTTCCGGGGGCGTGATGTCCGCCCATCAGGTTTCAAAAACTATTATGTGGTCCGGAGGTAAACAAAACAAGACCAAATTGGTACCTGATTGCTGTGCCGCTGTTTTCCAACCCCCACCAGCCGACGGATCTATCTAGGCCAGATCACGCTCAACCCTGTTCCGGCAAGCCTGCGTGAATGGTTGGCCGGACCACCTGGTCGCGCCCGGCGCGCTTGGCTTCATACAGGGCGGCATCGGCCCGTTTGAGCAATTCGTCCCAGCTTTCACGCTTCTTTTGCCACTCGACCACGCCGAAGCTCGCGGTCAGGCGAACCCCGCAGTCCCCCAGGTTGATCCTGGTACCGGCCAGTGATTGGCGCATGCGTTCGGCGACCCCGGCCGCCTGATCCAGCGTGGCGCCCGGCAGAATGATCAGAAACTCCTCGCCACCGAAACGAAAGCCGGTGTCACGTCCGCGAATTCTGCCGCCAACGCATTCAGCCACGGCCTGCAGCACCCGGTCGCCGGCCTGGTGACCATATTCGTCATTGACCCGCTTGAAATGATCAACGTCAAGCAGAATCAATGACAGGGATTCCCCCGTGGCTGTCGCATGCTGCATCTCACGCTCGGCCACATGGTCCATCGATTGGCGATTCTGCAAGCCGGTCAGTGCATCGGTGCGAGCAAGCCTCATCAGTTCAAGCTGCTTCTCGCGAAACATCATCACCGCCAGCGCCATGCTCAGGAAAAACCCGAACAGCATAGCGCTCAGGAACGCCATGACCTGGAATGGGTCCTGGACGAATGAACCGATCAGACCGGGACTGAACAGCGCATACGTCAGACGAATGCCCAGAAACAGGGAAAACGCCAGCAACACCGCCGAGACCGCGCGGTGAAAATACAGCATTCCGGAGCGCCGCGAACGCCACAGCAACCAGCCCGCATAGCCGCTGAACAGGATATAGGTGCTCGAATGCATCACGATACGCCAACGCAGGCTGTCTCCCAGTTCGGGGAAGATGCGAGTGGAAACAAACACCACAGCGACAATGATCACCACCAGACGGGTCCAGCATGGGCGCCCGAGGTAGCGCTGGACCCCGATCAGAATCAAGCCATGACCGAGCGCGATCAGCGCATTGGCCAGCGAAACCGCAAACCAGGTCGGAACCGGGATACCTACGGTTTGAAGCAGGTGCCCCAGCAGATAGCCTGAAGCGAACGCCAAACCGGCCAGCGACCAGTCGATCAGGCCACGGCTGCGCATTCCGGCATGGTAGATGCCAAACATGGTCAAGGCCATCAGCAGCCCGCCCAGGCCGGATGTGAAAGCGAGCGTACGCACATCCAGCATCAACCATTCACCCATGCTTCAATCTCCGGTCAGTCATGGAAGTTCATGCAAAAATCGAGCCACACCATTGACCTCGTGATGATTGTTTGATTCCAAATCATCCCCTGAGATGGTGCGCATGAATCATCGATGGGCCGAACGGGTTGCATCTCTGCAGCGATCACCATCCATTGTCCGGTTGTACCCATTCCGGACAACCCGGTCACCACCGGGTAAGCTCTGACCAACGAATCGACCAATACCCTGTTGCAACTTCGGGCTTGGGGACCAATGATGGGGTGTATGCAGCGGAATCAGCAGCCATGAGTGATGAACGAAGAGCACTGGCCGAGTCCTGGGCCATCCGGCAGCTCGGCTGGCCGGAATGGACATCCCGGGCGATTTCATCCGATGCCAGCTTCCGTCGATATTTCAGGCTGGAACACGAAGGCAAGTCGGTGGTGGTCATGGACGCCCCTCCGGAGCGCGAATCGATCGACGCATTTGTCGAGATCGACCGGCGCCTGCAGGGCGTGGTTCACGTCCCCGAGATTCTGGCCAGCGACAGCGAACGCGGGCTGGTGTTGCTCGAAGACCTCGGCGACCAGCCATTTCATCATGTCTTGACCCCGGACAACGCCGATGCGTTGTTCGACGATGCCATCCAGGCACTGGTGGCGATGCAGTCTCGGGTGACGGTCGACGGCATGCCCGAATATGAACCCGCCAAGTTGCTAGCCGAGCTGGCGCTTTTTCCCGACTGGTTTCTGGTGCGCCACTGGCAGGTCGAACCCAGCGAGGCCGAACTGGATGCCTGGGATCATGTCTGCGCCACGCTGATTCGCTGGGCTATGGATCAACCCCGGGTTTTCTGTCACCGTGACTACATGCCGCGCAACCTGATGCTGGCCGACCCCAACCCCGGCATCATCGATTTTCAGGATGCCGTCATCGGTCCGATCAGCTACGACCCGGTCTGCCTGTTTCGCGATGCGTTCTTGAGCTGGCCAACCGATCAGGTCGATACCTGGCTGGAAGGCTTTCGCCGACGCGCCGACCAGGCCGGTCTGCCGGTGACGCCATCGGCCGAGCTATGGCGGCGCACCTGCGATTTCATGGGCGTTCAACGCCACCTCAAGGTCATCGGCATCTTTGCCCGAATTCGCTATCGGGACGGCAAGCCCGCCTACCTGGAAGACACGCCACGTTTTTTCGATTACCTGGACGTTGCCATCGGTCGCAACCCGGAACTTGCCGTCCTGGGAGTACTGCTGAAGGCCTGGCGCCAGCGTGCGGTGGAATCAAAATCCGAAGCCGCGGACTGAACATGAATCCGGTTCGACGGATCGCCTATCGCAGCCGACGCCTGGGACGCGCCCTGGCAAAAGTGCCGATCGGCAAGCCTCCGAAGGTTCGTTTCATCGTCCTGTGTCGTGCGCGCACCGGCTCCAACCTGCTGATGTCGATGCTGGAAGGTCACCCACAGGTGCTCGCTTACGGGGAAAAGCTGCGCCATGCCACCGCGCCGGCCGCCGAACATTTTCTCGAGCGACTTCGCGCCCGCCGCGCATGGTGGATACAGGCGGTCGGTTTCAAGATGTTCCATGACCACCCTCATGGCCAACCGGCCGACCCGGTCTGGCGGACACTCGAACAGGTCGATGACCTGCGCGTCGTTCACCTGTGGCGCAAAAACCTGCTGCATGTGGCGCTGTCGGAATCCCTGGCCGAGCGCAGTGATCACTGGGTGCAGCGTCCCGATCAGGCCAATCGAAACCCGTATCCCGACGACCCGCTGGTGCTCGACCCACGGGAACTCGGCGAACGGTTTTCGGCCATGACCCGGCTGCAAAAACTTCGACGCCGACAATTGGCGCACTTGCCGGCCATTGATATCGAATTCGAGGACTTGCGGCACGACCGGGACCGGGCATTTGCCCGCCTGTGCCGGTTTCTCGACCTGCCCGAACAACCGGCCCGGCCGTGGACCGTTCGCCAGCGCCATCGCCCGGTGCATGAGATGATCGCCAACTACCGGGAGCTGGAGACATACTTTGCCGACACGCCCTGGGCCGAATTCTTTGCTGAACAGGAACAACCCTTGCGCTAAGCTGGTCGGCGAACTTTCAGAACCTGTAGGCATGCGTGCAATGATCCTGGCGGCCGGGCGCGGCGAGCGACTCAAGCCCCTGACCGACCGAATTCCAAAACCCCTGATCGAGGTCGGTGGCCAACCCCTGATCGAACATCACTTGCAAGCGCTTTCCCGGGCCGGCGTCAGCGAGGTGGTGATCAACATCAGTTGGCTGGGCGAGCAGATTCGCAGTCACCTCGGAGACGGCAGTCGCTGGAACCTGAGCATTGCCTATTCTCCGGAACCACCCGGCGCGCTGGAAACCGCCGGTGGCATCCGTCGCGCCCTGCCCCTGCTCGACAGCGAATGTTTCCTGGTCATCAGCGGCGATGTCCTGACCGATTTCGACTTTGGATACCTGGTGGGCCGGCGACCTTCCGGGCTGGCTCACCTGGTCATGGTGGACAACCCGCCACACCACCAGCATGGAGACTTCAACCTGGCGCCCGATGGTGCACTTCAAATCGAAGGCATGCCTCGCCTGACCTACTCGGGCATCGGGATTTTTCACTCGAACCTGTTTGTCGACGTTGATCCTGAAGTGCCCATGCCGTTGCGCCCCCTGCTGGAGCAGGCAATCGGACGACGCCAGCTCAGCGGCGAACACTATCGCGGCAAGTGGATGGATATCGGTACTCTGGAAAGACTTCACGTGGCCAGGCAACTCAATTGATTCGGCCCGGCGCAACCGGCTACACTCTCCATTCCAACTCGAGGGATGAAAATGACGGTACAGATCGGCATCATCAAGGAAACCGCCCCCGGCGAACGACGGGTGGCGCTGGATCCGCCCACTGCAGCCAAGCTCACTCAGGCCGGCCACAGTGTGCTGGTTGAATCCGGCGCCGGTGTGGAATCCGGTCACCCCGACGAAGCCTGGGGAGATTGCGAGATTCTCGGCGATGCCGCCAGCGTCGCCGAACGTGCCGACATCCTGCTCAGTGTGCGTCGCCCACCGCCGCAGGTACTGGGCCAGATGCGCCCGGATACCCTGGCGATCGGCCAATTGGCCGCGCATGCCGACTTCGACGAACTCAAAAGTGCCGCAGAACGCAGCCTGTCGCTGATCAGCATGGAATTGCTGCCGCGCATCACGCGCGCTCAGGCCATGGATGTACTGAGCTCTCAGGCCACGGTGGCCGGTTACAAGGCGGTGATCATTGCCGCCGATATCGCCCCGCGACTGTTCCCCATGCTGACAACCGCCGCGGGCACCTTGCGACCGGCCAAGGCGGTCATCATCGGCGCCGGAGTGGCCGGCCTTCAGGCCATTGCCACGGCCCGACGGCTTGGCGCCCAGGTCGAGGCTTACGACATTCGTGCCGCCGCGCGCGAGCAGGTCGAGTCGCTGGGCGCGAAGATGATCGACACCGGCGTCGATGCCGAGACCGAGGGCGGCTATGCCCGCGAGCTGTCCGATGATGAACGCGCCCAGCAGGCCGAAGCCTTGGCGCGCCATCTTGCCAAGGCCGATGTGGTGGTCTCGACCGCCGCCATTCCCGGGCGGCCCGCGCCGAAGATCATCACCGAGGCCATGGTCGATGACATGAATCCCGGAGCTGTGATCGTGGACCTGGCCGCCGAGACCGGCGGCAACTGCGAGCTGACCCGGGCCGGTGAAACGGTCAACCACAAGGGTGTGTTGATTGCCGGGCCGACCAATCTGCCCAGCAAGGCTCCGCTGCATGCCTCGGAAATGTATGCCAAGAATATTCACAACCTGCTCGCCCTGCTGATCGGCGAGGAGGGTTTGAAGATTGACACCGAAGACGAGGTCATCGCCGGCTGCCTGCTGGCCCACGGTGGCCAAGTCGTACACGAGAAGTTTAGATGAGGGGTCAGGGGTCAGGATTCAGGGGTCAGGGGGCACCGTGCTTTTACTGATCCCTGAATCCTGACCCCTCGTAAAATCCTGACCCCTGGAAGAACCAAGGAGACAATGAATGGAAGGCTGGATCGCACTCTACATTTTCATGCTGGCGGCGTTTACCGGGATCGAGGTGATCCGCCGGGTGCCGGCCATCCTGCACACGCCGCTGATGTCGGGGTCGAACTTCATTCACGGCATCGTCGTGGTCGGCGGCATGGTGGTGCTGGGCATGGCCGACACCACCGCCGAAATCGTGGTGGGCTTCATCGCCGTCTTTCTTGGCGCCGGTAACGCGGTGGGTGGCTACGTGGTCACCGAACGCATGCTGGAGATGTTCAAGACCTCCGGCTCGAAGAACGAGAAAAACAAGGAAGCCTCATGACTCTCCCCGGACTCGACTTCATCGTTCCGGCGGCTTACTTTGCCGCCGCGGTCATGTTCATCTACGGCCTCAAGGGCATGAGCTCACCGGTCACCGCACGGCAGGGCATGATCTGGGCTGGTGTGGCCATGCTGCTGGCCGTGCTGGTGACCTTTGTTCACCCGGCTGTCAAGGGCAACTACATGCTGATGCTGATCGCCCTGGGCTCGGCCTCGCTGCTGGCCTGGTGGTGGGCGCGCATCGTCGCCATGACCGACATGCCGCAAATGATCGCCCTGTACAACGGCATGGGCGGGGGCTCGGCAGCCGCCATTGCCGCGGTCGAATTGCTCAAGGTCTACAGCGGCCAGGTCGCGCTTGCGCCGGTCACCATCATGATCGCCAGCTTCGGCGCCATCATCGGCTCGATCGCCTTTTCCGGTTCCCTGGTTGCGTTTGCAAAATTGCAGGGCTGGATGCGCAAGAGCTGGCGTTTCCCCGGTCAGCAGATTTTCAACCTGGCCGTTTTCGCAGCCACGCTGGCCATCGGCGCATGGATCTTCATCGACGGGCCGACCCCGATGCTGCTGGCGCTGTTCTTTGGTCTCGCCCTGCTGGCCGGCATTCTGATTACCGTGCCGATCGGCGGCGCCGACATGCCGGTGGTGATTTCGCTCTACAACGCCCTGACCGGCATCGCCGTGGGCTTCAAGGGCTACGTACTGGAAATTCCCGCCCTGATGATCGCCGGTATCGTGGTCGGGGCGGCCGGCTCTCTGCTGACCCAGTTGATGGCCAAGGCCATGAACCGGCCCCTGTCCAACGTATTGTTCTCCGGCTTCGGCAAGGCCGACGAAGATGCCGCCGGCGGACCGGCCAGCGGCGAGATGAAATCCATCGACGCCACCGATGCCGCCATCCAGATGGCCTATGCCGAGAAAGTCATCATCGTGCCCGGTTACGGCATGGCCGTGGCCCAGGCCCAGCACAAGATCTGGGAATTGACCGAGCTGCTGACCAGCCGCGGGGTCAAGGTCAGCTTCGCCATTCACCCGGTCGCCGGTCGCATGCCCGGCCACATGAACGTGCTGCTGGCCGAGGCCGGCGTACCGTATGACCTGATTTTCGACCTCGAAGACATCAACGCCCAGTTCCCGACCACCGATGTGGCCCTGGTCATTGGCGCCAACGACGTGGTCAACCCGGCCGCGCGCAAGGACACCTCCAGCCCGATCTACGGCATGCCCATCCTGGATGTCGACCGGGCTAGAAACTGCATCGTCATCAAGCGCGGCCAGGGCACCGGCTTCTCCGGCATCGAAAACCTGCTGTTTTTCGAGGACAACACGCGTATGCTGTACGGCGATGCCCAGAAGGTGGCCCAGGCGCTGATCGGGGGGATTAAGGCCTTGGGTTAAAGCCGTTTGGTTCGTTTGTTGGTTTGTTGGTTCGTTGGTTTGTTGGTTGGGGGCGTGGTTGTCTCGCTTGATGCAAACCCCGAAAGTCCAATCAACCCACCAAACGAACAAACC
>SL_3KL_010_SEDDRAFT_10003335_pt1 | contig 14591 bp, 9 predicted proteins | sample SodLakKL_010_SED_2_FD_10381 | JGI IMG/M metagenome (IMG submission 10381)
TATTTGCATCAGCAGCTTTTAAAAAAAAGTCCCTCTGCAAATCTGTGCGGAGGGACTTTTTGTTTGTATTAATTACCACCAAACAGCCAAATCCTGATGCCTGAAAAATGTCTGTCATCTACGGAACTGTTACCAACGCCGTAGCACCTGCCTGACTTTGATTTCCATCTTTTCGGAATGCACGAACCATGTATTCATACCTGCCCGGAGGTACCCGGTAATCGGTGAACGTGGTTGTTTCCGATCGGCCCATCTGCCGGTAGGCACCCTCGCCCGATCGGCGGTAGATCACAAAAAAGATCTCATCACTCATATCGCTGTAACTCCACCGCAGCATGGTGCGCCGCTCGCCGGGCTGTGCCGTTACCGTTTCGACCGGAGCCACATCCCGGCGGTTTACCGTCTGAACGCGCACCGGGTGGGAATGTCCGGATCGCAGCCCGCTTTCACTTTCAGCTTCCAGTACATAATGATAGATCGTGCCCGGCTCCAGCCGCTGGTCGGTGAATTCGGCAATGGGTGTTCGCTCTCTGAACCGATGAACCGGCTGCCAGTCAGTTGCCCCGTCTATACGGCGATATAATGTGGCTGTCTGAGGCTCACCCTTTGTGGAGATGCCCACCTCAAATGTTGCCTGTGTGGCTGCGATCTCTACATTTCGGAAAACCGGTTTCTGTGGAGGCACCACCGCCGGACGCTCCAGAGCGATCACCTCGCTTGGCTCCGATTCATTAAAATGCACATCATAGGCGCGAATCTGGTAATAAACATTTCGGGTGAGGGTGTTCAACATTACGGTGTCCCGAACCACCGTTCTGCTCCCCTCTGTAATCAGAGAATCACCAAAAATTTCCTTTATTACCGAAAATTCATGTTCGGGATCGTTTGCCATAAAAATTTTATATCCATCCACCGCTCCCTCGGGATCCGGGCTGATGATGATCTCCACCGAACCATCATCTCCAATCGTGGCCTGGCCAATCTCCGGACGTACGGGTGGATTAAAGCGAATATATGAAACCGGCAGCACGGCTGAATTACTCACATTTCCTGCCGTATCCACCGCCTGCACCGCGTAGTACGTGTCCAGCTCACGGTTAAAATCGAGGTCGATCCATTCTCGGAGATCAGGGCCTGTCAGGTCGGGGTGTAGCCGTACAAACTCCTCATTGGTGCCATCGCCCCGGAGCACGGCAAATCCAGCGAGATCATCATCCACATTTTCAGGCATTTGCCAGGTAACGCGAACCGTATCCTGGCTTTCATGTTTTGGCTGCAGAAGCAAAGGTTCGCGCGGTGGCGTGAGATCACGTGGTGTTCCGGACGCTTCCCCGAAAAGCACCCGCTCGCCAAACACATTTTGCCCGTAAAAGCGATAGTGGTAATTCCGGTAGTTGTTCAGATTTTCATCCGAAAATGTAGCCCGCTGCGGACCATCATACCCATGTCCCCGAAGGTTCAGCTCAATCACCTCGTTCAATGGTTCAAACGGTCCGTTTGGGCTGAATGATCGCTGCACATACATCCCCACTGAATTGCCGGGCTGCTCCCAGATAAAAGAGAGTTCGCCATCGCCTTCATGAACAAGAATGGGCACTTCGTACTCTTCGGTCTGTTCTGCGGCGGTGATCTCCGTAATCACAGAAACCACATTCAACCCGGCGGGATTGGCAAGGCGCGCACGGTACTCATAGGTCTGGCCGGGTGTTACATTCGGGTCGGTTGCCGACAGTCCCAATACCCGGGCAGCCAGGGAATCTTCAAATGAACTCAACAGGAACGTCATCGTGCGAAAATCTTCGGCGCTTTTCCGGTTTACCAGGTCTTCAATCCGGTTATCAAAATTGATCGCTCCCGGCAGGTGCTCTGTTTCCGTTTCCCGGAGTTCGGTAACCACACGCAGCCGGTCGGCACGATTTCCTTCACCGATCGTTTGAATCAGCTGTTCGGTCTGGGCTTCATCGAGTGGCTGCACAGTTTCGATTGCCTGAAAGGAACCGGATCCCGCCACTCTCCTTTCTACAATAAATCCGTTTGCTGTGCCGCGCCGCATCACTTCGTTATCATCGGAGAACCATCGCATTTCAATCCCTGTTCCGTCCACATAGCGGGCAAAAAGATGAAGTTCTGCCTGGGATGCCTGCTGTGCGAAAACTGCAGGAGTGACAAATAACCCTGCCAACAGGAAACTGAGCACGGATGTCATTGTGTATTTCATGTTCATCAATTTCATTGTTAGAATCCTCTTAATAGGTTGCAGATGGTGTGGTTGCCGGTGTTAACGGGCCGGTTCCAACCGTTACTGAACCCGTAAAGAATGTATGGTCCTGCGACTGTGTGATCGGATTGCCGCTGCTGTCTGTTGCCGTTACCCAACTGCCGTTTACCAGCTCCATCAGAACGGCATCAACAGTTATGCGATACCAGCTGTCTTCATCCAGATTGTTCACAGGTGCCGGAGGTTCCGGCGGAAGGTTCCCATAGTTGGGCGGGTTGTTGTTTGTACCCGATCCTCCCAGAAATGGCACCGGTGCCTGCTGGTAGGGCGGTATCAATCCACCACCACCGGATGGGTTCGGGTTCCATGTGAGTGCAGGCAGCAGTGGCTGCTGGACGGCTCCGGTTCCAGGCCCCTGAGTCTGGCCGCCTCCTGTCTGTACACCGCCCCCCGTTACACCGGGTGCAAGCCCTACAGGCCCTGTACTAACCATTGGCGGTGGCCCCGGAATAATGTATTGGTACTCACCCAGGTTATTAATGGAACTGGTGATGTTTTGCGACTGCCACACTCCGCTCACGCTTTTCTCAAGTGTCACCGTTTTGTCAAGTTTGAAGTTGCGCAATTCAATGGTACCATTCGCCTGCGTTTCGGGAACGCTGAACTGCTCGTCGGGAGTCAGGCCATACTTCACGCTTACCGGTGATTCGGCCGGAAATTGGTAGGTTGCCAGCGGTACCACGTAGGTGATCAGGCCGCCATCAAAATCGGCTGCGGCATCACCCGGTGTTACATTCACATTGGGCTGTACCGGACTGCCGGAACAGTTGGTGCCGTATTGAAACTGCTGATGGAAGCTCACATCAAACACATCAAACACCTTTGCCTGGCCGCTCACTGCTCCCGAAGCGTACGCAGGGTCCGGGAATTTACCGGTGATGTATCCACCCGCTTTCAGAGTGGCCAGGTTGTGCACTTTATCAATTTCACCATTATTGCGATGGTACCCGAGCGCCTGTGCACCCACGGCTGCATAAAAACCGAATCCACCACCGGCCCGCCAGCCATTGATGCCCCACTCGCTGAACCCGCTGCACGCTGCATACTCCAGGAAAGAGAGATGAAGTTCTGCACCGGCGGCCGCCTCGTAGGCTATCGACCAGTCGCGCCAAACGCCCGAATAGACCTGCTTGCTGCCCGACGCTTCAAACTCAAATCCAAGACCAAATGCGAAACCTGCACCTAACTCTGCCATGTTGTTGTCGATCTGCCCCTGCATGTGGGCGTTGTTCGGATTGTACCCAAAATGCTGTGCATATTTACTCGCAAACGTGTTCGTAAAGCCGTTTGGATTTGGAATGGCGTTCCCAAGCATCAGATATTCATACAGATTCACACCAAGCACTTCAACCGTGTTGGTGTTGGTTGGAATGCCGGCTTTTAAGCTCCACTGGCTGGCCATTCCATCGATATTGAAGGTGAGATTGAATGGCTCACCCGGAATGGTTTTTACCGGATCGGTATTGATGTTAGCGTTGGCCGCCAGGGTAAAATTCTTGGTTGGGAATACATAATCAACCAGCAGATTTCCAAACACTTTCCCTTTTCCGTTGCGGCGATCCACAATCGTAGCACCGGTTCCAAAATCGCCGTTGAACCCGACGTAGGTCATTCCTCCGCCGTTGGTACTGAATTCACCCATCAGGTCCACATCAGCATTGAACCCCTGCTCTTCCGGTGAGGTGGCAATGGTGGCCCCGGCATTAAAACCAAATAGGTTATTCTGTGGTGTAAAGCTGCGTTCGCCGGTGTTGCTTACCGCCACTTCCATGTTATTGTAGGCTCCTCCGCCAAAACCGCGGAATGCAAGTCCCGATAAAAACGGAATTCCGGGGTCAGGAAAATCGGCCTGAACATCCACCTGCCAGTAGCGGTAGAGCTGGCCTCCATTTTGGTAGCTCGTGTTGCCAAACTGTGCATTTGCCTCAATGTTGAGACCTGTACCGGTAAACTCGGCCTGCACATCGCCGCCAACCCGCTTTCCGAATACCGGATCATCGTTTTCGATGTATAGCGAACCGTTGATATTTACTGCATTCAGGCTGGCACTCACCGACAGCGAATCTAAAGTGAGTCCTTCATAGACAGGCGAGAATTTTTTAAAGTTGGCCGAGTCGTCTTCAATAGCAAAATCGATCCCCATCGACGTTTGTCCGCCCAGGTTTTCACTCAGGTTAAAGACCGTGGTAAACCCGACACTGCCCTTTAAGAGCTGGCCGGGGCCAGGTGCTGAGGGCGTAAAGTTGATATCCTGAAAAGTAACCGGGAAGTTATGCATAAACTTCTGCGGGCTGGCCAGGCTCCATGCACCCATGTTAAAATCGAGTCCCGTATTGCTGTCGTAGTCAAAACCGAGGCCGGCAAATTCCAGCCCCATGTTCACATTTGTGATAGGGCTTAAATCCACATTCGCCCAGTTTATATCACCGTTCAGATTCATGTTGAACGTTTTCTGATTGTTGCCAACCGATGCCGAAATGAGCGATGTAGGCTCAAGCGTGAGTGTGCCTTGCAGTAAATCGGCGTAGATCGGCCCGTCGGGATCAATCGTCAGGTTAAATGTACTGCCGGAAGGAGTATTAAAACCGGTTACAAACAGCCCCGTATAATTGAGCGTATTCTGAACCAGATCGGGATTGGAGGCCGGCAACGCCACTTTTCCTTTAACAAAAGCCTCCGTAAAGGTGTTTGTCTCAATTTCTACCTTAACCGTATCCACGCTGACGTTCAGATCGGCAATACTCGCATTGGGATACTGGTAAACATTATTAGCAAATGCGGTCAGCGTTACTCCCTGGTTGTCGATAATCAAATTCTGAACACCCACCTCAGGCGGCCCGCCCGCATTGGTCTCGATCGATTCGGGAAGACCAATCGTAAAGTTCTCCGCGTAAAATCCCCGCCACAGTGCCGTGGTATCCTGGCCCGCGTAGTTTTCCGGGAATTCGATACCGGCCGGATTCAGCGAATCCGACATATCGTAATTGAGATTGTTCGCCTCCAGCGTCATTCCTGAACCACCGACAATTTCAGCTTTATCCAGATTTCCGGAGAGCAATAAATTATTCCAGGAGTAACCGGTGCCGCTCAATGTTGCCGCAACTTTATCAATACCGTTATCGGGAACAGGCAGCAGCCAGTCGCGTGTAAATTCGCTCTGCAGCTCAATGCCAAAGAGGGTAAACCCGGTGGGGTCCCACTCAATAAAGGTGCCCACGTTATTTCCATCCGGGGCGAGGAAGGTGAAATTAATATCGTTATTGGCATTTCCTACCGTAAGGTCGCTTACAATCTCGAGGCGACCCTGTGCAAACTGAATGGAATCGGGATGAAATTCGAGCTCCTTCACCGCAAAGCCGAGCATGTCGGCATTGTTCCAGTCGGCCGGCATGTCGTAGGCCACCACTGCGTTCAGTTCCGATTTGTTGGACTGAAAAACCAGCTCAGTCACCGACACAAAAAAGTCTGGGAAGGCGATCTCCATGCCAAACGGCGCTTCTATCGGCGTTGTGGTAGTTTGTGTGGTGTTGTACTCGTAATAGGGTTGCTGAACCATCCAGTTGTGCAGATCAGCAATCTCCTGATGGTCGTACGTAAGGGTGTTCACTCCAAGCTGAAGCACAAAGGAGGTGGAGTAGAGCGGCGCGTTATCATCAATCACCGAGGTCACCTTGCCGCTTGTAAGGCGGTTGGTGTTCGGGTCTACCGTAATCTCTTCAAATTCCACGGCCAGGTGCGATTTGATCCAATCCAGAAAAATGGTGCCGCTTCCCGAAAAGGTATTGCCTCCCGCAGCATTGATGGTGAGGTTCTCTACTTCAAACTCTCCGTTCAGCCCTACGAAAAGCTCTTCCGGTTCGTCCTGTTCTTCTTCCTCTTCATCGTCTCCTTCTTCCTCATCGCCGGCCTCCTCTTCGGCGTCGCCCTCTCCGGGAGCCTCTTCATCATCCTGCCCGTCGCCTTCACCCTCTCCCTGGCCGGGGGCATCTACTTCAATCTCACCATCCACATCCTGAGCAGGCGGAGTTGTTCCGGCAAACGGTGAGGTTGGCAGGGGCGGTGTTTTTCCACCGCCAAAATTGATTTTTATCCCTGCATTGGCAAAGAAATTGGTTTTTGCGGGCGTCTCAACCCGCTCTACGACCGGGGCCGACTCAAACTGAAAAAACATTTCACGCACGTTATCGACCGGATGTACATCGCTCAGGTCGCGCTGCGTATAGGTAAAGCTGTTGTCGGAAAGCCGATGCTGAATGCCTGTTTTCACATTGAATGAAAAGCGACCACTGCCACCCGGCGAAAATTCAAGCTGAAGCTGGGGGCGAAGTGCGGCCGACCATTTGTTGTAGTCTTCGGCCACTTTAAACTCCGCAAGTGGCAGTTCTACATCAAAATTGCCACTTGCATCGTTGAACATCACCTGCTGTTCGGGCGGATTGTTATAGGACATTACAAGGTCGAGGCCGGCTTTCAGTTGTACCGGCAGCGAACGGCCAAATTCAAAACGGGGTCCGAGCCCGGCAAAGAAGGACCCCCACCGACGTCCGTCAGACTCTATAGCTGTATACTCTTCGAAACCATTACGGTACTGTTCGGCGTCAAAACCTGTTCGATAGGAAAGAAAACCGGTATTAAGTCCGATGCCATACCGGCCGGGCATCCACTCCAGTCCCAGTTCAGGCTGCAGGGCTGTAGCGGTGTTCGGGCTCCCAATTAGCCCGCCGCCGAGATTCAGATCAACGGAGAATGGTGGTTTTACATTTTGTGCGTAAGCCAAAGAAGTAAAAGAGGCCATGAAAAGTATCAATACAGATAACTTCCAAGTATGGCCAGGACAGGGAACCCTGAGATTTTTCATAAAATGGTATATTAGCCGCGGCCTGATACTTCAGCCTCGTATGCGATGATAAATTTTTATGCCTGAAAATAAAGGAGATCCTGTTCTTAAAATCAAACTTAGTATGAACGCTACTCTCATACTTAGATAAGCATACAGATTTCTGAACATAGTTTTTTTTAAAATCCCTTTATGTACAAACACATGGTTTATACGATGGGATTTTTCAGGTTTTGTTACATGATTTTGAAAAACAAGCCCAGTGCCGACTGTAACTCTTTGAAATGGTGTAAATCGAGCTTGCCTTTAAGAATAGCGAATTACTCAATCATGCTCCGGCAGAATTCAGAATGAACCCGAATAGGCTGAAATGATCGTATTTTTCCTCCATCAGCCTGAACGGATCAGAATATTAATCACCTGCCACTTCAATGGTTACCGGCACCTTCGTATCTGCCCAGTGAATAACCATGTCTCCAGAATTATCCGTGATATTTTCGAAATAGATCATCATCTGTTCCATAAAATAGGCACTTTCCGGCTGAACCTGTACCCTGACCAGGTCTTCCGCCTCATCGTACTGAGTTCCCCATGATAATTTGTGATTTAGTATCACTGTCCATTCATCAACACCGGGAATTGTGTACAGGGAATAGGTTCCTGCTTCAACATGTTCACCTTCCAAAAGCACGTCATCAGAAAAAACAATAGCTGTTGATTCATTTGCCCCAGTTCTCCAGACACTATCAAATGGAACCAGGTCACCAAAAATTACACGTTCGCGAACAGACGGACGCCCATAAGTCACAGATACTGTTGTAAGGCCAATCTGCTGTTCAACCGCTGCATTTGGGCTGGCCCAAACGCGATCAGTGGTTCTTTCCTGTGCCTGTAAACTACTGTTCAAAATTAAAAGCGTAAAAATCAGACCGAGTAAAGTAATCAGTGTTCGCATAACAGATGTCTTTTTCTTTTTAAAGTTTCAGTTTGAGAGTTAATTAAAGTGAATCTTGCAATAAATGAGGAAAATCTTTCTTGAATTTAGCAACTTTGGGTGCAATTACAACTGAGCAGTATCCGGCATTCGGATTATTGTTAAAATAATTTTGATGATAATCTTCAGCTGTACTGTAATTCATCAAGGGGGAAATTTCAGTAACAATCGGATCATCCCAAAGATCGCTTTTATCCGTTTTGGCTAACGATTTCTCAGCAATTTTCTTTTGATCTTCATTGTGATAAAAGATTGCAGATCGATACTGGGTTCCTACATCTGCACCCTGGCGGTTTAATGTAGTTGGATCATGTGTATGCCAAAAAACCTCAAGAAGTTCTTCAAAAGAAATTACGTCCGGATCAAACATTACACGTACCACTTCAGCATGTCCGGTATTTCCGGATACAACCTGTTCGTACGTCGGGTTTTTTACATGTCCACCTGCATAACCTGATTCAACTGCAAGTACTCCGTTTACACGCTGATAAATTGCTTCAACACACCAAAAACATCCGGCACCAAAGGTAGCATTTTCCTGTTTCACAGTATCATTGTTTATAGAGCTGAAAACAACTCCGGTTAAAAGTAAAGTTTGGATTATCCAATTCATTTCTGCCTTTTCATATTAAAAATCATTTATCGACAAACAAACGTTTCATTCGCCGATAACGTGCCCTTAATTAAAATGACCATATCAAAGGAATAAAAATAGTAGCCAGTATCCAAAAAACAACATTCAACGGAACACCAATTTTAATAAAATCAATAACTTCGTATTGTCCCGGCCCATAAATCATGGTATTGGTTTGATAACCGAATGGTGTAATAAGGCTGAGCGAAGCTGCAAATGTAACTGCATAGAGAAAGGGCTCGGGCTGAACCTGCATCAGATCTGCAGTTTGAATAGCAATAGGAGCCAGCAAAGCTGCTGATGCATTATTCGACATTACTGCTGTAATAAGCAATGTGAGCACAAAAAACCCGGACATTAAAACAGTTGGGCCGTAATCAGAAAGCATTTCAATCATATAGTCGGCCATAAGTGCTGCAGTTCCGGTATTATCCATTGCGGTTCCGAGTGGCAATACACCGGCCAGTAACATAATTACTTTCCAGTTTACCGCTTCATAAGCTTCAGCAGTTTTAAGGCACCCGGTTAATACCATCAGAACTACGCCTGCAATGGCACTTATTACAATTGTTGTAATTCCAAGAGCTGCAGTTAACACAACACCGGCAATAATTGCAACTGCAAGTGTTATCTTGTCACGGCGATATGTTAAAGTGTCCGGTTCAGAACCATTAGTAATGATGGTTCGGTTTCAATCTCATTAATTCGCTCCGAACTCATCGACAATAAAATAGTATCTCCGCCTGTAAGTGCTTGGTTAGCCAGGTCATTATGCTTTACTTTACCATGGTGCCGGATAGCAAGCGGTACTGCACCCAGTTTTTCATAGATGTGATAGTCTCTCAATTTTGTATTTTCGAGAGCTGATTCGGGGGCAACAACTGCCTCAACAAGAGCATCACGTCCCTGTTCAAGATCGATATCCACCCATTCATGAGCCGAACGAAGGGACACATCTTCCCGGTTCAGAAGTTTTTTTATATCATCCTTATTTCCCCTGATTCGTAAAATATCACCGTTTGATATTTGAATTTCACTTCTCTGGGCAGAAGAATCAAAGCCATCTTTAAACACCCTGATTACATCCAGGTCAAGTTCCCTTGTAAGTTCTTTATGATTTAATGTTTTCCCAACCAGGTCTGAAGTTGAATTAATGATTATATCAGTCAGGTAATCCTGCAATTCGTATCCTTTTGTGAGGTCCTCCTGTTTACGCCTCTCCGGTATCATCTTGATACCGATGGTAAAGAGAAAGGTTAAACCGGCAATAAGAAAGATCAATCCCATACCGGTAAACTCAAACATTCCGATTGCATTCAATCCTCTTTCCACTGCAATTGAACTGACAAGTATGTTTGTAGAAGTACCGATAAGCGTACACACACCACCAAACATGCCGGCAAATGAGAGAGGAATTAAAAGCTTTGACGGACTGATATCAACTTTAGCAGCAATCATCATTATTACGGGTATAAAAATTGCCACTGCGGCCGTATTATTAATAAATGCAGATATCACTCCGATAAAGATCAGAAGAGATAGAAACCAAAGATTAAAATTCTCCTGCATTTTTTGTGAAAAAAAATCACCCGCATTGCTCAAAATCCCGGTTCGCCGCACACCCTCGCTTAATATAAACATTGCTGCTACTGTTACCGTAGCGGGATTACTGAAGCCGGACAACCCCTCGGTTGGAGAAAGTATACCGCTAACCATCAAAGCTGTCATGATGATGATTGCGGTTACATCATAGGTTACATAGTTAGTAACAAAAAGAAACAGTGCCACTACCAAAAGAAGCAGCACAAAAATTATTTCAAATGTCATTTGGTGTCCATCAAAGCAACGTTTTAAACAGGGTTAAAAAAATAGATTTAAAATAAGAATAACAACCTATTAGATTATTAGCAGCCTGTATCTCAAAAACTCAATGCTAATGCTTATTAACAAAATTGTTTTTTGGAAAAATGTGATTCGTATTTCAAACCAGGAAAGGCATTACTTATTTCGCAGGTATGTCAGATATTTCTTTTAGTAAGTAGAAGGCAGATAAAATGTAATTCATCAAATACAAAACAATATTATCTGAAAGCATGCATCATTTAAAGATCAAAAAATCAACCATAAAAGCATTAAGAGTATAAAAATCCATGCTCCGATTTTAACAGATAAAGATTGTTTTGGAAATTCATACCCGCATATGGGACACTCATCATTATCTTTATCCACTTCAACTGCACAAGAAGGGCATTCAATTTTTTTCATTATTCTGTATAATAGTCTAAGCTTTACTATTTTGATAAAAATAGCATCTAATTGTAACTAACCGAACATTAATCATAAAAAAATCATTTTAATTATGGCAGGACAGGGTTCAGGCGGTAATGTTCTTGCGGCACTTTGTAGTTTATTTATTCCCGGATTGGGGCAATTATTACAAGGCAGGTTTTTTATTGCAGTTTTCATGTTTGTATTGGCTGGCCTGCTTTGGATTATTTTGCTGGGATGGATTATCCATCTCTGGTCAATCCTTGATGCAGCACGTTTTAAACCAAAATATTAAATCTATAACCTGATAAGATGAGTGCTTCGTTACAACTGGGGCGGTATGCAGGTATCAAAGTTCAAATTCACTGGACATTTTGGCTGTTATTTATCTTTATCGCCTTTCTTGTTTTTGCTAATGACGGCACCTGGATTGATCTGTTTTGGCATTCGGTTTTCATCTTAGCGCTTTTTCTGTGCGTTGTATTTCATGAGTTTGGCCATGCTTTAGCGGCGAGAAGATATGGAATTGGCACCCGGAACATTACACTGTTGCCCATCGGGGGTGTCGCAAATCTGAAGGAAATACCTGATAACCCAAAAGAGGAATTAGTAATTGCATTAGCCGGCCCGGCAGTGAATGTTGTAATCGCGCTTTTGCTATATCCATTTGTTCCACTTGATCAATTCTTAATTGATGACCCTGAACTGCTTGAAGAAAGATTAACCGGTATCACCTCTGATAACTTTATCTTTTACCTGTTTGCAATGAACATTGCTCTAGTGGCATTTAATATGATTCCGGCATTCCCCATGGATGGAGGAAGGGTATTCAGAGCCCTGCTGGCAACCCGAATGAGCAGGGTTCGGGCTACACGTGCTGCTACTGCTCTCGGTAAGTTTATGGCATTGCTGTTTTTCCTGGTCGGGTTATTTACAAACATCCTGCTTGTAATTATAGCTGTATTTATTTGGTTCGGTGCACATTCCGAGAATATTGCGATTCAACAGTTAAGCCTGCTGGAAGGAAATGATGTTCGCGATGCAATGATCACCGACTTCACAATTATAAAACCTACCGATTCGCTTCAAAACGTTATTGATCGAATTCTTGAAAGTACTGAGCAGGATTTTGTGGTTGCTGAGAATGAGAATGTTCTTGGAATCCTTTACATGGCTGATTTATCAGTAGCTTTAAGAGAAAAAGGAAGAGATGAAGTTGTAGAGAATGTTATGGAAAAAAATATTATAAAACTTAATGCCGGCGACCCTCTGCCAACTGCCTATAAACAGCTAAAAAGAGGTAACAAAAATTTCTTTCCGGTTATGGAAAATGGCAGGCTTGTCGGGGTTTTGGACATGAATAATATCAATGAATTTTTAAATTTTAGAGCTGCATATGATTATTAATACATATTTTCTGCATCTGATAAAACTTCCTTTTAACAGATAATTATCAAATTATTAACAACTTTTGGCTGTATTTTGTAGATTCAGCCAATAATTAAGTTTGAATTAAATTTTTTAGAGAAATTAGATATGCAAAATTCGGAGCTAATATTTGATCTGCTGGGCATCTCAAAAGACGTGCCATTAACAGAGTTAGAAATGGCAAAGTCATTAACAGTAACATTTCAACCACCCCACAGAAAAAATGATCTGCTTAATAGCTTTTCTGACAATTTGAAACGTGCATTGATAGAAATCGGTGTAAACATCATACCATATGAAGATTCGCTGGTTTATGGTGGTAAGGAAAAAGTTAGATCCGGGATCGTAATTATTGAACAGGGCGAGGGCAAGGATAAAGATCTTGCGATCAGAAAAGTGTCAAGCCTGTATCACAATCCTGTAGTAGCAATTTTAGACTCACCTCCGCCCATTCCCGAAAATCCTACATTACAACAGACTTTAGATAGTATTGTGGGCGTACTGGCGTGGAACCTGTCTCATGTCCCCATATTTTTAGAGGAAGACAGATGGACATTTTGTACAATGAACGGTGCGGTTATCGAATGCAGTGACTGGAAAAAACCTCAAAAAGATATTCTCCATTCACTGATACCCAAGTTGTCCGCTCAGGTTATGCCGCCAAACAGAGATCAGATTGTTTACCGGGAAGGTAAACTTGATTCAAAGATGGATTCATACAGCCATCATATTGATGATTTTATGAGTGCAGCAAAAATTTGGCGTGATAATGGTTTAATGCTCGCTCATACCTCCATCGAAGACCTGAAGTACAGAAATAAATTTTATAAGAGGATTGTGTCTCAGTATCTGGATCACAGAACCGGTATGAGTTATGGTTTTATGGTTAAACAGTTGCCTACAAACATCAGTCCGGCTGTTGAAATAGAAAAAGCACCGAAAGCATTGCAAGATATTGACTGGAATGCGAAACGTGTAGCTGAGATTGATGGTGAGTACTACACAATGGTGAATCAATTTGACAAGCAATGGATTGTGAAAATTCCTGACGTATGGCTGCTTTCCACCAGGTCAGGATGTAATAAAACTAACCTGAACCCGAAAAAAGATATTCTCAGACTTGGATTACATCGTGGAAACATCACAATTGATACTCCGCCCGAAAGTAATGCTGAGGAATGCCGTCCATCGTATGATACTTATGCAATTCTTGCTCATGCGGTAGGAAATGTTATTACAGCCAGTCTGCTTCTTGCACAAGATTCTGATTCAGAATTCCCGGAAACATTATCAAATGAAGGCCTTTCAATATCTCACTGGCACGGTTATCCTGATAAAGAATTTCCATTGTCAGGATACATTATTCATGGCGATGAAAATCCTCCGGTATCATGTTCAACACCACAGTCTGCTGCATACGCATTTATGGGCAAACTGAAGTCTCTCGAGCTGCATTATCAGTCTCCCGGAGAGTACAGAGGAGATATCCATATTGAGCCTCATCACGGAACAAATATTACCGGGTGTATGACTCTTACTGAAACTGCAGCCTGGGTTGATGAAATGCACAAAAATAAGGAAAAGCAAAAGGTATCTGCTGAGGAGAATGTCTGATAAATCAGCGTTATCTTCCTTAGTTGCTGATTAACTCTATTCTGTTTTTTTCATATCTATATCTATTAAATAAAAAAAGCCACGCGATGAAGCGTGGCTTTTTTTTGTAAAGAAGTAGATGAGGCAGCGACCTACTCTACCGCGAGATGCAGTACCATTGGCGCTGCGGAGCTTAACGGCCGTGTTCGGAATGGGAACGGGTGGAACCTCCGCGCAATAACCACCTCATCAAAAATGGTTGGATGTAAAGCTGTTGCTTTTGTGAATTTCGTATGTACAAACACGTGTGGTAAAAAGCCTATCGGCTTGGTTGTTGGCCTTGCACAAAGCTTTGTGCAAGCCATCCAGCAAAGTCTAAAGAGCGATTAGTACGGCTCAGCTAAACATGTTACCATGCGTACACCTGCCGCCTATCTACCCCGTCGTCTTCGGGGGCTCTTGGGGGAATACTTATCTTGGAGTGTGCTTCGCGCTTAGATGCATTCAGCGGCTTATCACATGCGCACATAGCTACCCTGCGATGCAACTGGCGTCACAA
>SL_3KL_010_SEDDRAFT_10003336_pt1 | contig 14589 bp, 10 predicted proteins | sample SodLakKL_010_SED_2_FD_10381 | JGI IMG/M metagenome (IMG submission 10381)
ACCCGGTGAACCTGGTGTAGAGATCGTAGTCGAGATTGAACTGAAGCTCATTGCCGAAGTAGGTCTGGTCGGTTTCCCGAATGCAGGTAAAAGCACGCTGCTCTCTTCACTTTCCGCGGCCCGACCTAAAATTGCTGATTATCCGTTCACCACGCTTGAACCCAATCTCGGTGTGGTCCAGATGCCCGATCATCGCAGTTTTGTGATGGCGGACATACCGGGGATCATCGAAAAAGCCCATGAAGGAAAAGGGCTCGGGCTGCAGTTCCTCAGACATATCGAACGGAACAAGGTCCTGCTGTTCGTCATCAACGGGATGAGCGATGTTGCGGATGAGTACCGGATATTGTGTGAAGAGTTGCATGCGTACCGGAAAGACCTGATGGACAAACCCCGGCTGGTTGCCATAACGCACATGGACCTGTTTCCGGAATTCAAACTGGAAGAGCAACCGGAACTGGATGTTAGGCACGTGCCGGTATCTGCTGTGACGGGATTTGGTTTGGATGAACTGAAGGAACGGATTTGGGAGATGCTCCACGATAAATAACTGAAACCGGAAGTATGAGACCCTGAAGTTGGACGGGGTCTTTCTCAGAGAGACGATACGACCTGATGATGGGTAAAAGTGAGAATTATGTCAGGGCCAGCCTGGCACTGTCCATGATACCGTCCGTTGGCGGCGGCAGGATCCGCCGGCTGTTCGATCATTTTGAGGATCCGCTGGCTGTTTTTTCAGCAGACTGGTCCGAACTGGCAGGTGTGGCAACCATCGGGGCCACCGTAGCAAAATCGATCAGGGATTTCTCATCCTGGGGCGATGTGGATCGTGTATTGATTATGACGGAAAAGCATGGGATGGTGCTGCTGACACCGTTTGACCACTGTTATCCCGCGAGACTGCTGCANATATATGATCCGCCAGCCGTCCTGTGGGTGCGGGGAGATCCGGAAGTGTTGAAAATGGATTTCCTGGCTGTTGTTGGAACACGAAGACCTTCTAGCGAGGGCAGGGAGGTGACGGTCCGGCTTACCAGGCAACTCATCCAAAGGGTGCAGGCCGGTATTGTGAGCGGTCTGGCACACGGTGTGGACGCTCTGGCCCACGGGGAGGCACTGAAAAACAACCGATGCACAGTGGCGGTAATGGCTTGCGGCCTCGACCGGGTCTATCCGACGGGCAATAGGTCGCTGGCTTTCAGGATCGTGGACAGCGGGGGTGCGCTGATCAGCGAATATCCACCCGGCACCCGTCCTGAAGCTCACCACTTTCCAATACGGAACCGGATTGTCAGCGGTATGTCACTTGGTGTCCTGGTGTCGGAAACCGGGATCAAAGGTGGCAGTATGATTACGGTTGGTGCTGCGCTGGATCAGGGAAGGGAGGTCTTTGTGGTACCCCACAGTGTCAGTAACGAAAGGGGCGAAGGATGCAACAGGGTCATTCAGCGGGGATGGGGCAAACTGGTGTGCAACGTTGAGGATATCGTTGCGGAGCTGCCACCGGCATTGCATCTCAGATCGGGTCGGGATGAACATCCGCAACTACGGAATGGAAATCCTGGCGGGGTAAACCAGAGGCTGCAGCGCGCTGATGCTGATCCGCAGGAAACGATGATACTGCGGCTCCTGTCGGAAAAGGAGCGCCACATCGATGAGATTGCACGCATTTCGGGGATCGCAACGCATGTACTGCTGGCGGTCCTGCTCCGGCTCGAACTGGACGGGATCATTGTGCAAAGGCCCGGAAAAAAATTCGGGATAGTCGCATGGTGAGTCACTGGTCTTTTTTGCATATTATAAAGCCCACATTATTTAATTCAGGGTCTGAAGGACTGATTCATGTTCCAGGTACAGCACACTGTCATTTCCGACGATATTGCAACTTTTCGGTTTGCATGCGATCTGCTGCGTTGCAAAGGCGGGTGCTGCGTTGTAGGTGATGCGGGAGCCCCTGTGACACAAAATGAGATCCCGGTGCTGAACAAGGCCTGGAGGTTGCTGCAGGACGAGCTTCGTCCCCGTGCCAGGGAAGTAGTCAGGGCTGAGGGATTGATCAGGAACGGTTATAAGGCACCGGAACTCAATTGCACCGACGGTGCCGAGTGTGTTTTCGTTTCGTACGACGAAAAAGGAATTGCCATTTGCGGGATCCAGAAAGCATGGATGGAAGACCGCTTCGAGTGGATCAAACCGTTGAGCTGCCATCTGTTTCCCGTGAGAGCCGTGAAGGTCGGCAACCTGGAGTATCTCAATCTTGAGTACGTTCCATCTTTGTGTGGAGCTGCCTGTGAGCGTGGTTCTTCCGAAGGTATCTATCTCTCTGATTTTCTTGAGGATGCGCTCATCAGGGCTTATGGGGCAGCGTGGTATGCAGAGTTTCTCACGGCATGTGAAGAAGTCAGGATTAAGACAGGAGTTGCGGTATGATCCGGCAATCCCAATCCGTCAGGCAAAGTCAGACACTGCAACAGCGGCTCTCGCCGCAACAGATACAGTACATCAAGTTGCTGCAACTCCCGACCTTGCAGCTTGAACAGCGCGTGAAGCAGGAAATCGAAGCGAATCCGATACTGGAACTGGATGATGAACTTGATACGGACTCCGGATTCGATGAATCGGCAGGGGGCGAGGATGCAGCTGATAACAATCTGTCCGATTTGGATTCCGAAGACGATGTGGATTCGGGCAGTGATGCCCGGGGTGAGGCTGATGCGTCAGCAGGAGCGTCGTCAGATGAATCAACGGCAGCCGATGAACGGGATCGTGCCGCCGCCGACGATCACAATTCGGTGGATGACAGCCGTGACATAGACTGGGATTCCTATTTCCAGGATAACGACAGCGAATTTGTTCCTATATACAGAAGTGACCAGGATGACTGGAAAGATATGCCAAAACCCTATAAAACGGGGTTTATGGAGAAGCTGGAGCAGCAGGTTGAACTGCTGAAACTGGATGAACGACAGCAGAAAATTGCGGAGGAAATCATTGGTTCCATAGACCCCGATGGGTACCTGAGAAGGGAGCTGGATGCCATCATAGATGCGGTCGCTTTCAGCGAAGGCGTGGTCCTTACAAATGAAGAAGCCGAGGATGTGCTGCATCAGATCCAGCGCCTCGATCCGCCTGGCATCGCTGCCAGAAACCTGAGGGAATGCCTGTTGATCCAGCTTGAAGCCATGGATACCAGAACACCGGCCAGACAACTGGCAAGGGAAATCCTGGAGTCTGCCTGGCCCTACTTCAAGAAAAAGCACTATGACAAGATCCAACGCAAACTCAATATCACGGAAGCACAGTTGCGCGATGCAAACCAGGTGATCATGCTTCTGGATCCGAAGCCCGGGGAGTCCGAGGAGTATCTGAACTCCGATCAGTTCATCATCCCGGATTTTGAAGTCAATTACGAGGAGTCCATCGACGAATCTGGCAACGAAACAGGTGAATTTGTGATCGGGATGCATCACAGAAACGTACCCAACATCCGAATTTCCCGCCATTACAAGGAATTATGGGACTCCATCTCCGGGAAGAAAAACTCAGGTTCAGACGAGCAGACACGGCAGTTCATAAGGGAGAAAATGGACTCGGCCCGCTGGTTCATCGAAAGCATCCAGCAGCGAAGAAATACGCTGATGTCCGTCATGAGGACCATTGTGGCATTGCAGGAGGATTTTTTCCGGACGGGTAAGGGTATCCGTCCGATGATCCTGAAGGACGTGGCCGATCGCATTGGAATGGACATCTCCACAATATCCCGGGTGGTCAACAGCAAATACGTCCAGACGGCTTTCGGGGTCTATGAACTCAAGTATTTCTTTACCGAGGGCGTGGAAACGGAATCAGGTGAGTCGGTATCCAACAGGGAAATCAAAAACATACTGATCGACCTGGTCGGAAAAGAGGATAAGATGAACCCGCTCAGTGATCAGGCGCTGGCGGTTGAACTCTCGAAAAGAGGGTATCCAATCGCCCGCCGCACCATCAGCAAATACAGGGAGCAGCTCAATATCCCGGTTGCGCGCATGCGCAGGGGAATAGGGTAGTAGCTGCCGGCCAGGGGTTCAGTACCGGAGGGAAGTCAGGGACGAAGCCAGGTCCCAGGCCTTGAGGATATCGAGTCCGAAAATGAGCCAGGAAGCAACCGAAGCCGTCACCAGCACGAACAGGGCATATGTGCTGGCCATATACAGTGGGGAGGTTGGATGGATCCGCCGCATGTTGTACGCTGTAGTGAAAAAACTGATGAGCGTAACTGCCAGAAAAATCCCAACCATGACGAGGACCGTAAATGAAATGGGAATGGATCGCAGCAAGATGACCCCTACACTGACGACGAGGAGATTCAGGTGTTGCGGCCAAAGCATGAATGTGGCTATCTGGGAAGTGTTGGCATGCCTGGTGTTGGCAATCCGGAGCCACGTGATCTGAATGGTCAGGATTGCAAGCGTGACAAGGAAGAACAGCAGGAAGAACGCCGCCGGATGAACCCATCCCGCAGAAAATATCGGGGTGTAGCTCAGCAGAGCCTGTCTGGCAACGGGATCAAGGTATAGCTCGGCTACAGAAAAACCCATTATCCCGGCCATCAGTGAGGAAAAGAGGAAAACGGCTGCAGCATCATTTGTAAAGCGGATCCTTCTCATCAGAATGTCATTCACAAAGAAGTCGTAGTTGGCAAAGAAACGGCTGACCGATTTTCGGTAGAGCGGATTGAGCCGGAAGTATACCGCATACACCACCCAGAAAATGAACAGTAGAAACATGGCCAGGTCGACCTCGTAATCCGATTCCCTGGATGGCGGGTTTGCGATACGGGCATCGGGATCCAGGTGGTACAACCGGGTAATGCGGGAGATGTCGTGTCCGGAAGCGGGTGGATCCACCGAATGGTTGAAAAAAAACCAATCTCTCTGAAAAAAAACGGGAACATCCCTTTTGCCAGCCAAAAGCTTAAGGACTTCCTGGAAATCACGCAGATCCAGTTCACGATTCTCGGGAGAGTAGAGTACGCCGGTAAGTGCCGGGTTCTCCTCGAGCTGTGAGGCAAGCTGGGAGGCGTTTCGTGTCATAATGATGACACCATCGAACGGATGGAGCGGACGTCCGGAAAAAGGCCTGGTGTCGATGGTGAACAACTTTCGGTTTTCAAGATAGGGTGCCGCAACACCGAGAAGCTGGTCAGGCAGGTATCCCTCATTCCAGTTGCCGTAAGCGAACATGCCGAATCCCTTCACGGCCGGATCGTCATGGTAAAACTCCAACAGGGATTCACTTCTTTGGCGGTATTCAAATTTCTCCCTGGTGAGGCGGTAGGGGATGGGGAAATATTCAGGCACCATGACCAGTACGGAGATGCCGGCATGGTGGACCCGTTCTCTCTGATCGCTGCTCATGGGCTCCTCGATCAGCAACCATTGAACACCGGCCTGGTCAAGAATAGAGAGCTCCTCCGGTGTCAGGTGTCCGATCTCCGATTCCTGATATGCAATGCCAAAGATCCGGTTGCCACGGGCTTCATCCGGCAACATCAGCAGGAGCAAGGTGATCAGGAGTGCCGGTATCATCCGGGCAATGGTATACATGGATGGGATCAGGCTTTGGTCGGTACCCGGTCGGCATCCAATGGTATCTCCCGGGTATGCTTGAACGAGGAGAGTACGATGTTGGACCTTGTTTTCTTGACACCTTCCCACGACTGGATACGGGACAGCAATCTTTCCAGTGATTCGGTGTTTTTGGTGGTGATCTTCAGTATGTGGGACCCGTCGCCTGTGATGGAATGGCACTCCTGGATTTCCGGCTCAAGAATGGCCTGCTCTACAAAATAAGCGTGAAAACTGGAGTTGTCGATCTCCACAAAAATGAAAGCGACGATGTCAAAGTTGAACTTTTTCGGGTTCAGCACGGCATGATACCCGTCAATGAGCTTCTTCTCCTCAAGCTTGCGCATTCGTTCCGATACCGAGGGCACGGATAGGTTGACGATTTTTGCCAGTTTGTTCCTTTGCGCCCGGCCGTTTTGCTGCAGGTGTTTCAGGATGGCAATATCAATATCATCGAGCTGATGCATTGTCAGTATGTCCTATATGTTTCTAAATAAGTTGTAATTATCTGAAAAGGTAACCTAAAAAATTTAGGTAATCAAGGTTGCCGGGGGTTTTATGAAATGGATTTTCCCGAATTTGGAGCAGGCAGTTAGTCAGTCAGCCGGCCCAAACGCAATCTGACAGGTTCCTCTTGAGCGGGTTATGTCGTATCTTTTGCGACGAAATGATACGACCCATTTATGAAAAATTTGTGACATGCTAGATATTCAAAGAATCCGCCAGGATCCGGATGGTATAAAAATAGGAATGAAGGCCAAAGGTGAAAATGAAACCGGCCTTGTGGACCTGGTGCTGGACACGGATGATCAGTGGCGCAAAACAGTCCACAAGCTCGACCAGTTGAGGAACGAGAGCAATACGCGTGCAAAGCAGATCGGGGTACTCATGGGACAGGGCAGGAAGGAGGAGGCCCAGAAGGTAATCCGTGAGACCGGAGAGATGAAGCAGGAGGTGAAGCAGCTTGAAGAGCAGGTCAGGGAACTGCAAAAAAAGCGGGACGATCTGCTGTTGAAGATACCGAATATGGCCGATGGCTCTGTGCCGGTGACACAGGATCCCTCCGGCAACGAAGCGGTGCATACCTGGGGGACCCCGGCCCATGAGAAAGATAGCTGGCACAAGCCCCACTGGGACCTGGTTTCCGGTGGCGGATGGATCGACTTTGAGCGCGGCGCAAAAGTGACTGCGGCCGGATTCCCGTTCTACATAGGTCCGGCGGCCCGCCTGCAACGGGCACTTATTCAGTTTTTCATCGACAAGGCCGTGGAAAACGGTTATGTGGAAATGATGGCGCCATTTTTCGTGAATGAGCAGTCGGCCAGGGGCACGGGACAGATCCCGGACAAAGAGGACATGATGTATGTGATCCCACGGGACGGCTACTTTGCCATTCCCACCGCTGAGGTGCCGGTGACCAACTTTCACCGGGATGAGGTATTGCGGACCGACGCGTTGCCTTTCAGGTATGTCTGCTATACGCCGTGCTGGCGAAGGGAGGCCGGCTCCCATGGCAGCGACGTTCGCGGACTGAACCGCCTGCATCAGTTTGACAAGGTGGAACTGGTGAAACTGGTCCGGCCCGAAACCTCCTATGACGAACTGGAATCACTGCGTCGCGATGCGGAAAAACTGCTGGAAGCCTTGGAGCTGCCCTACCGGACCCTGCTCATGGGAACGGCCGATATGGGGTTCACCCAAAGCAAGAAATACGATCTTGAAGTGTGGAGCCCCGGGCAGAAAAAATGGCTGGAAGTGAGCTCGTGTTCCAATTTCGAGGACTACCAGGCCCGGCGTATGATGATCCGGCACAAGAAGGAGGATGGGAAAACCGAAATCGTGCACACCCTGAATGGCAGCGGACTTGCACTGCCGCGCGTCATGGCGGCATTTTTGGAGACACACCAGCAACAGGACGGGTCGGTGGTCATCCCGGAAGCATTGCAGCCATGGATCCGCACGGATAAGTTGGAGCTCTGAGAAGTCTGCAGGGAATTGGCGACACTGATATCGGAATCTTACACAGCTACCCGCGTTTCCGGTTCTTCACGGAAATTGAGCAGCAGTTCAAGGATATCCTCTATCCGCTCTTTTTCCATAATCTCCATCCGCAGGTACTTCCCGTTGCGGATACCCTTGATGTANTTNCCGTAATGTTTNTTCATCATGATAACCCCGTAGCGTTCACCGTGGTGGTCGACGGAAGCGCGCAGCTGCCGGGCGCACATCTGCATCCGTTCCGGCACGGTGGGCGAAGGCAGCACTTCGCCCGTCTCCAGATAGTGCTTGATATCACGGAATACCCATGGGTTCCCGATTGCGGCCCTGCCGATCATGATGCCGTCAACACCTGATTCATCAAACAGATGACGGGCGTGTTCCGGTGTGGTGATGTCACCGTTCGCTATGATCGGGATGTGCAGTCCCGGAGTCTCTTTGAGGTGCTTGAAATACTCCCACTGGGCTTCGCCTTTGTATCCCTGGCTGCGGGTCCGGGCGTGCACGGTAAGCGCCTTGACTCCGACGGACTGCAGCATGAGTGCCACCTCGCGGATCCGGATGGTTTGTTCATCCCATCCCAGACGTGTTTTAACGGTGACGGGCAGTGACGTGGCATCCACAACCGTTCCAGCCATCCGCTCCATCAATCCAAGGTCCCTCAGGCATGCCGATCCGGCATTCTTCCTGACGACCTTGTACACGGGACACCCGAAGTTGATGTCGACCAAATCCGGGTTGTTGGACTCGGCTATTTTGGCAGCCCCGTACATGGCCTCCTCACGACCGCCAAAAATCTGAATCCCAAGCGGGCGCTCCGATTCCTCGAACGCCATTTTGTGCTTTGTAGCTTCCGAATCCCTGATAATGGCTTCGGAACTGATGAATTCGGTATAGACCATGTCAGCACCCTGCTCCCGGCACATTTGACGGAACGGGGAGTCGCTGACATCCTCCATGGGTGCCAGGACCACGGAACGGTTCCCGGGGATGAGCACCGGCGGGTCCGGCAACAAGCCGTTTTCAGCTGCGCACTTTTGTCCGTTGTGGCACTTTTCGTTCATCAATTCGTGGTGAGTGGGGAGCGGGAAATGATAATACGGGTTTCAAGGGTATACATGCGTACCTTTTAACGCATGAAGAACCTTAAATTACGGATTTTTCAGGAAAATCGTAACCATTGGTTAACCCCGGTGGGGGTTTCTTAATAGAGATTTCACACTATTTTCTTTATATTACGCTGATAAGGATATCGTAGAACAGGTGTAACGAATACACCATAAAAATCATGCAGAAAAGTACTGCAATCTGTTTGGATTACATTTAATCATACCACAGTTAGGAGGTATACAATATGTCAGTAGCAACCAAAAACATCTATGAGTTGCTTGGTGATGAGAGGGACAGCCTGCTCAATCACGAGTGCAAGACCATTTCGAAAGACCAGCTGCACGTCCCGGGAAGCGAGTACGTGGATACTGTATGGAGCGCCTCAAACCGCAGCAACCGGGTGCTTGCCAATCTGCAGCGCCTGTTTGACAACGGAAGGCTTGGCGGCACGGGCTACCTGTCGATTTTGCCGGTAGACCAGGGAATCGAGCACTCCGGCGGTGCCTCTTTCGCCAAAAACCCAATTTATTTCGACCCTGAAAACATCGTCAAGCTTGCTTACGAGGGCGGTTGCAATGCTGTTGCTTCCACCTATGGGGTACTCGGTGCGGTTTCCCGCAAATATGCGCACAAGATTCCGTTCATCGTGAAGATCAACCATAACGAGTTGCTCACATATCCGAACAAATTCGACCAGATCATGTTCGGTACCATTGATGACGCTTACAACATGGGAGCCGCCGCTGTTGGTGCGACCATCTACTTCGGGTCGGACAATGCATCCCGTCAGATCATTGAAGTGGCGGAGGCTTTTGCCTATGCACATGAGCTGGGAATGGCCACCATCCTGTGGTGCTACACCCGCAACAACGCGTTCGCTATCGACGGTAAAGACTACCACGTATCGGCCGACCTTACCGGGCAGGCCAACCACCTGGGCGTGACCATCCAGGCCGATATCATCAAGCAAAAGCTTCCTGAAATTAATGGCGGTTTCAAGGCGCTCAATTCAGGTGATTCCTCCTATGGCAAGCTGGATGAGCGCATGTACACCGAGCTCGCAACCGATCACCCGATCGACCTGACACGTTACCAGGTGGCCAACTGCTACATGGGCCGCGCCGGTCTGATCAACTCAGGTGGCGCTTCCGGCAAGAACGATTTCGCCGATGCAGCCAAGACCGCCGTTGTCAACAAGCGCGCCGGTGGAATGGGACTGATCAGTGGACGCAAGGCGTTCCAGCGCCCGATGGCAGAAGGTGTCAAGCTGCTGAACGTCATCCAGGATGTCTATCTCGATGAGGATATTACCATAGCGTAATCCGCTAATTTTTTGATAACGAAATCAGAAAATTAACGTAATTTTGGGCCTTGTATCCAGTTCCGTATTTTGCGGCTTCCGGATACAGGGCCTTTTTTTTTCTCGTACTATCCAAAAGACCACCCTAGCAATCTCCTACAATCCATCCGGATGAAAGCCGATCCGGCAGGTAACAGACTCTTTGTCAATAAGTAAGAAACATAGCGTAATTACTCCGGTTTCGGTTGAAAAACAGGTAAACGACCGGGTTTCACCGCAGATATCCGGCAAGTATCTGGCAGTCTCCATTTTGCTGAGCCTGACCAGTATGGGCCTGCTGATCTACTGGACCTACTCGCCGGGGCTTTTCGACCGGCTGTATTGGAACCGTACCCCCGGCCTTTTCATTGCCTTGTTCGTGGTTGGTCTGCGCCTCTGGTTTCTCAGCGCCAAGATCAGGTTTCTCTCTGAAAGGCGCCTGACCTGGCTCGCGTCACTTCGCGTCGTACTCTGCTGGGAGTTCACTTCATCGGTGACACCATCGACCATCGGGGGCGGACCCATGGCCACGTACGTCATGACGAGGGAGAATCTGTCCCTCGGGCAATCGAGTGCCATCGTCATTTACGGGATCATGCTGGACCAGCTGCTACTGGTCTTCATCATCCCCATGCTCATGATCCTGGGGATCTTCCTTCCTGTTGTTCCTGAGAACGCCGGGTGGGTGGGACACGGGGCCATGGTACTGATCTACATCCTGCTTCTGGCGTATGCACTGTTCCTGACATATGGGGTGTTCCGGAACCCCTACGTCCTCAAACGTACGGTCAACTTCGTCTTCAGCATGCCCTTCCTGCGGAAATACCGCTACAAGGTAGCCAGGGAAGCGGAAGAGCTGGAGTCCTACTCACATGAGCTCAGGAAAAAACCGAAGTCTTTTGTCATTTATGCTTTTGCCTTGTCCACCCTGGCCTGGCTGGCCAAGGTCTGGCTGCCCGCTATTGTGGTGCTCAGCTTCGTGCCGGCCGATGTGCTGCTATCGTTTCTGCGGGGCATGGCCATGACACTGGCTGGCATGTTCATGCCTACGCCGGGTGGAAGCGGCGGTCTGGAAGGTCTGTATGCCCTGTTCCAGGGACCGCTGATGCCGCGACGGGAATTCCTGGGGATCGCCGTTTTCATGTGGCGCCTGATCAGTTTCTACCTGGTGGTCGGTGCCGGGCTCATGGCCATGAGCTGGTACCTGAATGCGGGCGTGACCAAAAAGATGAACGGCCGAACCAAGGAATGATCCATGGCCCGTAAAAAACGCACCCTATTTGTCTGCTCCCATTGTGGATGGGAAACTTCCCAATGGCTGGGTGCATGCGGTTCCTGTTCCCGGTGGAATACCTTGGAAGAGGTTGTCGTCCAGGATGATGACGGACAGAAGCCGCATAAGTCCCGGCTGCATCCGGCTGGAAGACCCCCTCTGAAGCCGGTGGGGCTGGATGACATCCCGGTTTCTGATGCCGACCGCACTTCGACCGGAATGGGCGAATTGGACCGGGTGCTGGGTGGCGGCATGATGCCGGGTTCTTTTATCCTGCTGGGCGGCGATCCCGGCATCGGAAAGAGCACCCTGGCCCTGCAATGGGTTTCCCTGCTGGCAGGGGAGAAGGCGCTCTATGTTTCCGGGGAGGAGTCGCTTGCCCAGATAAGACAGCGTGCCAAGCGGCTTGAGGTGCGCCCGGAAAATCTGCGGCTTTACACGGAAACCGAGATCATGAAGGTGATCGAGACCGCACGGGCAGAAAAACCCGGAATCCTGATCATCGATTCCATCCAGACCGTCTACCATAATGCACTTCAAAGCATGCCGGGCACCACGGCGCAGATACGCGAATGCGCGGCCCTGCTCATGCAGCTCGCCAAGCAGGAAAACGTGACCGTGATTGCCATCGGACATGTAACCAAGGATGGGGACCTGGCCGGTCCGCGGATCCTGGAGCACATGGTCGATACCGTCCTGCAGTTCGAAGGCGAGAAGCAATCCCATCACCGGATCCTTCGCACCCTGAAAAACCGTTTCGGTCCCGCCCAGGAAGTAGGGGTGTTCGAGATGGATAACGGCGGCCTGAGCGAAGTGGCCAATCCGTCGGAGCTGTTCCTGTCAGAGTTTGATCCGACCGTGAGCGGCAATGCCGTAGTGTGCTCCATGGAGGGCACCAGGCCGCTGCTCATCGAGATCCAGGCGCTNGTGACCCCGACATCCTACGGGATGCCGCAGCGGACCGCCTCGGGATTCGATCACCGTCGGCTTTCGCTCCTCCTTGCGGTGCTTGAGAAGCGATGCGGCTGGGAGTTCGGGAATCACGATGTTTTTCTGAATGTCGCCGGCGGGCTGAAACTGACCGAGACGGCGTGTGATCTGGGCGTGGCGGGAGCCCTGGTATCATCACTGTCAGGAAAGGCGGCGGGCGTACCGGTCGTGATGATCGGTGAGGTGGGACTCGGGGCGGAAGTCAGAAGGGTATCCCAGTTGGAAAGAAGGCTGGACGAAGCCGAAGCCATGGGTTTCCAGCGCGCAATTGTTCCGAAAGGATACAGTGGAGAAGGACGGAAAATGAAAATCAGCGCCGTTGGTCGTATCAGCGACGCCTTGAGGACCAGTGGACTGGATGAATAGTGACCTGGTGGCTGAAAATTATGTAGCCACGCGTTACCTGAATGGGTTGGTCGTTTTTGCAGAAGCGACCCGGAGCTGCTCCGGGTCCACCCGCGAGAAAATTATCTCCACTCGTCGCGACGGCGTTTGCGCTCTTCCCGTACGCTCTTCTTGTGCGCTTCACGGCGCAATTCCGAGGGCTTCAGAAACTGCTGACGCTCTTTGTATTCCATCAGGATACGCGAGCGGGTCATCATTTTCTTGAAACGGTTTATGGCACGATCGATGCTTTCGTTATCTTTAACTTTTACTCCGAGCATGTGGTTTCAGTAATTCAGTGTTGGTTGATTAGAAAACGTTTATGTACAGACTGCACAATATAACATATTTTATTTCAAATCGCTGTCTTTTTGACAAGGTTTCTTTGACGTTCGCAAAGGGGGACCGGATCGGCCTGATCGGGCCGAACGGCGCCGGAAAAACAACGTTACTGCGCATTATGACGGGGGATCTGACCCCGGATGAAGGGATATGCGAATGGTCTTCGGGCACGCGCATCGGTTATCTGCAGCAGGAATCACTGGAAGTGGCACGGGAGGAAACGGTCCGCTCCATGGTCCTGGAGGCCTTTGCGGAAGCCAACGAACTGGAACGGCAGATTGCCGATACCACGACCCGGATATCGGAACTGGATTCGTACGAGGATGCGGAGTATCCCCAATTATTGTCGAAACTGGAGATGCTCCAGAACCGTTTTGACATGCAGGATGGCGGAAAGCGGCAGGCAAAATTGGAAGAGGCCCTGAAGGGGCTCGGCTTCTCATCGGAGGAGCTGGATGAACCGCTGCATACGTTCAGTGGCGGATGGCAGATGCGCGCACTTCTGGCCAGGTTGCTGCTGGAAGCACCCGATATCCTGCTCCTTGACGAACCGACCAACCACCTCGACATTGACAGNATTGACTGGCTGGAGCGATACCTGCCTGGTTATCCGGGCGCCATCTGGATCGTCAGCCACGATCAGATGTTCCTCAACCGTATGGTCACGCACATTGCCGCTCTGGAAAACCGGCGAATTTCGCTCTATAAGGGCAATTATGACGCCTATGAAAAGCAGTACCAGCAGCAACTGGAACTGCAGCGCCAGGCCTGGGAAAACCAGCAGAAAGAGCTGGAGCAGACCGAACGGTTCATCAACCGCTTCCGGGCCAAGGCAACCAAGGCGAGGCAGGTGCAGAGCAAGATTAAGCAGCTTGAGAAGACAGAACGCATCGAAATGCCAGAGGAGGATACGACTTCCATCGATTTCCGTTTTCCCGACCCGCCACGCTGCGGGGTCAATGTGATGGAGATCCGGGGCCTGAACAAGACCTATCGCTCCGACAGGGAAGAGCCCGTTCCCGTGTTTACGGAGAATCAGGACGCGGCCATTGAGCGGGGCGACAAGATCGCCCTTGTTGGAGCCAACGGTGCGGGAAAGTCGACCCTGGCCCGGATCATCAACGGCACGGAGCCTTTTGACGGGGAGCGGGTGCCCGGACACAATGTCATCATGACCTTCTTCGCCCAGCATCTGGCCGATGTCCTTGCATCGGAGCGCACCGTGCTGGAGGAGATGGAAGCATCGGCCCGGACTTCCGAAGCCAGGTCGCGTATCCGCGGTATCCTTGGGGCATTCCTGTTTTCCGGCGATGACGTTTTCAAAAAGGTGGGGGTTCTCAGCGGGGGCGAACGAAGCCGCCTGGCCCTGGCAAAAAGTCTGCTTGAGCCGGCCAACCTGCTGATACTTGATGAGCCCACCAACCACCTGGATATCCGTTCAAGAAAAGTGTTGCTCCAGGCATTGGAACAGTACCAGGGTACGGTGGTTGCCGTCAGCCACGACCGTTATTTCCTGAGTGGATTTGCAAACAAGGTATGGCGGG
>SL_3KL_010_SEDDRAFT_10003338_pt1 | contig 14584 bp, 16 predicted proteins | sample SodLakKL_010_SED_2_FD_10381 | JGI IMG/M metagenome (IMG submission 10381)
GATGCGCTTCTTTTTCACGCGGGTACAGGTGAGAGTAACGGAAAAGTTGTTACAGCGGGTGGCAGGGTTCTAAATGTTGTGGGCAGTGGAAATACCTTGAAAGATGCTATCAGCCACGCCTATAAAAACGTTTCAAAGGTTACATTTGAGGGTTGTTACTTCAGGACCGATATCGGCCACAAAGGTTTGAAAAGGCTCAACTGATCTGATCCTTTTGCTGGGAGGTTAAATTCACCATATCTGCTTCAAGCGCAGCAATTCAAAACTTATGAATATTGATGAGATTTTTGATTCTGCAATTCCATTTCAGAATCGGACTGCTGCCGTTCTCGATTTTCAGCTTGAAAGAAACCCATTATATAAGCGTTTTGCTGAAGTTTTCGGCATTAACCATGCAGAAGTTATCCCAGCAGAGATCCCATTGCTCCCGATTCGTGTGTTTCGCGAGCACGATATGTTAGTGACAGGAAAGAAACCTGAGATCACATTCAAAAGCAGCGGTACGGGTTCAATGACAAGTAGCCGCCATCTTATTACAGATACAGCACTCTATAAAAAAGCGATTGAGCAGGAATTTTATCGCCATTTCAGCAAAAAGGATTTTTCAATTCTTGCCTACACGCCGGGTTACAGCGATAATCCGGAATCCTCTCTGGTATGGATGCTCAGCCATCTTATAGATCAGGATGATTCCGGACTAAGCAGGTTTCTTACTCTTGGCAAACCCATTGAAAAATCAGAACTGGAAGAAATTACGGAAAAGGGGAAAAGCGTGCTTTTGTTTGGAGCTGCGTTTGGCCTGTTGGATTTGATAGAGTTGGGATCGGCTGCACTGCCGCCCGGAAGCGCTGTAATTGAAACCGGTGGTATGAAAACGTATCGCCGTGAAATCACCAGGGTTGAACTCAGACAGCATATAGAGGAGGGCTTCAGGATTCCACCGGAACATATTCATTCAGAGTATGGCATGTGTGAGCTGATGAGTCAGTTCTATGCTATCGGCGGTGAGTGGTTCTCGAAACCGCACTGGGTACATATAAGTGTGCGGAAAGAGGACAATCCCTCAGAGCTTTGTCAGCCGGGGGAAGAAGGCAAAATCGCTGTAATTGATCTGGCAAATGTGTATTCCTGCCCGTTTATTCTTACAGAAGACCTCGGAGTAATGGATGAGAAGGGGCAATTCCGTGTTTTGGGAAGATGGAACAAGAATAATATGCGCGGCTGTAATTTTTTAATCGATCGAGACTGATGGACGATCTTGAAAAACATATAGAATCCATTTCCCGGGCCGTTGATGAATGGCTTCAACCGGATAACAAAGATCTCAAAGAAGCCATCGACCGAACGGTAGATGAAGGGTTGTTTGCGTTTCACGATATTCAGCATCAAATCAGACATTTGAAGCAAACCGTACACTTAAAAAGCCTGAGTGCCTGGGCAGGCAGAGCCGGCCTGACACACACCAGCTGTTCAAACCGTAGGGTTTTGTGCCTGCATGCCGGTAATCTGCCATTGGTCGGTTTTCAGGACCTGATCTCCGTTTTGATGTATGGTGCTACCTATCTTGGAAAGCTGTCGAGAAAAGATCCTTGGCTGCTTCAGTCATTTTTGAAAATTGCGGAAAATCGTGGCTTATCCGGAATGGGCAAGTGGAGTACAAAGCTGAACAACTTGGAAGGAGAAACCGCTGATGCATTTATCTTTGCCGGGTCAGAACAAACTGTGCCCGAGGTGACAGAAACGCTTGAGGAACTAAAACTTATTAAGTCGCAGATACCTTCACTCATTAGAACAGCTCACTTCTCTATTGCCTGGATAACGGATAACTCTCCAGAGACAATGATGAATTTGTCAGAGGCCGTCTTCCGATATGGAGGCAACGGATGTCGTTCTGCAGCTATGGTTGTGGCCCCATTTAATCTCAAATCCCAGGTATGTTCATTTACAGATTATGTGGATACCTTTTGGCTTCGCAACCCTCAGCACGAAAAGCCGCTGCCAAAATTATTCCACAGGTATGCGTACAATAAATCGAAAGGGTTACCGCAGGCCTGGTTGAATGACTTTTTGATAGAGCAGAACAGTGAAATACCTGATGAAAAGTTTGTGCTTAAATGGGTGAAAGGCGGAGAAAAAGAAATCAAGGATATCATCAGCTCAGCAGGAGAGAAACTGCAGTCGGTTTACAGGTCGGACGGTGCCAGACTTGAACTTGCAGGAAGAGTTACGGAGCCGCTTTCGTCAGCGCAAACCCCCCCAATCTGGTGGAAACCCGATAATACAGACACTATTCGCTGGCTAATCGACCATGTGAGATGAATAGTTTTGCTATATTGAATCACGGAAAAATGCAACTTAAACAATCAACCAAACATGAACACAAACGTGCTGGCGATCTTCCTTTTTTTCTGCATTGCATCCCTGGTTTTTACAATGTGCGCTTCAGGCTCTGAAAATGAAACAAGGGTAATTGAGTACGAAGACTTTGAACATAACCTTCTAGTATTTACAAAGACGGAAGGGTGGAGGCATGATTCTATTGAGGCAGGAATAGAAGCTGTGATGAAACTTGGACAGGAGAACGGTTTCTCACTCACGTTAACCGAGGATAACAGCTACTTCACACCAAGTAATTTGTCGCGCTATGATGCGGTTCTTTTTCTGAACACAACGCTTACTGTATTTGATGACGAACACAGGGAAGCCTTTAAAGAGTACATACAAAACGGAGGAGGATTTGCAGGTGTACATTCAGCAACCGACACGGAATATGATTGGCCCTGGTACGGTGAACTTGTGGGAGCCTGGTTCGACAATCATCCGAATAACCCAAATGTAAGAGAAGCTGTGATCGATGTTGTCAATCCTGATCATCCGGCTACAAGCATGCTACCCGAGCGCTGGCAAAGATCGGATGAGTGGTACAACTTTGGATATATGAATGAAAATGTGAATGTGCTGCTGAAGCTGGATACCGATAGTTACAGCGGCAGCGATCATCCGGGAAATCATCCCATTGCCTGGTACCACGAGTTTGATGGCGGCCGAGTATTTTATACCGGGCTTGGCCATACGAGGGAATCCTATAGCGAAGAGCTTTTTTTACGACACTTGCTCGGTGGCCTCAAATACGCTATGGGAATCGAGGAGTCGCCTTGAAGAATGAGACGGATAAACGGATATTGCTTGAGTACTTCTGTAAGGGTGTCTGTCTTTATCAAAAAAGATCTCACGCGGAAAAAGTAATACAATCATCCATTGGCTAAGAAAACCAGTATCGATACATTTCGGGACCTCTTTAAACAACTGAAGCAGGGCAGTTCGCTGAAACCGGTGTATTATCTTTATGGCGAAGAGTCTTTTTTTACTGACCTGATCCAGGATGAAATAGAAAAGCTTGTACCCCCTGACCAAAAGGATTTTAACTTCGATCTGATTTATGGAGCTGATACCTCTCCTGCGAGGGTTCTGAGCATTGCTCGCAGTTTCCCGATGATGGCTGAGAAAAGAGTGGTTATTGTTCGCGATTTCATCAAACTCGGTGAGAATACGGACGACGGGAACCTGAATGATTTTGCGGGGTACATCCTGCAACCAAATCCTTCCACGCTGCTCTGCCTGATCGATACGAAATTTCCCGATCGCCGAACGGCACTGGGTAAAGCCGTGAAAAACTCGCCGCATGCTTCTGTGTATGAGTTTGATACCGTGCCGGATTACAAACTCCCGGATTGGATAGTGGATTGGACTGCACATGCGCATAAAAAGAAAATGGAACCAGATGCGGCCCGGATTTTAAGCCAGATGGTTGGCCAGGATCTGAAGCTACTGTCCACAGAAATAGATAAAGTGTGCACTTTTGTAGACACTTCAGATCGCATCACTCCGGAGCACATAAAAAAAATTTCCGGCTCATATCGCGATTACAGCATCATAGAGCTGAAAAATGCAGTAGTAAACCGAAATCTGGACCAGGCCCTTGGCATAGCGGAACAGATGTTGCTTAAAAGTAACTATAACGCGGGAGAAGTAATTAAAACCGTGGGGTTCTTTTACAATGTGTTTGGCAACATCTGGCAAATATGCCGGCTCACCGAAAAGGGACTGAACAGACAACAGGTTCAGGACCAGCTGGGCGTAAAGAACAGTTACATCTTTAACGCGCAGATGAGTGAAGCATCACGGTTTAAGCTTGCTGAAATGCCCGAAATTTTTGAAGCACTGCTCGACGCAGACAGTGCATGCAAAGGTTTCAGCACATTGGATACCTCCTCGATATTTCTCCTGCTGATAAAGCGCATCATCGGCTGATTTATCCCGCCGGTGTTGCGGTAACGGCAACATACGTACTACGGGGTATCATCATGAAAGCTTCAGCAACTACCAATCTTCATCAATTGTCAGACGAGGATGTAATGGAACAACTTCAGGCCGGAGTTGTTCAGGCGTTCGACATCATCGTACAGCGGTACAAAGACAGGCTTCATAACTTCCTTTACAGGTACACGCACAACCACGAAGACTGCGAAGACCTGGTTCAGGAAACATTTCTCAGGGTTTATAGAAGCCGCCATTCCTATGAAAGGATAGCTAAGCTTTCAACCTGGATGTACACCATTGCGCTGAATCTTGCGAAAAGCATGTACAAGAAAAAGCAGCGAATGAGTCTGATTTCCATACATGCCGATGAGTCTGATCCCGACGACAGGGAGTTTGAAATTACCGACAGCACCATGCTGCAAGACGACCAGCTTCATATAAAGTTGAGCATGCAAGAGCTTGAAAAGGCACTTATGGAATTAAATGAAGATTTTCGGGAAGCGATTGTACTGCGTGATATTCAGCAGCTTACTTACGAAGAAATTGCTGAAATAACAGGAACTGCGATGGGTACGGTGAAGTCCAGAATTAATCGTGGACGAATTCAGCTTCAGGAAATTATCGGAGATTATGTGAAGTCGGAAACTTTCTGACCATTAGAGAGTATGAATTTCTGAACGCCAACTCAGAAATTCATACTCTATGATTTTTGAAATTAATGGGAAAGAGCTCCTATGCAGCTTTATTCTCGACTATTCAGACAACTGCCTTAGCCAGGACGAATGTAAATCGTTCTTCGAACTTATGCGCAGCAACAGTGCCGTTAAGAAAAGTACAGAGAGCAACATATCTGTTAAAAAGATGCTTAAAAAACTGCCAGAGGTAAAAGCACGATCTTCTTTCGACAGAAAAATGGCAGCTTCATTCGCTATCGAGCTTGAGAGAGAAACAATTGAGGCGAACAGAAAAAACCTTGCAAAGAGACTGACGGTTAGGTAGCAAAGCCGATTTTCAAGAGCAGTTCTTTTTTCAACTCGTTTAGCTCTTGGTGCGATTTATCCGCTTCCAACCCTTTTTTTACGTAATCGAGAGCATCGCTGTACGCCTTTATTTGCTTAAGCACCCAGGCAATATTGAAATAGGCATCTACAAAAGTATCGTCACGTGTGATGGCATCCTTATAGCAGCGAACGGCTTCAATGTGCTGATTTTGACGGAGATAAAAGTTTCCAAGATTGAAGTGGGAGAGAGCATTGTCCGGATCAGCTTTCACAAGATACTTGAACAACTCCAAAGACTTTTCCGGATCACCAAGCTGCTCGTAACAGTCGGCTAGGTTATTCAGTGTAGGTATATGATTGGGATCAATGTCAAGCGCATCCAGATATGCATTCACTGCAAGCTGTGGCTGATCGTTTTCTGCGTATGCGTTTCCGAGATTGAAGCGGTAAAGAGCACTTCTTTTGTCAAGTTCAGCGGCTTTTTTGAGCTGAATGATGGCGTTCGAATATTTTCCCTGCAGAAAAAAGCCTACTCCAAGGTCATGTATGAGTAAAGGATCTTGAGGGGTTATTTTCAACTGTTCCTTTATCTCTTCGATCTGTTTTTCGATCTGATTTTCAGGGCTCAAAACTGGTATCCAATCTGAAGTTCAAATTTGAATGAGTTTATGGTACTGGCAGAGAATATTGCCTGTATTGGGCCAAGTATGGTTTGCGCTCCAACAGTTAAAGCTGCTCCATATTCCATATCAGGCCTTGTGAAGTCAAGATTCCACTCGTCCATAAATCGTCCGCCAAAAATATCAAAACCTATAAAACGATGATAAAATGGCTCTATCTGTACACCAAACGATCCAAATTGGATATTTCGTTTCGAAATTTCATATCTGCTAAAACCCCCAAACCGTACAAAGCCAAAGGAGGGATGCAAGCGGTTTGGGGTATTCCAGTAAAGCCATGGCAGCTCATCACCGTAATTAAAGCCTGCATAAAGAGTATTTCGAATCGAGAAGTCTGGGGTAACGGCCAGATGGCCTTCCCAGTAACCGGATATGGATGTAAAGAGTATGGGGCTGTAAAATATAGGATTGCTGTGAAATCCTTCCGCGATAAATTTTTGTCCGCGTGTGGGGTACGATTTCCGGTTCAGACGGTCGAATTTATATCTTGCGAATAGTGCGTGATGGTCTCTTTCAGAAGGTTCAATGCCTTCACGATTTATGACATTGCGAAATGCGGTAAAGTCTGCCCTAAAACCAAGTGCAAACATGTGCTGGGTACTAAAGTAATTGCCCGCTGAAATTTCGGCCCTGAATGTGTGATTGTGGAAGCTGGATACCCTGCTGAAATCTTCATACCAGTCAACCTTTTCAGTCATAAATCGAAATGAGGTAAGTGCAGCAAGGCTTGAGCCCAGAGCCCCGTAGTATATATAATCGCTTCCAAATTCGAGCCTGTCACCGAGGCGTGCCTCAAAACGGTTGATCGAACCCGGGTGAAGCATGTCCTGGAATGTGCTTTCAAGCAAAATTGAGGCTTGAGTGCCTGTCTCATATCGTAGTCCTACTTTAAAATCGTTACTCTTATTCTCCTCAATGTTTATCTGCAGGTTGTAGAAATAGGATGTATCAGGTACAATTCTGTAGGTGACCTGCTTTATATATTGTGAACTGAAAAGCCTTGAAATCTTTTCGTCAATCAAATCCGGTGAAAGACTATTGCCCGGCACAAATTCCAGCTTTCGTTTGATAAATTCATTGTCAAAAAGCGTGTTGCCTTTGGTAATGACATTCTGAATTGGCAGTGCGACCGCCGGTTCCATTCCGGGACGTTCGGAGGGAGCGGCGATTTGTTTCCCGGCGATTTCCCTGAAATCATCGATGTACCGCTGGCCAACCTCAAGCCCGATTTCGAGTATTTTATCCATTTGATCGAAATCGACCATGCTGTAATCATCAAGCTCTCTAATCAGAATTAATTTATCGGCTTTCTTTCGTTCGATTTCGAGGCGTTCATTAACCCTGAACAGAACGGTTTGATTCATGATCTCGGTAAGCGATCGAATTTCATCCTGCTCCATTAGCGGCATAGATACATCAACCGCAATAATGTAGTCGGCTCCCATGTCAATCGCATCCTGAACAGGTAGATTTCGTGCAATGCCCCCGTCAATGTACATCCGCCCATCAATTATATGAGGGTACATTGCAGATGGAATTGAGATGCTTGCCCGAATGGCATCGGGCAGGTAGCCTGACCTGAAAACTACCGCTTCCCCGGTTTCAAGCTCGGTGGCTACTGCTGCAAAGGGAATGGGAAAGTTATCGAAGTTATCGGTTGAGTGTGCAGACCAGGCCAGGCCTGAGAGAAATGAATAAATATTCTGGCCTGTAATGATACCTGCCGGCAAATCAATGCCCCTTTCGCTAATAGGAAATGATACAATTGTTCGTTCATCAAACCCTTTTTCGTAATTAGAGATATACCGCCGATTAGGTCTTTCAGTAAACAGCTCCATGAAATTATTCTCTTTCGTGAGCTCTATAAGCTGGTCGCTGGTGTAGCCAATGGAATATAACCCACCTACCAATGCCCCCATACTTGTGCCAGAAATAAAATCAACCCTAACTCCGGCTTCTTCAAGGGCTTTAAGTACACCTATATGTGCTACACCTTTTGCGCCGCCACCGCTTAGTACAACGCCTACTTTTATTTCTTCTCCGAGGCCGTGCTGAGCGTATAGGAATTGCGGTGAGAATAAAAAGAGAACCAGGGATAGTGAGAGAACTAAAATCGGTACTTTATAAGCCATTACTTTGGTTAACTCTGACAGGCTTTAAAATTTGGATGATCTTAGTTATACGCAGGAAAAGTGATTATGTTTTAAAAGCTTTGGTTATTGCTTCATCTAGTTTTTCAGGGGTTACCGGCTTTTCTATAAATGCCTCGAATTTGGTTTCACTGGCTCTCTCTCTTGTTTGCTGCTCAGTGTTACCCGTTACATAAATAACTTTAACATCAGACTGTTTTCGGATCTCCTTCATAGCTTCTATGCCGTCCAATCCATCGCTTAATCGGATATCCATGATTATTAAATCAACACCTTTAAGTTTGAGCGCTGATTGTACTGCAGCAGACCCTTCAGAAACGGTTGCCAGTACGGTATGTCCGAGTTTATTTATGAAACGTTCCATGATGACCTGCTGTACACCGTCATCTTCAACCAGAAGGATTTTTTTGGGGCTTTCTGTCACCATTGAGGAAGTTATGTTAGGAGATAATAGTACATTGCGTAGATTGATAGGTGAATATCGGTAAAATCTCCGAATTTAATTTAATCAATTTTTATTGGTCTTGATATCATATCCTTCTTTTTCAAGAATTTCTTTCACTTTCTGAATATGAGACCCCTGCAAGATTATTGATTTCCGATCGACATGTCCACCGGTACCACAGGAACTTTTCAGTTTCTTTGACAGCTTTTCTATCACCTGAGGATTATGAATGATACCGTCAATAACAGTCATCGGTTTACGTGTTTTAGGATTTCTTTTTTCACTAATTGTAAGTTTCACTGATAGTAATCAATTTCTTAATCTTTTATCTACAATCACAAAACCAAGCCATGTAAAGGGTATATAAGCAAAAAGTGATAGAAAAAGGAACCAGCCTGGATGAGATATCATGAAATAATTAATATAACCAAGAGCCATCAAAATGAAACCTGCTATAAAAGAGTGAAAATTGGTGAGATCGTGACGAATAATTTTTGCTAACCCACCGGCAACCAATGAACCGGCAGCATTTGAGATAATAATGCCAAGTAAATAAGCATGATTGGAATAAATAAAATTAACATACTCTTCCTGGTGATTCAGGTCTACGGAGTCTGGCACGGGATAGAGCAGAAGGTTCAGATATTGCATGACAAAAACGACTGCAACGCCTACAATAAGTCCAAAGCCAATGGCAGCGGTTTTCCAGAGTGTTTGCTCAGAAGGAATGTTCAGCAAAGAATTGAAATTGGTTAACTAAAATTGCTTGTGAAATATATCAGCAGGTTGTTGTTATAGAGCGAAGCCGATAGTTTAGTAGTATAATAAAAATAGTTACATTTAAGAGTACCGAAACTTACGGATAAACAAAGGAGATATCATTGCAGAATATAAAAATGGACATATTGGGATTATCCACGAGTCCCAGCAGCGGTGGCGCCTATGCACTTATTTTATCTGAAGTCGATGGAAATCGCAGATTACCTATTATAATTGGAACATTCGAGGCTCAGGCAATTGCCCTCGAATTAGAGAGTATAAAGCCTCCCCGACCCATGACGCACGACCTGCTAAAAAATGTTATCCTGAGTTTCAATTCAAACGTTGAGCAAGTCGTAATTAACGATCTGAATGAAGGTACTTTTTTTGCGCAGATTCACTGCACCAATGACCAAGAAGGGTTTGAACTTGATGCCCGTCCCAGCGATGCCATCGCACTTGCCATCCGCTTCGGCGCTTCTATCTTTGTAAACAGTAAAGTATTGGATGAGGCTGGAATCCAAACGGAAGAGACTTCTGAGCCCAAAGGCACATCTCCGCAAGGCATGGAAGGGAAAAAAGAAATGACCAAACTTGAAGAGCTTGAGAAAGAGCTCCAGACAGCTGTAGATACAGAAAACTATGAGAAAGCTGCCAAACTAAGAGACCAGATTCAAAAACTTAAAGGTTGATGTGAAAATAGATTCGGTCCCTTTTTCCAAACTTTCCTTTTCAAAGCTTTTCGTTGATTACATCGACGGTAAAGATGAAATCACAAAGTTCTTCAACGTTCACCCTTTTAAACCGCACCAGGTAAATCAATTCGAGAAAGAGTTCGTTTTTCAAGGGCAAAGGGTGGAGATTGTTCGCTTGCTCAAAGAATTCAACAGTCATTTTGTTCAGACAGAAAGCAGCAAAACAAACATTGAAAATCTGGGTCGTGATGATGCCCTCGCAGTGGTTACCGGCCAGCAGTTGACGATCTTTGGCGGCCCACTTTTTACTATATATAAAGTATTGACCACCATATCTTTATCTTCTAAGTGGGAGAAAAAGTATAAGCGGCCGTTTATACCTGTATTCTGGCTTGCTGATGAAGACCATGATTTTGAAGAAGCTGCAACCATCGGTTTACCCGGTACCGATTCCCTAACGCGTATTCAATGGACGAAGAAACAAAACGGCGAACGAAGGGCTGCAGAAATTGAACTGATGAATGGTTTTGAGCAGTTCGAATCTGAAGTATGGAAACAGCTGTATGAAACGGAGTTTAGTAAGGAGTTGAAAAGCAGCCTCGCAGGGTGCTATACCTCCGGTACAACGATAAGCCAGGCATTTGGAAATTGGCTAATGAAACTGTTCGGCCATCACGGTTTGGTACTTGCCGGCAGTAATTTTAAACCGGTTAAAGAGTACAGCAAAAACGTAATATCGGTTAGTGTAACAAACCACCGAAAGATTTTTGATACACTTGCTTCATCATCATCAGCGCTCGAAGATTCAGGCTATCATGCCCAGGTGCAGGTTCAGGCAAGTAATTTGTTTTCTATCGACGCTAATGGCAACAGGATTAAGATAGATTACAGCGATGGTTCATGGAAAGTAGGAGGTGCCGAGAAGAGGGTATTTTCCGGAGATGAATTGGAAAGTGAGATCGAAGTCACTCCGCATTTGTTTTCTCCCAACGTGTTCCTGCGTCCGCTGGTTCAGGATACACTTCTTCCCACATTTGCTTATATAGGCGGGCCAAGCGAAGTAGCCTACCAGGCACAGATGAAGGACTTGTATGAAGAGCTTGGCATGGCGCAGCCGCTAATTGTACCTCGTTTCAGTGCTTCACTGGTCGAATCGTCTATTGATAGAATCATGGAGCAGCTGCCGTTCCGTTTTTACCGCTACAATGATCGTATCGAAGAGCTTGAATCAGAATATATTTCCATGACCGACTCACCGGATCTTGAAAAAATCTTTATCGGCGTTAAGACAAAAGTGGATGATATAACTGCTCTGCTTAAGGAGAAGATTTCTGATATTGATCCGACCCTGGAAAATACAGCCGGAAAAGCTTCTGCCATTTACACTACGGAGCTTGATAAGCTTAAAGGCAAGCTCTACAGATCACTAAAGCAGCAGGAGAAGACTCAATTGTCGAGAATCAGGCGAATCAAGCATTCTTTGTTTCCGGAAAGCAATTTGCAGGAAAGAGAAATTGCATTCATATGGTTCATGAACAAGTATGGTCTGGATTTGTGGGACAAGCTGCTGGAAACACTTAGCACAGAAGATCCTGTGAATCATAAAGTGATTCAGCTCTGAATGAACAAACCCGAAAAAAAATTGAAATCACATCTGAGAAAAGAATTCCTGATGAGGCGGGAGTTGCTCACCGGTAATGATGTACTTCAGAAAAGCGCATTCATTTTAAATCAACTTTCGGAATTGAAATCCTTCAGGGAGGCAGGCACGGTTCACTGCTATATTTCGATGAATAATCGCAAAGAGGTAGTTACGGCAGATATCATTGAATTATGTTTCTCGCTGGGCAAGAAAGTAGTTGTGCCTAAGATGGTTCGCGAAAGCAGGCTCGAACACTATTACATAGAACAAGGTGAAACTCTGTTACCCAACGAATGGGGTGTGCCTGAGCCCAAATCTTCACTGGATAAAAAAGCCGGGTTATCTGATATTGAACTGATACTGATACCTATGGTTGCAGCCGACAAGAAAAAAAACAGGCTGGGATATGGGAAAGGATTCTATGACAGGTTTCTGTCAAAAACAGATGCCATTAAAACCGGTTTACTGTTTGATGTACAGCTATATAAGGGAATCTTACCTGTTGAAGAACATGATGTAAAGCTCGATGTTTTGATTACGGAGTCGGGTATTCTCAGATAAAGAGTTACCAATGTAGCGCAACTCTGTTGAATGAAGTCCGTATTCAACACTAAAGCAACTTAATCACCAAGCAACTGTTATGAGCCCTTTTGAAATCGAAAATACTGTGAAAATATCCGATCAGGAACTCCAGTCCACGCTTCATGAATTTCTTCAGGAAAATGAAACCAGGCCGAAGGAGAGCATCTGGAATATCAGGACGCTTGCCGGACTGGGATTTGTATTTACGGCTTTTGCGTATATCGGGCACTCCATTGCCACAGGAATATTTGATCTGCAGGCTCTTCCATTTGTTACAACAATCATGAAAGTGGTTCCCTATCTGGCTGGGGCATTTTTAGGTATTACGATCTTAAGTATGTTTAAATCACCCGGTGAGCAAAAGAGGGAGAAGGAGAAAGTAAAGGCTGAGAAACAGCGTGTAAAAGAGACATACGACAAGCTTGATGCTTTTCTTTACACAGAGAAGCAGGATAAGCGATATGAACGAAAGGAGCGTGCAAAGGCAATGGATTCATTTGAAGTCAGTACCAAACAAAAACTGTTTCGATCGCGAACCGACAATTATATTTCGGGTGTTTGCGGCGGTCTCGCCAAATATCTTGGTATCAGTTCTTCCATTATCAGGCTTATTTTTCTTTTCGGTACAATTTTAGGATGGGGTTCATTGGTGCTTGTGTACATTGCAATGGTTATTGTGATGCCTAAAGAACCGGTGAGCCTCATGGATGATTTTAATTAACAGATTGAAACATTACGCTTGTGCTTGTAACATTCGAAGGAATTGATGGCTGCGGCAAATCAACTCAAATAGAACTTCTTAAGCATTTTCTCGACGAGAGGGGCAAGGAGTATCAACTATTCAGGGAGCCCGGCGGTACAGCGTTGTCTGAACAGATCAGGGAGCTTCTGTTACACAGTACCGATGCAATGGACCCTGTTACGGAACTGCTTCTATTCTCTGCCGCTCGTTCTCAACTTATTTCTGAAAAGGTAACGCCGTTTCTGGAACAAGGACATGTAATTATACTTGACAGATTTTACGACTCAACAACGGCATACCAGGGTTACGGGCGAGAGTCTGCCGATCCGAAAAAGATCATTGAGCTAAATCGGATTGCATCGCATGGTATTGTTCCCGATCTCACGTTTTATCTAAAGCTTGATCCTGAAATTGCGGCGCTTCGAACTAATAGCGATGTAAAAGATAGAATGGAAAAAGCAGGGCTTGAATTTTTTCGTAAAGTCAGTTACGGATACGACAGACTCGCTGAACAGGAAGACAGATTCAGGGTCATAGACGCATCCAAATCTCCGAAAGCCATTCACGAAGAAATCAAGGAAATTTTGCTAAGCAATTTTGACCTGATATGAAAACTGCAAAAAAAGCCCGGAATTTGTCCGGGCTTGCACATCGATTACAATCGATGTTAGCTCCTAAAGGCGAGGTTTCCAAGTAATCGCTCAGCCCTGCTGGCAACTGCACTTCCCGGGTAATTGTCCATTATCCTATCCAGTCTGTCTCTGGCTTCACTGTACATACCTGCTTCAGCATAAGCTTCTGCAGCTGAGTAAAGGTTGATAGGAGTAGTGCCTTCATTTACGTCCCATTCGGCGGCCTTATCAAACATCCGTGCAGCATCTTCATATCGCTCAAGTTCAAGCAGAATATTGGCATGCATCATAATCGGTGTTACGCCGATAATTCCTGAGGGCACGTTGAATTTTTTGATGTGATTTAATGATGACTCGTAATTCCCAAGTTCAAACTCGGCAACTGCCGCATAATAAGAGGCAAGGTTACCCGCTGTGGTTCTGCCAAAATTATCTGCGATTTGTATGAACCCGAGTGAAAAGTCATCTTCGTCGCCGTGCAGTGCTCTTTCAATATTTCCCTGTGCAAGCGATTGTTCGGCAATACCCAGAAGCTCCTGCGCCTGAATTTCCTGCTGATTGATGTGTAAAAAGTATCCAATTATAAGGCCGATAAGCAGCAGAATTCCAAGTCCTCCACCCAGTATGGCGGCTTTGTTTTGGCTATAAAAATGTACAAAACGGGACGAGTATTCAATTAGCAGATCCTGTTCCAGATCTTCTTTCGAGAGTTTTTTGCTCATGTTAAAATGTTAATTCTGGCATTTCCCGGGAGTGGAAAAATCGTTTTTATTGTAGATCGATAAAGTTATGATTGTTTGCCGATTTAACCAAGTGAAATGATCCCCGCCTACTCTTTTTCAAGTATTCCATGATGCAGTGAATAGGAGGTGTCGCACCTCGATGCTATCTCTTTTTCGTGAGTGATTAATACAATAGATAGATTTTCACTTTTTC